>ERZ779637.46-NODE-46-length-82743-cov-7.285894_pt1 | contig 82743 bp, 75 predicted proteins | sample MGYA00514196_ERZ779637 | MGnify/ENA primary metagenome ERZ779637 (study PRJEB29562, sample SAMEA4376700) | mouse gut metagenome | isolation source: Cecum | study: EMG produced TPA metagenomics assembly of the A DSS colitis mouse model was used to assess the microbial...
TCATACTCTTGTGGTTCGGACGGAAGCGACTTTTACATAACCACACTACTGTACCTTCAAGACTGCTCATATCCTGTTCTGTCCGAAACCGGATAGAATCATAACAGCCTTTTTCATAGCCCCTGTTTTTGGAAATCTCTACCAAATCACCGTATTCTTTCCGTAATGCCTCAAACAGCTTCGCCACCGCAAGCTGGCACTCGGACGGCCCCTGTCCTGCACTGATCTGTACTATCATAAATTTCTGTCTCCCCTACTTTCTGCTTCCCGCCTTGAAATTATAGACAGGTTTCAATATCCCTGTTACCTCAACGGTATCTTTAATCTGCGCTGTCATCTCCGCTATGGAACGATAGGCGAAAGGCGCTTCATCCAAAGTGTCCATCCCAACACAACTGCTGTAAATGCCTTTCATTTCCTTTTTATATTCCGATACCGTATACTGCTTCTTTACATCTTCACGCTTTAACTTTCTGCCGGAGCCATGCGGCGCAGAGTAGTTCCATGCCACATTGCCTTTTCCGGTTCCTAAGATAATCCCGTCCCGCATATTTGCCGGAATGACCACATATTCTCCTTTTTTCGCGGAGATAGTGCCTTTGTGGAGAATACCGGAATCATCCAGATAATTATGCGGCACGGAAAACTGCTCTGCTGCTTTCCACTTCATTCCCTTTAGAATCTCCCTGACAATAATCTGTCTGTTCCATTCGGCATAGCGTTGGATGATCTGTACATCTTCCAGATAGGCCATCTTGTTCTCTCCTTCCAAATAACCCATGTAGTAGGGAACTTCTTTCCCCTGCTCTTTTAAACAGGTATGGGCAAGTTTCGTGTAATATTCCGCCACTTCTTCCCCTAAATGCCTGCTCCCGGTATGCACCACAAGATACAGACTGCCGTCATCCCCTTTATCTAGTTCTATGAAATGGTTGCCGCCGCCAAGCGTTCCGAGGCTCCGGTCTGCTTTTGGCCTGTTGATATGGCAAATACAGTGGAGTCCTTCGTAGGAAAATTCCTCCGCCATGTAATGGGGTTTTTTCCGAATGTTGAAACCGGACGGTACATTCTCCCGAATCACCCTGTCTAACTTTTGAAACTCCACATTACTTTTATTCAGTTTTACACAAGTCATGCCACAGCCGATATCGACTCCTAAAAGCTGCGGGATTACCTTATCCGTAACTGTCATGGAAAGGCCGATTGGTGCAATCTTACCCGGATGAATGTCCGGCATCAAGCAGACCATACTGCCATCTGCGGTTTCGTTATCACATATCATTTTCACCTGTGCCAAAGCGTAATCCTCTACATCATCTGTGAATACCTTTGCTTCGGCATAAATGCCTTTTACTGTTTTCATGATTTTATTTTTCCTCTTCTAAAAAATGGGCGCAAAAAAAGCACCCCAAAGGTGCTGGTCACACTTTCACTATCTATACAATACGGGACAATAGAACTTTCAAAAATCCTTATCGAAACTTTCTATTGGCACAGTAAAATAAAGCTATCTGTAAGATGTACGGAGTGACATACCTTTCATTGCCAGTTGCATTATTCTGTTTTGGATTGTTGTATTTTTCTGCATAGTAAGCCCTCCTTTTCTATCCGGTTCAATGGTTTGTTAATTCAACGGTTACATACTAACACAAGTAACTAAAATAAACAAGTCTTTCATTCACTGATTTTTATAGAAATTTATTTATATTAACCTGACTTGTCGAGATACCCTGATTAAGCACCTCGCTCTCTCCCTAATTATTTTTGGATGGAGCGTCAGGGAGTTGCCAATTACATAATACACCCATATAAAACTAATTTCCATCATCATAATGCCAACATTTTCTTCAAAGCTAGAATAATAGAATAAAACGAAATGTTATGATACGGCATTACATTTTTTGATAACCAGTAAAAACCAGGGGGTTGTGCTCCTGGTTTTTACGTCCCTACTCACCCCGAACATAACATTGCAGGCCGAGCTGTTACTATTTTATTTATTGCAAAAATTACCTCCCCTTCTTGACATCCAAAACAAATCGCCCTATAATGAACATTGTTCAGTTTGAAAGGAGGAGCTGCCAGATGAATACCGTCATTACTTCCAGGGAAGCCATTTTGAACGCGAGCAGACAATTGGTAAAGACTGAGGGATGGCAGGCTGTCAGCATACGGCAGGTAGCCGCCTCCTGCGGAGTCTCCGTTGGCTCCATTTACAACTATTTCGATTCCAAATCCGACTTAACGGCAGCCACCGTGGAAAGCATATGGCATGATATTTTCCACTTTCCGGGACAGGAAGCCGGTTTTACCTGTTTTTCGGACTGCGTCGGCTGGATTTTTGACCGTTTGAGGGAAGGAGGGGAAGAATATCCCGGCTTTTTCACGGTTCATTCCACCATGGGCTTTTTGGGGGACGGGGAAAAGGGCGGAAAAGGAGAGGAAGAAAAAGCAAGAAAAGAAAACGCGAAACAACGGATGATGCAATCATGGGAGCATATCCAAAAAGAACTCGGCGCCGTATTGGCAAAGGACCAAAAGGTCCGTCCCGGAGTCTTTAACGACATATTAACCCCGCAGAAATTTACCGAAATCATATTTTCTCTAATCATTTCCGCCCTGATCCGGCATAATTATGACGACAGTGCGGTTCTTGAACTGGTCAGGAGGACGCTTTATGGATAAACACATGAAAGTGAAAAAAAGGACCCTGCTTCTTATTGCGTGCCTGGTTTGGAGTGCCGCCGGATTCAATATTTTCCGCATCGGATTCCTGCTGTATCCGGCATACCTGTCGGTTTTGAATTTATTTCTTTCCGTCCTTGTATTTATGGTATTCCAATTCTTTATTTTTGGCAGGCTCGTCAAAAAACATACGGGAAGGATTTTGGGCTACGGGGAAGAACGCCAGTTTTTCCTGAAATTCTTTGATTTAAAGTCGTTTGCCGTTATGGCATTCATGATGGCAGGCGGCATTTACCTGCGGGCATCCGGTTTTGCCCCCGAACGTTTTATCGCCGTATTTTATTCGGGTTTGGGACTGTCCCTTCTGTTAGCCGGTATCCTGTTCGGCCGGAATTACCTGTCTGCTGCCCACAGGAAAAAATAATGAACCGGGAATCATAACAAATGTAATAAAGAATATAAAAAGAAAGGAAAGAAAACACATGCAGGCAATCATGGAAACTTCATTTGACACCGTATACTTACTTACCGTAATCACACTCGGCATCCTCATAATCCGGAAAAGCAGCGGGCGCACACAGTACCTCCTGTTCGGCATCATGGCTATCGTGCTCGGCTTGGGAGACTCTTTTCATTTGGTCCCGCGTGCCGTCGCATTATGCACAACCGGACTGGGGAATTTTACCCATGCACTCGGTATCGGTAAACTGATTACTTCCGTTACCATGACCGTTTTTTATGTCCTTTTGTACTATGTATGGAGGGCACGCTACCGCATCACCGGACAAACAGGGCTTACTGCCGCCGTATATGTACTGGCAGTCCTCCGTATCCTCCTGTGCCTGCTCCCGCAGAATGAATGGTTGAGCGCCGCACCGCCAATCCGTTGGGGGATTTACCGGAATATCCCGTTTGCACTGCTCGGACTTCTGGTCATCATCCTGTTCTTCCAAAAAGCAAAAGAACAGGATGACCGGGCCTTCCGGTGGATGTGGCTGACGATTGTCCTAAGTTTCGGATTTTACATTCCGGTCGTACTTTGGGCGGAAGCAATTCCCCCTATCGGTATGTTGATGATTCCAAAAACCTGTGCTTATGTTTGGACGGTTTTGATTGGGTACCGGGCAATGGGGGCAGAAAAAGGATAGGGGTACCTGCGTCAAAACGCATTTCCGCACAGCTTCCCGTATTCTTCCCAAACGTCCTTCTGCCCTTCCCCCGCAATAAAGTAAAAATCCATCCCGGCCCCGTACTCCGCATACAGATAAGACCCGTATGCGGAAACGTCACAGCAGACTGCATCCGCCCCCGTTGCCAGCAAAATCCCGTACCCCTTATCCGAGAACACAAAAGGAAAGCGGTCCGCGCCCTTCCCATGGGAAATGTACCTTGCGGTTCCCCGCAGCTTCATTCCGTTTTCTCCTGTTCCGATCCGTTTCCCCGGTCCGAAGCCGTACAGGCTTTCCCCTTTCTGCCAATCCAAAAACAGCCAGCCCCTTTCCCTGCCTCCTTTTGCGTCTTCCAACTGCCTGCACTCCTTCCCCCGCTCTGCCAGCAGCAGCTTTCCATCCCTTGTCATGTAGCGTACTGCCCCACATGTCTTATCCACCTGCAGGCAGAGCGTATCGGTCAGGAGTTCCACATATTTCCCGGACTCCTTATACAGCCACGCCTGCTCCGTCCGGCGGACGGCGATTCCGTCACATACACGGCTGCCCATCTGTCCGCCCTTTACGAAGGTTACCCGGATTACGGAGCCGCTTATGGGGCAAAGGCGCAGCGTCCCGTACCGGCTTTGCAGGTATAGCCCGTCCTCCTGCCTGGCAAACCACCGTACGGACAGGTCGATTTTCCCATGTCCTGCCGGACGAAGCATTTCCGTAGCGGGCATATCCCCGAACCCGTAACCGTCTTCTGCCCTGCGCACTTTTGCGGTTACTTTTTTTACGCTTTCCGTCCCGCGTACCGCCGTGCGGAAATCCGCTTCCGCGTCTTTCCCCGCGCCCTTCCCTTCCGTCTCCTGCCTTCCCGCCGCCAAATGTGCGGAAGGCTTCGGCATCTGCCTGCTGATGAACGGCTTTTTGTCCTCCGGCGTATTGCCCCTGACGGACATAAGGGGTTTCCCTTTCGCAGCGACGGCAACCGGCCTTTTGCGCTGCGCGGTTCCTGCACTGTCTGTGATGCCAGGCTTTTTGGTGCCGTCCGTTCCTTCTGTCTGGGAATTACCGGCTGCTGCCACCCCGCCTGCCGCGGAATTACCGCTTCCCGGCGCCCCGCCTGCTCCGGGATTACCTTTTCCTCCGCCGTCTGTCCCCGTTTCTTCCCTGACAGGCACAGGGTCTGCAATCAGCCCCGTCAGCCTGCCGTCATGCAGTACGCACAATTCATGGAGCGCACGGGTCGCCGCCACGTAGAGCAGCTTCGCATGACCGTCGTCCACCGGATAATCCTCCCGTACCGGATTAAATACCAGCACCGCGTCAAATTCCAGCCCTTTGGTATATTCCACGGGAAGAACCATAATCCCGTTCCCGAACACCGCTTTCTCCAAATCGCTTTCCATTACGTCCACGTATTCCGACAGCTCCGCAGCCGTCAGGGCGGCGCTTTCCCCGCTGCGGCAGATAACGGCTATCGTATCATAACCCGCTTCCCGCCATCCTTTACAGGTTTTTGCCGCTTCCTGCACCAACGCTTTCCTGTCCGGAACCTCTTTCACCCGCACCGGATTCCCGTGCCGGATGATAGGCTCTACCGGATAAACGGAAAACCTGCCATGGTGCAGGATATCCGTGGCAAAATCCGATATTTCTACCGTATTCCGGTAGCTTTTTTTCAGAATCCCGAAACTGTCCATGGAATCCGCCAAAAGCAGGTTCCGCAGTTCTTCCCAGTCATTCAACCCATAGCCGAAATGAATGTTTTGGGATACATCCCCCATCACCGTATAAGTACATCCTTTGATACAGAATTTGAGCACACTGTACGCCATCATCCCGAAATCCTGCGCTTCATCGATGACCACATGGTGCGCCTCGCTGATGACCTCCTTCTCCTTCACCCTCTTATACAGATATGCCAGCGCCGCCAGGTCATAAACGTCAAATTCTTCCCCCGGCACATCCACCGCGTACCCTTTCCGCTCCTGTCCGGCAAGGAACTCCCCGTACATTTCATAGATGGATTTTTTCCATACCCTGCCCCCGTACCTTCCCCGGTAAGCCTTTACAATCGCCTTCTGTTCCGCCTCCGTATAGGAGAGTCCCTTTCCTAAAAATTCTTCCTTCACTTTTCCAAGCAGGCGCCCGTTTAACCGGTCTATCTTATTCTGCACGGACACCGACGGATTCTGCCTGATATAGTTCTCCACGGCTTCCCCATCCATCAGCAGAACCAAATCCTGCTCTCTCGCCGGTCTTCCCCCCGTCCGGTCAAACACGCCGGTCTTCCCGTCCTTAATCCCCTCCACAAACTGTTCCGGGTTTAAGAATACACTCTCCCGCCCAATCGCATCCCATTCCAGTTTCCGGCAGTATTCTTCCAAATCCCAAAACCATGTAAGCCTGCCCTTCACGCTTCCCGCTTTCCCGCTTTTATCAAGCCCCCTGATGTGATGCCTGCGTTCGTCCCAGTCCTCATACAAAAGCCGCACAAAAAGCTGTTCCATGGTCATCTGCCGCACACCGTACACATCCAGGTCAGGCAAAACCCCCGTGATATAGTTAAGCAGAATCCGGTTACTCCCCACAATGTAAAAATCATCCGGTTTAAACCGCTCCGCATAATTATAGAGAATATAGGAAATCCGGTGCATCGCCACAGTAGTCTTGCCAGAGCCTGCCACCCCCTGCACAATCACGTTATGGTACGGGGATTTCCGGATGATTTCATTCTGTTCTTTTTGGATTGTGGCAACGATTTCCCCCAATACCTCCTGTTTGTTCTTCGCAAGGTATTTGGTCAGCAGTTCATCATTGGCGACTACTTCGCTGTCAAAATAGTCCAAAAGTTTCCCGTCTTCAATCTCATACGTCCGCTTTAGCTTCAGGTCGATTTTCATCTGCACGCCGCCCGGCGCCGCATAACTGCACTTCCCCAGACTGTTCTCATAATAGGCATTTGCCACCGGCGCACGCCAGTCCACCACCATCCAGTGGGTAGTGTCCCTCGACACCCCTCCTTTGCCGATATAAACGGACTCCTCCTTATCCAACGCTTCGTCGTGGAAAATAATTCTGCCGAAATACGGCTTTTTCTCCGCTTTCCTGTTCCGCATAAGCGCCCGTTTCATATGTTCATGCAGCGTCACCGTATTATTCAGGATGGTGAGCACTTCCATATCGTTGTCGTGGTAATGTGCCAGCATCTCGTCAATATCCGCCTGCATCCGGCTCACTTCCTGTCCGTAATTTTCCATGTTCGCCCGCACCACGGCAAGGGTTTCCTGAAGATATCCCTCCTCGTCCTTCCGCTGCGTGCCCCGTTCCTTTTTCCCGTTTTCCATGTTCGTACTCCTCTCCGCCTGCTTCCCTGCTTCAAAATTTGCAAAAAAGTTATCGTATTACCTGCTATAATAATATTTTAATGAAAAAAAGAAAATTTACTAGACTTTATTTTCCTGATGTGCTAAACTATATACTAAAGTGTAGCCTGAAATATTATTTGTTTATACACATTTCCATATACGTTTCTCCGGTAATCCCGGATATTATCCATTCCGGCATTTTTTCATACCTTATCGCAACAACAAAAGAAGGAAGTTACGATAAAGTACCCCCTTACAAAAAAACATCCTGTTACTTGCGCTGTAACAGGATTTCCATTAAGATGACATCAAGAGGTGTCAACATATGACGGAATTGGAAAAATGTATGGCTGGGGAATGGTACGACTGCCATGAGAAAACGTTCTTAAACCACACGCCCAGGCATATTCAAACACGCTCTAACAGTTCCCGACAAACACATGGTCCAAGTATTTTCCCGCAGTTTCCGCCAAACGGTACACATGGGCAGCCGGCGTCGCTTCCCGGTCCGTCATGCGGTAATGCGGGAAAAAGCGGGTGACATGAAGGGGGATTTTCTTTCCGGTACGGGCTTCCAGGGCGGCTATCCATGCCGCTTCTTCTTCCATCTCCTCCTCCTTATCGTTTACCCCTGTCACCGCCAAAGTGGTAAGCTCCACATGACAGTCCTTTACCGCCCGTTCGATGAACGCTTTCACCGTTCCAAGATCCCCGCCCAGTTTCCGGTAATGTTCGTCCCGGAAACCTTTTAAATCAATATTCATGGCATCCACGTAAGGAAGGACTTCTTCCAATACCCAAAGGGATACCGAGCCATTGGTGACAAGCACATTGTCCATGCCGGCTTCCTTTACCAGTTTTGCCGTATCGCACACATATTCCCACCCGACTAACGGTTCATTATAGGTAAACGCCACCCCGGCATTACCAAACCGTTTATATTCCAGTGCCTTCCCCGCCAGTTCTTCCGGCGGCAGATATACCGTTCCGGTCACCGACTCCGCCTTTTTTTATCCACCATGGAAATCCCGTGGTTTTGACAGAACGGGCATTTTAAGTTACAGCCAAAGCTGCCCACCGAAAGAATCCGGCTGCCGGGACGGAACATGCGCAACGGCTTCTTTTCGATTGGGTCCAAAGCGAGGGATGTAGCCATCCCGTAGTTTTCACAGAGGATACGGTTCCCCGCATTCCTCCTCGCCAAACATGCCCCCGCCTGTCCTTCCTCCAGTTTACAATGGTGCATACATACGTCACAGGTTATTTTCATTGCGCGTCTCCTCAATAATGCCGTACCACTTCAAACCGTTCCATTCCGGCTTCTTCCCCTGCACCGATGCCCGCCTTCTCTTTTGCAATCGCCACCTGCTCCTCCACCGTATCCACGCCTTCCAAATTAGGAAGCAGCAGTCCCCTTTTACTTCCTTTCGTCACTACCACGCCGTACCGTTTGACATCCAATTGCGCCATGGAAACGATTTTCTCCATATCACCCAGTACATCCACGCTGATGGACAGATGCTCCAGTTCATCTTCCCCCACCGGGGAAAACCTCGGATCCCTGCTGCATGCACTGACCGCATTTTCCACGATTTCCTCCGCTACGGATGCCCTCACCGCCCGGATGGTTCCGATACAGCCCCGCAGCCTTCCATCCTCCTTAATGGGTACAAAAACCCCTGACTGTGTACGGTACATTTCCTCCGGCAGTCCTTTCGGTATTTCCGCTATGCGTCCGTTACGCACATATTCTTCGATGGTACGGCGGGCAAGGCGCACATAGGCATCCTCCATCTCTCTTTGCGCTGCCGTGCGCCGCCGTTCTTCCTCCCCGTACCGCTCCAAAAAGTTCCGCTGCGGATTCTCCCCAATGGGCAGATAACTGCAGATACCATATCCCACCCCGAAAGGTCCCTCATAAGAAAGGGCTTCGGTTTTCACTTCCGTCCCGTCCAAAGCGCCTGCCAAAATAAGGAACGAACGGTGCCCGCATTCCCTCGCTTTCTCACAAAATTCCCCGGAAAACCCGAACAGACCGTCAAACGCGGCATGTCCCATGACTTCCATCACCCGTTTGTCATACGCCGGTCCTTCCGCCCGGTACCCGTAAGGACCGTCCTCCTTCAGCCTGTGGGACAAATCCCCGCTGCCGATGACTACCGTCCTGCGTCCCAATGTCTCTGCCGCCTTCCGAATACACTGGCCAAGCCCGTAATGCTTTCCAAAGGACAGACCGGACAGACCGATTCTCACCAAACGGTATTCCCCGGCATACCGGTCCACAAAATATAGCGGCACCATCGTCCCATGGTCCAGCGCTTTCTCCCGCTCTCCCAGCGTTCCCGCAGACAGGCGGTTGATATCAGCCAAACGGCAGAGCTTTTCCACAAACTGCACGTCATACTTAACCCGGAACTTCACGTTCCCGGCGTGAAACCTCCCCATATCCCCCGATGCACCTTCCCCCGGCGAAATATGGAAATAATCCACATACATCACCTGATGGGGGGAAATCATGACAATGGTTTCCGGTTCCAGCTCCCCAATCCTCTTTCCCACCTCCTGATAGGCACGGACAGTATCCGCAATCTTTTTTTCCTCCCCTTTTCCCACTTCCGGTACAATAATGGGCGGATGGGGTACCATAAACGCCGCCAAAATTCCCATTTTTTACTCCTTCCCTGTCTCCTCCAAGCCGCCAAGCAGCTCCTTCCACTCCCTGTTTTCCCCCATATAAGCAAACCTTTCCTTATCCCGGAACATCCGCAGCAGGTTTTCCTGCTGTCTGACCAGGAAAGAACGACTGCATTCTTTGAATTTCATATGGGCATACATACCCGATTCCGTGAAGCTCCCGACTTTACCCAGGGAATCCAACAGAACCTCTGCAATCTGCATAGTGTTAACGGTATCCTTTTCCCGTACCGCCAAATCCAGTTTCCCGCATTCCTGCACACTTCCTTTTCCACGCTTTCTAAAGCCTGACGGTACCATTTTAAGATCTGTTCCTCATATTCTTCATACGCCAAACCGTCTTCACGTCCCGCAACTGAACCTCCTTTAACTTTCACTCCCTTTTTTTAACTGCTGCTCATACCCACATTTTTTAGCTTCCGCAACACGCCAAGGGTTCCCGCAGCCTTCTTCTGCGTCATAAATACCAAACTCGTCCGTTCCTGCGGGTCGTTGGCAAAATAACAGCCCAGCCAGCCGTCCCAGCCGTATTCCCCAACGCTGCCCAAATGGTATGCCATTCCCTCGCCGCGTCTCACGCGCATCAGGTTCCCGTAAGTAAATCCCGCCAACTGTGAAAACTGCCGCTCAAACTCTGCCTGCCGGTTTCCGGAAAGTCCGCCTCCCGTCAAAAAACGCACGGTCTTCTCTGACAAAATCCTTTGCGTTCCGTACTTTCCTCCCTGCAGCAGCATACCTGCAAACCGCATATAATCATCCACCGTGGAAACCAGCCCCGCGCCACCGGATTCAAAGGCAGGCTTCCGGTCCATGGCATTCAGTATTCCCAAATGGTTTCCGGTGTACGGCTCCAAGCCGCTCCCCGCATCCTGGTACACCACTGCCAGCCGCCCCCGTTTTTCCTCCGGCACATGAAAATCCGTATCCGCCATCCCAAGCGGACCAAACAAAAATTCCTGCAGGTATTCGGAAAAAGAAATGCCGGAAACCCTTTCCACCACGGCTCCGAGTACATCCGCGCAGCTACTGTACTGCCAACTGCTGCCAGGCTGGAACGCTAAGGGACAATGCCCCAAACCGTCCGCCAGTTCCTCCGTGGTCATAGGGTGGTCAGAAAGCAGCCGTCGGTCCAACTCCAAAAACAATCGGTCCGTCTCCTTCCCTGCCGTACCCCCATGCCCCGGATATAGCAATCCTGCCGTCATGTCCAGTAAGTCCCTCACCGTCACTTCGCGCTTCACGGGAATCCGCTCCCCGTCCTTTCCTATCACCACCTGCCCGCTAAAAGAAGGAAAAACGGAAGACATCGGTGCTCCGATATCCAAAAGACCGTCTTCCATCAGCTTCATCACGGCAGCCGCCGTCACAGGTTTCGTCATGGAATACAGCCGGAATATACTGTCCCGTTCCACCGGAATCTTCCGCCCCAAATCCGCATATCCGCTTTGGAAATAGCAAAGTTCCCTACCATCCTTCCACATACAAAAACTGCCACCCGCAATCTCCCCATCCGCCACTGCCCCATCCAAAATTTCCTGCATCCGTTTCCGCTTGTCCGTCTCCATATCCAGACCTCCTGTTCTTTACCGTATTTTTATCTATTCTAAAATGGTTTTTAACACTGCAACGGTTTCCGGACACTGCGGACCCCCTATACCCATATGCACAAAACGGTCTGCCAAAAACCGTAAAACCATTATAACATGGCGCAGTTTTCTTTGCATAGGAAATCTGCACAGGAAAACCATAAAACATTTCAAAAGACATTTATTCTTTTACGGAAAGACAAAACGGGATAGGCATGAAACCGTACACGGATTCCATGCCTATCCCGCGCGCCTGCTTCACGGACAGGACACTTTAAGCCAACCCTTCAGCATTTGGAAAACATATCTTTTCCAACCCCGCAAAGCGGACAAAGAAAATCTTCCGGCAAATCCTCAAATTTTGTTCCCGGCGCGATTCCGTTCTCCGGGTCGCCCGCCGCTTCGTCATACACCCATTGGCACACGTCACATACATATTTTTCCACTGTTACCAGCCTCCTTCTTCTTTTTACGGAACCGGTCCGTTTTTATTCCATGATTCCCCTTTTTCGTTTTTTTATACGTTACGCAGGCGCCCGTCAGCTTTAGCCGGCTTTTTCCTTCGGCTCCCGTGTACAGAAAAAGGAACCGGCACACCAGTTCCTTTTTCTGTCCGATAACGCACCGGACTTCCTGTCATTCCACCCAAAGATTGGAATATCGTCCTGACCAATCCTATATTCTTACCATCCGCTTCCGCCTGCCCTTGCATTGGAAACGGCTGCTGCCGCATATTCCTCACGGAGAATGAATTTTGCCACCAGCGATTTTAACGTATCCGCCTGGTTGGACAGTTCGCTGCTGGCTGCCGCGCTCTGCTCCGCCGTAGCCGAGTTGGTTTGTACCACGTCGGAAATCTGGGAAACGCCAAGCGTTACCTGTCCTACCGCCTCTGCCTGCTTCTCTGCCGCATCCGCAATCTTTTCCACATTCGTTGCCGCCGTGCGGACATCATCCACCGCCTTCACCAAAGACTGCGCCGTGGTATTTGCAAGCTGCGTACCGCGCTGTACCGCCTTGATGGAGCTTTCAATCAATTCTGCCGTATCCTTGGAAGCATCCGAACTCTTGCTTGCAAGGTTACGCACTTCATCCGCAACCACGGCAAAGCCCCTGCCCGCCGAACCAGCGCGGGATGCTTCCACTGCCGCATTCAACGCGAGTATGTTCGTTTGGAAAGCAATATCCTCAATGGTTTTGATAATCTTGCCGATTTCGTTGGATTTATGGGTAATTTCCTCCATGGCTTCCATCATGTCATGCATCAGTACATTGCATTTATCCATTTCGTCACCGGCTGTATTCGACTGCTGTCTTGCCTCCGATGCATTTTGTGCAGTTTCCTTTACCTGATGGGAGATATTGGTAATGGTTGCCGCCAACTGTTCTACGGCAGAAGCCTGCTCCGTTGCCCCCTGTGCCAGTGCCTGCGCACCGCTGGATACCTGATCGGACCCCGATGCCACCTGGTCCGCACTGTAATTAATCTGTCCCAAAGTGGAACTCAAATCACGGTTCAGTTTACGGATAGAGGAAAGCAGTCCCTGGAAACCGCCCACGTAATGTTCTTCCGCATGTGTGCGCACATCAAAATTACCGTCCGCCATCTCACTCAAAAGCCTGGATGCATCCATAATGACGGATTCCAAAATCACGGTCATGTTCCGGAATGCATCCGCAAGCCTGCCCATTTCATCCTTGGATTTATATGTCACATCAATATCAAATTCACCGCCCACAATCTTCTCTGCAGACTTCTCTAACTGTCGAAGCGGCCGGGTAATCGCGCCTGTCAAATATGTAGAAAGAATCAGGGTAACCACCAACGCACCCACTGCCAATCCGACCTGGATGGCAACCAGTCTTTCCTGCATCTTCACCGTCGATGCATAGTTGGTATCCGCACTTTGTTCTGCCACTGCGCTGATTGAAATCAGGTTATTAACCGCTTCCTCCACCAAGGGCTGGTATTCGTCAAGCAGCATCCTCTGCGCCTGCGCCATATCTTCCTTTGACATGGCAATCACCGCTTCCTGAAGCTCAACTGCCTGCGTAATATTCTTCTCAAAGGAATCAAGCAGCGAAGAATCTCCCATAAAATTCGCAAACAGCCAGTTTCCATTTTCCTGAAGCAGAGCCAGTTCTTTCTCCATATCGCTCAAATATGCTTCGTTCTTTGCCGCGTCGCTTTCCATCGTAATAAATGCAAGATCTTTTACAATAATCTGCAGACCCCGGCGCATTCCCATAACTTTGTTGGTAATACGGTATTCGATATTGTAAAACTCCGAATACTTATCCGCGTTTTCCCTCAATCCGTCGATGGAAGTCACAACTGTCACGCAAAACATTATGATAATAATCATAAATGTTACCAACAGTTTCGTTCTGATTTTTAAATTTTTCATTTCCGTTCCCTACCCTTCGTCATAAACAATGGCGGCCTGCTGCATGGCATCTCCCCCTGCCGGCACCAAACGGCAATTTGTTTACTGTATTATTATCCTATACTTGTAGATTATAATGGATTATTGTCCATCTGTCTACTTGATTCCTTCATCTAAAACACTAAAATTTTGCCAATCCTTTTTTTTCCAGTAAAACCACGGTTTCTATGCTGCCCGTAAACGGGAACTGGTCCACGCTTCCAACCCGCACTGCCTCGTATCCGTTTTCCAGGAACACTTCCAAATCCCTCACCAGACTGGTAGGCTTGCAGGAAATATAAACCAGCCTGTCCACTCCGTAGCCGATAATTTTGCGCAGCGCCTTGGGATGAACCCCGTCCCTGGGCGGGTCCAGGATGATAAAATCCGGCAGTTCCCGGATACCGTCCAATACTTTCAGTACATCCCCCGCGAGAAACTCACAATTGTCAAGCCCGTTCATCCGCGCATTTTCCCTCGCCGCTTCCACCGCTTCGCCGACGATTTCCACGCCGATAACCTTTCCCGCCATACCTGCCACCACCTGCGCAATGGTTCCCGTCCCGCTGTACAGGTCATAAACCACCGGATTCCCTTTCCCGGACAAGGAGCCGATATAATCCCGCACCATGGAATAAAGCACTTCCGCCCCATGGGTATTCGTCTGGAAAAAAGAAAACTGGGATATGCGGAACTTTAACCCCAAAAGCTCCTCATAAAAATAATCCTGTCCGTACAGCACCTCGGTTTTGTCACTCTGCACCACATCCGCCACGGAATCGTTCAAGGTATGCAGAATGCCTACGATGCTGCCTTCCAGCTCAAGCCCCAAAAGGGCATCCATAAAAGGCGTTAAATCATGTTCTTCCTGCGCAGCCGTTACAAGCGCCACCAGTATCTCCCCTGTTTTTGCCGCCTTGCGCACCAGCAGGTGCCTTAAATAGCCTTCATGCCGCAGCCGGTGGTAATGGCTGGTTCCCGCCACCGTAAAATATTCCTTTGCACAGGTTAATATCCGGCGGAAATCCCCATCCACAATCCGGCACCCGTCCACAGTCACGATATCGTAAAAACTGCCCCGTTTGTGCATCCCAAGCGCCAGCGGTCCGTCCTTTACTTCGTCCCCAAAGGAAAATTCCATCTTGTTCCGGTATCCGTAAGGCTTTGGACTTGCTTTCATCCCATCGTAGACATAAGGGGTTTCCTGCTTCCCCAGCACGGGTTCCAAAAGCCTTCTTACCTGTCCTTCCTTCAGCTTCAACTGCTCCCCGTAAGGCAGGGACATATACACACACCCGCCGCAGCTCCCGAAATGGGGACAGGAACTTTCCGTTTCCGATTCCAAAGGGGATTTTTCCAGCACTTCCAAAAGCCTTCCTTCCGCTTTGCCCTTTCTTGCTTTATGAATCCGGAAGGATACCTTCTGCCCCGTTATGGCATTTTTTACCACACAGGCGCCGCCTTCACATACCACGATTCCTTTGTTGGGGAAGTCCACCCGTTCCACGATGCCTTCCAACACCTCACCTTTTTTCATCACTCCTTCATAAGCTCCTTTTCGGCTTTCCTCCGGTTCCCCATGGGATGGGAACCCAAAAACGGAATGTACAAATAAGTACATTCCGCCTTATTTCCATGGACAACGTCCTGGACAGCCCTATCCGTAAGTTCCGACATCCGCAGCAAAAGCAGCATGGACACCGCCGGTATGGTTTTACTGTCCGTTTTCCCCCTCTAAGGCATCATCGTCATCTTCATCCTCAAAGAAGTCATCGTCAAAATCGTCGTCAAAGTCGTCCTCAAAATCTTCCAGGTAATCCGGTTTCAGATAGCGGTATACGGCATATGCAATACCTGCCACTGCCGCGATAGCGCCGATTACGGCAAAAATCCAAAGTACGCTGTTGCATTTTTTCTTTTCTTCTTCCTTCTTCCCCAAAAGCTCATTGATCCTTGCCATATCAATATATTCTTCCAGTTTGTTCAGCTTATTCATAATCCATACCTCTCTCCATCTTTATTCGGTTTATTGTTACCCGTTGCCGGCGCTTTCATACCTGTTACTGCCCACGCTGCAGACAGATCAGTAACCGGTTCCGTGCTTCCGACCGTATATTAAATATAATATAACACTAATTCCAAAAATTTACTATAAATTTTTGATAAAATTATAATTTTTTCAATTTTGCAAAGGCAGCATACATAATTTTCTGTCCGGCACCGTCAAAAACCACCGTTACCTGATAATCCCGCGGTCCTTTTTCCAGTCCCGTTACCGTGCCTTCCCCGTATTTTACATGCTTTACCCGGTCGCCGACGGCATAATCCGGCTCCCCTGCCCCCTGTACGCCTTTGGTCAGCCCGTTTATCCCTTTTAAGGCTCCCACACCGCCCCCGCTGATAAACGGACGGTTCTCCACAGGCGTCCGCTTTGGCACTGCCACGGCCTTCGGTTTGGGTTTGGCGGAAACGGCCGGCGTATTCCCGAATACCGGCTGGTAAGCCGCAGTGTTTCCTTCCCCGCCGCCAAAGGGCTTCGCCTTAAACAGACTCCTTTCGCGGGAATCCTCCCCGTATTCCGTCTCGTCCCACCGCTTTACGGAAGGGACTTTCCGGTCTAACAGTTCTCCGGGGATTTCCTTTACGAAGCGGCTCACGGGATTGTACTGGGTTTCCCCCCGCAGCATCCGCTGTCTGGCACAGGTAAGCGTCAGATCTTCCTTTGCCCGCGTAATCCCCACATAGGCAAGGCGTCGTTCTTCTTCCACGTCTTCCATATTGTCCGAGGTAATTGCCATATAACCCGGAAATACGCCGTCCTCCATACCTGCCAGGTAAACATGGGAAAATTCCAGTCCTTTCGCGCTGTGCAGCGTCATGAGGAGCACGCGGTTACCGTTGTCGTCAATGCGGTCGATATCCGCCACCAAAGCCACTTCTTCCAAAAATTCGCTCAGGTTTCCTTCTTCATGGCTTCCCTCATAAGCCACGATTTTACTGATCAGCTCATCGATGTTGGCAATCCGGTCTTCCGCATCATCTTCCTCCGACTGCTCCAATTCCTCCACATACCCCGTGGTTTCAATAATGTCCTTAATCAGCCCTTCCAGTCCGTAATATTCCAATTTGCTGCGGAACGTTTGGACCATGGTCACAAAAGGCTCCAGTTTCACCGCGCTTTTCCCGATGGTCATGATTTGGTCCGCTTCCCGCAGGGCATCGTAGAAACTGATGCCCCTCCCGTCCGCGTATTCCTGCACCCGCGCAATGGTGGTGGCGCCAATGCCCCGTTTCGGCACATTAATGATGCGCTTTACCGCCACGTCGTCACTGCCGTTATCAACCGTTTTCAGGTAGGCAAGCATGTCCTTGATCTCCCTGCGGGCATAAAAGTTCGTACCGCCCACCACGTCATAAGGAATACCCTCTACCACAAACCGTTCTTCCAGCATACGCGCCTGCTCGTTGGTACGATAGAGTACCGCGCAGTTCCCGTAAGATGTCCTGCCGTCCCGGACTTTGCGCATCACGTCGTCCGCCACAAATTCCGCTTCGTCATATGCCGTATCAAACTGCCGGAAATGCACCATGCTTCCTTCGCCGTTCTGCGTCCAAAGCGCCTTGTCCTTCCTGCCTGCGTTGTTGCGGATTACCGCATTGGCGGCATCCAGCACATGCTGCGTGGAACGGTAGTTCTGCTCCAGCTTAATGACCGCCGCCTCCGGGTATACCTGTTCAAAGTCCAGGATGTTGCGTATGTTCGCCCCCCTGAACTTGTAAATGGACTGGTCGTCGTCCCCGACCACGCACAGGTTCCTGTACTGCGATGCCAAAAGCCGTATCAGCTCAAACTGCGCCGTATTCGTATCCTGGTACTCGTCCACCATGATATACCGGAACCGGTCCTGATACCCGGCAAGCACTTCGGGGCAGAGCTTAAACAGCTCCACCGTCTTTACGATTAAATCGTCAAAATCCAGCGCATTGCTTTTGCGCAGCGCCGACTGGTATTCCGCATATGCCTGTGCGATTTTCGTCTTATGGTAGTCCCCTTCCGCCTGCCTGCGGTATTCCTCCGGCGAAACCAGTTCGTCCTTTGCCGAGGAAATGGCGCCCATAATCGTCCGTTCCTTTAGCGTCTTCGTGTCAATCTGCAGACGCTTGCACACATCCTTCATCACCGTCTTCTGGTCATCCGTATCATAAATGGTAAAATGATTGTCAAAGCCAATCCGGTCAATATACCGTCTTAGTATCCGCACGCAGGTGGAGTGGAAAGTGGACACCCATACCTGCTCCGCGCCATGCCCGATGATGGCATTCACGCGCTCCCGCATCTCCCCTGCTGCCTTATTCGTAAAGGTAATCGCCATGATATGGTAGGGCTGTACGCCCATCCCTTCAATCAGGTAGGCAATCCGGTGGGTCAGCACCCTTGTCTTGCCGCTTCCCGCCCCCGCCAGCAGCAGGACCGGTCCGTCCGTGGTGAAAACTCCCTGTTTCTGCTGTTCGTTTAATGTATCGTATATGCTCATCTGTTCTTTTCCTTCCGCATCACCTTTACCGGATATCCCCTTCGTTAAAAGGGTCCCCGCACTCCGGGCAGAACTTGGGAGGGTTTTTCGAATCCTCCGGTTCCCAGCCGCATTTATCACAACGGTACAGCGGTTCTCCCTCCGGTTTCTTTTTCCCGCATTCGCTGCAGAACTTCCCCTTATTTACCGCCCCGCACGCACAGGTCCACCCTGCCGCCGGTTTCGGTGCGCCGCATTCCACACAGAATTTCCCGGTATTGCCTGCTGCCCCGCAGCCACATGTCCACCCTGTCTGTGTCTCCCCGCCTCCGTCCGGCATCCGCCCCGTCCCGGAAAACGTTCCCGGCTGTCCGGCATTCCCCTGCCGTCCCGCTGCCTGCACCCGATTTTCCTGCTGTCCCATCTGGAACAGGGCATTGGCATTCATTCCGCCCGCCATATTCGCCATATTCATCGCCGCAAACCCCATTACGGGACCCGCACCCTGGTTGGAAGCCGCCGACCGCATGGCATCCGCCTGCGCATCCACCAGTGCGGCAGCCGCCATGTCCGTATTCCGGTATACCGCCGTCCGCTGGAGGTTCTTAATCATCTCCTCGTCTTCCGCAGACGCTTTCACTGCATTCACCCCAAAGGATACAATGGAAATTCCCCGTAACCGTGACCATTTCGCCGACAGTTCTTCATTCAGTATATCCGCCAGTTCCGCCGTATGCTTCGGAATGGAACTGTAACGGACACCCATTTCGGAAATCCTTGCAAAAGCAGGCTGCAGCGCCGTTAAAAGCTCCGTCTTCAACTGGCTGTCTATGTTGTCCCTCGTATAATCCTCCGTAAAGTTGCCGCACACATTGGCATAAAAAAGCATCGGGTCGGTAATTTTATAAGAATATTCCCCATTGCAGCGCAGCGAAATGTCCATGTCCAAACCGATGTTGGCATCCACCACGCGGAACGGCACCGGACTCGCCGTCCCGTACTTATTCCCCATAATCTCCTTTGTATTAAAGAAATAAATCCGCTGGTCCTTCGCCGCATCCCCTCCAAAGGTAAAACGCCTGCCCACCGTGGCAAACGTCATGCCCACGCTTTCCCCAAAATCCCCGTAAAACAGACTCGGTTCCGACGAGCTGTCATAGATAAATTCTCCTGCTTCCGCACAGAATTCCACCACCCGGCCCTGGTCCACAATCATCATGCACTGTCCCTCATTCACCGCCACGACAGAACCGTTGGTGATGATATTGTCCACACCTTTCGTGTTGCTTCCCTTCCCGCTTACGCGCTTTCTTCCCTTTACCGCCAAAACGTCATTTCCCAGTGCATCACAGTAAAAATACTCCCTCCACTGGTCCGCCAGTACCGTTCCTGCCGCTCCCTTAATCGCCTTAACCAGTCCCATGTTCCGCCGCCCTCCGTCCGCACCGCGCGTTCACGGCACTGTGCGTTTTCTGCTTCTTTTTATGTTTATGTATATCCTTACACATTATAACTATTTTGTCATTTCTTGTCCAGTAGAAACAGGGACTGCGCCGGCATATTATCCTGGCGGAATCCCTGTTTTCGTTTATCCGTATTTCCCGGTGACGGGCAAAATAATTACTTCGCTGCATTTTCCGCAAATTTTGTAGTGACAAGGGTTTCATAGGGAACCCGTTCGGAAAGCTCACCGGATTCTTCCAAAATATTCTGTAAAAGGGTGAAGGCATCTTCCCCAAAAACCAAATTATCTTTCCAGGTATCCTGTGCATGGTAACGCGTTACAATAGCGGTAATGGTTTCCAAATCCGTTTCCTCAAACTGCGGCGCTATGGCCTTGGCGATTTCTTCGGGCGTATGGTCCTGCACATAGTCCATACCTTTTTGCAGCGCATTGGTGAAAGACTGGATGAGTTCCGGGTTCGCATCGATAAAACTTTTCTTCGCGCTGAATGCGGTATAAGGCACATAACCGGAATCTTCCCCCAGGGAAGCCACCACATACCCGTCCCCTTTGGCTTCCAGCGAAGTGGCATGGGGTTCAAATTCCACGGTAAAATCCCCCTGTCCGCCGGAAAATGCCGCAGCGGTGGAGCCGAAATCAATGCTTTGGTCGATGGTAAGGTCGGTTTTTGGGTCAATGTTGTTTTTCTTTAAAATAAATTCAAACACCATTTCCGGCATGCCGCCGGCGCGCCCTCCCAGCACCTCTTTCCCCTTTAACATATCCCAGGAAAAATCATCCAACGGTTCCCTTGCCACGAGGAAATTACCGGCGCGCTGGGTCAGTTGGGCGAAATTCACCGCATAATCCTGCGTACCGCCTACGTAGGTATAAATCGTGCTTTCACTTCCCATGAAACCGATATCCGCCTCACCGGTAAGGACTGCCGTCATGGTTTTGTCCGCCCCAAAGCCGGTAACCAGGGTCAGGTCAATGCCTTCTTCCTCAAAATAGCCTTCTTCGATGGCAACATACATGGGCGCGTAAAAAATGGAATGCGCCACTTCATTCAGGGTGACTTCCGTTTTTCCGCCGGAATTTTTTGCCGCTTTGTCTCCGGATGTTTTGCAGCCGGTCAGGCAGGCGCAAAGAAAGAGCAGGCACAGTCCAAAAGCGAGGACTCTTTTGGACATCCGGTAAGTATTGTTTTTCCGCATATTTTTCATAATACCTCCATCCATAATGATGGTTTATTATACGGTTGGACGGAAAAGATGTGCCTGTCCCCCGCATCCTTCCCCGCCATATGCTCCCAAACAATTTTCAAACACGCTCTAAAACCAAAAATATCCCCCTTCGCACCGCACGCACAAGTCCACCGCCGCCATCACCATGGCAAAAAACAGCAGGCACATGGTCAGGAAAATTGCCGTTTTGTCATAAACAAACCGGATTCCGTCTCCTCCTTCCCCGTCGGCCCCTTCCGCTTTCCATTGTGCCGCGTCCGCTTTCATTTTTGATACCCGGTGGTTTCCCACCAGTACCTCCACGCCGAGGAAGATGAATACCAGCGGCCAAAGCCGCAAAACGTATTCATAATGCAGCCACGGCACGAAAATATGTGCAAGGAACAATATGCCGAACAATATTAAAATACACCCGAACGTCACCGTCCCAACCCTGTGGACCCTAATGATTTTCCCCTGCTCCATAACCGCTCCTTTCCGATGGCACATCCTGTACCGTACTTTCCACGTCCACGATGACCTCTTTCAATTCCTCACGTTTTCCCCGGATCATGTAACAGCCTCCGGCAATGATTACGATTCCCGTCACGATTTTCGGAACGGTGCGTTCCATGCGGAGAATAAAGCGCCATACCGCTTCCGGCAGGTAAATATAAAAGGCATCCTTTACACCGTTCCATAAAAGCAGGACACCGACCACCACCAAAACGACGGCAATGGTTTTCCGGTATTTTTCCACCGCTTTCCCGTCCGTACCGAAAAAAGCATCCAGGCGGAACAGAAACCCGTCTTCTATGGAAAGAAATTCCTCGTCCGTCAATCCCGCCAGATTGTGCACGTGGAAAAAGCTGTAAAACCATTCCACGATTATGCCAAAAAACAAAACAGGCAGATTCAGGGCATACGCCACGCCAATCAGGGCAAAAAACATTCCCATCAGACTGGCTCCCATCTTCATGAATCCCAAATACATCTCTCCCGCACCGGGCAGGAACGAGAAGCAAAACGTTAAAAAACCACTTTTCTTTTTCCTTGTCATCCTATTCATTCTTCCACTCCTCCGTTTCCAAACCATTCCGTAATACCAGTCCATAAAGAAGACGCATCTTCCTCCCTTCCGTTCCCGAACATGCCAAACACATTCCCGAAAAAGCTGCCGATGCTGTCCTCCTGCACCACCGGTTCCTTAAGAATCCGTTCGCTTTCTTCCCTGTAACGTGCCACGTCTTCCTCTATTTCCTTTTCCATTTTCCGGTTTCCCGCATCCCCCGTATTCCTTCCCACGTCCATAGGAACCATGGTCAGGCAGTATATTGCGGCTGCCGCCGCGCCCACAATTTTCAGGCTGTAAACTGCAAGCTGTATCTTTGCCGCCTTTTGGTCAATTTTCTTTTTCCTTATATTTCCTGCAGGTGCTGCGGACTTTACGGGCTTTGCCGCTTCTTCCATAATCAGGTCCTTCAAATACGCCGGTGGAGCAAGCATTCCATGGTCTTCCACTTCCGCAATCAACGCTTCCAGTTCGTCATCCGTCAGGTAACGGTATGTTCCGTTCCCGCGTCCTTCTTCCCTCATGCGCTCCTCTCCTTTCCATACAGCTTCCTCAGCATGTCCCTTGCCCTGTAAATCTGTGTCTGCACGGTTTTAACGTTTTCCCCGCGCTCCCTTGCAATTTCATCCGCTTTCTTCTCCTCATAGTAAACGGCTTTTGCAATCTCATTATAAGGCGGCCGCAGTCTGCCGCAGTAGCTTAACAGCCGCTCCCTTACTTCCTCCTCCAGACAGATTTCCTCCGGTGAACCGCGTTTTTCCGTCTGCTGCTCAAAAAACACATCCTCCGTGGGTACCGCCCGCCTGCCGGAGCCGCGCAGGTAATCGATACCCTTATTGGTGGCAATCCGACACAGCCATGCTTTTTCATTCGTTCCTTCGAAGGTATCCAGATTTTTAAAAGCGGATAAAAAAGTTTCCTGTGTCAGGTCTTCCGCGGCAAAATAATCGCCCACCACTTTGTAGCATACCGAAAAGATAAGGCCCTGATAGGTGTCAATCATCGCTGACAGCCGTTCTTCTTTTGTCCTGCTCCCATCCTGTACCGCACTCATATGATAAACACCCTCACCCCTTTCTTTTTCTTCCTACACTTATTATAACGAGTGCCGTGAAGAATAATCTTCAAGAAAAATCTTCAAAAATAATCTTCAATGAATTAAAAATATTTTACGCCGTCCTTTTTCCTTCCGGCAGACGTATGTATGAAACAAGAAAAAAGCATGCCCTCCGCATTACCCCTAATGCAGATTACACACTTTCCTCTGAATTTGACAATATGTTTTAGCATAATATGTTATGTAATGACGCAACACATCTATCCCACGGCAGCCCCGGCCGCATGCTTATGTTCAAAAACTTTCCTGTTATTATTAAATACATCCCCTCAGATGTGCCAACCGGTGCACATACCATGGATAATTGTCCTGCGGCATACTACATATTCTTTGATTCGTTCGCTGCCGTATCCCGTAACACGCTTCGCGATGCACACGCTGCATCTTCCGGAATGAAAACACCTCGAAGCCGGCTTGGGCGTGAACAAGAACGTACGGCAAACTCTGTTCCTTCATCCTTCACAAAATTATTGTAAAATTCCGTGATTTATTCTATAATATTCTTAACCTTAAGTATTTATACCTTGCTTTCTTCCAAGTACTTCTTCTAACCCTCAAATTTATTATACAATATCTGATTCACACTTTGCGGTACAGATACTACATGGGATAAAAAAAAGGGGGAATGGAAAAGTACCTGAAAGTAGCCAACAAGTGAGGTGGTCAGATTGACAAAACAGGAATTAGCAAAAAATTTTTCTTTAAACGTGGAACGCGAAAGGATGCGTCTCGGCTTTACACAGGCAGAAATGGCCAAAAAACTGGAAATGTCCCTTTCCGGATACAAAAAAATGATTTCGGGCGAAACCACCAGAATTGATTCCTATACCGTCCTCCTCATGTACCAGCTTTGCGGAAAATGGCTTTTTGAACTTATTGAACATCCCGTACAGGCGGCGGAAACGGTCTTCAAAATGAAATACCTGACCGAAAGTCAGCTCCGTTTTGTTTCTGCCGTCATTGACATTGAATACGAATTCCTGGTACAGCAGGATACCCCCGATGATTATATTTCCGTTGTCGTCCCTACGGGGAATATGCAGGACGGAATGATTTACGATTCCGCCAATATCATCAAAGTCAACGCCGCAGTTTACCGCAAAAGGTTCGGCAGCGACCTGCATTTCGGCATCAAGATTACTTCCAGCCACCTGCACCCGGCATACAACAAAGGGGATATCATCCTGGTTTCGCAAAACCCCATCCGCGACGGGGATACGGGAATTTTCATCAACAAGGACGACGGATGCGCCTATATCCGCAAATTCCACCAGGCGGAACCCTGCGTGCTGGAACCGATTAACGGTTTCGGACAGCCCTTCTTCGTCAACAACAGTAACCCGCAGGAAATGAAACGGTGGATAAAGGTGGGATATGTGTTGTGTAAGATGAAGCAGTGAGCAATGACGGTTGCGGCTTCCTTTCGGCATCATACGGGAAACATTTACGGGAATCCGTGTAAACACCTGTTTACACGGATTCCTTTCTTTTACCCGAGCTCATAGTCCGTCGTCTGGTACACATAGTAATTCAGCCAGTTCGTATACAGGTTATTGCTATGGGAACGCCACTGGAGCTTCGGGCGCCGGGTCGGGTCATCGCCAGGATAATAGTTTTTCGGCACCTCAATATCCAGTCCCTTTTCCTTATCCCGCACATACTCGTTGTGCAGCGTCATCCGGTCATATTCGGGATGCCCCATGACAAAAATCTGCCTGCCCTCTCCCGCCATGCATAACAGCACGCCTGCCTCCTCGGACTCCGCCAATACCGTAAGTTCCTTGCATCCGTGGATGTCATGCGGCAAAACGGCAGTATGACGGCTGTGGGGAATCAGAAAATCATCGTCGAATCCCCTGACCAACGGTATCTTCCGGTTCATCACCCGATGCTCGTACACGCCAAAAACTTTCTTCGGTAAAAGTACTTTATCCAGTCCGAAATGGTAATACAGTCCCGCCTGCGCCCCCCAGCAGATGTGAAGGGTGGACGTTACGTTCTGTTTGGACCATTTCATGATTTCACAAAGTTCCTCCCAATAATCCACTTCCTCAAAAGGAATCTGCTCCACCGGCGCGCCGGTAATCATCAGTCCGTCATACTTCCTGCCCTTTAACTCGTCAAACGTATTGTAAAATTTATTCAAATGGTTCATGGATGTATTCAGGGAACGGTGGCTGTTCATCTTCATGAACGTCACGTCCACCTGCAGCGGCGTGTTGGACATCGCCCGCAGAAGCTGCAGCTCCGTATCCTGCTTCACGGGCATCAGGTTCAGGATGCATATCTGCAGAGGGCGGATATCCTGGTGGAGTGCACGGTTTTCATCCATGACGAATATATTTTCATTTTCCAGTATACTTTTCGCAGGTAAATCGTTCTGTGTTTTAATCGGCATCGTTTTCTCCTCCTAAGTACTGTTCCATAAACTGTTCCTCGGTCAGAATCGGAACCTCCAGTTCCTTCGCTTTTTTATTCTTTGAGGAAGCAGATGCGCTGTCGTTGTTAATCAGACAGACTGTTTTGGAAGTCACGCTGCCTGTCACCTTTCCGCCTTTTCTTTCAATAGCATCCTTCAATTCTTTCCGGCTGGCAAAATGGTTCAGGCTTCCCGTCACCACAAACGACATACCCGACAGACTTCCGCCGGCTTCCGCAAAGTCTTCCTGTTCCACCGTAACCTCCGCCAGAAGATTCTGCAGCCGTTCGCGGTTCCCCCCGTCCTTAAAATACTCGCAAAACCCGGTGGCAATCACTTCCCCCACACCATCAATCAGCCCCAGTTCCTCCACGTCCGCCGCCATCATCGCCGGCAAATCATTGCGGAAATGCCGGCATATCATTTTCGCGTTGGCAAGCCCGATGTTTTCAATGCCAAGACCGTAAACCAACCGCGGGAGGGTAGTGGACCGCGCCGCTTCAATACTGTTTACCAGATTCGTATAGGATTTTTCGCCGAAACCCTCCATCTGTGTAATTTCATCCTTGTAACGCTCCAAATGGAACATATCCGCATACTCGCGGATGTAACCTTTGGCAATAAATTTTTCCAGCGTCGCTTCCGACAGCCCGTCGATATTCATGGCATCCCGGCTGACAAAAAGCGTAAAGGATTTAATTTTTTTTGCTTCACAGGCGGGATTGGTACAGTACAGGGACTGTACCTCATTCACTTGGCGAACCTCCGTCGCGCCCCCGCATACCGGACAGGTATCCGGGATTTCCACGCTGCCGCTTTCCGTCAGGTTCTCCGCAATCTGGGGAATAATCATGTTCGCCTTATACACCGTAATCCGGTCGCCGATTCCCAGCTTTAACCCCTTTAGGATGCTGATGTTATGCACGGATGCACGGCTGACCGTGGTCCCCTCCAACTCCACCGGTTCAAAAATTGCCACCGGGTTAATGAGTCCTGTACGGCTGGGACTCCACTCGATTTCCTTTAACACGGTTTCCCGTACCTCGTCCGCCCATTTAAAGGCGATGGAATCCCTTGGAAACTTTGCCGTTGCCCCCAAAGACTGGCCATAGGAGATACGGTCAAAGACAAGCACCAGCCCGTCGGAAGGAATGTCATACTGCTCCACCCTGCGCTCAAAATCTTCTACGGCGCCGATAACCGTATCCTTATCCACCTTCCGGTATTCCACCGTTTCAAATCCCTGCTCCTGCAGGAAACGGAACTGTTCTTCCCTCTTATCGTGGAAATCCACACCCTCCGCCTTTACCAGCGAAAAAGCATAGAATTTTACATTCCTGTTTGCAGTGATTGCGTTGTTCAACTGCCGGACCGAACCGCTGCAAAGATTCCTTGGGTTTTTATAACGCGTCTCCACATCTTCGATTCCGGCATTGATTTTCCCAAAATCGGAATATGTGATGACCGCCTCCCCGCGTAAAACCAATTCCCCCTGATAGGGAATGGAAAGAGGAATGTTGCGGAACGTTTTCGCATTGTTTGTCACCACTTCCCCTACTTCCCCGTTTCCCCTCGTCACCGCTTTTGCAAGTTTTCCTTCAAAATAAGTCAGGACAATGGTTAATCCGTCCAGTTTCCAGCTTAAAAGTGCCGGTTCGTCCTGCAGCCAATCCTGCAATTCCTCTCTGCTCTTTGTTTTTCCCAGGGACAGCATTGCCCTCTCATGCCGTTCCTTTGGCAGTTCCTCCACCGCCTCGTACCCTACTTTTACGGTAGGGCTGTCCGACAGCACCATCCCGGTTGCTTTCTCCAGCGCTTCCAGTTCTTCATATAGTTTATCGTATTCGAAATTACCCATGATTTCCCTGTCCTCGGCATAATATGCCTTGGATGCACGGTTTAACAGTTCCGTTAATTCCTTAATGCGCTCTATCTTCCCGTCCTGACTGTTTTTATTTCCCATTTCCCGTTTTCCCGCTTCCTTTATTTCCTATTTTGAACCGTCCTGCCTTGCCCGCTTCCGCCTTCCAAACTGCCCATTCCAGCCTGACGGTATAACTGCCTTAATTCTTCCCCTTCCACCATCCGGTATTCCCCCGGTTTTAAATTCACCAAATTGATGTTCATCACACGCACCCTTTTTAATGCCCTGACACGGTACCCGAAATGTTCCACCATCCGGCGTATCTGCCGGTTGACCCCCTGGGTTAAAATAATGCGGAAGGTGAATTTCCCGTTTTTCTTTACTTCACATTTCCTTGTGGTAATATCCAATTCCTTTAAATAAACACCGTCCGCCATCCCCCGGATAAAGTCCTCCGTCACTTCCTTATCCACTTTTACCACATATTCCTTCTCGTGACGGTTTGCCCCGCGCATCATGGAATCAATCAATGCCCCGTCGTTCGTCATCATCAGGAGACCTTCCGAATCCTTATCCAGCCGCCCCGCATAGGTCAGCCGGACAGGGTACTTCAATTCGTCGCTGATTTTCCGCTCCGCATACCTGTCCCTTTCCGTACAGACCACGCCCGGCGGTTTGTAATAGGCAAGCACCACTTTTTCATTTTTTCCCCCCACCGCTTTCCCGTTGACGGCGATTTCCTCCCTGCCGCTTACTTTCGTCCCCATAGCTGCAGGTATCCCGTTCACGGTAACACGTCCTTCTCCGATTAGTCTGTCCGCATCCCTTCTGGAACAAATACCGCAGGCGGCGAGATATTTATTTAGGCGTTCCTTCTTTTCTTCCATTTCCACTCCGTTTTTATTCCACTTTACTTCCATTTTACCTGTTTTCCATACCATGCGGTTTTCCGTAAGGAAAAAAATACCATCCGCAGCCTTCCGGTACTGCCCCTTCCGGCTGCAAATGGTATCTTCGTCTTAAATTTATCTATACCCTTCGGTCCGTAACCTTTAGTTCAGGGCATCCACCAGTTTCTGAACTGCTGCAAGTGCTTCATCAGGAAGTTTGTCATAACCTTCCTTCTTCTCCGCAAAACCTTTCACTGCATCCACACGGTTCTGCATTGCATTCTTCAAAGCGTCTTTGTAAGATGCGTCGTTCAGGTCCGGTCTGAAATCAGCCGTCTTGCCGTCCCAATCGTACATAATCTCGATGTCGTCGAAGTTACCCCATTTTTCGAAGTTTGCTTTTCCTTCCACGATGGTCTCAAGAATGCCAAGCGTATCGGCAGGTTTAACCTTTGTTCCCATGAAGTCGCCGGTATTAACGATGTAGCAGTCTACGTTCTTCTCCTCCACCAGTTTCTTGAACTTCTCATAGTCGTTCACTAACGGATAGGTCCTGAACGGGTTTGCATAAGGAACGATACGCAGTGCGTTCAAATCCGTTCCTGCCGCCACACGTTCTGCCGTGGAAGTCTTGGTAGCCAGCGTAGCGCCCATAACGGAAGCCAAAGCTGCACCTTTCAGTTTTACTACCGGAGGAATGGTAGGGTCTTTCATAATCCAGAAAATTGCATTTACGGGAGCGTCAATCTTATCCACGCGGTTCGGGGACCACAGTTTGGATTTGATGGCACGTCCGTTACCGTTCCTGATATCTTCCGTTACCAACTGGAGCTTGCCTTCGCTGTCAAGCGTGCAGGAGCAGTTCTGTGCGGATAACAGGTATTCATTGTCCGCGCATCCGGTCGGGTAATCCGCCGTCTTGTCAAAGTAGGTAGGCTCCAATGCGATGGATGCACAGGTATCCGTGTTGATGATGAACGCATCGTCATGGAGAACCTTGATTTCGTATTTTCCGCCATGTTTTGCATGGGTCAGGGTGGACTTACCGGAGCCTGACAGACCATATACGGAAGCAACATATTTCTTTCCGTCGGGAAGTAAATATTCTTTCTGTCCGCCGTGGCAGGAAGCATAGCCGTTCCTGTTTGCCAATGCCCAAGCCATGGTCAGCGTACCTTTCTTGTGTTCGCCGAAATACCTCATGCCGAGGATTGCCGCACAGTTTTGGTTGGTATCGAAATAGCACAGCGTAAGCGGATCGCTTAAGCAACTGTAATCCACGTCCGGTCTGTTTCCGGGTACCCACTGGGGATCAGAGAAGATATAAATATCAGGCTCATTCCCGTCCGCAATCGGTTTGGAGTTTTTGTACATTTTCACATATTCATCAGACATATACTGGAAGTTCAGCATCCAGTTGTAAAGGATATTTTCTTCTCCTTCGGGAATCAGAAGGTGTGCTTTTGCCATGAACTCCGGATCAAGCCCGATGAAGCATTCCGCATGGTACATCGTCTTCCAGCGTGTCTCATAGATTGCATCCATCACTACCTTGTCGAGCTTCGTCTCATCCACGCCAGGCTCGCCTTTGATACGGCGTGCCGCTGCATAACGTCCCGTTACCGCACCGTCGTTGAACAGCAAAACCCTGGAATCTTTCTCAAGACCAAACGTCTCACCATCTTTAATCTTCATATCCGTTACAACCGTACCGGGTGAATTCTTAGCCAGTTCATAGGCTTCCTTTAAGGTATTCACCTTAACTACGTTATTTCCGTAAAAAGCAGCTTCGATGATGGATCTTGTCTTGGAAAAACCAACCTTTCCAGCTCCGATTTCGTTAATCGGGTAATACGCTTTTGTTGACATGTGATGTCCTCCTTATACTATTTATTTTCACCGCGCTTTTTCCATGGCAGCTTCTTACGCCATACTTATGTAAAAGGCGGTTTCATACAGCATGTACATTCATTCATGCACCTTATGTAATTATGTCAGAACCACCCGTAAAAGTCAAGGTTATGCGCGGACTTTTTCCACTTTTTTGTTAAATCTGCCTATCCTGCCATACCCATTTGAAAGTCAAAGTCTCAGACTCCTAAAAAACGGCGCCGTTCTTTACAGCGGCGCCGTCGCCCCAGCCAGCCATTGTCTCTCGTCTTCCGTCAAATATCCCGCTGTCTTTTCATACACCGCCGCATGGTAACGGTTCCACCGTTCGATGTCCACGGGCTGCATATACGCAGTATCGATGGCATCCCTGTCAATGGGAACGTACGTGAGGGTCCTAAACTGCAGGAACTGTCCGTCCCCGTTCTTCTCCGCATTCTCCACCACCATAATATTTTCCGTGCGGATGCCATGGCTGCCCTCCCGGTAGACCCCAGGCTCGTTGGAAACCACCATTCCCGGCTCCAATACCGCTTCTTTCCGCTCAATGCCGTCGGCAGGAAGCCGCCAGCGGATGTTTTGGGGACCCTCATGCACGTTCAGGATATAACCGATGCCGTGCCCGGTACCGCATTTATAATCAATCCCTTCCTTCCAAAGGGGCTGTCTCGCCAAAATATCCAGGTTTCTTCCGGTACAGCCCTGCAGGAATTTCGCATCGCTAAGCTGCAGCATCCCTACCGCCGTCAGGGTAAAATGCTTCTTCATCTCACTGTCGGTTTCCCCTAACGCCACCGTCCTTGTCACATCCGTGGTCCCGCCCAGATACTGCCCGCCGGAATCCACCAGGTACAGTCCTTCGGGAGCAAGGCTCTTGCAGCTTCCTTCTTCCGCCTCGTAATGCATCATCGCCGCATTTTCTTTATAAGCGCTGATGGTGGGGAACGAAAGATCCACGAAACCGTCAATTTCCCGCCGGAGGCCGTCCAGGTATGCCGCTGCCGTAATCTCCGTAATCTCCTGCCGTCCCACCTGGTGTTTCAGCCAGTAAATAAATTTCACCAGCGCTACGCTGTCCCTCAGGTATACTTCCTCCATCCGCGCCAGTTCCGTTTCGTTTTTCACTGCCTTTAACCGTTCCGTCGGGTTTTTGCCCCGCACATACCCCGTCCGTCCTTCCAGCGTCTTATACAGGGCATAACTGATGTTTTCTTCGTCCAACAGCACCTTTCCCGGTCCGCCGCAGGATGTGTAATCAAAGGTTTCCAAAAAATCCGTAATTTCCCCGTAATCTTTTAACACAATCCCGTTCAGTCCGGCATATCCCGAAAATTCCGGCGTCACCTCGGAAGGCTGGACGAAAAAATACATCTTTTCAGGCGTAACAAAGCCGTAAGAAAGCGCAACCGGATTGCACGCCACGTCATTGCCGCGGATGTTTAACAGCCACATCAGGTCGTCCAGCCGCGCAAGCAGCAGGTATTCCGCCCCCGCTTCCTTCATCGTTTCCCGTACTTCCCTTAATTTTTCCGCCGTGGACTTGCCGCTTATTTCCTTTGGCAGCAGCCATACCGGATGGCTGGGAAGCGTGGGACGGTCTTTCCAAACCCGTCCTGCCAGATCCAAGTCATAGCGGATTGCGATGTCCTTTCCGTTCCCGGCTTCCTTCGCTTTTTCCGCCAGCTTTTTTTCCAGCCTGCGGCCTTCCCCGCAGTCCATGACCCTGCCGTCAAAGCCAAGCGTCCACCCCGGTTCCATTTCCCGGTACAGGAAATCCGGGATATCGGGAACCCCTTCCTCCTGCATCTTAAACAGCGTAATTCCCGTCCCCTTAAGCTCTTTTTCCGCCTGTATGAAATATCTGCCGTCGGTCCAAAGTCCTGCCGTGCGCTTTCCCACTACCAAAGTCCCGCTCGAACCGGTGAACCCGGAAAAGTATTCCCTTGCCTTAAAATATCCGTCCACGTACTCGGAACCGTGGAAATCCGAAGTCGGAATGATATAATAATCCATCCCTTCCGTTTCCATTTCCTTACGCAGAGCCTTAAGCCTGTCCTGTATGATTTCGATTTCCATTGTTTCCATTGTGCCCAACTTCCTTTTTTCTTTTTTCTGCCGCTTTCCGTTCCGGCAGCCGCCGTAATCTGAGCGGAACACTGCCCTGCTCTCACTCGATATAGGTCTTCCTTGCCTTCACGGAACTGTACGCAAACACCATTAACACCACAAAATACCCGGCAATGACCGCAATGGAAATCCATCCGGGTCCTTTCAAATAGGAATTCACCAAATTGATGATACCAACCGCTGCCGCCAGTACGCCAACCAAAAGCGCCTTACCCGACATATAACGGATAAATCCTTCCTTATCCTTTATTTGTTCCACATCCACGTCCTTGCTGACGAGAACCCCTTTGACAATCTTCCCCCGCGTCTTCATCACCGCCGCCGTATAGACTAAATACAGTCCGCAGGCCGTAATCAGGATATCAAAAATACTCATATTGTCCATGGCGCCACCTATGCAAGCCCAAGGAAATCTTCCACGGTTTTCTTCATCCCGTCCTTTTCGCATATATGGTCATGCACAACGGGAGCCGTACGGATTTCCTCGATGGCGCGTGGCACTTTCACGTTCGCCAGCGAAGACAATTCGTCCACCAGTTCAAAATCGGTCATCTTATCGTATTTGCCGTCAATGGCATTCATGACGCTGCGGGTAAACTTAAAAGGACTTGCCGTGGAAGCGATGACCGCGGGCGTTTTATCCCCCGTTTCCTCCACGTATTTGCGGTAAACGCAGGATGCCACTGCGGTATGGGTATCCAGCACATAACCGGTCTTTTCATAAAGAGCCTTTATCGTCTCCGCCGTTTCTTCCCCGGAAGCATAATTTCCGTAAAAATCGCCAAGACCTGCCCTCATTTCTTCCGTTATCACGTATTTTCCGTCCCCGGATAACGCCTTCATGAGCTCCGCATTCTTCCCGGCATCATTCCCCGCAAGCCGGTAAACCAAACGTTCCAGGTTGCTGGAAATCAGGATATCCATGGAAGGGGAACTGGTCAGCACAAATTCCCTGTTCTTATCATAAATACCCGTGCGGAAAAAGTCGTACAGCACTTTGTTTTCATTGGAGGCACAGATTAACTTCCCGATGGGCAGACCCATGTTCTTGGCATAAAACGCCGCAAGGATATTGCCGAAATTCCCGGTAGGCACCACCACGTTCATCCTGCCGCCTTCCTCCATCTTTCCTTCCGCCAAAAGCCTTGCATACGCATACACATAATAAACAATCTGCGGCACAAGCCGTCCGATGTTAATGGAATTCGCCGAGGAGAACTGGAAGCCCTGTGCATCCATCCTTCCCGCCAGCTCTTTATCCGCGAAGATTTTTTTTACGCCTGTCTGCGCATCGTCAAAATTGCCGTGGATACCCACCACGTAAGTATTGTCCCCTTTTTGCGTCACCATCTGCTTTTCCTGTATGGGGCTGACGCCGTCCTTTGGATAAAATACAATGATTTTCGTGCCTTCCACGCCCGCAAACCCTGCCAGCGCCGCTTTCCCCGTATCCCCGGAAGTCGCGGTCAGGATAACGATTTCATTTTCCACGTGGTTCTTCTTCGCCGCCGCAATCATCAGATGGGGCAGGATGGAAAGCGCCATATCCTTAAACGCGATGGTCGCGCCATGAAACAATTCCAAATAATATGCCCCGTCCGCGCTGACAAGGGGGGCTATCACTTCCGTATCAAATTTCCCGTCATATGCCCGCGCGATGCAGCCTTTTAATTCCTCCTCCGTGAAATCGGTCAGATACAGCTTCATCACTTCATAAGCCACTTCCCGGTAAGTCATCCCTGCCAGTTCCTTAAGTTCCCGGTCCAATGCCGGAATCCTCTCCGGCACGAACAGGCCGCCGTCATCGGAAAGCCCTTTTAAGATTGCCTCCGAAGCCTTCACCCGGATACCGCTGTTTCTTGTACTGTTATAGAAAACCTCCATATGTCCTACCTCACCTGTTTATGTATATTTTTATAAACCGTTCCTTACCATCATTTGAAACGCATCAAGTATAGCATAAAATCAGGCAGGACGCAATGCGAAGTTTGCGTGGAAACACATTGCCTTTCCCGTCCGCACCATGTATAATCCACTTATATACGGATGCCGAACATCCGCATCTTTCACCCGAACCGGGAAAATACAGCAGGAAAGGATTACGCCATGGAAATCGAACGCAAATTCACCGTAAAAACACTGCCCGCAAATCTGGATACCTACCAATCCTGCCTGATTGAGCAGGCATACTTAAACACCGACCCCGTCGTGCGCATCCGCAGGCAGGACGATGAATATTACCTCACTTACAAAGGAAAAGGACTCCTCGCAAGGGAAGAATACAACCTTCCCTTAAACAAGGAATCCTATGAGCACCTGCGAAAAAAAGCGGACGGTACCATCATTACCAAAAAAAGATACTTCATTCCGCTCACGCAGCCCTCTTATGCGCAAAACGCCGGTCTTTCCGCCGAAGAACAAAATGCGCCGCTTACCATTGAACTGGATGTATTCGACGCACCCTTCGCCCCTTTACTCATCGCGGAAGTGGAGTTTCCCACCGAACATGCCGCCGGCGCCTTCCTGCCGCCGGAATGGTTCGGGCAGGACGTGACCTATGACCCGGAATACCACAATTCCAACTTAAGCAGATTAGAATTTTAAAACACGCTGTAATACCATGGGTCACACCATTACATCCACGCTGCCGCCCGCCGGAGCCGCCACTTCCTCCGGTGCCGGTACCGGCATCTCCGTTCCGCCAAGCTGCAGGGACACGCCGCCCGAACCGCCGGAATTTTCCTGTTTCTCCCTCGCCAGTTTGCCGAACAAATCCCTTAAGTATTTCATGTCCGCTTCCATCAGTTCCCGCAGTTCCTCCGACCGGTGCTTTTTCTTAAGCCGCTCCAAATCTTCAGGGTCCATATCCTCCTGCACCCCTCCAAGCAGTTCGTCCGCCATCTCCTTAAGCCCGTCCTTCCCCGCTTCTTCCACGGACTCGCCCAGTTCTTCCATGCTTTCTTCCATCATCGCCCGGTATTCCCGCATCAGCCGCTCCAGTTCCTTGCGCTGCGCTTCTTCCGTTTCTTCCGTTTCTCCCTGTTCCTGCGCGGTAAGCCCTTCATAATCCTCCGTTTCCACAAGACAGGAGCCAGTCTGCTGCGCCTTTTCCTCCGCTTCCAAATGCTTCATCCGCTTTTTCGCAATCCGCTCCAGCTTCTTCGCATGGGCAATCGCCAGTTCCAGCTCCCGTTCGTCATAATCCTCGTTCTTCCGCTTTCTTTGGAGCATCCCCGTCTTCCTGCGCGCCTTCGCCGCCACGCTTCTGGCATTGCCGGATGTTTTCGCCATCATAATCTGCATGGAAATTTCCTTAAAATTGTACCGCAAGGGCTTCTTGCGTTTTATACCCGGTTTGGAAACCGATATCGTCGCCTTCACCGACCCGTCCGCATCTTTCACACTGATTAGCTGCCTGCCGGAACTGCTTCCGCCTATCCTCATACCCATACCTTCATCCTCCCTGATCCGTCTGACATTTCCCTGCCGGCAAATCCGTTTGCCGGCTGTCATATCATATACCATGAAACACATATCCTTTTATCCTATATCGGCAAAAAGCGTGATTTTATTAAGCGGAAGGCGGAGTTACCGTTCACTCCGTGACCAGTAACAAGGCAAAATCCCGGTTGCATAATAACAGCAGATAGTAGTTGACAAGCAGGAATCGTAACTTTTATAATAGTTACGACATAATATAACGGTCAAAATATTAAAATAAGGACGGTTGCATATGAGGAGCGGAATTTCCCATATTCCAACCACGTGAGCAAGGGGTACATTGACATGAAAAGCATACGAACCAAAATTACTTTATCTCTTATCCTGACTGTCCTCATCGGACTGGTCGCATCCGGATCTTTAGGCATCTCGCTAAACTACCACAATACTATGTCCACCGTAGAACAAATGATGAGCCAAACGGCAGTCCTGGCGGCAGGACGGGCACAGCAGGAACTGGCGGCATATAAGAACGTCGTCATGGAAGTCGGGTGTATTCCGCAGTTGTCTGATCCGGAAGTACCCATAGAGGAAAAACAGGCAATTATCGACGAACGTGTTTCCATGCATGATTTCCGCAGGGGAAACATTGTCGGCGCGGACGGAATCAGTATTTTTGACGGAAACGATTACTCGGACCGTGAATATGTGCGCCAGGCAATGCAGGGAAATGTTTTTGTATCGGAGCCGTTGGTCAGCAAAATCACGGGAGAACTGTCCATAATGGTGGCAGCGCCCCTGTATTCCGGGGGAGACCCCGAAAGCCCCATTGCCGGCGTCGTATATTTCGTTCCGCGTGAAACCTTTTTGAACGATATTGTATCCGCCATCCAAATCGGCGAAAACAGCAGGGCTTACATGATTAATAAATCCGGCAGCACAATTGCCGACATCACGCTCGATACAATCACGGTCCAAAACATAGAAGCGGAGGCACAGGGCGATGCCTCGCTGCAGGAACTGGCTGCCATCCATGCAGGGATGCGGCAGGGGGAAAACGGATTTGGAAGCTATACGGACGGAGAAAACAAAATGTTTGCGGCCTATGCTCCCGTACCGGATACGGACGGCTGGAGTATTGCAGTAACCGCACCGCAGATTAATTACCTGGCATCCACGCGGGATGCCATGGTAATCAATATTGCGGTGATTGCAGTTTCCATATTACTTTCCGTTATCGTCGCCCTGGTTCTTGCCATCAATATCGGTAAACCCATGAAAGCCTGTGTCAGGCGGATGAAACTGCTTGTGGAGGGTGATTTGGAGACACCGATGCCTAAGATTACCAATAAGGATGAAACCGGTGTCCTTGTCAGGTCAACCGAGGCTTTGGTTGTTGGTCTGCGTACCGTTATCAGCGACATCAGTTATTTGCTCAATGAAATGGCAAACCAAAACCTGGATATCCATACGGAACATGAGGAAGTCTATGTTGGCAGTTTTCAGGATATTCTGCATTCCATGCGCAATATGAGAATTGAATTAAACGGCGCCATGCGCCAGGTCAACCAGTCTGCAGAGGAAGTGGCAAATGCCAGCAACCAACTGTCCTCAAGCGCACAGACGCTCAGTCAGGGTACGACCGAACAGGCAAGCGCAGTACAGCAGCTTGCAGCACAGGTCAGCCTGATTTCCGATGAGGTAAAAAACACGGCGAGCGGGGCGTTGGATGTCAGAAGCCAGACGCATCAGACCGGCGAAGCAGTGCTCCTTTGCAACCAAAAGATGCAGAATCTGGTAGGAGCCATGGAAAAAATCCGAACCAGCTCCGAGGAGATTGAAAAGATTCTTAAGACCATCGATGATATTGCGTTCCAGACAAATATACTCGCCCTGAATGCAGCAGTGGAAGCCGCCAGGGCCGGCAGCGCCGGAAAGGGATTTGCCGTTGTTGCGGAAGAAGTCCGCAATTTGGCCGGCAAGTCCGCACAGGCCGCCCAAAATACCTCTGAGCTTATTGCAAATTCTACGGAGGCAGTACATACCGGTACCGAAATTGCCCAAAATACGGCAGACGTCCTGCTCGGCGTCGTAAACAGCATCCAGTCCGTGGTCGATGCCATTGACCATATTGCAATCATATCCAATGAGCAGTCCGAATCGGTTGAGCAGGTTTCCGAGGGAATCAATCAGATTTCGGTCGTTGTGCAAAGCAACAGTTCCACCGCCGAGGAAGGTGCGGCAGCAAGTGAACAGCTTTCCGCTGCGGCTGCCTGCCTGAAGGAACTGGTGGACCAATTCTCGCTCGCTTCCGAATAATCCGCATGTCTCACCGCGCGCCCCATGCCATACTTCCACTGCATGGGGCGCTTTGGCGGCACACCTCCTCTGCATGGGGCTGTGCATAAAAAAGCCCCGCGGGATAAGCTAACGCTTCTCCCCACAGGACTCTCTCACTTCCAACACCGCCGGAAACACAATATGTTCATACTCTTTTCTTCCCGCAATAATATCAAACAACAACCGCACCGTCGTCTCCGCCATCTCCCCCACCGGCTGCTTCATAGTGGTAATGGCAGGATTGTAATACTTCCCAAGTTCTATCCCGTCAAATCCTGCCACCGATACATCTTCCGGAATCCGCAGTCCCGCCTCCAGCAAAGCACGGCAGGCGCCTATGGCGAGGATATCCGCCGTAGCGAATACGGCGGTAAACTTTTCTCCCGACTCAATCAGCTTTTTCGTAGTCCGGTAGCCATTTTCCATGGAGAAATGGTCAATCTCCTCCTCCACGCACCGCACCAGTTCCTCCCTGCAGGGAAGCCCGTTCTCCGCAAAAGCGTCCCGGTACCCTTCCAGCCGCAGCCGCCCGATACTGTCCACTTCCGATTCTGCAGAAATAATGGCAATATCCTTATGCCCCAGTCCAATCAGGTAAGAAGTCATGGCGCAGCTCTCCTTCCGGTCATCCACCGCCACGCTGGAATAACCTGCCCGGTTTAATTTCTCCGGCACCAATGTACCGATGGTGCTGAAAATATAAGGGACTGTCAGGTTTGCAATTTTTTCCTCTGAATGAAGGAAATAACCGCCGAGGAAAATAATCCCCCGCAGTCTTTTTTCCTTAACCAGTTCCAGCGCCACGTCCACCTCATCCTCATAATATTCCACGTGCTGGAGCACCAGCGAATACTTCTTCCTCTGTGTTTCGTTTTCTATTACCTTTATCATATCGCTGAACAGCGGGTTCGCGATACCCTTTACGAGCACGGCGATGCACCTGGCATCCGTCCTCTTTAAATTCCGCGCGCTGTTATTGGGTACGAAACCCGTTTCACGGATAACCTCCATAATCATCTGTTTCGTCTCCGGATTGATGTCCGGGTGGTTGTTAATCGCCCGCGAAACCGTGCTGACCCCGACCCCGCACTGCTTTGCGATATCCTTAATCGTTATTTCCGGCATGGCACTATCCTCGTCCGTAAAGTTTTGTCATGGTACGGATTTTTTCTGCCAGTTCATCCGTCAACTGCCCGTCCAGCATACGCCATTTCCAGTTATTTCCCAGCGTGGAGGGGATATTAATCCGTGCCTCCGCTCCCAAACCAAGATAATCCTGCATCGGGATAATCGCCGTATCCGATACGCTGGCAAGCGCCGCCCTTATAAACTCCCAATGGACATCCTTTCTGGATGTTATGTTCAGGTAACGCTTTGCAAAGGACTTATCCTTCCGGTTCAGCGCATCAAACCACCCCATGGTTGTGTCATTGTCATGGGTTCCCGTATATACCACGGAATTACAGGTGTAATTATGGGGAAGGTAATCGCTCTCCTCCCTGGAATCAAATGCAAACTGGAGGATTTTCATGCCCGGATAACCCGTTTTCTTTACCAGCTTTAACACGCTGGGCGTTAAAAAGCCCAAATCTTCCGCAATGACCGCCTTCTTACCGAGTTTTTCCTTCATCACCTTAAAAATGTCATACCCGGGGCCTTTTTCCCAATGTCCGAATTCTGCCGTAGTATCCCCGTAAGGAATGAAATAGTATTCGTCAAATCCCCGAAAATGATCAATCCGTACCACATCATACAGCTTATAGCAGTAGGCAATCCGTCTCATCCACCACTCATAGCCCGTTTCCTTATGGTATTCCCAGCGGTACAGCGGATTTCCCCAAAGCTGTCCGGTAGCGGAAAAGGAATCCGGCGGACAGCCCGCAACCCCTACCGGGATACAGTTTTCATCCAACTGGAACAGTTCCGGGTTCGCCCACGTATCCGCGCTGTCAAAAGCCACGTAAATCGGAATGTCACCGATAATCTCGATTCCCTTTTCATTGGCATATGCTTTCAGGGCAAACCACTGGGAAGCGAACAGATACTGCTGAAACCCGTAAAATTCCACTTCCGCGGCATATTTTTCCTTGTAAGCCGCCATCGCCCCTTCCTTCCGGAGCCTGATATCCTCATCCCATTCAATCCAGCTTACGCTGTCAAAGGAATTCTTCACCGCCATATACAGGGCGTAATCGTCCAGCCAAAACGCGTTCTCCTCCCTGAATTTTAAGAAGTCCCCGTCCGTGCCGATATTACTTCTTTCATATGCCTTTTTCAGTACTTTGAAACGGGACAGATACACTTTCTCATAATCCACATATCCGTTGTCCGCACCGAAATCGCAGGCTTCACATTCTTCCCTGGTCAGCCAGCCCTTCCCAATCAGCTCCTCCAAATCAATATAATACGGATTTCCCGCAAAGGTGGAAAAAGACTGGTAAGGCGAATCACCGTATCCGGTGGGACCAAGCGGAAGTATCTGCCAGTACTTCTGCCCTGCCTTCTCCAAAAAATCCACAAATTCATATGCCTGTTTTGAGAATGTACCGATTCCGTACTTAGACGGAATGCTCGATACAGGTAATAAAATACCGCCTTTTCTCATTGCTGCTTTGCTCCTTTCGGGTTAAGCTGCCGGTAGCTTAACCTTTCACTGCTCCGGCAACCACACCTTCAATAATATATTTCTGACATGTCAGATAGAAAATAATAATCGGGATGATGGAAAGGACGAGCATCGCCATCAGGGCGCCCATATCCTTATTACCGTTGGACCCCACCAGCATCTGTACCACGACCGGAATGGTTTTGTACTTTGTGCTGATACCGATTACCAGATATGGAAGCAGGAAGTCGTTCCAAATCCACATTGCATTCAAAATCGCCACCGTAATCGCCGTAGGCTTTAAAATCGGGAACACCACGCCAAAAAAGGTTTGGAGCGGATTGCATCCGTCAATCATTGCCGCTTCTTCAATCTCAAGGGGGATGGACTTAATAAATCCCGAAAACATGAATACCGACAGCCCTGCGCCAAACCCAAGGTACAGTACGCACATACCCAAAGGGCTCCGCAAATGGAATTTATCCGCCAGGCTCGTCATCGTAAACATTACCATCTGAAACGGCACAATCATGGAAAATACGAACATGTAATAAAGCACCGTGGCATATACGGATTTTACCCTTGTGATGTAATATGCCGTCATGGACGTAAAAAGAATCAACAGTACCACGGAAATAATCGTGATGAAAAATGACCAGCCGATGGCATTCAAAAGCCCCGTCTTAATCAGACCGTTCACATAATTCGTCATCCCTGCAAACGTTTCCCCCGTGGGAAGCGAGAACGGGTCGGAACTTATGTAAAATTTCCCTTTAAAAGAGTTATTCAGGATAAACAACAAAGGGTACAGGATTGCTACCGCTACGATACATAATACCACAAAAATCACTTTATTGGAAGCCTTGGTTTTTGCTGACATCATTATTGCTCTACCTCCTTACTCCTTGTAAAGGACAACTGTGCCAATGCGATGACCACCACGATTACAAAAAACAAAACTGCCTTTGCCTGACCCACACCTTCGTACCCGGTCCTTCCATAGAAGGTCTCGTAGATGTTCAGAGCAAGCATCTGTGTCCGCTTCATCGGTGCGCCGTCCGTCAGCGCCTTGTTCTGGTCGAACAGTTTGAAGCTGTTGGACAATGTTAAAAACATACAAATCGTAATCGAAGACATAACCATGGGTACTTTCACTTTTATCAAAGTCTGCCAGGGCGTTGCGCCGTCGATTTTTGCCGCCTCAATCAGTTCCATCGGCACGTTCTGCAGTCCCGCGATGTAAATAATCATCATGTAACCGATCATCTGCCAGTTCATCAGTATTACCAAACCCCAAAAACCGAATTTGGCATTGGATACAATCGTTGTTTCATATCTATATAAAATAGCGTTAATCATCTGCTGCCATGTGTAGCCGAGTACAATACCGCCGATTAAGTTCGGCATGAAAAATATCGTCCTGAAAACGTTCGTCCCTGCCACTTTCCTTGTCAGCAGCAATGCAATCGTAAACGCAAGCAGGTTAATGGTAAGTACACTGATAATCGTAAATGCTGCCGTAAATCCCAACGCGCTGGTAAATCCCTGACCGCTTTCAAAAGCCGTTTTGTAATTTGCCAGCCCCACAAACGTAGCATTGTCTACCGTGGTAAATTTGCAAAAGGATAAATACACACCTTGTGCAAACGGAATGATAAATGCGAATGCAAACGCAATTACGGTAGGCAGGGTAAAAATCATAAAATACCTTTTTAATGTTTTTTCCATTGTCCATCCTCCTTCTCAACCGCCCCTGTTTGGACCAATTTCCTTACAAAACGCCCCACAGCCGAGGCTGTGGGGCGTTCCCTGCAAGGCTTGCACATCTGATTCTTATTAAATCTGATTTCTGTTAAATCCGGTTCTTATTTATTTTGTGCCTTGTTTTATTGTATCATATATTTACTGTGCCGTTGCGGATTTCTCCTCAGCCCATCTTGTTACCACCAGGTTCTTTACGTCATCCCAGCTCATGTTGCCGTTGCAGTATTCCAACAAAGCTGCGCCGAAATCATCCTTGAATGCCTGGCTGGGGAATGTGGTGAAGTTCCAGGTTACACTGTTCTTGCCGTTTTCCATGAAGCGGTACATTTCTTTTGCCAAAGGATCGGAAGGCTTTTCGCTGTCACCGAAGGTAGAGAACGGAGCCGCGTTGCCTAAAGAGTTCAACATGTAGTTCTTTCCTGCTTCGGAAGAAATCATCCAGTTCACAAAATCAAGCGTTGCTTTCTGGTCCGCTTCGGATGCCTGTTTGTTTACACACCAGAAGTTTTCCGTACCGGTGCAAAGACCCTGGCTTTCCTCGCCGGATACACCCGTGTAAATCGGCATGAACTTAATGTCTTCTTCTTTTACGGTATTGCCGTCTACGTCTGCAACCTGTCCCCATGCCCAGTTACCGTTCTGTACCATCGCACACTGTCCGAGTGCAAATTCAGCCATGGAGTCGGTCACTGCCTTGCTTCCGAGAAGTCCCGGTGCGCAGGTGGAGTTGTTGATGTACAGGTCGAAGATATTTTTGAAATTATCGGAATATTTAAAGGTAATCTCAGCCATATCGTTTACGCCGTTGTCTTTGTATTCATAGTATACCGGAAGGTTTGCAAGGTGGGTCTGCCATCTCCAGTCTTCACCGGGAAGCAGGGAAGTGGAAGCGAATACACCCTGGATGCCAAGCGCATCTTTCTTTGCGGTCATGTCTTCCACAACTTCCTTTAATTTTGCAAAGCTGTTGATTTCATCCACGTTTGCCGCTTTCGCGCCTTCGGTTGCGAAATATGCCTGCATGATGGCATCGTTATAAATGATTCCGTATGCTTCCACGGTATAAGGAACACCGTATACGCCGCCGTCATCGCCCGTTACCGCAAGGCCTTTGTCGGAAAGGTTATTGTAAAGGTCGGAACCCGATAAATCAAGGCAGTAATCTTTCCAACTGCTGTAACCTACCGGTCCGTTAATCTGGAACAGGGTCGGTGCATCGGAGCCTGCGATTTCCGATTTCAATACTTCTTCATAAGTGCCGCTTGCCGCAGTTACCACTTTTACGGGAACTCCTGTTTCCTGCGTGTAAGCTGCCGCGATTTCCTGCCACTGTGCGTCAACTTCCGGTTTGAAGTTCAGGTAATATACGGAACCCTCACCTGCCGCTGCGCTGTCGCCTGCCGGTTCCGCATTTTCTGCCGGTGCCGTTTCTGCCGGTGCCGTTTCTGCCGGTGCCGTCTCCGCCGGTGCCGCGCTGTCTGCCGGTGCCGATTCCGCCGGCGCTTCGGAAGTGCCGCCGCAGCCGACTAACATGGAAGAAACCATTGCTGCACAAAGTAATGCACTGATTAATTTCTTTTTCATAATACTTATCTCTCCTTTTCTGCTGAAATACTGTTTCCCGTTTCCGTCAACTTACCCGCCAATTCCTATTTGGTAACGGTTTCGGTATCGTTTTCGGTAACGTTTCCGATTACATCTTGAGAATATCATTCCTCACTAAAAATTGCAAGTCTTTTTTTGCTTTTTTTGTATCTTTGTCACTATTAGCAAAATTATATCTTTCGTTTTTATGCATTTTATCTATACAAATTACATAATTTTTATGCTTTTCCGCACAGCCAATTCCCTGTAATGGAACCCCCCTCCACCATAACCGCCCTTGCCGGCACGTAAGCGTAAGCAAAACACCCTGCCCGGACGGCGGAGTGACATCCGCAGACCGGGCAGGGTGTTCCGTTTACGCTTACGTGCATCCCCCTCCGTCAAAAACAGACCTATTCCTTCCCATCCCAACAATACGTGCACAGTTTACACCGCTCAATCCCCACCGACTCCATCATATCGTCCAGCCGGTGGTAACGCAGGGAAGTAAAATTAAGCTGCTTCCTGATGCGCTCCAGCATTTCCCCGTATTCCTCCGTTTCCGGGTCCGAATAAGCCTCTAAACGGGTAAACCTGCCTTCCCGCTCCAAATCTTTTAATACCCTGCGGGTAATCAGATCCATTTCCGAAGTGGAACGGGAGAAATTCAAGTATTTACAGCCGTAAAGCAACGGCGGGCACGCCGGGCGGATATGCACTTCCTTCGCGCCGCTTTGGTATAGGAACTCCGTAGTCTCCCTAAGCTGGGTTCCCCTGACAATGGAATCGTCGATTAAAAGAAGGCTCTTGTCCTGAATCAAATCATGGACGGGAATCAGTTTCATCTTCGCAATCAGGTTCCTTTGGCTCTGTATCGTCGGCATAAAAGAACGGGGCCATGTGGGCGTATACTTAATGAACGGACGGGAAAAAGGAATCCCCGACTCATTGGAATAACCGATGGCATGGGGCGTCCCGGAATCCGGCACTCCTGCCACAATATCGGGCTGCGCGTCATCTCTTTTGGCAAGCAGCGAGCCGCAGTTATACCGCATCTTTTCCACGCTGATTCCCTCATAGGAAGAAGACGGGTAGCCGTAATAAACCCACAAAAACGTACATATCTTCATGTCTTTCCCCGGTGCGGCAAGCGTATGGACTCCCTCCGGCGTCACGATAACCACTTCCCCCGGTCCAAGCTCTCTCTCCCCGGTATACCCAAGGTTCAAATAAGCAAAGCTCTCAAAGGAAATACAGTATGCATCCTCCTTTTTTCCCAGCGCCACGGGTGTCCTTCCCATCCGGTCCCTTGCCGCATAGATGCCTTTTGCGGTCATTAACAGTATGGTCATGGAACCGTCTATGATTTCCTGCGCATACCGGATGCCATCCACAAGGTTTTCCTTTTGGTTAATAATTGCCGCCACCAGTTCCGTGGCATTGATATCCCCGCCGCTCATTTCCAAAAAGTGAGAATGCCCCGACCGGAATACCTGCTCCACGATTTTATCCGTATTGTTAATCTTCCCTACCGTTTCTATGGCATAGGTACCGTGGTGGGACCGAACGATTAACGGCTGCGGCTCATAATCAGAGATGCAGCCAATTCCCAAATAGCCTTTCATTTCGTTTAAGTCTTTATCGAACTTGGTACGGAACGGCGCATTCTCGATATTGTGGATAGCGCGGTCAAACCCCTTTTCCCCGTATACCGCCAGTCCCGCCCGCCTCGTACCCAAATGGGAATGGTAATCCGTCCCGAAAAACAAATCAAACAAGCAATCCTTCTTTGATGCCACTCCAAAAAATCCACCCATAAATTATCCTCATTCCTAAATGTACCTCAGCCGTTCGGCTTCCTTTTTACGGTACATATATTTCCTATACGTTAATCTCCGCTTTCACGCCAAGCAGTTCCTTATGCTTCTCCAACAGGGGACGGATGATACCGGAAAGAAATGCCTCCACCTGCTCCTTGGAACGCCCTACGTATTTAGACGGGTCCATGGTCTTTTGCAGGTCCTCCAGGGTCATGTTAAACGCAGGGTCTGCCGCAATCAATTCCAGTAAATTATTGTCCTTTCCTTCCACTTTCACATTCCTTCCAGCTTCCATGGAAAGTGTGCGGATTTTCTCATGCAGTTCCTGCCTGTCCCCCCCTGCCTTTACCGCATCCATCATGATATTCTCCGTTGCCATAAACGGCAGCTCACTCATCAGCCGTTTCTCGATGACTTTCGGGTAAACCACCAAACCGTCCACCACGTTCAGGCACAAATCCAGGATGCCGTCCACGGCAAGGAAGCCTTCCGGTATGGAGAGCCTTTTGTTCGCCGAATCATCCAACGTCCGCTCAAACCACTGGGTTGCCGAAGTAATGGCGGGATTTAGCGCATCCGCCATCACATAACGGGAAAGGGAAGCAATCCTTTCGCTCCGCATGGGATTGCGCTTATACGCCATGGCGGAAGACCCGATCTGGCTCTTTTCAAACGGTTCCTCCACTTCCTTCAAATGCTGGAGCAGCCGGATATCATTGGACATCTTATGGGCGCTTGCCGCAATGCCTGCCAGTACGTTTACGACCCTCGTATCCACCTTGCGGGAATACGTCTGGCCCGACACCGGATAACATTCCGCAAAGCCCATTTTTTCCGCAATCATCGGGTCTATCTTATCGATGGTTTCCTGATTCCCGTCAAAAAGCTCCAAAAAAGAAGCCTGCGTTCCCGTGGTTCCCTTAGAGCCCAAAAGTTTCATATGGGAAAGCACATGCTCCAAATCCTCCAAATCAAGGAAGAACTCCTGCAGCCAAAGCGTCGCCCTCTTTCCCACAGTAGTTGGCTGCGCCGGTTGGAAATGGGTAAAAGCAAGCGTTGGCTGCGCCTTGTATTCCTCCGCAAAATCGGCAAGTTCCTTCATCACATTCACCAGTTTCTTTTTCACCAGCTTAAGCGCTTCCGTCATTACGATGATATCCGTGTTGTCACCCACATAGCAGGATGTGGCACCCAAATGGATGATACCTTTCGCTTTCGGACACTGTACCCCGTATGCATACACATGACTCATGACATCATGGCGGACTTCCTTCTCCCTCGCCTTTGCCACATCGTAATTAATATCCTCCGCATTTGCTTTTAACTCGTCAATCTGCTCCTGCGTAATAGGAAGCCCCAGTTCCTTTTCCGTCTCCGCCAGGGCAATCCACAATTTCCTCCATGTACGGAACTTCATGTCCGGCGAAAAGATATACTGCATTTCCCTGCTGGCATATCGTTCCGAAAGCGGACTCTGATATCTGTCTGTACTCATAAACCTCTCCTCTCTGATTTCACGGTTTTTTACGGTTTTCATGCATTTTTCATAAATTTTCATGAATAGTTCCGCCGTTCCTTACCGCTCATAATCCCCTCGGATATCCCCTGCCGGCGGTTCCATGGGATACCTGCCGTTAAAACATCCCCTGCAGATGCCAAGACCGCCCGCCATTTCCCCCAGCCGTTCTTCTTTCAGATAAGCCAAAGAGTCGGCTCCTATCATGCCGCAGATTTCCTCCACGGTACGCCCGTGGGCAATGAGCTGCTCCTTTGCCGGTACATCCGTACCGAAATAACAGGGCCACAAAAAAGGCGGGGAGCTAATCCGCATATGCACTTCTTCCGCCCCCGCTTCCCGCAGCATATGCACGATACGGCCGGAAGTCGTCCCCCGCACGATGGAATCGTCAATCATGACAATCCGCTTTCCTTCCACGGCTTCCCGCAGCACATTCAGTTTCACGCGCACACTGCTCTCCCTGCTTTTCTGTTTGGGTTTTATGAACGTGCGCCCCACGTATGTATTCTTCACAAATGCCTGCCCGTAAGGGATGCCCGACTGCAGCGAATACCCGAGTGCCGCACAGTTGCCCGATTCCGGCACGCCCACCACCAAATCCGCCTCCACGGGCGAATCCATGGCAAGAAACCTGCCCGCTAAAATCCGCGCATTATATACGCTGACACCGTCAATGTAACTGTCCGGCCTTGCAAAATAAATATATTCAAAAATGCACCTGGCATGTTTTTCTTCCGGGATACAAAGGGAGCGGTCGGACTCTATCCCCTTTTCCGGCGAAATCGTCACGATTTCCCCCGGCAGTACGTCCCTGACGTACTGCGCGCCCACTGTATCCAAAGCGCAGGTCTCCGAAGCCAAAAAATAGGCATTGTCCCTTTTCCCGATGCAGAGCGGTTTAAAGCCAAAAGGGTCCCTCGCCCCAATCAGTTTTCTCGGCGACATCACAATCAGTGAATAAGCGCCCTTGATCTTCCGCATGGCACGTCCCACCGCTTCCTCCACGGTGGCGGAATTCAGACGTTCCCTGGCAATATGGTAGGCAATGACCTCCGAATCAATGGTGGTCTGGAAAATCGCCCCCGTATATTCCAGTTCGTGCCGCAGCTCTGGCGCGTTAATCAGGTTGCCGTTATGGGCAAGCCCCAAAGTCCCTTTCACATAGTTTAATACCAAGGGCTGGGCATTTTCCCTCGTGCTGCTTCCCGCCGTGGAATAACGCACATGCCCAACGCCGATGTCACCCTTTAACGTATCCAAAAGCTCCGGCGTAAAGACTTCGTTCAAAAGCCCCATATCCTTGGCGCTTACCACTTTCCCTTTCGGTCCGTTCGTATCGCTGACCGCGATGCCGCAGCTCTCCTGTCCCCTGTGCTGGAGCGCAAACAACCCATAATAAATGGTAGATGCCACGTCCCCGCCGGAAAAATCATACATGCCGAAAACACCGCATTCTTCCCTCAGCCTGTCCGTCCCGTTCGTTTCCATCCGCTCCGTATATTCCATATGCGTTATAACCCCAGCCGTTTGAACACTTCGTTGTAGGCTTCCTCCACGTTGCCGAGATCCCGGCGGAAACGGTCTTTGTCCAATTTTTCATTGGTATGTACGTCCCAAAGCCTGCAAGTATCCGGCGATGTTTCGTCCGCAAGGAGAATCTCCCCATGGAAACGTCCAAATTCAATTTTAAAATCGATGAGTTTGATATCAGCCTGTAAGAAATATGCCTTCAACACCTCGTTTACCTGAAACGCATATTTCTTAATGGTCTCAATTTCCTCCCATGTCGCCAGCCCCAGCGCTACCGCGAAATAACTGTTGATAAGCGGATCGCCGAGTTCGTCGTTTTTATAACTGAATTCGATGGTCGGCTCCTGGAACGGGGTGCCTTCCGGAACGCCCAGACGTTTGGAAAAGCTGCCTGCCGCCACATTACGGATGATGACTTCAAGCGGAACGATTTCCACCTTCTTTACCGCCGTTTCCCTGTCGCTCAGTTCCTCTATCAAATGGGTAGGAACCCCTTCCTTTTCCAACAGCCGGAACACATGGTTGGTCATTTTGTTATTTATAACGCCCTTTCCGACGATGGTTCCCTTCTTCTCCCCGTTAAATGCGGTAGCATCGTCCTTGTAATCCACGATTACCACATCCGCGTCATCCGTTGCAAATACCCTCTTTGCTTTTCCTTCATAGAGCTGTTCCAGTTTCTTCATATTTTCCTCCGTTCCGCCTGCCGGCAAAAGATGATTCAAGCAAAATCCTGTCACTTTGAAGTATATAACAGATATTTTTATAAGTCAATTCGATTTCTTTGTCCGGCTCCCCAATCCAATCACAGGAAAAATTCATGCCCTCCATAAGAAAACAGCAAAGTAAGGCTGTTATCAAACCATTTCATCAGCTCCGGGTCCGCGTATTTGCGCGAAGCAAAATACAGTGCCCCTTCTGTAATATCTTCCCCGTAAAGCACTCTTTTTACGGCTTCCTTTGTTTCGTCGCTTATGTCCGTCCGCCCCAGCCTTCCGTTTGCCACCGGCGAAAACTGCGCCACGCCGTGTTCCTTCTGATAGACGACTTCCTTGACGGTATCGGGGAACTGGCTGCTTTCCACACGGTTCATAACGACCCCTGCCACCAGCATCTTGCCTTTGATGTCCTCACATCCCGCCTCGGCTTCCACAATCTGCAAAAGCACCTGGTAATCTTCTTCCGACAGGTTATACTTTGCTTCCCGCTCCAGTACATTGTAGTCTACGACCCTTTGCCCCGAAGACGCTTCGGCAACCATCCCGATAAAACTGGACTCGTCCAACTCGGCACAGTCTTCCAAAAACTGCATTTGGAATGCCTGCGTGGATGCCACGCGGTTTACCTGAAGTTCCTTTACGTTTAACCACGACACCAGCAAAATCATGTTGCAGAGAAGCAGTATCATTATATTCTTTTTATACGTGTACATGTTACCATCCTTTTCCCATTTCCGATTTTGGCTGCCGGATTCCAACATTCCGACGCCAATTTCCTGTCTCAATGTCACACAAATGTAATACTTCTTTAATATTTTATACAGGAAGTCCCAAAATTATATCTAAAATATTTCTAAATTTGTATTCTTTTTGGCGAAATGGTATAATCATGGTAAAATTACGACGCAGCCTGCGTTTTTGCGTGTCATTCCGACACGGATGCGGAAAACGGCGGAAAAAAGAACCGTAAGAAAGGATGTGGCTATGAATCATCGGCTGACAGGAGTTTATGTTGCAAAGAAAAAGGATCATTCCGTTTACTACCGGGCTTCCATCACGTTTAAGAAAAAACATATCAGCCTGGGAAGTTTTGGGGATGCGCAGACAGCGCACCGTGCTTATGAGGACGCACGGATGGCGGCGGAAAACGCGGATTTGACCATCGGGGATTATCCGCCTTCCTCACCGCTCTCTTTTGGAAAATGGGTCAGTCTGTTGAATTTCCGGGATAACGGAATTTATTTCCCGACCCCGATTTACCTGAAAAAAAAGTTTTTCCTTTATTATATGGAGCCTGCGCAGGCATTAAAATTTGATATTGATGACCTGTTCTATTATTCCACGAAAAAAATCATGCGCCGGGGAGGACATCTTTTTGTAAACGATTACGGAATGCAGTTTAGCATCCTGAACCGGTACGGGGTGAAAAATTATGCGGTACAGGAAAAAGATTACCGTTTCATCAATGGTGATTCTACGGATTTCCGTTATGAAAACATTGAAATCCTAAACCGGTTCCATGGCATCACCCGCATCCCGCGCTCTGCCGGAACCGGCAGCCAGGAATTTTGTTATAAAGTCCGGATTCATGTCTGCAGCAATTATGTGGTGGGAACTTACGACACCGAAGAAGAAGCCGCCATCGCCTACAATAAGGCGGTGGACGTACTGAAAAAAAACGGCATAAACCGCAATTTTCCCCTCAATTACATCGAAGGGCTTTCGCCTGCGGCATATGCCGATATTTATTCACGCCTTAAGCTGTCGCCTAAGATTTATGCTATTTTTCCGAATAGTCCACAAAGCTGATGTTCAGATGTACATCCCCATCCGCCCCCGCCAGGCTTCCTTCCCGCGTGTACTGCCATATTTGGAACTTGTACGGGTAATCCGGCGCTTCCTCCTGCTGGGAGAGCCATATGTCATAATCCGTCAGCTTTGTTAAATCCACCTGCTTAAGCAGCCATTCCTTCGTGCCGTACACCATGGGCTTGTAGCCCGCATTTTTAACCGTATCGAGGAAAACCTTTGCCACCTTCGTTTTCTCCTCCCGGTTTAACGCCTCCACCCGCGCCGTGTCGTTGGGAACGTATTCCATGTCAAATGCCACCGGATAGGTAATGGTAACCTGGTAATTGGCAAGGTTCTGAATGACGAAATTCGCTTCCTCTGCGGCTTCCTCCTCCGTCAATGCCTGGGAATAGAAATATATGCCGATGTCCAGCCCCGCTTCGGACGCTTTCGTGATATAATCCGTAAACTTCTCATCCAGCATTATCTCTCCGCTTCCATACCCGCGCATTCCAAGCCGGAGCATCACAAAGGAAACCCCCGACTGCTTTAGCGTTACGAAATCCACTTCCCCGTTGTATTTGGACAGGTCCGCACCCACATAGGAAAAAGTATTGCCGTCCGCATAAGACGCCAAATCATTTTTCATCTTTAGTTTGGTATAGTCATAAGTATTTTTCTCCAAATAAGGATTGATCAGCACCCATTCCTCCTCGCCGTTTGCAAGCGTCACCTTCGTATGCTTGCCGTCCCTGGAAGGGTCCTGTTCCTCCTTCTCCTCCTCTTTGCGCGCTTCCCGCTCCGCTTCCTCGTCATACCGTGCATAAGGTTCCCCGTCCGAACTGCCGTTTTCTCCCCCGTTTTGGCTGCCTGCCGCATTCCCTGCCGTCCCTGCAGCCGCGCCGCCCATACCGGACGGCGTATTTTTCGGATACATATCCCAAAAATCCAAATCCGATGCTACCAGTTTATTTTCCGCATAAAGGCGTTCCACCTCCTCCAGCGGTTTCGTCCCGTTAAAATTCATCACCGGACCGTTGGCAGAAGGTTTCACGGAAGCATCCGTCCCCGGAACGTTTGCCGCCGTATTTCCCGTCTGTGCGGTTCCGTCCTGTCCGTTCCCGGAATTCCCGCCCGCAGCGGTTTTGGTACCTGCATTTTCGTTTTGGCTGTTCCCGGTCTGTCCGCCGCCTGCCGTATCTTCCCCGTGTTCCAGCACCAGCACCTGGCTTTCCTGCGCTTCTTTGCGTTTCTTCGCTTCCCCGGCTTTGTTGGTCCAAATAACCGTCCCCACAATCAGCAGCAGACAAAGACCGACTCCCACCGCCATATATTTCATAAACAGACCAGAATTACTGTACTCGTTTTCTTCCGGCAATCTCATACCATTCTCCTGTTCCCATGTTTTTTCTTTTTATATAAACTATCACGAATTTAAAAAGTTCGCAATGCCTTCACAAAAACTTCATATTTACATTTTTTTCAAATTCCCCCTACCAAACCCCTCTATCTTGTGTTATAATTTTTACAGACATCATAAATATGTGTATTATATTATCGGAATTGCATATTAGTATATTTTAAGTCTGATTTACAGAAAACCGTTTACAAACAAACAAAAAAAAGGGAGACAAAAGAGGGACACATAAAAATACGAAAACCACACAAAAGAAAGGAAGGTAACACAAATGACTGAATTCACAGAGGTTCTCGAACGAATCGATTTAAGCCGCATAGCCGCCTATTTCTTATACGGTTCCGAACCCATGTCCGAAATCACGGATTCTTTCGAGCAAAGGATTAACAAATCTTACCATGAAATTTTTGACCGGTTGGAAGAACTTTTCCCTTCGGCAGACCGTAATAGTGAAGATTTGCAGGATGCCATATCCAAATTAGTTGTAACCCACAGCGACGTTTACCTGCAGATGGGCGTACTGATAGGGTTCCAGTTATATAAAATCCTCGACCAAGGCTACTACAGCCCGAAATCGGCAGGAATCGAAAAAGTTTTGAAAAACTACATAGCCTCCCTCACAACCCCCGCGGAAAACAAGACCGGGGATGCGCCGGAAGAAAGCAGCATCCTGAAACAGATTTTTGAGGAACGCAAATTCAGTTCGCTGGAAGAAGCGCTTAACCAAAATGAGGAGTACCAAAACGCCCGGAAGGAATATCAGGCGGAAATGAACCAACTGGATCAGTGCGGTTTAAGCGCCGAGCAGAAAAAAGCCGTTGACAAAGCAGTTTCCGCCGCCAATGCCACCGGTTCCGAATATGGCGCTGCCGCTTATCAGATGGGCTTCCATGATGCCCGCAAACTAATGCTGGAACTTTTAAAATAGTTTTATGCGGTCTGTGCGTTATACAGGCTTTTTGGTCTGTCTTCCGTACAACGCACAAAGGAGGATGCCCTTGGTCGGACATCCTCCTTTTAACCGTTGCCGGTTATTTCCTATTTCCGGTTTTTATTCCGGTTCTTATTTCATTTCTTCTTCCTGCTTCTTAATCATCCGACGAACCATCTCGCCACCGATAGAGCCGGCTTCCTTAGATGTTAAATCACCGTTGTAACCTTCTTTCAGGTTAACACCTAATTCAGAAGCGACCTCAGTCTTAAAACGGTCCATGGCTGCCTTAGCTTCAGGAACTTCTACTCTATTAGATTTGCTGTTTGCCATCTTTTTTCACCTCCAATTTATAATTTCGAGCTTTCGCTATCTATATTTGAGATAAGCAATTTCCGTTCTTTTATTGCTTACCCCAAACACGTTTCCGCATCCGGATTAAGCAGGAACTTTATCACTTATCTTGATGTTAGTATTAGCGGAGATGAAATAATTATTAAGGTAATTTTTACCTTTGCTTTTCGCTTCCGGCGCTAATTGCACAAAATATATTGTCATGGTATAATCATCCACGGAATCCGCAAACCAATGTATTACCGGAAATCCATAATTTTACACGGAAAGAGGAATATGCGCATGACACTGACTACACTCTGCTATATCGAAAAAGAAGACTCTTACCTGATGCTCCACCGGATAAAAAAAGAAAAAGACATAAACAAAGATAAATGGATTGGCATCGGGGGACATTTTGAAAGCGGGGAAAGCCCCGACGAATGCCTGTTAAGGGAGACCTATGAAGAAACGGGGCTGACGCTGACCTCTTTCCGCTTCCGCGGTATCGTCACGTTCCAGTACGACGAAATCACCGACTACCACATGTGCCTGTACACGGCAGACGGTTTCACCGGAACGTTAATAGAATGCAGCGAGGGAACGCTGGAATGGGTAAAAAAGGACGCCGTGGCGGATTTGGAACTTTGGGAAGGGGACCTGATTTTCTTTGAGCTCATAAAAGAAAATGCTCCCTTTTTCTGCCTGAAACTGAAATACGAGGGAAACATCTTAAAGGAAGCGGTATTAAATGCCAAACCCATGGAACTCCTCGACCTCGTGGACGGGAAAGGAAACCCTACCGGAAAAGTCCGGGAACGCTCCCTTGTACACCGCTACGGAAACAGACACCGTACCGCCCATGTATGGATTACCCGCCCCAACGCTGCCGGCAGTTTCGATGTCCTGCTCCAAAAACGCGCCGGGACAAAGGAAAGCTATCCCGGATGCCATGATATATCCTCCGCCGGCCATATCCCCGCCGGATGCGGCTATATGGAATCCGCCCTCCGCGAACTGGAAGAAGAATTGGGCATCACCGCCGCTCCCAAAGACCTGCGTTTCCTCGGTTACCGGCAGGTCAACGTCCGCATGGAATTCGGGGGAAAACCGTTCCACGACAACGAATACAGCGCCGTTTATCTTTATGAAAAACCCTTGGATATCTCTGCCCTTACCCTGCAGGAATCGGAAATCGAATCGGTCATTTGGATGGATTACCGGACCTGTCTGGAAGGAATTTTGGAAGGTACGTTGAAAAACTGCATTTTCCTGGAGGAATTTAAACTGTTAGGGCGTGCAGCCGGCGGAAACGATTTTCAAAACGCGCATACGCTACAACAACCGTAGCTTCCGCGCAATTTTAAGGAAAACATGCCCTTTCGGCATCGCTTTTAAATCCGCTTCCCGCACCGCCCGCAGTTTAATCACCAGTACGAAATACAGGCAGCCTCCCATCACCACTGCCGCGCCAAGGGCAGCCAGGTTTACGAAATATTCCGAAGGAATAACCAGTTCCAGCAAATCGGATGCCATCACGTATACCCCGTATGCCAGCGCTCCCATCAGCGCCGCCGCAAACATCGGACGGGCAAAGGTCTTATCGATTTCCTGTTTGAATTTCAAATATTTGCGCATGAACAAATTGTTCAGGATACACATGAGGAGCGAATATACCACCGTCGCCACCGCCACCGCGTAAATTCCCATTTCTGTATAATAAAGCAGCGGCACAAGCAGCGCCGTCTGCACCACCAATGCAGTCACCGCATTGATGACCGGCGTGTTCACCCTTCCGATGCCCTGCAGCACCGCATTGGTCAGGGTGGAAAGCCCATAAAAAACCACCGTCGCCGCCAATACCATCAAAAGCCCGGAAGCCAGTTCCAAAGAATCCTTCTGCGGAAAAAGCGCCATCATCACCGGTTTTGCCAATACTCCGATACCTACCGCCGCCGGAATGGAAATCAGCATCGTCACTTTGATTGCCGAAGCCACCTTCTTCTTCGTCTGCTTCACCGCGCCCTGCGCATACGTGGACGCGATGGCAGGCACGATGGCAGAAGACATCGCCGAGGCAAGAGCGATGGGAATATTGGCTATCGTCACCGCTTTTCCCGCCATAATCCCATAAGTAACCGTTACCGTCACCGCATCCATCTGCTTGATATGTACCATCATCTTGGAATACACGGTTTGGTTTAAGGAAGTCGTCAGATTGTATATACAGGTACTTAAAATAAACGGTGTTACCACCGCCATCATCATCTTAAAAATATCCCCATAGGATTCTTCCGTCTTCGACCTGTCGTTTGCAATCCTCCGCGCAATCATCTTCCGGTTTAACAGATAAACCCCCGCCATGAAAAGCAGCGCAATCAGCACACCCGAACCGGTTCCCAGGGCACTCCCGATGGCTCCGTACATCGCCTGTATGCTGCCGTCAAACTCCTGTGCCGCCGCCATCCGCATGAGCCCGTATGCCGCTCCAAGGCTCACCGCCGCATTCAGTATCTGCTCCAAAATCTGGGAAAAAGAAGTCTGCAGCATCGTCCGGTGCGCCTGGAAATATCCGCGCAGCACCCCCAGCAGCCCATACAGGAAAATCGTAGGGGCAAAAAAACGCAGGACCGTAACGGAATTTCCCATGACAAAAACAGGCGCCCATAGAAACAACACAAGACTTGCCACTCCTCCGACTACCATAACATACACCAAAGCGCATTTAAAAATCCGCTGTGCGTTACGGTACTCTTTCAGCGCAAGTCTCTGTGCCAGCACCTTTGCAATTGCCGACGGAATGCTGTATGAGGATACCAAAAGGATAATGGTATAAATATTATACGCCGTATTATAATAACCGTTTCCCTCATCCCCGATGATTCCGGTCAGCGGGCTTTTGTACAGCAGACCGATGATTCTGCAAATCACCGATGCCGCCGCCAAAATGCCTGCCTGCATGATAAAACCGTCTCTTTTACCGCTTTTCTGAGACGCATGATTCTTTTCAGACATAAACCGTTCCGTCCTTTTAGCCAATCAGCCAATCAGCCAATCATACATTTCCTGATATTTCTTTGCGGATACGTGCCATGAGAAGTCTGCGGACATTCCCCTGTCAATAATCTTGTTCCACTCGCGCTTCTTGTCATAATAGATGCGCTCTGCGTAACGGATGGATGCCAGCATCTCATGGGCATTGTAATTCTTGAAGCTGAAGCCCGTTCCCGTATTCTCATACTCATTGTATGCCTGTACCGTATCCTTTAATCCACCTGTCTCCCTCACGATGGGCACCGTACCATAGCGCAGCGCCATCAACTGGCTCAATCCGCAGGGCTCAAACAGGGAAGGCATTAAGAATACGTCGCTCGCCGCGTAAATCTTATGGGACAGCCCTTCGGAATAGAAAATATTGGCGGAAACCTTATCATGATATTTCCAGGCAAAATGGCGGAACATATTCTCATAACGTTCCTCACCGGTTCCAAGTACCACCACCTGTACCGCATCCTGGCAAATCTCGTCCATCATATAGTCAATCAGGTCAAAACCCTTCTGGTCCGTCAGTCTCGACACGATACCGATTAACATCTTCTTGTCGTCCTGTTCCAGTCCCAGCTCTGCCTGCAGCGCGCGTTTATTCTTCACCTTCTCCTTACGGAAGTTTACCGCATTGTATTTATGTTCAATATACTTATCCGTCTCCGGGTTAAAATCATCATAGTCGATACCGTTGACGATACCGCGCAGGTCGCCGCTCCTCGCCTGGAGCAGACCGTTTAACCCCTCGCCGAAGAACTCTGTCTTGATTTCCTCCGCATACGTATCGCTGACCGTGGTAATGGCATCTGCATATACCAACCCGCCTTTTAACAGGTTCGCATCCTTATAGGCTTCCAGTTTGTCGGGCGTAAAGAAATAATCCGGCAGCCCGGTAATGGATTTCACGGTCTTCACATCCCATTTCCCCTGGAATTTCAGGTTATGAATCGTCATGACGGTCTTAATGCCGCGGAAAAATTCATTCCCCTGGAAACGCTCCTTTAAGTATACCGGAACCAGTCCGGTCTGCCAGTCATGGCAGTGGATGACATCCGGCCGGAAATCGAGCAGGGGAAGCGCCGACAAACTTGCTTTCGAGAAAAACGAAAACTTCGTAATTTCATCCAATACATTATCGTTGTACGGGCGGAACCCGGAAAACATCATCTCATTGTCAATGAAATAATAAGTTACCCCGTCCACCTGCGCTTCCATAATCCCCACATACTCGTTCTTCCAGTTAAAATCCATGTAAAAGTGGGTCTTATAAGTCATCTTATCCTTCATCTCCTGCGTCATGCAGGTATATTTCGGAATCATGACCCTTACGTCAAAATATTCCTTATCAATACATTTCGGCAGAGAACCGACTACGTCTGCCAAGCCCCCCGTTTTGATAAACGGTACGCCTTCCGATGCAACAAATAATATTTTTTTCATAGCTGTACCTCCATATACTTATGGCTATTATACATCATCTCGGAAGGGTTTAAAAGGAGTAATTGCTAAATTTTCCTATTAATTTTTGTACTGCAGCCTTATTTTATCCGCAATCAGCGCGATAAACTCCGAATTGGTGGGTTTTCCTTTTCCCGTATTGATGGTATACCCGAACATGGCGTCCAGCGTTTCCATCTTCCCCCTGCTCCACGCTACTTCAATGGCATGACGGATGGCGCGCTCCACTCTGCTCGGCGTGGTCTGGTACTTCTTGGCTATGGACGGATACAGTACCTTGGTAATGGAATTGAGCATCTCATTGTCCTCCACGGACATCATGATTGCCTCCCTCAGGTACTGGTAGCCCTTGATATGTGCCGGAACGCCGATTTCATGGATGATGTCCGTCACGTCCTTTTCCAAATCCCTCGCCCCGTACACATTTTTCACCGTTACATCCTGCCCCGGTGCGGAAGACTCCTTTTGGTTGGACGGTACCGTAATCATAATCTGGAATTCCTTATCCATGCTCATTAAATCGCCTAATATTTTATATACTCCCTCGCTATCCTTTGTCGATGTTAGATTCAACTGTTCCATCCCTGATGCTCCTTTCCTAACCTGCGAGGTCCATACCCATGCGCCTGCACATGTCAGCATAAATTTGCCGCCCCCGACTTTTTTCTCCGCCGATATCTGAAAATCCAAGGCAAATGCCAGGTATTTCCAAATACTGCTATTGTTTATTATAAAGGAACATTATTTGAGGATTCAAGCGTTAGGCATCGCGCGATTCTTCTTATTCTCTAATGCGCCAGCATATTTTCAATAAATATCCCATACCCTTTCGTGGAATCCTGTACCAGCACATGGGTAACGGCGCCGACGATTTTTCCGTTTTGGACAATCGGCGAACCGCTCATCCCCTGGACAATTCCCCCGGTCAGTGATAAAAGCTCCGGGTCGGTAATCCGCAGCACGATTCCCCGGTTCACGTTATCGTTATCCAAATGGGTCTCCAGGATTTCAATATCGTAATAATCCGGCTTTCCGTTAATGCTGCAGATAATCTGTGCTTTCCCTTTGGTAATCTCCTGTTTTAAACCGATGGGAAGCGGCTCAAACGGAATGGTACCATAAATCTGTTCGCTGCAGTTCCCAAAGATACCCTCAGCGGTGTTTTCCTTGATTTCCCCGATGATATTGGCTTCATCGTATTCAATATAACCGGTCAGTTCCCCGGGCGCACCGTTCCCGCCACGTGTAATACCGATGATTTCCGTATGGTATAGGGTCCCTTTTTCCAGTTCCATCAGCGTACTCGTATCCACGTCGTTAATGCCGTGTCCCAGCGCACCGAAATCCGCATGGTCACCAAGATACGTCATGGTTCCCACTCCCTGGGCATTGTCCCGAATCCAAATGCCGATTTTATAATCCCCCGACTGGCTCGTTTCCGGTTTTACTTTTAACGTCAGGTTTTCTTCTCCCCGCTTCACCTGAAGCACCAGTTCCTGCCCCTCGCTGTGCTTCACCTTTTCCACGAAATCCCTTTTTCCCGTTACTTCTTCATCGTTCACTTCCGTAATATAGTCCCCCGACCGCAGGACATACTCGGCGGGGCATATATTCTGTCCTTCCTCCCCCGTAAATGCACCGACCCCGATAACAAGCACCCCCTGTGTTTTCACATAGATGCCGATGGGAATGCCCGCCGGAGTTAAGGTTTTGTCCTGGATTACCTGCACATCCACCGTCTTTAAGGGAATGATGCCGAACAGCTTTAAATCCAGCACATACTGCTCAATGGTATTTGCCTTGATCGTCACCGGCTTTGCCAAATCGATATGGACGCTGTCCCTTGGAATATTGGATTTGGTAAATCCGCTCACCTCTACCGCATCCTTATATATTTCCCCCGATGCCGGTACCTGCAAATCCAGCGTCTGTTCCACCCCCGCCCTTATTTTTATATTGGAAGGAACCTTCTTCCAAAGGGCAAAATAGCAGGCACAAAGCAAAGCCGTCAGGCTGCCCGCAAGGGCAAGATAAAGACAGGTTCTATATTGATCAATCTTTGATTTATTCCTTCGCAAGTTCTCACATCCTTTCACCAATCTCCCTTAGTATGTGAAGAACTTGCATTTTTTACTTTAGTTATGTTTTGTATTTCTTGCCAATTCCTTCATTTCTTTTGCGTTTTCCAACGCAGCCTCCGTAATCCCGGCACCTCCCAGCATCCGCGCCAGTTCCTTTAAACTTTCTTCCCCTGCTATCCTGCGTATGGTGGTAGTGGTCCGCCCGCCTTTCGTACCCTTCTCAATCAGGAAATGGGTATCCGACATTGCCGCGATCTGCGGTAAATGCGTAATGCAGATAATCTGGTGGTTCTTTCCCAAAATTCCCAGCTTTTCAGAAACTTTCCATGCCGTCTTTCCGCTGATTCCCGTATCGATTTCATCAAAAATCAGGGAAGATATCTCGTCCTTATCCGCCAAAACAGTCTTAAACGCCAGCATAATCCGCGACAGCTCGCCGCCGCTCGCCACATGGCTTAACGGTTTTAACGTTTCCCCTTTATTCGTGGATATCATAAATTCCACGTCGTCATATCCTTCCGCCGTTAAATCCCCCGGCTGGGGACGCACTTGGATTTCAAACCGAACATCCTCAAAATTCAGTTCCAGCAGCGCCTGTTTTAACCGGTTTCCAAGTTCCCTGGCATATTTCGCACGGATTCCCGACAGTTTTTTGCATATTTCTTCCAACTCCCGTTTTGCTTTTTCCAGCTTTTCTTCCGTCTGCTGCCGGTAAACTTCATAATTTTCCAACAAATTTAGTTTTTCTTCCCCGCGCTGCTTATATGCAAGCACTTCCCCGATGGTTCTTCCATATTTTGACTTCAAATGGTTTAACAGGTTGAGACGGTTTTCCGTTTGGACAAACTGTGCCTCGTCAAATTCCAGGCTGTCCACATATTCCGCCATCTGACGGTTAAAATCATTTAACAGGTTATCGATATCCTCCAACATGGCTTCCAAATCCGCCAAAGAATCGTCATAAGCGGATACACTGCGGATTTCCCGCAGGGCGCGCGCGGTATTTTCCCCTGCGCTTTCCCCTTCCTCCGACCCTGTCAGGCGGTATGCCGCATAAACGGATTCCTTGATTTTACGGCTGTTTACCATTTTACGGTATTCCTTCTCCAACTCCGTATCCTCGTCTTCCGCCGGCGCGGCTTCCTCAATTTCCTTTATTTCAAACCGGAGCAGCGCCGCTTCCTTTTCCCTCGCTTCCCCGTCGCTGCCGCTTCCTTCCAGTTCCTTTAACAGCCCCGTATATTCCCGGTAAAGCTCCGCCGCCTTTTTTTTCGCGTCCGCTGCCTTTTTCCCCGCAAATTCGTCCAAAAGTTCCCTGTGCCTTTTTTTCTGCATCAGCGTCTGGTGTTCATGCTGCCCGTGGATGGCAATCAGCACTTCCGCAATGTCCTGTAACTGCTTCGCCCCCACGGTCTCCCCACAGACCTTACAGACGCTCCTTGCCGGCATGATTTTCCTTTGGATTATAAATGTCCCGTCTTCTTCCGGGAAAAAGTCCATCGCTTTTAACTTTTCCCCCTGTTTTCCGTCCAGCCGGAACACCAGCTCAACCAAGGCATATTCCGCCCCGGTACGGATTAATTCCTTGTCCGCCTTTGCGCCCAGGGCAAGGTTGACGGAACCTATGATGACCGACTTTCCGGCGCCCGTTTCCCCTGAAAGAATATTTAAGCCTTCCCCAAAGCATACTTCCTCCTCGTCAATCAGCGCCAAATTTTTCACGTGTAAACTTTCCAGCATCTTCTTTTACTCCTTATGTGTCTCTCCGGGCATGGAGCCTTACACACAACCATTTCTTCCTAATTTATAATTTTTCATAATTCCAGCATCTTTTGGATCTTATCCATGACTGTCTTCGTATCTTCCACGGTCCGTACCGCCATCATAATCGTATCGTCCCCGGCGATGGAACCGACGATTTCCCTCATCTTCATGGCATCCACCGCCGCCGCCACCGCCATCGCCATCCCGGACACGGTTTTAATCACCAGTATATTCTGCGCCATATCCATGGATACAAAACCGTCCCTTAACACACGGATATATTTTTCCCCCAAATGACGGTCATCCTGTTTTAAGACCACATATTTCTGTTTCCCGCTTCCGGTAGGAATCTTTGAAAGTTTCAATTCCCTGATATCCCTTGACACCGTCGCCTGCGTCACCTGGAATCCCGCATCCCGCAGCCGCTCCGCCAGCTCGTCCTGTGTTTCGATGTCATAATTTTCTATCAGCTCTGTAATCTTTCCATGCCTGCCTTTTTTCATACCGATACCCCCGCATCCCGCATTGCCGGCCTGCGTGCCTCCGTTCCTAAGTTTCACTCATTTTTTTATGTAAGACCTCCAAAAAGCTGACCCGGTTCAGTTTTACGATTCCCGTCGTCATAACCGCTTTCTCAATTTCCACCTTGTCGCCGGTATACAGCGTCAGCGTCCTGCTTCCGTCAAAATTCACTTCCACCTGCTGGATGCTGCCCTCCCGTCCTTCCCCAATCTGCAGTTCCACCCGGTCATTAGGGGAAAGTATAATACTTCTGGTATTTAACGTATGGGGACAAATGGGAGTCATCAGAATCAGTTCCGCCTTCGGCTCCACAATGGGTCCGCCCGCCGAAAGGTTATAGCCGGTGGAGCCGGTGGGCGTCGCCACGATTACCCCGTCCGCATGGTATTCGTTCAAAAACTGCCCGTTGACATAAATCTGGAACCGGATAATCTGAAGGGAACCGCTCCTTGTCACCGCAATGTCATTTAACGCATAGGACTCCTCGATTTCCGTCCGGCAGATTCCCCTTTCCTCATGCAGCCTGCGGTGGTAACTGCCCCGCATCACCCGCCCGGTCAGCATCATCCGCGGTTCCACTTCATACCGGTCTTCCATCAGCCGGTCCAGTGCCGCATCCAGCCCGTTTTCCTCCACTTCCGCCATATATCCCAGCGTCCCAAGGTTGATTCCAAGCAAAGGAATATCTCTGTTCACGGTATCCCGCGCCGCTTCCAGCATTGTCCCGTCCCCGCCAAGGACCAGGATGCAGTCCACGTCCCAGGGAATCTTGGCAGAATCCGTATAATGCCGTTCCTCCTCCATCCCCTGCACCGTGCACTTTCTATTGTGCTTTTCCAAATATTCCCTGATGTAATTGGTTTTCTCCAAATCACGGTCTTTATGCCCGTTTGTGATTACATAAAAATGCTTCATGTGCCTTCTCCACCGTTTGGATGGCGAGCAGCCGCATCCCGTCCTCCTGCGACCGGCCGCTGCCGTTTAACCGTATTTCCCCCAACCGCTTCTCCGCCTCCGCTTCCGTAAGCGACAGGATTTCTTCCGGGATTTCCCCGCGTTTTTTCAAATACACCAAATATTCAATGTTTCCTTCCGGTCCCTGGATGGGGGAGAAATCCAGCCCGGATATGTCAAATCCTATTCCGTCCGCATAATCCGCCACCTTGCCGATGACCTCCCTGTGGATTTCCGGTTCCCGCACCACGCCTTTTTTCCCAACCTTTTCTTTCCCTGCCTCAAACTGCGGCTTAATCAGGCATACCATCTCCCCTTCCGGAGCCAGCAGGTTCCTTGCCGGTATCAGTATTTTGGTCAGGGAAATAAAGGAAACGTCCACGGAAGCGAAGTCCGGCCGGTCCGCAATGTCTGCCGGCTGCATGTAACGGAAATTCGTCTTTTCCATACAGACCACTCTTTCATCCGTCCGCAGCTTCCAGTCCAACTGCCCGTATCCCACATCCACGGCATACACCTTCGCCGCCCCGTTCTGCAGCATACAGTCCGTAAAGCCCCCGGTGGAGGCGCCGATATCCATACATACCTTATCCTTCAGGGCAACCCCGAAGGAACCGACCGCCTTTTCCAGCTTCAGTCCTCCCCTGCTTACGTATTTCAAAGGACTGCCCTTGACTTCCAAACGGATTTTCGTCCCGTCAAAAGCCGTCCCCGCTTTATCCTCCCGCTGTCCGTCCACAAACACATTCCCCGCCATGATAACCGCTTTCGCCTTTTCCCTTGACGGGGCATATCCCTGCTTTACCAGGAGCACATCCAAACGTTCTTTCATACCGTTACCCCTCGCCCGCTTATGAGGCATCCATTCCCTGTTTGAGGCGGAAAAGGACTGCCTGGCTGATACCGCCTACAACGCACAGTACTCCGTAATTACCCGCTTCACCACACTGTCCGCATCCATCCCGATTTCCTGCTTCAAAAGCTCCACATTTCCATGTTCCACATACTCGTCCGGAACCGTAATGGAAAGCATCCTCCCGCCGCCCGTACGGTCCAGAAATTCCCTTACTTTTTCACCGAAACCGCCGCTTGCCACGTTTTCCTCCATCGTTACCAGCAGTTTATGTACTGCCCGCGCTTCCATTACCGCTTCCTCGTCGATGGGTTTAACAAACCGCGCATTGACCAGTGAACAGGAGTATCCCCTTTCCTTTAATTCCCTGCGCACCTGTTCCGCCACCCTGACCATGCTGCCCACCGCCATCAGGCAGATGTCTTCTTCCTCGTAAATCCATTCGCTTTTCCCGTATTCAATGGGGAGACGGAATTCCTTTAACCCGTCGTAAGCCTCCCCCCTGGGATACCGCACCGCAATGGGGGCGCCGAAATCCACCGCATACTTAATCATATCGGAAAGCTCCCATTTGTTTTTGGGCGCCATGATATGCATGTTTGGAATGGACGACAAATAAGACAGGTCAAAAATCCCCTGGTGGGTTTCCCCGTCGCTTCCCACCAGCCCTGCACGGTCAATGGCAAATACCACCGGAAGGTTTTGGATACAGACATCGTGCAGAATCTGGTCATAGGCCCTTTGCAGGAAAGAGGAATATACCGCCACAATCGGTTTCATACCGCCTGAAGCCAGTCCTGCCGCAAACGTCACGGCATGTTCCTCTGCAATCCCCACATCGAAAAAACGGTCGGGATACATGTTATGGAACCGTTTTAATCCCGTGCCGTCCGGCATTGCCGCTGTAATTGCCACCACTTTTTCATCCCGCTGCCCCAGTTTCGTCATGACCGTGGAAAAGATATCCGTGTAATTTGCCTTCGTCCGCGGATGGGCAGGCAGTCCCGTTTCGATTTCAAAAGGTTCCGCCCCGTGGAATCTTGCCGGATGCCGCTCCGCCGGCACATAGCCCTTTCCCTTTTGCGTCAGCACATGCACAATCACCGCTTTTTTCACCCTTTTGGCTTCCTGCAGCACACGGATTAAGCGCGGAATGTCATGCCCGTCCACCGGGCCCAGGTATGTGATGCCCATATCCTCAAACATCATGCCCGGAATCACCAACTGTTTAAAACTGTTCTTGGCACGGCGGATGAACTTTACCATTTGGTCGCCGTATTTGGGCATATCCTTTAACGTATTGTATACCCCGTCCCGCAGTCCCAGGTAACGGTCCGCCGTCCGGATGTTATTCAGGTACCTGGACACACCGCCCACGTTTTCCGAGATAGACATGTTGTTGTCGTTTAATACAATGATAAAGTTGGTATCCAGCCTTGCAGCATTGTTTAATGCTTCGTATGCCATCCCCCCGGTCAGGGAGCCGTCGCCGATGACCGATACCACCGTATGTCTTTCGCCCTTTAAATCCCGCGCTTTTACCAGTCCCAGCCCCGCCGATATGGACGTGGAACTGTGCCCGGTGTCAAAGGCATCGCAGTTGCTTTCCTTGCGTTTCGGAAAGCCGCTCATACCACCGTATTTACGCAGCGTCTCAAACCCGTCCCTCCTTCCGGTCAGTAACTTGTGGGTATAAGACTGATGTCCCACATCCCATATGATTTTATCTTCCGGAAGGTTCAGCGACAAATGCAGCGCCATGGTAAGCTCCACCGCACCCAAATTGGAACCAAGATGCCCGCCCGTTACACTGATTTTTTCAATTAAAAACTGCCGGATTTCCTCTGCCAGCGTCTCATAATCTTCTTCCCTGATATTTTTGATATCGTTTACCTGCGAAATACTGTCCAGTAGCATATCCATACCCTCTTTGTCCTGTTTTCCGTTACCGCACATCCTCCCGGATGAATCTTTCCGACTTCCTTATTTTTCCCTGCCCACCAACTGCCGGACCAGTTCCTCCAGAAACTCATTCCGCGGGGAATAAGAGGTCAGGATGGAAACGGCTTCCCCGGAAAGCCTTTCCACGTCCTGTTTTGCCTGCTCCATACCCTTTAACGTAACATAAGTAGTCTTATGGTTCTTCGCATCGCTCCCTGCCGCTTTCCCCAGCACTTCCAAACTGCCGGTGACATCCAGGATATCATCCTGGATTTGGAAAGCGATACCGATGTTATAAGCACAGTTTTCCATCTGGATGACCGCATCCCCGTCCGCCCCCGCCAGTATGGCGCCGGTCATCATGGCGCTTTGGATTAACGCTGCCGTCTTATGCTCATGGATAAAAAGAAGTGCATCTTCCGTCACCGGCTGTTCCACCCCTTTTGCCTCCCTGTCTTCCGCTTCGATATCCGCCGTCTGCCCGCCTATCATTCCATGGATACCCGCTTTCTTGGCAAATACGCCAAGGGCTTTTGCCACCCTGACAGGGTCTTGCGTACCGCCGGCCGTCCCGAAGGCTTTCACGGCAGTTTCAAACGCGTAATTTAACAGACCGTCGCCCGCCAGCACCGCCATGCCCTCTCCGTATACCACATGGGTGGTCTTCTGGCCTCTCCGGTATTCGTCGTTATCCATGCAGGGAAGATCGTCATGCACCAGCGAATACGTATGCACCATTTCCAACGCCGCCATAAAAGGCTCCACTACTTCCCCCAATCCGCCAAACAGGCGGAAGGTTTCCTGCATCAGCATCGGACGCAGCCGCTTTCCCCCTGCCAGTATACTGTAATTCATGGCTTCCACTACCGTTTTCTGGTATCCCTTTTCTTCCGGAAGGTATTTTTTTATCACGGTCTCTACCTGCGCCGTCCTTGCCGCCAATTCTTCCTTAAAATTCATCCGTCTGTCCATCCTCATTCATTTTCAACACTTTCTTTTCCACACGGTCAATCCTGCCGTTGCAGTCTTTCAGTATTTCCATGCCTTCCCGGTATACCTGGAAAGACTCCTCCAACGTGATGTCCTCGGCTTCCAGCCTGGATATCAATTCTTCCAGTACTTCAAAAGATTCTTCCAGGGTCAGTTCCCGGCCCGTCTGCATTTCCGCCCCTGTTTCCATCTGCATTTCCACCATCCTTCCCGTTCTTTCCGTCCGTCTGTATGATTCCCGGCTGCCGCACACACCCTATTGCCATTCCACGTGCTCCACGGCAACTGCCTCTGCCCGTATCCGTCCGTTCCTGACATGGATATCCAAAAAGCTCCCGGCTTCCACCTGTCCGATATCGTTCACGGTCTTTCCTTCCGCATCCGACACATAGGAAAAGCCCTGGTTCAGCTTGTCCAAAGGTGACAATCCTTTCAGCCGTTCAATATATACTTCCAGTTTATGCCTTTTCTCCATAAGGACTGCCTTCATGGCGTTTTCCATCCGGTCTTCCAGTTTCATGGCATAAGTCCGCTTTTCCCGGATTCTGCCGGCAGGACTTAAGTACCGCAGCTTCGTCCCAAAGTTCTCCAGCCTGCCCCGGTACAAGCTCATCTTATTCCGAAACAGCCGTTCCAGCGTATAACGGCAATCCTCCATCTCCTCCTGCAGCTTGGCATACTCATATACTGCCAGTTCCGCCGCTGCCGAAGGGGTAGGGGCGCGCAAATCCGCCACATAATCCGAAATCGTCGTATCCGTTTCATGCCCTACCGCAGAAATCACCGGCACCCGGCAGTCAAAAATTGCCTGCGCCACCGCTTCTTCATTAAACGCCCATAAGTCTTCGATGGAACCGCCGCCGCGTCCCACAATCATAACGTCCACGCCATACCGCTCCAGCGAACGTATTCCTTTCACGATGGAAGGAACTGCCGCGTCCCCCTGCACAATGGCCGGATATAAAATAATCTGTACATAAGGGTTCCTTCTGGACGCAATGTTGATAATATCCCTCACCGCCGCACCCGTGGCGGCAGTCACTACACCCAGCGTACGGATGAATTTCGGTACCGGCTGTTTATAGAAGGCATCGAACATTCCCCGTTCTTCCAGTTCCTTCTTAAGTCGCTCATAGCGCTCATACAAAATCCCTGCCCCGTCCAGCACAATCTGCTTCGCATATAACTGGTATTTCCCGTCCCTTTCATAGACATCCACCATCCCGCCGACAACGACCTGCTGCCCCTCCTGCATCCGAAAAGCAAGACCGGAACGGTTCCCCGCAAACATCACGCAGGAAATCGTTCCTTTCTCATCCTTTAACGTAAAATAAATATGTCCTGAGGAATGGTATTTGCAGTTACTCACTTCCCCTTTTACGAAAAGCGACTGCAGCATAAAATCCTGCGTAAACATATTCTTAATATATGCATTCACTTGTGCCACGGTATACACATTCTGCTTCATTCCTATAACCATGCCCCCTGAACGTACGCAGGAACCGTCTGCCCTGCCGCCAATCCCACTCCGGCCGCAAAGCGTCTGCCGGACAGTCCCTTACGCAAATTTCGCAAGTACCCCGTTGATAAAAGACGGGGAATTGTCCTGCCCGAATTTCTTCGCCAGTTCTACCGCCTCGTTGATTGCCACGCCGGTCGGTATGTCATCGTCATACTTCATCTCATAAACCGCAAGGCGGATTAACGTCAGGTCCACCTTCCCCATCCGCCCGGTTTCCCAGCCTTTCGCTTCTTTATTAATCATCTCGTCAATGACATCCAGCTTGGAAACAATATCCCCGTATTTCCCAAGAATATACTGCTCGTCTTTCTCGTCCGCTGCGTTTTCTTCTTCTTCAAAAAACAACTTTTCCTGCTCCGGCATGTCTTCCAAAGGATTAAATTCCACACGGAACAACAGCTTAAAGATTTGCTCTCTCAGTTCTCGTCTTCCCATCTTTGCTTTCGTCCTATCTGTCCTTTAACATGTTCACTCCGGCAATACGGATATTGACATCCGATACTTCCAGCCCGGTCATGTTCTCAATGGCGTTCTTCACCTTTTCCTGTACTTTCTGGCTGGTTGCCGGAATATTGTAACCGTATTCCATAATCAGCGCCAAATCCACCTTTACCACTTTATTGTACACTTCCACCTTCACGCCTTTTTTCAGGTTCTTCACGCCCACCTTGCTCATGAACTCATTCGGTACATTACCAGCCATCGCCGCCACACCGTCCACTTCCGCCGCCGCGATTCCCGCAATCATCGCCACCACGTCATCCGCAATCTTCACCGAGCCGATTCCCTCATCTTCCTTTAATACCTGCGTACTTTTATCTAATTCTTTTTCCATTCCAAAACCTCCATTTTACTCACAAACCGTAAACACAACCCCATTTTTACCATGATACCAAAATTTCCTGGATTTGCATAGACCCATCTTTTCATTTATTAACGGTTCCTTACCGCCGTCTCACAACCAAAAGCTCAGACTCATCTGCTCCGCATTATCCGCATAAGCAACCACCCCGTCCGGGCTGTCCAAATAGCGGAAAATCTCCTGTTCTTCAATCAGAAATTCCCCCATCTGCTGGTAAACCGTCTCCCCGCTGCATTTTAAGGTCACATAGGTACTGCCTTTGGCATACTCTTTTTCAAAAAGCCCACGCAGTTTTTCCTCATCCAGCGAAGTAAAATACGCCCCTTCCCTCACATAATAATTTGCCTCCATGGACGTACATTCCGGCAGTTCCACGACGTTTTCTATGGTGTGGGTCCTGCGCAGCTGCTCGGTAGTCACGCAAAGGTAGTCATAGTTAATGGTCGGAAGGTTCTCATGTCCGCCGTTTTCTTCCCCTCCGGAATCCGCTTCTTCCACCATCCGGTAGGAAGCATCCCCCCATGTGGCATCCACATAATAGTATTGCCCGTCAATCCGCACCAGATTCCAGGCATGTCCTTCCCCGTCCGACACTCTCCCGATGACAAGGGTGGAAAAAATATCCAGCTCATTTAACAGGTACTGCATTGCCTTGGCATACCCCTGACACACGGACTGCCCATAGAGGAAAACGGAACAGATATTTTGGTTATCCGCCGCGTCCGCATTATACTCCGTATGGTCGATGATATATTCATAGACATATTTTACCTTTTCATATTCATCCGCCTCTGCCGGAATACCCGAAAGACACAACGACACATATTGCTTAATCTTTTTTTGGTTTGCTTCCACTTCTTCCCGCTCCATATGGTATGTCCCGGTAAAAGTAATTTTTTTCAGTTCTTCCCCCAGCGTATACTTGGTAAACGTATAGCCGTCCACATAAAAGATTTCGGGATGGTCATTTAGCACGCACTGAAACGCCTTTTCAATCCGGTCCGTATCCATACAGGAAATCCTTACATCTTCTCCCCTGCCGCAGAGAATCTGATAGATTTCCACATATACCAACTGCATGTCCCCGTTTAAACGGTCAAAATGATAGTGACCTTCCTGTGCCGCAAGCAATAGCGGGAGTTTCTCCTCCGACAATCCTACCGCCTCACGGGCAGTATCCTCCCCCGTTTCTTCCGTGCCGGTTTCCGCACTTTCCCCCGGTGCCGCACCTTCTGCCCCGGATTTCTCCCCCGCCGGGAGTTCGTCCGCCATATCCGCATTACGGTTCCCGTCGTCCTGCTCTCTGGTTACGGCGGGAGCCTTTTCCTGCCGCCCGCCCGGACTTATGCTGCAGCCTGTCCCAAACAGGAGCAGCAGGAAAAGACCGGCGAGTATTCCCTTTTTCCCTATCTGTTTTCCCAACAATTAATCACGTCCAAACTCGGATAATATTAACCCTTCGTTTCTGTCCAGCGTCATGCCGATACTCCACTGGTTCACGAACAGAAGCAACGGATTGCCCTTCATGTCTTTCACTTTCTTCATATCGGAAGTACCTGTCAGCTTCATGATATCCATATCCTTGTTTTCCACCCAGCGGATATGTTCATAAGGAAGCGGTTCCAGCTTAATTTCCACATTATATTCATTTTCCAGCCTGTATTTGAGCACTTCAAACTGCAGCACGCCTACCACACCCACGATGATTTCTTCCATACCCGTGTTAAATTCCTGGAAAATCTGTATGGCCCCTTCCTGTGCAATCTGCTCAATTCCCTTGACAAACTGCTTGCGCTTCATCGTATCGATTTGGCGTACCCTCGCAAAATGTTCCGGAGCAAAAGTGGGAATCCCTTCATACACGAACTGCTCCTTAGGCATACAGAGCGTATCGCCGATGGCAAAAATCCCCGGGTCGAATACACCTATGATATCTCCCGCATACGCTTCTTCCAAAATCTTCCGCTCGCTGGCCATAATCTGCTGCGGCTGGGAGAGACGCATGTTCTTGCCTCCCTGCACATGTTTTACTTCCATGCTCGCCTCATATTTCCCAGAACAGATACGCATAAATGCAATCCGGTCCCGGTGCGCTTTGTTCATGTTCGCCTGAATCTTAAACACAAACGCGGAAAACTGGTTTTCCACCGGATCAACCAGTCCGGTATCCGCCCTCCGCGGAAGCGGTGTTGTCGTCATTTTTAAAAAGTGCTGCAAAAAAATCTCCACCCCGAAATTCGTCAGCGCTGAACCGAAAAACACCGGCGTCAATTCCCCTGCCCGTATTACGTCCAAATCATACTCCGCGCTGGCGCCGTCCAAAAGCTCAATATCCTCATACAATTTATCCTTTAGTTCCCCGCCGATATATTCCGTAAGGCGCGCTTCTTCCGCCGCCGGAATCACAGTGGTTTCCCCTTCTTTCGTCCCCTTTTGGGTATCGGAATAAGTATATACGCATTGCTCCCCCCTGTCGTACACACCCTTAAACCCCTTGCCGGAACCGATGGGCCAGTTCATGGGACAGGTGGCAATACCCAGTTCCCGTTCAATTTCGTCCAAAAGCTCAAACATGTCCCCCGCATCGCGGTCCATCTTATTAATAAATGTAAAAATCGGAATCTTACGCATCACACAGACTTTAAACAGTTTTCTCGTCTGCGCCTCCACTCCCTTGGATGCGTCAATCACCATGACGGCAGAATCCGCCGCCATCAGCGTGCGGTAAGTATCCTCGGAAAAGTCCTGGTGTCCCGGCGTATCCAGAATATTGATGCAGAAACCGTCATATGCAAACTGCAATACGCTGCTGGTAACGGAAATACCCCTTTCCTTCTCAATTTCCATCCAGTCGGAAACCGCATGGCGCGCTGTCGCTTTCCCCTTTACGCTTCCTGCCAGGTTAATGGCTCCCCCGTAAAGGAGGAATTTCTCGGTCAGCGTCGTCTTCCCTGCATCGGGATGTGATATGATTGCGAATGTCCTTCTCCTGTTTATTTCCTCTGCATAATTGCCCATGTATTTTTCCTCCATGCCTTTTTCTCCTGCATATGCTGCATTCCTTCCCGTATGTCTGATTTCCGGACACTACGTTGGACCCACAATACATGGAAAAACGGAGCCGTATGTCCGGGAAGCAGGGAAAGCCGTTCTTTGCCCCCCATGCTCCCCCGCATCTTCCGCCCCGGTTTCCACACCGTTAAGTACCATGAAATATATATGTTTCATCCGTATACCTCTTACCTTCTTGCGTATCCCGTTTTTTTAAATCCGGGCATCTCCTGCCCAAAAGCATCAACGCCTAGTATTATAGCACATATCCGCTCCCAAATAAACTCCTATTTCCTATTCCGCCGCCGTGGTGCTGATAATGATGGTTTCCGGCGATACCCCCGTCTTCCTTGTAATGATATCCTCAATCTGTGCCCTTTGGGCTTCCGACAGTTCCACTGCAGCCACTACCACATCCACGCCCGTGTCGCTGATGCTTACGACCACGTCAGCAAATCCCTTGGATTCCAACAGGATTTCTGCAGCCGTCTCTTTCTCCGCAATATCCGTCAGGGCAATCATGTTATCCACGGCTTCCTGCTTCTGGCTCTCCGTGATATTGGCATTGTTGATGATTTCCATCAGCATTTCCTTGTTCTTTGCCCTTGTCTGCTCCTTTAACAGTTTTGCCCCCGATAAGGAATTCATACCGGATGTGGACGTAAAAACTGCTTCCCCCGGCACTTCGCTGTCCATGGGCGCCGTTTCCTCCACGTTTTCCGCCATTCCTTCATCCAGGTAATCGTCGGATAATACGCTGACATCCGTATCCAGGCTCTCGATATCCCCGTATTCCGTGGACTGTAAAATATCCTCGTCGGAAATATCCAGCATCGCCGCCACGTCCGTATCCGCTTCGTCACTGACCACCGTATCGCTGTCCACACTCATGATATCTTCTTCCGTTACCTTTGTACCCGCAAAATTCAGGTAGCCCGCCACTGCAATCATAATTGCCAGTGCGGTAATCATAATCTGATTTTTTTTAAGCATATTCTTCATGCCTCTTTCTCCCCTTCTTCTTATTCGGATTTCATTTTTACTACTTTAATTTTATTCGGCTCTATACCAAATAATGCCGCCACCGCTTCCGTAATATTTTTCCTCACCTCCGGCCGGTCTCCTCCCTGCGTGATTACAACCACACCCTCAATGACCGGCTGCAGTGTCTTTACCACATAGGGGCTGGAACTTCCATCACTTTCCTTTCTGTATACTGTTTCTTCTTCACTGTCCAATCCGCTGACGGTCCTGCTGCCGCCCTCCGAATCGTTCTCCGTGGTATCGCTCCGTGTCTCCGGTTTATCCTTTGCCACTACCAGTTCCTTGGAAGTATTCACTGTAATCATGACCTTTACTTTGCCGGCACCTTCCATGGCTGATATTGCCTGTTCTAATTTATTCTCCATGTAGCGTTCATATTCCTCCGCACTGCCAATTTTTTCTGTTTTTTCCGTTTTTCCATTGCTGTCTGCCCGTTCTGCTTCCCCGCTTTCTTCCATTGTATCCGTTTGGCTGTCCCATATACCGGACTCTGCTGCCTTACCCCCGTTTTTTCCCGCAGTCGGCATTGCAATGACGAGCAGAAGAATTCCCGTAAGGATACAGATGACAAACTGGTCTTTTCCCGGCTTTTTTCCTTCTCTGATTTTCTGCAGCATTCCCTGGCGCTTTTCCGTCCCCATGTCACACCTCCGTTTTGCATATCCTGCGCATTTTATTTTTCCTGTTTTCTTATCGTGATTTCCATATAACCGGCATCGATGCCAAGCACTTTGGCAAAAGCCTCCGCCATACCCTCCGGCACATCTTCGGCATGTTCCGTCACGGCGCCGCCCGTCTCCCCGTCCTCCTTTTCCCATTCGATATCCTGCCCGGCCTTTTGTCCGACGGTTATTTTCTCCACCTTAATGGTACCGCTTTCCATCTGTCCGCCTTCCGTTTTTGCGTTTTCCGTTTTTCCGTTTTCCTGCCGTCCGTCTCCCTTTCGGCGTACCACAACCGCTATCTTCGATGCGTCTTCCACCAATTCCACTTCCTCCACCGACATCCCGTAGGATACCGCGGCATTGGCAAGCCGCTCCTTGATTTCCGCTTCCAGTGCCTTCTTTTCCGTTTCTGCTCCTGCCCCGGTACCGTTTCCACTCCCGGTTTCCATTCCGCCGCCAATACCCGTGCCTGCTTCCTGCATGGCAGTTTCAAGTTCCCGCTGGAATCTCCTAATGTCCGCCCAAACCGGGGCATTATCCCCGCCCAGGAATACCGCCCTCACCGGTACGATAAACTGCGCCAGTATCATCACGCCGATTAACAGCTTCACATATTTCTCATAAGTCTTTCCTGCCGTAAAATACATGAAACTTTGGGCGCAGATAATGAAAATACCCATACTTTTCATATAATCCAAAAAAGTCCCGTCCGGCATACCTGCCATCTCCCTTCCTTTTTTCCAGCCGCACCCGTATTTTGGGAAACGTCATAAATCATTTTCCCATGGTGTTTCCCGTGCCGGTTTTGCCGTGCAAATGGGGAAATCGGTCTTCACAGTTTCCCCGTCGTATAAGCCACGACGGCAATGACGATTAAGAACAGGGCGACTGCCGTAAACGCCGTACGGAACAACAGCAGGCTTCCGTCCCCCACCCTGTCGGTACATCCGGTAATCCGTTTATCGCTGACAATTCCCGCCAGTGCGGCGCTCCCCTTCATGATACAGGCAATCAAAAGCAGCTTTGCAAGCGGTGCAAGACAGATACCGAGCAGAAGCAGAAGAAGAAACAGACCGATGCTGTTTTTAATCAATACCGCCGAGCCCAGTACCATTTCCGTCACACCCTCCGCCAGATTCCCAATTCCCGGTATCACCGAAATTGCCTTTTTCACCGCCGTTCCCTGCAGCGAATCCAAAACCGGCGTAATCATGGACTGGAACAGACTTAAGGATGTTACTGCCCCCAATGCCACTTTCAGCCCCATCCCGATTCCTTTTTTCAGGCATTCCAACAGCAGCGCCAGCCTTTCCTCCGCCCATATACCGTTCATCAGTGCAAGCAGCACATAGCTGTAAATTAACGGCAGAAGTACGGACGAGAGGAGTTTTTCCACCCCGTAAGCCAGAATAAGCATAAACTGGTAGTATACCGCCGCCGATGCCGCCCCCGATGCCGCCCCTACCGCCATGAAATAAGTGGGAATAAACATCTTAACAAACAACACGATATTTTCCACTGTCTGTGCCGCAATTCCCGCCGCCGCCGAAAAAGCCTTCATCAAAACCGCCATCAGCAGCAGGTACAGGAAATAAAAACTGATATCCGCAATCTGGTGGTTTGGAAAAATATCCGAAAAATTGGAAAACAGGGCGGAAACAATACCCAAAACCAATATGGCGGCAAATATATGCTTTAACCCCGACACTTCCGCCGCCAGCTTTCCTTTCGCACCGTCCCATAAAAGCCCTACCGCCTCCCCAATGTTCCCCCGCAGGATGCAGTCCATCATCCCCTGCATGTCCCATTGGTAATCCGGCAGCATGTCCCCCAGGCTTCCTGCGATATCTTCCAAACCGTATTGTCCCCATACGCTTTCCATTCCGATGCCTTCCGTTTCCGCGCCCTGTATTCCCGTATCTTCCGTCCCCATACCGCCTCCTGCCGCATATACCGGCATGTATACGGTCAGTAACAGGACAAATGCCGCGGCAGGCAGAAACCATATTTTCCTCATCCCGCAATCTCCTGAATACTTTCTATGATAGCCAACAGAATCGGCATTCCCGCAGCAAGCACGGACAGTTTGCCGAAAATCTCAATTTGCCCGGAAACCGATCCATACCCCGCATCCCTGCATATACCGGCACAAAACTCGCATATATAAGTAATCCCGATTACCTTCAGTAAAATGGAAAAATAAGTCCCGTTTCCGCCGATATACTGTCCCAGGATACCCATATTTCCAAACAGGGAGTCCAGCCCGGACACCACAAAGGAAAAAATAAGGAGACTCACGGCAAAACCGATGTACAGTCCGTATTCCGGCTTGTTCGATTTAAACTGCAGCGCCAGCATGACGCCCGCAATGCCAAGCAGTCCTATCTTCCATATATCCATACCACTCCTCCCAATCCGCCGGCATATGCCTGAAAACGCTTTCTGTCAGATGCACGCCGCAAGTTGTATGACTTTCCAAACACACTCTAAAGCTCAAACAGGTTTTGAATCATCGTGAACAAATCGTAAATATACGGGACAATCCATGTCAGCACCAGAATCAGCCCCGCCAAACTGATTAAAAATGCATGTTCCTCTCTCCCACTGTGTTTCAAGACCTGGCTCAGTATCGTAATCAGTATCCCAACCGCCGCAATCTTAAATATCAGGCTAACGTCCATATCGAACCCCATTTCCGCGCTGCCTTCCGCATCTTTTTTCTTTTCCGCTGCCCGCAGCCCTTTTCTTTTTCACGGTTTTTAAACCAGTATGACGGCGATGAGCAGTCCTCCCATCACGCTTAAGCTCATTATAACCCTGCTTTTGTCCGCCATTTCCTTTTCCTGTTTCCCGATGGACAAATCCAGCCGCCGGATGTACTGTTCCAAAACCTGCGCCTGCATCCCACCGTCCATGAATCCCGCACTGCCGCCCAGCTCCACCAGCCTTGCTTTTTCCTCCACGGGCAGAACCAGCCCGCAGACACATTCTTCCATCCGGCATTTCCATACTGCACCGAACGGTGTCCCGCGGTTTTCGGACATTTCTTTATGTATTCCCGCAAACGCCTTCCGGTATGGTTCCCCGGTACGTCCGGCAATGCGCAGGCATGCTTCCGGCAGCGGCGCACGGCTGTATATGATTTCATTCTGCATCATCTGCATCATCTGCCGTATTTGGTACATTTCTTCCAGGGATTTTTTTAACCGCTCCTTTAACGACCACCCAAGTCCCATGCAGCCTGCCGACAGGAAACAGAGCCCTAAGAGCCGTAACATAACCGCAGCCCCCTGTCATAAATGGCTTTTACCCTGCATGTCCCGTCCGTCCTGCCCAGCATGACATACCTTCCGAATGCCTGTCTGCGGATTAAATCTTTTAAAAAATCCTTCTCCGCAATTTCCTCCAGGGAATCCCCGTGGACCGTGGCAAGAATCCGGCTCCCGCACTGCATCACCCGGCCGCAGGCACGGATATCGTCCTCGTCTCCCAGCTCGTCTACCGCTACCACCTGCGGTGCCATGGAGCGCAGCAGCATCATCATGCCCGCAGCCTTCGGACATGCATCCAGCACGTCCGTGCGCATCCCCACATCGTTTTGGGGACTGCCCATGTAACAGCCGGCGATTTCCGACCGCTCATCCACCACCGCCACATTTAGTCCCCCTGAAAAACGGTTGCCGTCCGCAATCTGCCGTATCATATCCCTAAGCAGCGTCGTTTTCCCACAGCCCGGCGGTGATATTAACAGCGTATTCAGTAATTGCCTGTCCTCATACAGATAAGGCATGACCGGGTCCGCTGCCCCTTTGATTTCGTGGGAAATACGGATATTCATATAACGGATATGCTTCATGTTCCGGATCATCCCACCTTCCTCCATGATAACCTGTCCTGCCAATCCGACCCTGTGTCCGCCCGGAAGCGTAAGGAATCCCTGCCGTATCTCATCGCAGAACGCATAGACCGAATAGTCGCAGATATGGTTTAACACCGCCTCCATATCCTGTTCCGTCACGCATACGGCGCCGTTTTTATCCTGTACAACCTGTCCGCCGCCGTCCAGATAATATTCTTTCCCATGAATCATCACCATGATTTCCCGCCCCGTACGGAGCCGGATTTCCTGTAATTCTGCCGCGTTCTGCGCCGTCCCTTTCCACAGGTACCTCATGTAGTCCGGAAAAATCCGCAGGATATCTTCCTTTACCGCCATCTGCCGTCACATCCTTTCCTTATCCCTTATCCTAATATATGTGCCGTTGTCCAAGTTATGCCTGTTTGGGGAAGGAATTTTGTATTCAAAAAAATACACATAAATTTCCTTTTTTTATAGACAATTTATATAACGGGTGGTAATATATATTTATAAAAACAGTAACCGTTATTATTATTAATTTATTTTATATTTTAAGGAGGTATTTTTTATGACAGCAGCAAATACGGCACAGGTAGATAACTTGGTGAACTTATTGGACGGATATGCAGAAAAAGGCGGCCACCACTTAAATGTCAACGTACTGAACAGGGACACTCTCCTGGATGCGCAGAAACACCCGGAAAACTATCCCCAGCTTACAATCCGTGTCAGCGGATATGCCGTAAACTTCATCAAGCTGACACCGGAACAGCAGGCAGATGTCATCAGCAGGACATTCCATGAGGCAGTGTAGTCTGCCCCCTGCCAGGTATTGCCGCCGCACGGCAGCGCTGCTTTGGCGGCATATTTCCAAAAAAACAGCCGCACGAATCGCTCCGTGCGGCTGTTTTTTGCTCCCCTTTTCTTTCCGGTTTTTACCGGTCTGTTTCCTTTTCGCCTTTTTCAAAATATTCCCTTACTGCTGTGCCACGTCCTTCATGGAGAAGCTCATCCTGCCCATCTTATCCTTTCCGAGACATACCACCGTTACCTTATCTCCCAGCGTCAGCACATCTTCCACACGGTTAATCCTTTCTTTGGATATCTTGGAAATATGGACCATGCCCTCTTTCCCCGGTGCAAACTCAATGAACGCACCAAATTCCTTAATGCTGACCACCGTTCCTTTAAAGACCTGTCCTTCTTCAATATCCGTAGTGATGATTTTCACCATCTCCACCGCCTTGTCCATCATGGCAGAATCGGTGCCGCATACGGATACCTTTCCGTCGTCCGTAATGTCGATTTTCACGCCCGTGCGCGCGATAATCTCATTGATGGTCTTACCCCTCTGTCCTACCACATCGCCGATTTTTTCGGGATCAATCTGGATGGAGACAATCTTCGGCGCGTAAGGACCCACTTCCTTCCTCGGAACCGCGATGGCAGGAGTCATAATCTCATTCAGGATATATTCCCTTGCTTCCTTCGTCCGCTTAATGGCTTCCTCCACAATGGGTCTGGTCAGACCATGGATTTTAATATCCATCTGGATTGCCGTGATACCGTCATGGGTACCTGCCACCTTGAAATCCATGTCCCCGAAGAAATCTTCCAACCCCTGGATATCCGTCAGGACAATATAGTCATCGTCCGTATCCCCCGTAACCAAACCGCAGGAAATACCCGCCACCTGTTTCTTAATCGGCACACCCGCCGCCATCAGCGACATCGTGGACGCACAGATGGATGCCTGGGACGTGGAACCGTTGGATTCAAACGTCTCGGACACCGTACGGATGGCATAAGGGAATTCTTCCTCCGAAGGCAGTACGGGAATCAATGCCCTTTCCGCCAATGCCCCATGCCCGATTTCGCGGCGTCCCGGTCCTCTGCTTGGCTTTGTCTCGCCTACCGAGTAGGACGGGAAATTGTAGTGATGCATATATCTCTTATTCACTTCATTTTCATCCAAACCGTCAATTCTCTGCATCTCGGACATCGGCGCCAGCGTCGTCACCGTACAAATCTGCGTCTGCCCACGGGTAAACATGGCAGAACCGTGCACCCTCGGAATCAGGTCCACTTCCGCTGCCAAAGGTCTGATCTGCGTAATTTCACGGCCGTCAGGACGCTTATGGTCTTTCAGTATCATCTTACGCACTGTTTTTTTCTGGTATTGGTATACCGCTTCGCCCAGCATTGCCAGCCATTCCTCGTTTTCCGCAAAGGCTTCTTCCAGTTTCTCCGTAATCTTACGGATATTTTCCTCACGCACCTGCTTCTCGTCGGTGAACACTGCGGTTTCCATTTCCTCCGGTGTCACGATGCCTTTCATCGCCTCGAACATTTCCGCAGGCACCGCACAGCTCGTATATTCATGCTTCGGTTTTCCCACCTCCGCCACAATCCGGTTAATAAAAGCAATGATGGTCTGGTTAATGTCATGCGCCATATAAATAGCTTCCAGCATCTTCGCCTCCGGAACCTCGTTTGCCCCCGCCTCGATCATAATAACCTTCTCACTGGTGGATGCAACGGTCAGGTTCAAATCACCCACCTTCCACTGCTCCTGTGACGGATTGACCACAAATTCCCCGTCCACCAGCCCGATTTGCGTCATAGCGCAGGGACCGTCAAAAGGAATGTCCGAAATGGATGTGGCAATCGCCGCGCCGATCATCGCAACCAGTTCCGGGCGGCAGGAAGAATCCACGCTCATGACCATATTGTTTAAGGTAACGTCATTTCTGTAATCCTTGGGAAACAGGGGACGCATCGGGCGGTCGATGACACGGCTGGTGAGGATGGCATTTTCGGAAGCCTTTCCCTCCCTTTTATTGAATCCGCCGGGAATCTTGCCCACGGAATAAAGTTTTTCCTCATATTCCACACTCAAAGGGAAGAAATCAATACCGTCCCTCGGCTTATCGGAAGCCGTTGCCGTACAAAGTACGGTTGTTTCCCCATACTGCATAAATGCGCATCCGTTCGCCTGCTTTCCCACACGGTCAATATCCACGCGCAGCGTTCTTCCTGCAAGCTCCATTGTAAATGTTTTGTAGTTTTTTTCCATTCTACTGTTCTCCTTCCTTTCTGTCTGTCCCCATATCCGCTTTCCATTCCATCCACCCGGCTCCGCCCTGTTCCCGGTCCATGCCGGCATGTCCATGGTCTTTCAGGCAGGAGACGCCGAAACTACTGATAAAAATACGGAAAACGCATCCTTATCAGTGGTCTCGGAAGTTCCCGTCCGCCTGACTTCCCACATTCCTTTCCCGCAAAACATGAGGAAAAGGCGGACACCCCAATCTTCCATTGGTATCCGCCTAAACATTTGTCTGTTACTTCCTGATTCCAAGTCTTTCAATTAAGGAACGGTATCTTTCAATATCCGTTTTCTTCAGATAACCCAGCAGACCACGTCTCTGTCCAACCATCTTAAGAAGTCCCCTTCTGGAATGATGGTCCTTCGGATTCTCTTTCAAATGCTCGGTAAGCTCCTGAATTCTTGCAGTCAGCACTGCAATCTGTACTTCCGGCGAACCCGTATCGCCTTCCGACCTTGCGTATTCCTTGATAATTGCCGTTTTCTTTTCCTTAGAAATCATTGTCTTTCCTCCTGGTTTTCTTTACGCCAAATACTAAGACAGGGCCGGAGTTGTCCCATGACTGAGCATCGGCTGAATTTTCACACTTTGCTATCATACCATACATTTTCTTCCTTGTAAAGATTTTCTTCCCGCAAACATAAGTTTTTTAGCAGCAGTTCAGGTTGAATGTTGTGTTGAGGGGCGGACGCACGGGAGGGAGTTTTTTGGGGGGCGGCGGCAGCGGGATTGCATCAGTCTTTCCACAA
>ERZ779637.48-NODE-48-length-81921-cov-13.793040_pt1 | contig 81921 bp, 73 predicted proteins | sample MGYA00514196_ERZ779637 | MGnify/ENA primary metagenome ERZ779637 (study PRJEB29562, sample SAMEA4376700) | mouse gut metagenome | isolation source: Cecum | study: EMG produced TPA metagenomics assembly of the A DSS colitis mouse model was used to assess the...
TAACGCCTTCTGGGTTGCCCGCACTGCCGACTGAACGGAGTCGCCAAGAATATTTCCACTGTTCAGCACGCCCCAGTAATTGGCTATCACCTGCTGCATATGCATCTCCGTTATATGCGTGCTGCCATTGGCTGTCATGCCCAGACCGTTGACTCCGACCTCTTTTACGGTTTCCATCCAGGCATCTTTCACGGACTGCGGAGCCGTCGCTCCCGCCTGTGCAAAGGCTTTTTCACCATACTCGGTCACCTTATCCTGCGCCGACTTTTCCTCCACGGTTTTCAGGAAAGACTTCGCCCCGGACGAGGCATTCCTCTCCGCCTTCCCTGCCTGATAACCTGCCGCCGGATTTCCTGCCGTTCCAATACCGTTAATACTCATTTTGAATCCCTCCCTCATTATCTGTCTTTTACTGAAAGCCGCTCCCCATTCGGAGCCTGTATTATTTGCTGTATTGATTTCCATACTTGCGTCCTCCGTGGTTATTCATTCTAATTCGTTTTTCGTATTATGCCTTCTGCCAATAATACGAATCAGCCTAAAAGTTTCTTTTTCCCTGATAATCCCGATAAATATTTCTGCGTCCACCGCTATAAATTTTTTTATTGAGTATCTTCTGAAAAATGGTATACTGTGGGAAACCGGAAAAGCGTAAACAATTTTCAAAAGCCAGTGGCTCCTCTCGGAATCACTGGCTTTTCTCTTTATACACGTTTTCGCGGCGGCCATTTCATGTCGTAGATGTCTGCGCCATATGGGAGATCCAGCTTTTTATCCTCACTCAACACATACTCCTTGCCGCCAACCCGAAAGACATCGCCCGGTTCATAGTCCCGAAACGCAGTCTCCGTATATTCCATGAAGAAATGGTAAGTGTTATCATATCTACTCTTCTTACAATAATATCTCCGTCCCGGCTATTTCGTTCCTAAGGATTTCATTAATATCCGGCATATCAAATCACCTCAATGGATAAATGTTAAAGAAGCATGCTGCTTTCAAGCTATCTCTTATTCCTCTTCCCACGGAATCAGCGGATTCTCGATCTTTTTATCCCGCAGCATCAAATTCTTCACCGCCTCGTCCACGGGCATCCCGTCGAAGAGCACCGCGTTCACCTGCTCAATGATGGGCAGCTGCACCCCGTATTCTTTTGCAAGCCCCATTGCCGCCTTGGCGGAGTAAACGCCCTCCACCACCATCTTCACCTCGTCCATCGCCTGTTCCATCGTATAGCCTTTGCCGATCAGGATACCGGCGCGGCGGTTTCTCGAATGCATGGAAGCGCAGGTCACGATCAGGTCGCCGATGCCGGTAAGCCCGCTGAACGTCTCAATTCTACCGCCCATGGCAAGCCCAAGCCTTGCGATCTCCGTAATACCTCTGGTGATGAGCGCTGCTTTCGTGTTGTCGCCGTATCCAAGCCCGTCGGCTATTCCAGCCGCAAGCGCCACCACGTTTTTTAACGCCGCGCCAAGCTCAATACCGAGCACATCCGGGCTGATATAGACGCGGAACACCTCGTTCATAAAGATATTCTGGAGATACTCGGCTGTCGCCTTCTTCTCCGCTCCCACCACGATCGTCGTTGGGATGCCCCTGCCCACTTCCTCCGCATGGGACGGGCCCGAAAGTACCGCCACCTCCGCCTGCGGGATTTCCTCCTCTATAATCTGGGAAAGAGTCATCAAAGTCTTTTCCTCTATCCCTTTAGCCACATTGACAATGATCTGCCCTTCCTTCACATAGGGCTGCATGGAGTGGGAAGTGCTTCTGGTATAGGGCGAGGGAACCGCCAGCACAAGCACGTCCTTATCCTTCACCGCCGCCTCCAAGTCCGTGGTAAACGCCATGTCCTCCGGCAGCTTTACCCCCGGCAGCTTATCCTTATGCTCATGCTCCCTCTGGAGCATCTCAATCTCCGGCTCCATGATTGACCAGACCGTAACCTTATGACCGTTCTTGTGGAGAAGAACCGCTAACGCCGTCCCCCAGCTTCCTGCGCCTATGATACTGATTTCCGCCATATGATCTCCCTCCTTATTTATTACCCCTTATGTTCCGTATTCTCCTCCGCCCCCGGGCTCTTGTGCGTCAGATAGGTTTTCCGCTCGGAGCCGCTTAGAAGCCGCTTGATATTTTCCCTGTGCTTCCAGTAAGCCATAATGGTCAGAAGCCCGGCTATGACATACATCTCAGTCAACACTGCCTGTGTCATGCCAAATATTCCCATCTGCCCAAGTATCACCAGCTCAATCATAAATCCGGCATACACCAAAAGCGATCCCAGAGACACATAGTGGGTCATAAAAAACGCGCCAAAGAACAATATGATTCCCATCGGTATCAGATACGGATGGAAGGACAAAATCAGTCCTGCCGTAGCCGCAATGCCCTTTCCGCCTTTAAATTTGAGGTAAAAAGGAAAGTTATGTCCGATAATCGCACCCGCCGCCGTATACATTTTCAACAGATAAACCATGTCCGGATGGGAAGAGTCAAAAATAACAGCCGTAATTACAACGGCAAGTATACACTTCAAAATATCCCCCAGAAGCACCAAGAGCCCCGCCTTCGTCCCGAATACCCGGAGCGTATTCGTGGTACCCGCATTGCCGCTCCCGAAATTTCTGATATCAATACCGTGCAGTCTCCCATAGATATAGGCTGTCTGAAAAAGCCCAAACACATATCCGATCAGTAAACAAACAACCCGTACCACTTTTATTTCTTATCCTTTCTCTCCCTGACAAAAAATTTCAGGGGCGTTCCCACAAAGCCGAAAGTATCCCGGATCTGGTTTTCCAGATAGCGCAGATAGGAAAAATGCATCAGCTCCTTGTCGTTGACAAAAATCACAAAGGTAGGCGGCTTCACCGCAACCTGCGTCGTATAATAGATACGCAGCCGTTTTCCCTTGTCCGACGGGGGCTGCTGCAGCGCCACCGCCTCTGTCACAATCTCATTTAACACGCCCGTCGCCACGCGCATGGAATGGTTCTCGTTCACCGCGTCGATCACGTCATAAAGCTTCATCAGCCGCTGCCCGCTCACCGCCGAGATAAACATGATCTCCGCATAGGGCATAAAAGATAACACCTGTCTTATTTTCTGTGTGTATTCTTTTACCGTCTGGTTGTCCTTCTCTATGGCGTCCCACTTATTGACCGCGATAATCACGGCTTTGCCCCTGTCATGGGCAATCCCGGCGATCTTGGCGTCCTGCTCCGTCACGCCCTCCACCGCGTCAATGATGAGCACAGCGATATCCGCCCGCTCCACCGCCGACACCGTGCGGATAATCATGTAGCGTTCCAATTCCTCTTTAATCTTATTTTTTCTCCGCAGCCCCGCCGTATCTATAAGCACGTACTCTTTTCCGTTGTGCGTAATCTCCGTGTCCACAGCGTCCCTGGTCGTCCCGGCAATATCCGAAACAATCAGACGGTTTTCGCCGATCAGACGATTGATGATGGAGGATTTCCCCACGTTCGGCTTCCCGATGATTGCCACCCTGATGCGGTCGTCTTCCTCCTCTTCCTCCACCTCCTGCCCGAAATGGGCGATCACCTCGTCCAGAAACTCTCCGAGACCGAGACGGTTCGTGGCGGATATCGGGTAAGGCTCCCCGATCCCCAGATTGTAAAACTCGTAGACGTCCGGCATATATTTTTTAAAATCATCCACCTTATTGACCGCCAGAACCACAGGCTTGCGGGATCGTCTGAGCATATCTGCCACCTTGGAATCCGCGTCCTGCAGCCCCTGCTTTACATCCACGAGAAAAATAATCACATCCGCCGTATCTATGGCGATCTGCGCCTGCTCCCGCATCTGGGACAGGATAATGTCCTTGCTCTCCGGCTCGATGCCGCCCGTATCAATCAGCGTAAAATTCCGGTCAAGCCACGAAACATCCGCATAAATCCGATCTCTGGTGATGCCCGGCGTATCTTTTACAATCGCTATATTTTCGCCTGCCAGCGCGTTAAACAGGGTGGATTTCCCCACATTCGGTCTTCCTACCACAGCTACGATCGACTTGGACTTTTTTTTACTCATATCATACTCTCCATTTTGCCGCGTGAGACTTAGAACTTCTTCGCGAAGCAGCCTTTGCTGCGAATGAATCAGAAGTTCTCCTCACGTTACAATAAGTCATATACCGCTTGATTTTACATCATCTTGGCACGCTTGTAAAGCCAAAGCCGCGCGAAATTTGAAGAACAGGAGCCAAATCTTCTTGACATGTCCCCGCCATAATGTTATAAAAAATTTAGAGTTAACACCTGCACTAAGAATAGCAAACCGTGCCATGTGGCACGTTTTAAGTGGAGTAAACATGCCTAATACAGAACAACTCGAACATTCTATGCCAGTAGCGGCAATGAAGCTTCTCGCTCCGAAAGCGGCACTTCCCCTGGCAGAAAAAGTGAACAGTCATCTGGTGGAATACCGCCGCGATCTGCAAAACGACGTTAAAAACGATCCGGCTTTCCACGGCTATATGGAAAAAAATTATCTGATGGAGGTGGGCTGTCCCCGTTTCGGAACCGGGGAAGGCAAAGCCGTCCTGCACGATTCCGTGAGGGGCAAGGATGTTTTCCTGCTGACGGACGTCTGTAACCACAGCATCACCTACAGTATGAACGGTTTCACGAACCATATGTCCCCTGACGACCACTATCAGGATTTAAAGCGGATCATTTCCGCCATAAACGGTAAGGCGCACCGTATCAACGTGATCATGCCCTTTCTCTACGAAGGACGGCAGCACAAAAGAAACGGCAGGGAGTCCCTCGACTGCGCTTACGCCATCAAAGAGCTGATGGATATGGGCGTGTCCAATTTCATTACATTTGACGCCCATGATCCCCGGGTGCAGAATTCCGTGCCCATCAAGGGTTTCGACAATTTCATGCCCCCCTACCAGTTTATCCGTGCGCTGCTTCGCATGGAAAAGAACCTGATTATCGATAAGGAACACACCATTGTCATCAGCCCCGACGAGGGGGCGCTTGACAGAGCCGTGTATCTGGCAAACGTTCTCGGCGTAGACACCGGCATGTTTTACAAGCGCAGAGATTACTCCACGATCGTAAACGGAAAAAATCCCATTGTGGCGCATGAATTTCTGGGGGATAATGTGGACGGCAAGGACGTGATCGTCATCGACGACATGATCTCCTCCGGCGGCAGCATGATCGACACCGCCAGACAGTTAAAGAAAATGAACGCCAAGCGGGTCTTTATCTGCTGTACCTTCGGGCTGTTCACTGACGGGCTCTCCGCCTTTGACACCGCCTACGAAAATTGCCACTTTGATCGGATTGTGACAACAAACCTCTGTTACCAGCCGCCGGAGCTTATGGAAAAGCCCTACTACATAGAGGCGGATATGAGCAAGTTCATCGCATCCATCATCGACTTTATGAACCACGACGCCTCCATGGCGAATATCTACACACCTACAGACAAGATTCATCAGATTCTGGCGAAGTACAATAGCCGCGAGGTGAGCGGACTGGATATTTAAAAAACTGCCGTCCTGTTAAGTACAGGCACGGCAGTTTTACTATTATACCATCAAATTTCCCCCGCCACCGGGAACGTCAGATGCACCTTGAACAGATCCCCGTCGAGCTCGATCTCAAAACTTCCCTTTTGCGCTATGGTCAGATTCTGCGCTATCGAAAGCCCCAGCCCGCTGCCCTCCGTAGTTCTCGACTCATCGCCCCGGATAAACCGCTCCGTCAGCTCTTCTGGTTTACATAATAGTGGATTCTCCGAAATATTCTTGATCGTCACCTCAATCTTATCGGTATCCTCCTCCGCACCGCGCTCTGCCTTATCTAACGTCACATAGACGCGTGTGCCGGGCATCGCATACTTGTAAACATTGTTGAACAGATTTTCCATCACACGCCAGATTCTGCGGCTGTCCGCCTCGATCACCGTATCCCGCGTATTCACATTCATCACGGTGGCAAGGTTCCTCGTTTCAAACTTCTCGGAAAATTCCCCGATCGTCTGGTTCATCAGCTCCATCAGATTGATCCGCTCGAAATGCAGGCTGATGTTCCCGGAAGTAATCTTGCTTGCCTCCACCAGATCATCCGTGAGCTGTTTCAGCCGCTGGGACTTTTCATCCAGCACGCGGATATAATTCTGCACCTTCTCGTTATCCACCTGTTCTCTCTTGATCAAATCCACATAGTTGATAATGGATGTGAGCGGCGTCTTGATGTCGTGGGACACGTTGGTGATCAGATCCGCTTTCATTCGCTCGTCCTTCATGCTGATCTCCACAGCTTCCCTGATGCCCTTACCGATGCTGTTGACGGAATGAGCCAGCTTCCTGTTATCCCCGTGCAGCTCCATCATGTCAATCTGATGCTCTACCTGTCCGCCGGTAATGGTCTCAATCCCCTCCACAATGCCCTGCCGCTCCTTCGCGTCCTTATAGAGTAAGATACCCACTGCCACGTCTATCACACCTGCAGACAAAACCAAAATCATGTATTGGTCGCATAGCCCCCATATAAGCAGCGCCAGATTCACCGCCAGAAAGATACCGTAGGGCACCCATGTACGCAGGACTATGCCGCCGTTGTCGTACACCTTCCATACAAATTTCTTAAACCGTTTGGCGAGGCGGCACAGCCATGAGTTTTTCCAAAGCGTCCGCGCCTTAATCCTTCTGACCAGACTGTAGAAGAAAAAGGTAAACAGCGTATCCGCCGCAAAAACAGCAATCAAGATAACCGCTTTAAACCATTCCTGATGAACGGCTTCCCGATAAAAGTTGATATCAGTCGGGTCGATATCCGCAAGCGCCGTCAGCACAACAGCCATCCAGAGCGACAGAAACGCTGCTCCAAAGGCGATAAGTACAGCGCCCTCCGTCGGAATCTTATCAAAAGTGTTCAGTCTGATACGCGTCTCCCCGTTCTCGTCATATACCCTCCCCGTCATCACTGTCTGGCAGACAAAGAGAATCAGATACAATATTCCCGCCAGAAAAGCCGCTGTCACCCAGAGCCAGAGATTCGGCAGATATCTGGCTCCCTGGGTAAACGCATCCTGCGCCGGATAGGAACCGTCCACATCAATCCAGATTCTGACAGACTCCGGGTAGGCATAGTCATAGCTGAGCAGCATCTGCCTTACCGTCTCCGCGCCAATCGTTGTGTTTGTCATATATGTCATATCCGCCAGACTGTAATATATGAATTTCTCCGTGGTGACGTTCTCCTCGTCATTCATCATCTGCAAAATGCGCTTTCTGTAGGAGCTGTTCTCCGGCAGATTGCTGTAATACTGCGTTTTCCCACCCACCGTCTTCTCAATCAGAAACCGGACGTTGGAATTTTCCACGTCATAAAAGTCCTTGTATTCCAGGTATTCGTTATAGTTGTAGGTAAGGCTTTCAGCTGCCTTCTGTACGTTTTGGCACAAATCATAGTACTCTTCCCAGTCGGACACATACTCCTCCAGGTTTTTGCCCTCCGCCGTCTTATAGCGGTTGACGAGAACAGCATATTCGTATACCTCCGGCTCGTCCGCATTGGATGTCTCTGCCCCCGCATTCTCCAGCAGCGGGCTCTCTTCTGCCCATGACGGTGTATCCTCCACCACGGCATGGTCCCCCAACGCGCTTGCCGGCTGGTATCCCGCCACAAAGCCTGAATCCTCATCCGCCACCGCAAACTCAACGACCACCTCGCCGGTTCCTTCCACCGCCGTCACATCGTTTACCACAGTATAATCCTTTACGTCAGATTTTAAATAGCTGGCGTCAGTGGTATTCTGGTAACCGCTCTTCGGATCGATCGTCGTCACCTGCGTGGTATCTGCAAGAAACGCCGCCGCTTCCGCCCCGTTCATCGCCACACTGTTGTAGGTAAAGCCGTAACTCTGCCATTTCAGCAGATCCTCCAGCCTGTACCGGACCGTCACATATTCCTCCGGCAGTCCGCTGTCCCGGTAGTTGTAAGCCGTCACATCAATAAGCTTCTCGCCGTCAAAAGCGCCCTGCGTCTCCATCTGGCTGCTCACCACGCCGAAACGGATCACATCCGCCACCGCATAGCCAAAGATATAATTGAACGCATCCGAATCCTCAAAAGGCGTCCCCGGATCAGCGCTCCGAATATAACTGTAGCTGCCGTTTGCGTGCACTCCCTCTATGCGCACTGTCGTGCAGACCGTCACCACAATCACGGCAAAAACCATGATCGCCAGCGCAGCATGCTGCAGAATCAAAAGCATCGCTTTCAGCCCGCTTCTGTTCTTCCTGTTCCTTTTCTTTTTATGTTTTCTCTCGACGTCTTTTATCTCCTGCTGTCCTTCCTCCGCTGCCTCTCCCGCCGTCTCTAAAATCTCCGGGTTATCCCCGCGCTCTGTGTGTTCCATCCGCCTGTCCTCTCTTCCATGACATCAGCTTTACGCATCCTTTTCCACCTTGTAGCCGACACCCCACACCACTTTGAGGTATCTCGGCTCCTTTGGGTTAATCTCGATCTTCTCCCTGATGTGCCTGATATGCACCGCCACCGTATTGTCCGCGCCAATTGCTTCCTCATTCCAGATACTCTCATAGATCTGATCTATGGAAAAAACACGACCGCAATTCTTCACGAGAAGCAGCAGAATATTGTACTCAATGGGCGTCAGCTTCACGCTGTCACCGTCCACCGTCACTTCCTTGGTATCGTCGTTGATACACAGACCGCCCACCTGGAAAAGTGCGTTGTTCTCTGTGTTGAGGTTCCCCAGCATCGTATATCTGCGGAGATTAGACTTCACCCTCGCCACCAGCTCCAGCGGGTTGAAAGGCTTCGTGATATAATCGTCCGCCCCGATATTCAGCCCAAGAATCTTGTCTGTGTCCTCCGATTTCGCCGACAGAAAAATAATGGGCACACTGGAATATTCCCTGATTTTCAGCGTGGCGTGAATCCCGTCCAGCTTCGGCATCATAATGTCGATGAGCAGCAGATGAATCTGCTGTTCCTTCAAGATGCGGATTGCCTCCTGCCCGTCGTACGCCTTAAAAATCGTATAGCCCTCCTGCATGAGATAAATCTCAATCGCATCCACAATCTCTCTGTCGTCGTCGCATACAAGAATATTAGCCATTGTTTTCTCCTCTTTCGTTAAACCGGTTTATGTTATCATTAAAGCACAGAATCATAAAGGAATAGCTGGGAATTTTTTTAAGTCTTTCTTAATTTGGACAAATCCCCAGAAACGCGCCCAGATTTCCCCGCTGTCCTTTACTTGCGCGGTGGGAAAACAAATAACAGTCGTTATGGCATGTGCATAGGTCTGTTACCTGGATATTCTCCTTCGAAATCCCCGCCTCCGTCAGCACAATCTCATTGGCACGCCACAGATCGAGCTGGTATTTGCCGCCGCCCTTCGCAAGCAGTATCTCCCGCTCCTGCCCCGGTTTTGGAAACGCTGCCGCAAAGGCGTCCGCCACATCCTCGCTGACCTCGTAGCACTCCTGACAGATGGACGGACCGACCGCCGCCACTAGGTCCGCCGGATCCGTACCGTAAGCCTCCCGCATCTTTTCCACCACACACTGCCCCATACGCGCCACGGTGCCCCGCCAGCCGGAGTGTGCCAACGCAATCGCCTTTCTCCTCGTATCCACAAAATATAAAGGCACACAGTCCGCAAAAAAAGTCGCCAGATACACCCCCGGCTCGTCCGTCAGAAGCCCGTCCACATCGCTGTAATCCTTCTCCCTGGTAATCCCCTTTCCGCCGTCCGCCTTTCCCACAATCCGCAGATTCGTGGTGTGCGTCTGGTCAGAACAGACGATATCCTCCACACTGCACGAAAGCGCCGCCGCGATACGCCTGAAATTCTCGTCCACCGCTTCTTTCTCGTCCCCTCTCGTGTAACTTAAGTTCATGGAACGGTAAATCCCCTCGCTGACACCGCCCATCCTCGTGGAGAACAGATGCCTCACCATACCCGTCCCCTCCAAAATGGGAAAAGTCAGGTAGACCAGCTCCCCCTCCCGGTTCACGCACACCTGCGTATTGCTTTTATGCCTGTGCCATTCCATATGCAAACTCCTTCCCAATCACAACTTATGTTATTTATATAATGTAGTCGAAAGCGCCCTTAATCCAGTTCATCTCTTCCCCGTCCACCGCCACCACGTCAAAGCGGATCGGCGTGTCCTCCGGACAGTGGTGAATCACACGGTAATAATCCGCCACCCGGCAGATCTTTCTCTGCTTGGCAAAACCCACCGCTTCCGCCGCGCTGCCCCTGCTTTTCCCGGAGCGGTATTTCACCTCAAAGAAGACCAGATAGCCGCCGTCATACCCTATGACATCAATTTCCCCCTGCCGGTTACGGAAATTGCGCTCCACAATTTTTACACCCCTTGAAAGCAAACAGGCACAGACCTGTTCTTCCTTCTGTGCCCCTTTTTCCCTCTTATTCATCCTTGCGTGCCTTTCGCGATTTTCGCCTTCACCTTATCCATGGAATCCACGAAGATCAGGATCTCCGCCACCACCTCATACAGCTCCGGCGGGATCATATCCCCGATCTCCAGCCGGGAAAGCGTATCCGCCAGCTTATCGTCCCGGTGGATCGGCACATCCGCCTCCTTCGCCTTCTCTATAATCCGTTCCGCCAAGGCCCCCCTGCCGGAGGCGATGACGCGCGGCGCCTCGTCATTCGGATCATATTCCAGCGCGATCGCCTGTTTGACTTTTTCCTTTTTCTCCATTATTTATCCCCTTGCTCTTCTCACATTGGTTAGGCTCTCATGTCGAATGATGTCCTGCTGAGCACTGAAATATTTTTCTGCTGGCTCAGCAGCGTCTGCATAATGGAAGAATCCTCCTCTTCCCCAACATCCTCTTTCACATGCATCTGCGCTTTCAGGGAATACCCTCTGCCCTCCAGCCTTTTATTGAGCGTCTCAATGTTTTTCACAATCAAATCCAGGACGCTCTCGTCCGCCACCGTAAAGTTCGTCGCCACCTGTTTGTCTTTCATCGTCACATAGACGTCCAGCGGTCCCAGGTGCTCCATGTCCAGATGCAGAAGGGCGCTCACCTGCCCGTCCCGTGCCGCCAGATTCTTTTTGTTGGTATACACATAGAGATCACCGTGCGCATTGTTCCCCAGCATCTTTAATGGCAGCTGCACATAAGTGTAGAGATGGTTCATCTGGTTCATAAAATCAACATTGCTCTGCAGGTTCTGCACGCTTCTCGCCACAGGCACATCTCCCTTTCCCGCTGCCTCAAGCGCCTGCGACAGCCTTGCCGTCTGCTCCCTGATCCGCTCGTAAAGCTGTTCCACCTGTTTCTTATCCGCCACATTCTGCGGCTCTATCGTCCACTGACGACCGATCTGATCTTTTAATAATGCCTGAAATTCTTTCCCGCCAAGGAGTTTCTGAAGCGCCTGCTCCGGCGCCTTCGACAGAAGCTGCCTCACAAACTGCAGCACGTCTTTTGGCGTGAGCGTACCGTTCTTCACCTGCGCCGCCTTCTCCTCATTCATGCCAAGCTCCCGCAGGGCATTCCCCAGCCGCTCCCACTGACCCTGACTAAGTACCTGAGACCTGTCAGCGTTCTCCGTTCCTGGCTGCGGCAGTTCCTCCACCGGCACGCCGGCAGGCTGCTCCTTCGGCGCCGTATTTTCCGCGTTCACAGACTGTCCAGCCGTTTCCGCAGACGCTGTGTTCTGTGTCTGACCACCCGCATTCTCCGCTGTCTGGGATGTCTCCACATTTTCCCCGCCGCCGGGAGCCGTCTGAACCGCATCTCCGGTCTGGGACGTCTCCGCCCCCTCCTGCGGCTGTACGGTAACCGTTCCGTCCGCCCCCGTGCCATCCTCCGTAAAGATTTCAATAACCGCCTGGTAAAAAGCGATGGCGCGCTCGCCCTGCCCGCTGTTTACCAGCTCCGCAAACGCCTGCGGCAGCTGGTCCGCAATGGTTTGGGCACTGGAAAGAATCTGGTGGTTCGCGTTCCTGTACTGTTCAAACTGTTCGATATTCGCCTCCGTCACGGGCAGCCCCAGTCTCGTCATCTGTATGATGGATGTGGGATCTTTTCCGGGGAAATCCAGAAGCAGTCTGCTCATATTCAGGATTGACTCCTTATCTATGGGCATCCCCTCCTCCATCATCTTTGCCACCATCTCTATATTGGCGGCTGTTTCCGGCATCCCCGCCGCAGACAGGGCACGCAGAATAGTCGCGGTATTTGCCGTGTTGGTATAGAGCGGCGCCAGGGACATAAAGGAACTGCTGTTGGCTTTGACCTCAAAACTCATCATCTGCCCCAGCGCAAGACTCACACTCTTGTCAATTTTGGCATTAATGGCGAAATCCTGTGCCAGCTCAATCTGCACGGAATTGCCGTCCCTGCTCACCACCATTCCCTGCAGCGTCTGCCCCGGCTTCAGGGCACGCACCTCGTTCTGCAGATGCCTGATCCGCTCCCCTTTTCCCATGGAATCCAATGCCCTTGTCGTCTCGCTAGCCTTCACACTTTGATTTTCTTTTTTAAAAATGCTTCCCAGATTCAATCCTGCACCTCGCAAAAATTTTTGATAAACGATTTTCTGTGAATGGGACATGGTCCGTATGTCTTAAGCGCATCAATATGCGACTGTGCCCCATACCCCTTATTTGAGGCAAACCCGTACATCGGATAGACCTCGTCGTACTGCACCATCAGCCGGTCCCTCGTCACCTTCGCAACAATGCTTGCCGCGCCGATGGAGATGCTCTTTGCGTCCCCTTTGATGATAGGAACCTGACGTATGGAAACCTGCGGTATCGTTACCGCATCGTTCAATAAAATATCAGGCGTTACTGATAGTTTCCCGACTGCCTCACGCATCGCTTCGTAGGTCGCCTGCAGGATGTTGATCTCGTCGATCCGCTCCGGCGTGCTGTACCCCAAGCCAACTGCCACCGCTTTTTCCATAATGACATCATATAACTCTTCTCTCTTTTTTTCGGAGAGTTTCTTGGAATCATTGATATATAAAATATCACAATCTTTCGGCAAAATAACCGCTCCCGCCACCACAGGTCCGGCAAGGGGTCCTCTGCCCACCTCGTCAATGCCGCAAATATGGGCATATGCGGCATATTCTCTCTCATAGCGCTTTAGCGCCTCCGTTCTTTCTATCTCTTTTTCATAGGCGAGAAGCCGTTTTTTCGCCCTGGCAATTTCCGCCTGTACTCCCGCTCTCTCATCCGGCTCATAAGCCGAAAGCAAAACAGGCAGCTCTGTGACAGCCGCCGCCTGTAATTTTTCTCTGATGATACTTATTTTTTCCGCCATCTTTTTCCTGCTCCCGCAAAGCGTCCCTGTCATTGGTGTTTGATAAACCCAAATTTATCAAGCGGCCAGATCCGCAGCCACGCCCTGCCGATAATATTCTCCCGCTTAATATTGCCCACAGAAGGATCTCTGCCGTCAAGACTGTTGTTTCTGTTATCCCCCAGGACAAAGTATTCTTCCTCTCCCAGCTCCACAGGCTCATACGCCCTGCCGGGATTGGCGATCACTTCCTTGCCGTAATATTCTTCAAGCACCTCTCCGTCCACATAGATGTTTCCCTCCTCGTCGATCTGCACCGTCTCTCCGGGAAGCCCGATAATCCGCTTGATATAAAAAGTTTCCTCCTCCTCCAAAAAAGGAAAAACAATGATATCAAATCGTTCCGGGTCATGGAAACGGTAACTCAGTTTATCCACAATCAGGTTATCTTCCGTGCTGAGCGTCGGCTCCATGGAGTGTCCCTGCACCTGTGTCCTCTGCCCCACAAAATGAATCACCAGATAGACCAGACAAAGAACGCCCAGCAGATACAGGCTGGTATTTAAAATCTCACGCAGTACTTTTTTCACTTTTGCTCCACCTCCTGCATTTTCTCACATGTTTCCAATGTCATTCTTCCAATCCTGCCGTTCCTGAAATCATCAACCAAAAGAGCCGCCGCTTTCTCATAGTCAGGCTCCTGCCCTTTTTTGTAGCACCTGCGCATCTCGCAGATAAGCGAAAGCGCCTGTACCGGTGTAAGCGGCTCCCCCGTCTCCTCAATCTGATAACGGTCAAGCAGCGTTTCTCTGTAATGCGCCAGAAGATAAGCGAGCAGCTCCTGTGCCAGCTCCGTCATCTGCAGAATCTCGTCATTCATGGAACCGATCATTGCAAGCCGCTTTCCGACTTCTTCGCTCTCGAACTTCGGCCAGAGTATGCCCGGCGTATCTAAAAGTTCCAGTTCCTTGTTGAGCCTGATCCACTGTTTTCCCTTGGTCACGCCCGGTTTGTTACCCGTCTTCGCACACGCCTTTCCGGCAAAAGAATTGATAAACGTGGATTTCCCCACATTGGGAATACCAACTACGATCGCTCTGACAGGGCGGTTTCTGATGCCCCGCTTCCTGTCCCGCTCGATTTTTTCCCGGCACGCCTCCTTCACCATGGGCTGGATCGCCTTAAGCCCCTGCCCGGTCTTCGCATTGACCTCCAGGACATGGAAACCACGCTCCCTGAAATATGCCGTCCATCGTTTATTCTCCGCCGGATCAGCCAAATCCGACTTATTTAGCAGAATCAGCCGGGATTTATTTTTCCCCAGTTCGTCTATATCCGGATTTCTGCTGGAAAGCGGAATCCGCGCATCTACCAGTTCAATCACCAGATCTATAAGGCTGATATTCTCCTGCATCATGCGCTTTGCCTTCGTCATGTGCCCCGGATACCACTGATAATTCATTTTATAAACCCTTTCTACTCGATCAGCCCCATGGACTCGTCCCCGGCTGCCATATGAAACCATGCCTTGCCGATTATCGTGTCCTTCCTGACTGCGCCAATGTTACCCGAGCGGCTGTCCTCACTGCTGTTTCGGTTATCCCCCAGCACAAAAAACTCATCGCCCGCAAGAAGCACCTCATTGCGCGCAATGCCCGGATCTATGATCTTATCAAACTGTTCGCTCTCCGAAAGAAGCGCCCCGTCTATGTACACACTTCCCTCTTTAATCTGCACCGTCTCGCCCGGCAGACCCACAACGCGTTTCACATAATAATGGGAATTTTTATTGTTATTTGGTAAAAAAACGACCACATCACCGCGTTTCGGCGTAGAAATGCGGTAAAGAATCCGATTCATTAAAATTTCCTGTCCGTTGTGCAGCGCCGGCTCCATGGAATCGCCGATCACGCTGGTGCGCATTCCTATGGAAAAGACGAGAACAAAAGCCAGAAAGATGGCGACCGCACCGCCCACAAGCAGCTCCACCACGTCTTTCAGGAGTCTCGGATCAAGCCTCTTCTTTTTCTGATAAAAGGTTAAACCCTTTCTTCTCGCCATATATATTCCACCATTCAATGATTCATCTTCTGACTCTGCTTATCGCGCAAAAGCAGATACCCCGAACTACTCTGAGGTATCTGCTCCATCATCACTTTCGCTTATTTAACCAGTTCTTTCACTTTAGCCTTCTTACCGACGCGATCTCTCAGGTAATTCAGTTTAGCACGTCTCACCTTACCTCTTCTGACAACCTCAACCTTCTCCACATTCGGGGAATGCATCGGCCATGTCTTCTCAACGCCTACGCCGTTTGATACCTTACGCACCGTGAACGTCGTTCTGTTGCCGCCGCCCTGAATCTTTAAGACGGTTCCCTCAAACACCTGGATTCTCTCGCGGTTACCCTCCTTGATCTTGCCGTACACCTTAACGGTATCGCCTACATGGAAGTCGCCCAGGTTCTCCTTTAACTGTTCCGCTTCAATTTCTCTGATGATGTCGTTCATAATTCTCCTCCTGATATGCTCCGGATGTTCTTAATACGTCTGTAACAGAGGACCATCCTTCTTCACAACATTTATAATTTACCATACAACAGGCGCAAATGCAAGCTATTTCTCCATATACTTCTCATAGAGATCCGGTCTTCTCTCCTTTGTACGGAGAAGCGCCTGCTCCAGCCTCCACGCATCCACCTTCGCGTGGTCGCCTGAAAGAAGAATCTCCGGCACCCGCTTCCCATGCCAGATTTCCGGGCGGGAATACTGTGGATACTCTAACAGCCCGTCCCCGAAGGACTCCGTCTCCGCGGACTCCCCGTTGTGCAGGACGCCAGGCACAAGTCTGGCAATGGCGTCCACCATCACCATAGCCGCCAGCTCTCCCCCCGTGAGCACATAATCCCCCAAGGAAATTTCATCCGTGACAATCTCCTCCAGCACCCGCTCGTCGATTCCCTCATAGTGCCCGCACAAAAAAATCAGTTCCTCCTCCGCGGACAGTTCCTTTGCCATCTTCTGATGAAACGGTTTTCCCTGCGGGGTGACGTAGATGACGCGCCGCGGCTTCTCCCCGCCAATTCGGTCAATCACGGACTGATACGCGTCATAAACCGGCTGCGCCTGCATCAGCATCCCCGCGCCGCCCCCGTAAGTGTAATCGTCCACCTTTCCGTGCTTATCCGTCGTAAAATCCCGGATATTGACCGCCTCTATAGATATATCGCCCCTGTCCGCCGCCCTGCCGAGAATGCTTGTATGCAGCCCCTGCATGACCATGTCGGGAAACAGGGTCAGTATATGGAAATTTACCATGACATTCCCTCCGCGCCATTGCGTGCGGTTCATTTGAAAGCTCAGCGCGCAACAGCTGTTATTTATTTTACAGGAAAGTGCGGCAGTTTTTTACAGCAATCCGTCCATGACGTGAATTTCCATCACCTGTGCGTCTATATCGATATTTTTAACGCACTCCTTAATCGCGGGAAGCAGAACCTCCCTGCCGTCCTCCCGGCTCACCACATACACATCGTTCGCGCCTGTCGCAAGCACTTCCTTCAAAGTGCCAAATTCTTCCCTCGTATCTGTCACGACACGCATACCAATCATATCAGCCACAAAATATTCGTCTTTCTTCAATCTGACCGCCTTGTCGCGGGTCACAAGAAGTTTTCCCTGCTTATATTTCTCCACGTCGTTGATGGAATCATATCCCCTGAATTTCAAAATCACAAACTGCTTAAAGAACTTGACGCCCTCAATCTCCAGGGTAAGACGTTCCCTCCCCGTGTCCAGAATGACCTCTTTCAGCTTCTTAAAGCGGTTCGCGTCGTCCGTGGTGGGAAATACCTTTACCTCGCCCCGGATGCCGTGGGTCTGCGTAATCACGCCCACCTGCAGCTCGTCGTTTCTCTCTGTTCCCAAATCCTCTGCTCCCTGTCTGTTTTTCCAGCCTCATCGTCCTGCCCATATAAGCAGGGCTGAGACTCTTTCGCATGATATGCGCAGAAGACCCCACAGTGAAATCCGTGGGGTCCTTTTGTCAGATGATCTCTACATCCACTCTCTTATTGTCCTTAGATGACGCCGCCTTGACAACAGAGCGGATCGCCTTTGCGATACGTCCCTGCTTGCCAATAACCTTTCCCATATCGGAGGGCGCCACATGGAGTTCCACGATAACGTTCTTACCTTCCTCCTTCTGTGTCACCACCACTTCGTCCGGGTTTTCCACAAGAGCTTTTGCGATCACTTCAACCAATTCCTTCATAGCCCACCTCCAAAAGCGACCTGAAACGCTCCTACTTTGTCACACCTACCGTCTTGAAGATTCTGCTCACGATCTCTGTGGGCTGCGCGCCGTTTTCGAGCCACTTCTTCGCCTCTTCCTCATTCACCTTGTAGGTGCTGGGATCCGTGTTGGGATCGTAAGTGCCGATCTCCGCGATACATCTGCCGTCTCTGGGGGATCTGGAATCCGCTACCACAATTCTGTAAAAAGGATGCTTCTTCTGTCCCATTCTTCTCAATCTGATCTTAACTGCCATTTCTTTTGCCTCCTGTAAATAATAATGATATTTTTATTTTGAAACCCTAAAATGGGAATTTCATACCGCCTAAGCCGCCGAACATGCCGCGGCCTTTCCTGCCGCCCATCATGCCGGGAATCTGTTTCATCATCTTCTGCGACTGCTCAAACTGCTTGATAAAACGGTTGACCACCGCAACATCAACCCCTGCCCCCTTGGCAATGCGGCCTTTTCTGCTGGGATTAAGGAGCTTGGGATTCTGCCGCTCCTGCGGCGTCATGCTGAGGACAATCGCCTCCATACGTGCAAGCTGTTTTTCATCCACCGCAGACTCGATGTCCGCCATCTGCTTGCCCATGCCGGGCATCATGCTCAGAATTCCGGATAGCCCGCCCATGTTGCGCATCTGTTTCATGCTCTCCAGATAGTCCTCGAAATCGAATTTGCCCTTTTTCATGCGGGCAGCCATCTCTTTTTCCTTGTCCTCGTCTATGTCGAGATTCTGCTGCACCTTCTCGATCAGCGTGAGCACATCGCCCATGCCCAGAATCCGATTCGCCATACGGTCCGGGTAAAACTGTTCCAGATCGGAAAGCTTCTCCCCCATACCGATAAAGAGAATCGGCTTTCCCGTGACAGCCTTGATGGAAAGCGCCGCACCGCCTCTGGAATCGCCGTCCATCTTGGACAGGATCACTCCGTCCACGCCGACCTTTTCATCAAAGTCCTTCGCCACATTGACAGCGTCCTGACCGGTCATGGCGTCCACCACCAGAAGCGTCTGGTGCACGTCCACATTTTCCTTGATCTCAATCAGCTCCGCCATCATCTCTTCGTCTATATGCAGACGCCCCGCCGTATCCAGAATCACCACGTTGTGACCGTTCTTCTGCGCGTGCTCAACCGCCGCCTTCGCGATATTGACCGGCTTGTGGTTTTCCCCCATGGAGAAAACGTCCACCTGCTGCTTTTCGCCGTTTACCTGTAACTGCTTAATCGCAGCGGGACGGTACACGTCACATGCCACAAGAAGCGGCTTCTTGCCTTTCAGCTTCAGTTTTCCCGCAATCTTCGCCGTAGTTGTGGTTTTACCTGCGCCCTGCAGACCGCACATCATAATGACCGTGATGGACTTTCCCGGCTGCATGGTGATCTCCGTCGTCTCGGAGCCCATCAGGGACACCATTTCCTCATTTACGATCTTGATGACCATCTGCCCCGGATTTAAACCGTTCAGCACATCCGCGCCGACAGCCCGCGCTTCCACAGACTTCACAAACTGTTTGACCACCTTGAAGTTAACATCCGCCTCCAGAAGCGCCATCTTGACCTCTTTTAACGCGGTCTTGACATCCTCCTCCGTGAGACGCCCCTTGCTTCTCAGATTCTTAAATACATTCTGCAGTTTATCTGTCAGACTCTCAAACGCCATCTGATCTTACGCCTTTCTGCCAAACATGGCGGCACACCTGTTCCTAAAAGTCTTTTTACGAATACGAACCTGCCGCCCCAAAACTATAATTCCTGCATAATCTTTGCCGACAGTTCCCTGACCTGTGAACCGTAAGATGCCGGTTCCGCCAGCTCCCCTCTCTCATACTGCTCGGAAAGGCGGTTGATCTGCGCGATCTTTTCCTTGATGTGCGCAAATTTTTCCACCAGCTTCAGCTTCTCCTCGTATCCGAGGAGCGCCCTGTCACAGCGTTTCACAATATCGTGCACCGCCTGCCTGCTGATCCCCTGTGCCTCCGCGATCTCTCCCAGCGAAAGGTTCTCATACACAACGCTCTCGTAAATCTCCTGCTGGTGTCCAGTCAGCAGTTCCCCATAGAAATCATATAATAAACCCTGTTCTACGATCTTTTCCATGTTTTCACCACTTCTGCGCCGTTTCTGTCCCGGCTCTGCCAGGGCGGCGCACCGATGAAATATAAGGCAGACGACCGCCGACTTTTGCATTTTACAATAGGAGGGGCTGTGTGTCAAGTATTTTTTCTTGACACGCAAATATTCCAAAACAAAAAAGACCAATCCGTTTGTTTTGCAGATTGATCCTGCTTTTGTTTTCATCAACATTATCTCATAAAGCCTTATTGATCAAATTTTTCTGAAATTCTTCCACCAAAGCCATTACTTCTATCACTTAAAGGTAGCCCAATGCGCTTTCCCTATCATTGAACTGCCTCCACATCCTCAAATTCATCATAGTACATACCGTATATTGAATCATAAGGTCGGACTTTTTCTGCGTCTTTCCTTATATCATCAATGCTCAATGGTCTATCGCTGTTTTCTCCCTCTACAAGACCCTCCCGTGAATTTCCCAGGAAATTTCATTATGAGAAATATTGCTCAATTTCCACGAAGCCAGGACTCCGTACTGAAGAATCACGTTTTTAGCAATATATTCACTTTGTGGAGTTTCATTTCGTCAATCGCTTCGCCTGACTGCGCCTTATATTCATCATATATATTTAAGAACATCTATAATTCTTTCCACAAAGATCACCTCCCAATGGCACTATAAAATAATGAAAAGCAGACACCTGCACCAGACATATTATTATGTTTCGACAATAGCATATGTGGAATATGTTGTGAATATTCGTTTCCTAAGAGAAAAATTGAATGCATGATTGTCTTGGATACCATAACGGAAAAGACTGCCGCTTTTCAGTATCATTTTAGCCGCTTCCACTATCCCTTCTCTTGTCCACACAGAATACTTTTATTCACAATTCTCCCATGCCATACAATGCCACTCCACACATATCCGAATGTGTTACCAGCTATATGGCATATAGAACTGTCTCATGCCTTGTACTAGCATACTGTCGCAAATACAGACGGTAATCCGAATTCATTCCTTTAATCAGGGCCGGGATTTCATACAGATCGTCCGGCTTATGATAAACGCATATCGCCAGCTTCGGGCAGAAATCACTGATAATCCTCCTGCACCCCTTCAACGCTTCCTGCTCAGAACCCTCAATATCCATTTTGATAAACGTCGGCTTTTTATCATAAACCGTTTCGTCAAGCGACTTTACTTCTATTACATAATCGCTCTCTTTCTCCGATACATGAGAGCCGACTGTTTCCAGTGCATCAAAATAAAGTCTGGTGTTTTCGCTCCATACACCGGCCTGATACAACTGATAATGATACCCGGACATATTCTTTTCTATAGCTTCCTTTTTGCACAGCTCCGGCTCAAAAATAATAATATTATCGTACTTTCCTCCACATCTCTCAATAAATTCTACTGAAGTATCTCCGTCAAAACCTCCACAGTCAATAAAAACTTCCTGATCTGTCAGTATAACCTTCTCATCAAAATACTCTTCTGCAGGCGGGCTGACAACTTCAGATATATCGCCCATCAAATATACTTTTTTCATCCTTGCCAGAAAAACCCGTCTGGAAAAACTGTCCTCCAGGAGCTGGTAGGCATTTTCATATTTCTGCAGATTCTCTTCCAGATAGCTGACTGGAAGCCTGTCATAATAATCTTTCATGAGAAGTATCCGCGACTCGTCAAATCCAAATGATGTCACCTGCTCATAAATAGCGCAGTGCACCTCCTCTTCCATCGCACAGATCAGAACCACCAGTTTCGTTATCTTATCCTTCATCCATTCCGGCTTTACAATATCAATCCCTGTTTCTTCATCTTTATGCCCTCCCTGCCGGTTATCGCAAAAACAGCATACAGAAATCCCGGCATCATGCAGATTGCGGTATACAGCATGTCCACAGTCCCCCGCACCGAACAGTACCAGCTTTTCCCCCTGTTCTTCCACAATTTTCCTAAATTTTTCCATATCAGTCTGCCTTCTGATTTCTTCTATCATCTGCTTAAAATGTTGCATATTCACACCTCCCCGTCTGTCCTGTCTGCAAGTCTTCATAAAGTATCTGGCATGTGGCTCCCGCCTTTTCCAGCTCTGCTCTTATCTGCACAGATGCTTTATAGGAAGCTGTTATCAAGCAATTATATTGATTGTTGACGGTTAAATATTCATCAGAAGATATCACTTTAACACCCTGATATTGCTTTCCCACTTTATCCTGGGAATTATCAACAAAAAACTTCACCATATCTTTTCCAAGAATATTCAGAACGGTACTTCCAATTGCCCCGGCGCCAAACAGGACAAGCGGTTTCTCACATTCAAAACAGGTACATGCCCGTCTGACTGCCATTTTCCAAAGCCAGTATATATCATAATATCCATATACAGGAACCCGGCTTTCCCTGTCAAAAGGTTCCAATTCACAATTTACATCGTAAGGCGCTTTCTGCGCAACCAGGCATGTGTCATTCCAGTCATTCTTCCAATCATCTGGATGGTCTGTTTCCGGCGCTCCACTCACAGAAACATGCTGCACCTTCAAATCAGCCCATTTAGCAAGCGCCGTAAGACCGTCCGCATAATAACGGTAACAATCTTTTGGCGCCTTATGCTCCCATCCTGCGCTTGGCGCTATCAGAATACAAAATCCGGAAGGTTTCAATACTCTTGCTACCTCCCGAATCGTAACCCACGGATATTCGATATGTTCAAAAACCTGCCCTGATATAACCAAATCAAACGCTTCATCAGCAATCTCATCCCACTGATAGATATTCCTTGGTACAATATCAACATTCGGTCCCGCCACCATGTCCATGCCTGTATACTGATATATGGGATCATCAAAAACTGCCCGATATGTCCCATTTGCATCAAAACTGCCTATATCCAAAATTTTTATGGTTTCTTTTCCCTTCATAAAAAAGGGAACATAATTATTTACCAGCCATTCCATTCTTAAATATGATGACCTGTGCATATTTTTCTCCTCCTGTCCGGCTTTTTCTATAATCCACTCCAAATTACTGGCAGAAACACATCACCCGAAAAAATTGCTATTTCCCATATCATTCTCTATCTCCCCTGCAAAAAATTTTCCAATTCCCGCAAGAAAAGCAAGCACATCCTGCTTCATCACATCAGGAAATGCCGTGAGCACTGGCGCTGTTTCAAAACTGAGCACCCCCTGAAATCCAATATTTCTAAGTCCCCGGATAAATCCCTGCCAATCGGTAGAAGATTTGTTTTCTCTCGTTTTTGCAAAAGTAAATGGTATCTGATGTAAATCCCCAATTCCGTCATTGTCGTGTATATGCAGTACCTTTAGACGATAATTTAATTCCGTAATAAATCTTTCAAAATCTATTCCTGTCAGATTGGCATGGCCCGTATCGAAGCAAAACCCCAGAACCTGTGCGTGATACCTGTCATTGATCCTGTCAATACGTTCAATCGCTTTCTTTGCATCACATCCCGGACCTTCCACTAAATGTCCCCCTATGTTTTCGTACAGGTTTTCAATACATATGGTAATCCCCATTTCCACTGCCAGCGGAGCAATCGAATCAATAAACTGCTCCGTACGTTTCCATTCTTCCTCTTCAGAACCAATAAATTTTGCCAGTTTAAAACCATGTATCACAATATAAGGACATTCGAAAAAAGCACAGACTGCCATACTTTTAGGTGCAACCTCCTTCCATAAGTAATCATTTACCAGCTTCTCCCCCGCAGGCACATAGACAGGATATGGCATATGCATCTGACTGATAACAATTCCCGCAGCTCCTGCTCCTTTCTTGTGAGGTAAAAAAAAGTGCTCCAATTCTGATACTGATGCGTCAAAAAAGCGGTTGAGTGACGCACGATAAATATCTGCGTTCAGGAGGTATCCATTCAGACTAAAATCTGCGTTGGAAAATCCTGCGCGCCTCAGCATAGCAAACCCCTCTTCCGGATGCTCATCATTTACCACATTTTTTGTTTGTACTCCGATCTGCAACATACTAATTTTCCACCTCCAATCTGTCAAAATGATACGCCGGCATATACTCATCATTAAAGTATTCTATTGGATTTCTGATTCCGATCTGTCGAAGCTGTTCTTCAATCTCCCTGTAATAAATATTACAGATAATAACCACACAGTCTTCCGACAACTCTTTAAGCGCTTCTGGCGGTCTGACTGTAAGTCCACAAAATGTTGTCTCCCAGATTTTTCTGTTATTATCACATGTAAACATCGGCGGATATTTTTCACCATAACACTTCATATAATTTCTGCACATATTGCCTGCACCAAAAAGTACCCTGGACGAATATTTCTTAAGCTGCTTCTCAATCCCAATCTGCCACTCGAAATATTCCGCTACCGACTTTGCCATTTTCAAAAGCCCTGGTCGCAAAATCGGTGAAAAGGCAGCTGCTGTATCCCGAAAATCCAAAATCATTTCTCCGTCAAATTCTATTTCTCGCAGTCCCCTGATCAAATTCAGCCAGTCTGTCTGGAATTGCCCGTCACTGACACTGGTAAAAGGAAGCAGCGCCCCGTCACAGCCTCCATAACAATCACTCAGGATCACTGCTTTTATCCTGCTTCCCAGCGTTGTCGCAAACTCATACATATTCTGGCCGGACAAGTTACATGCCCCCACATCCATGCAAAAACCGAACCGTTCTTCACCAGCCAGCGCATTAAGTCCATCAATCCATTCTGCTGCCTGATTCCCATCGGAACAAAGCCCCCGCACCAGATGTCCGTGAATATCCCTGCACTGATTTACTAGGAGAATCTGCACATTCTCCCGTTTAGCCTGATTTGCCATGCTAAGATAATACTCTCTGTTTGACTCCCAGACATCCCGCTCTGCTTCTCCTGCCAGCAGCGGCTGTACAATTAGATAAGCGCATTTTGCATCCCCGCATATACTAATGCTTTCCATAGCAAGCTGGCGAATCAGGTCTCCCGGATTTTCCCTCTTCGACCCTCTTTTCAAATAAGGCGATCTCGCCGTATTACACTTCAAATGCTGTACTCTGCACTGTTCCAGCAATGGTTTCACATCTTCATAAATTTTTCCCTGGCAGTCAGCAGATTTTTCGCCCCCTGCTTTCTCCTGATATGATTCCCCGGATTTCTCTAATTTTTCCGTTGAACATGCTAACGATATGTCAAGCATAATATAGGAGAATCCGGCTCCCGCAATATCTGAAATTCCCTGTTTTGGATGTTTAATTGCCACGCTTCCACGCGGTGCACAACTGATATTCAATGTTTTTCCTTCCTTTGGTTGTTATTTAAAATTATCCTTTTGGCTTTCGGTCGAGGCATTAAAAACGATATTCACCACACAGCCGGTGCCCTCCATAGAATTTTATCCGTATCTATTCCCTGATTTGTCAATTCCAAACTTATCTCATCGGCAAGCTTTCTTGTTTTCACAGCAATAATCAAATAATCATACTCGTATTCCCTAATTTTTTTCGGATTGGAAACCGGCATATATCTCTCTTCATATTCTTTCCAATTCTTATCCACCCACAAGACAAGATTCATCTGCTTTTGTAAAAAAATCTGTCTATAGTAAGACATTCCGACTTTCCCGGCACCATACAGGACAATCCTCTTATTCTTTTTCATATCAGAATAGGGGAACCCGTAAGTCAGCGTCCCTGTAGCATCCGGAAACCCCATACGATCAGTAATCGCATAAACACGCTGCGTAACAAACACTTGTAACTGACGTATCAGTGCCTCCCTTTGTGTATGCTGTGCAAACGCTTTCTCAAGCGCCAGATAAACCTCATTCAAATGACACATATAATGTTTATCAACCTTATGCAAAGCGGAATCTGCCCTGTATCTGTAGTAATAAAGACACTGATGTGTCACGCATACCGCCTTACATTGCAGCAGATACTGATATACTACTTCTGCGTCTTCTGCGTAAGAGAGTGTTGAATGAATTCCATCAATCAGATTCTGCAGCATTGCCGTCTTAAATAATTTGTTCACCAGATAAGGCAGGATGCCATATTCAAATCTGCCCCGGTAGGCAAGCATATTGGCATGAAAGAAGTCCATCTCCCCCTCTGACGCATAAATCCCCTCTCCGATTGTGTCCGTCTGTTCAATATATCTGCCTGGCACTTCCTCACAATAACATCCAACCGTAACCAGATCACAATTCCCGATATGTGCGGCCATATAGGCAACCATATCCGGACTGATCTTATCATCCGCATCCACAAAACCTGTGTAGATCCCCGTCGCGCACATGACTGCCTTTTTCCTGGCTCTGGCAGCTCCCTGATTTTCCTGGTGAATCACTCTGATCCTTCCATCCATTCCCGCATACCGGTCGCAAATATCCGATGAACCGTCCGTAGAACCATCATCCACAATAATAATTTCCAAATTTGAATATGTCTGACTGATAATACTACTGAAACAATCTTCCAGATAAGACATTACATTGTATACTGGAACAATCATCGATATAAGAGGTTCTCTATCCATTTAATTCCTCCCTAAGCATCGAAGAACTTATCTTCTCCGTATATGGAAAAAACACCAGATCTGCCCCCTGTTTTTCCAAATACGCCTTATCGGCCAACCAGTTGGGACTGTCGGCATAGTCCGTCCCTGTAAACTGGCAGTCGAAATGAAACAGCTTATATGCGTCACGTACACTGTCGAACCCGACCGGAAGCTCTTCCACCCGATCTACATACCGGCAGGAGCGTATCACTTCCATCCTGTCCTCGCAGGGAATCACTGGATATTTTTTCTTTTTCCGGTATGCGCCTTCGTCCGTCACTACTCCCACAATCAAATAGGCGCACTGCTCTTTCGCCCTGCGGAGTAAATTTAAATGCCCTACATGGAACATATCAAACACACCTGCCACATATCCGGTCTGATACCTTTTGGAAACCTTATTCTCTCCTTCTTCTTTTCCCATAATCAGACAGGTCTCTCTTGGATAGGATCGGGAAGGGTCAAAAACCGCATAATGTTTCACCCCCATGTCCTGCATCTGCCTGATTACAGAAAGATAATTTTTTACACATATCAATACTTTATAATCATCCACCGACATCTGATATAAGAAGTCTGGCGACTGTATCGTCACCGTATCCAGTTTCTGTCCCCATTTTTCTCTGTTATTATCTACAATCGCACAATTGGGATAATCTCGTCCGTACAACCCCAAAAATCGTTTCGCATACGTGCCGGATCCGAACAGGACCAGTTTTCTTCCGTTTATGCCCTGAAAAATATCTGTAAACAGCATACGGTATTCCGCCTCCGAATAATTTATCCGTATTCTGTTTGCAAAGGTAATTTCCGCATTGCGTCTGCAGTTTTCATGATACATATGCAGTTCCTTTTTATGCAGCAGCTCGCCCAGGAAACTGCTTTCCAGGCGCTGCCACCGTTCCAGATTTGTGAGCAGTCCATATCTGTCAAGCAATTCCTTTTCAGGCAAAATACGCTCAAATTCCATATGCCCTGCATAAAAGCTCGAAACCATGCGAAACAGCAGTACATTGGCCGAATAATTTTCCTCACAGAATTCCTGGTCGTAAAATATAAATTCCCCTTCTGTAAAAAAACTGTTAAGCGGCACCAAATCCAGATATGCCCGGCGCAGAATCCTGTTGCCATCATCCTCCTTGTAAACTGTCTCTGATGACTGTAAAATCAAATCCCGAAAATGATCCATTGCCGCCAAAAACTTATCTTTATCCTCAAACAACAGACGTGTCAAATACATCTGCCCCGTCTCTGCATGTATATATGGCATCTGGTATACACCGTCCCGCACCATGCCCTCAACCACACGCAGTCCATGCCCTTGCAAATCCTGCCCATGTGCAACCAGCATTTTCAGTTTTTCCGTTCCCTCAGGATATGCCGCACGTTTTTCCACAACATCTGTCCGCCGTATTACTGTGAGCAGCGCATCCCAACGCCCTCTCTCCATAGATGCAGTCACATGGCTGACGTCCGAAAGTGTTCCGTCCATGGAGCATTCAATCAGATAGGCATTGGCCGTCTGATGAAACATGCCATTGCGGATCATCTGCCCATACAGAGGCTCCTCGTCCAGAAACACCGTGTCCGGGCAATGATATGTCGGAAATAATCTGTTTGCCAAATCTTCATTGGGCAGATAATCTTCTGAATAAAGCAGAACGGGATTTTCTAAATCAGACAGCACCGAATAAAACTGGCATGTGCGAAATCCCGCTTCTTTCAGTATTTTTTTAAGAACATATCTATCATACATACGTCCCCGGAACACATCTTCTCTATTTTTATAAGCTCTTCGATAGTCTTCTATTCCGTCAAAACTGCGATCCGTATAGCAGTCTCTGTCCCCGCAGAAATAGCGCAGTCCCAGGCGGTTATTCATCCCCAGAAACATATGTCCATCAGCCCGCAGATAGGTTTTCCACACAGAAAGCGCTCTCTGTGGCAATTCTGTCTTCTCCAAATCAGCAATGGAAATCAGATAATGAAATCTTTCCTTAGCCATAACCTGTTCTTCCCATTCCCGTGAAAGCGTATCTTCCAATGCAGCACAGACACATTCTACACCACATTCCCGAAGGTACTCTGCCAATGGTGATTCCGCATCTCCAATATACAAAGCCCTGCTGCCCGGTGCAAAGTCATACCAGCGCAGCAGCCCTTTTTGTATTTGTCTTATGATCTCCTTATCCTTCATAATATAATTCTCCTGAGTGAAACATAGAACTTCTTAGCGAAGCAGCCATTGCTGCTGAGCTTTAGAAGTTCTTCACACTATGCTCCCCGTTTTATAATTCCATCTACTCTGTATATATTCTGAAATCCATGCTTTGCCAGATTCTGATACAATTCGTACTGCATCTGTTCCGTCACTGCAATAACCACAGCACAGGACCCAGCCAAATTAGTAATTTCTTTTAACTTATATACCGGAAGTCCCATACACATCCTGTTTTGTTCTGACAATTCCGTAACAATAAACCCCTCCACATGTCCTCCCTGTGCACGTACTAACTTTACAAAAGACTGCCCAACCTTTCCCGCTCCATATATCATCACCTGCGGATAACTCTGCAGCTGGTGGAAAAAAGCCTTAGCATAAACATCTGCATTCCGAATCCGGCATCGCTCCAGCCGCTCATCCGCTATGTATTTAGATGTCCTGGCAAAAAAAGAATTCAAATCCTCCCCCGCTTCCAGAAGCTGCTTCCATACCAAAGGCAAAAATGCATCTGCATACACTCTTCCCCGCTTCCGATCTTCCTTATAAGACTCAACCATCCTTAGCAACAGCGCATATTGATACTGCCTTCCAACTCTATAATAATGATTAAAATAATCCCGATACTTGGACGCTACAAAATAACGTTCCAGCAATGGATTCCCCTCCCAGAAGTCATGAAACCGATTCTCCATCCATTCATACTCGTCAAACACACAAAAAAGTTTCGCCGGATTGTTCATAGAAGCACCTGGATTGTCTCTGCGATAATGCAAAACCGGATCTGCAATAAAATATACGCGCCGCGCATAAAGCCAGACCTGAAGGGCAAAGGAAATATCCTGATAAGATGCCCCTGGTGTTTCATGAAACCGAATGTTATGAGCAAGCAAAAAGGAACGTCTGTAAAGGCACGACCAGATAGAATCTGCCAGATTCAGAATTTTCGGGCAGTCCCCGGGGCACAGAATCTGATCCTTTAACTCACTACTCAGTCTATTGCAGTACACATCCTGTCCTTCACTGTAATGATAATAATCAGCCTTCACTACATCCACATCATATTTAACAGCCGTATCATACAATTTCTGTAACATATCAGGCTCCGCAAAATCATCGCTTTCCAAAATAGCAATGTATTCTCCATCCGCATGATCAAGCGCCACATTCATACTGTTACCATAGCCGGTATTTCCCTTATGTATGACCCTAATACGGGAATCCACTGCCGCAAAGTGATCCAGAATCCGGGCACTGTGGTCTTCCGAACCATCATTTACACAGATTATTTCCACATCATGAAAAGTCTGGGCGATTAAACTGTTCAGGCATTGTTCCAAATATATTTCTACATTACATACCGGAACCAGTACTGAAATTTTTGGCATACTATACAGATTCCTCTCTCTGAATATCCTATACATCTTTTTGCCGCGCGCAGCAAAACACTTTCATTCTGCCGAAATCCAGCCGGAAATAAATTCTGCCGTCCTCTCACTTGCATGTCCGTCTTCCTGCACACCATAATGGTCCAAGAAACCCTGTACACGGCTCATATAAGTCTCTGTGTCAAATTCCCTGATACACTGCTCCAATTCTGCGTTAGATTCTGCAATAGGAAATGGCAGGCTTTTGTATGGAATCAGCAAATCATATTCATTCGCCAGATATTCCCGCAAATCTGTCGCAAACAAAAAAACCGATTTCTTCACGAATGAGGATTCGAATATAATACTTGAATAGTCAGATATCATAACATCTGCCGCTGACACCAGCTCCTGACTGTCGCCGTACAGGCTGGCATCAATCACATACTCTGGCTTTTCCTCTTTTTCAAAATCGGTCGCCACAGAAGGATGCAGTCTCATAAAAATATACCATTCTCCTCCGAAACGCTTTTCCAGAGAACGCTTTACCATTTGAAAATCCAGTGAAATATTTCTCGATTCATGAAAACCCTTCCCTTTCCTTCTGTCAAAGCGGTAAGTCGGTGCATAAATAACCGTTTTTTTATCTCTGCCCAGATGAAAATACTGATATACCTTCTCCCTGTTTATCTGCTCGTTAAAAAGAGCATCCGATCTCGGCGATCCATACTTCAGCACTTCCCCATAAAACCCAAAACCACGCCTGCAGGATTCCGTATCAAAATCACTGCCGGTAATAATATGGTCAATCATTTGACCATCTTTTTTCCAGAGCTCCAGTTTCTCTGGTACACATTTAAAAGTATCCGCGTCCAAATAGAATTTCTTCAATGTAATGCTTGCCCAGTGTTTTGTTTGCAGATAAATCTGTCCTGCACGCTTTTTAATATATTCCGGAGCCGCCAGATCCAAAACCCAGATCCTGGAAGTCTCCATCTCATAAATCAGCCTTTTCCAATTTTTTTCATATATTTTTCTGACACCCCTAGGAACTTCTGTCCTTAAATCATTCACTGCCCATACAATGTCCAAATCATTCCTTATTTTTAGCAGAGCCTCCGTTATATATTTCCCATGATCAGCATAGTCCGCATATGCCTTAAAGAACACTTTTTTCTTTCCAATCTGTTCTTTCTCACAACACTCCTTCGCAAACTTCACTTTTGAGATACTGGAAGAAACCGTCCCGACATTTTTTTCAGCCATTATGGCTCTCCTGTTCGCCTCCATGATCAACAGTACAAAAAATTTGCTGATTCCTTTTTTCTCCAAATCCTCCGCTATCTTTTCGTAATAGTTTGTACTTGCAATCAGCACAACCGTCTGATCCGCCTTATAAGAATCAAACAGGGAAAAGTCGTCTATTTTTATTTTGCTTCTCTCGATGCCAAATGCCTCCGGAATAAAATCATCGGCATAAAATCCCTGCTTCTGGCTGCTGTTGTCAACTACACCATCCAGCATAACGCTATTTCCATACCGCTCAAAATAACACCCGGCACATGCACCAGCTCCAGCCAGAATCACGCTGTTACCTAACGCTTCTCTTTCAAAGTCTTCCCATGTCTGTCTGCTTAAATCGCTTCTGCTGGTAATATGCAGCCCCTGCTCCACTGCAGTATCTATTACATCCATTCTCTATCCCTCTTCTTCAAACTTCTCACTATACCTGTCAGTGCAGACTTACCACCTTCTTGCAGCCAGAATAAAATAATCTCTGTTAAAAACATATCCTGCCTTTTCAAGTTTCTCAGTCACTTCATCCTGCCCGTTTAAAACTGCAACCAGTACTATGCTGTTTTCTCTTTCCAGTACCTCATCTGCTGAATAAATGTCATGACCGCAGAAACTGCCTGTCCTTTTCGTATCAATGAATCCTGCCAGACTGATTTCTGGCAGGAAGATTTCCGTCATTTCCTTCACCGCCGTCCCATACCTGCCGGTTCCCCATATATAAAATACACATTTTTTCTCAACCGCTGCGTGAATGGCATGGTCAATGTGATATAAATACCACAATTTCTGTTCCGTCATATTTTTGTATGTAAAGTAATTCTGGTTATCATAAAAACGCTTCAGACAGGCAGCAAATATATCTCTGACATCATTAATACCAATGTGCCCTTCTCCCTCATTCGACAGGTTTCTTTTTCTGTAATCCTCTGTGACATACTGGTAATACCGTATAAGCTGGTCTTTTACTTCCTGACCCGAATGATTCTCTAAAAACGTCTTCTCTGCATCGTCAAGTATTCCGGCAATCCTTCCGCTTCCGATATCGTCCCACGCCTGCATGATCTTTTCAAAAATATCTTCTGCAGAATATCCCTTTGACAGATACCCATTTCTGCCATCCTCAATCACCTCCGGCACGCCTGCCACCGGTGTCGAAATCACAGCCAGACCGTTTGCCAGTGCCTCTGATATTGCATTCGGATAGGATTCCCTTGTACTTCCACACAATAAAATATCATTCTGTCTATACACTGTGCTCATATCAGAACAGAATCCCTTGATTTCAATATTCTGATTCAGGTTGTTTTCTTCCACATAACGAATACAGCAATTCCCATATTCACCGTCCGTATACCCACATAAAGTAAGCTTACCCTGTATTCCGTTCTGTAAGGCTTTATGAAATGCCTTTATAACTGACAATTGATTCTTTTCCTTATACACCGCCCCCACACAGATAAATCTGATCACCTGGTCTGGCATCATCATTTTTCTCTGATGTTTACCGCTTACCGCCGTACGAATGCATACAGAATCCGTTTGTAGATAATATTGCCATTTTTCTGCCCAATACCAAGAATCACACAAATGATAGTGCGGAAACACATTCAAATAAGTAATACTGAAAAAATCGGGAAGCATCTGGTACACGTTCATAATATGTGGTATTCCCAGTTCCCTGCTAATCAGTTCAACGCACGGATTGATCTGAACTGAGTGCAAAATATCCGGGTGGCAGGATACAACCTGCTCTCGCAATTTCTCATAATTCCTGTCTATGCAGACTATATCTATATCTTCCGGCTGAGACGTAAGCTGATATGCTGCCCATTTACCTCTCACTTTGAGCAATCTGCAAATCTGCTCATATTCTTCCTGTAGTCCCTCTCCCAGATAGTCTGAGAAAAAAACAGTAATGTGATATCCCGCCTGCTGCATAAGCACAGCCTGCTGCAGCAGCGTATTGGCAGCTCCTCCAAAGTTCTTCCCATAATCCGCAAAATATAATATATTGTATTTCTTCCTGTCTGTGCTTTTCAACGTATCCATCCTCTACTCTCAACCGGCTCTATGCGCTCCGCTGTTTTCATTTGTAATCGTCCGCACATAATGTACCTATCGTTTCCAGCATATCCGTATAAGTAAAAACCTGGTTTGCCTCTATACCCATTTCCATTAACTGAGTCAGGATTTCCTTTTCATAATTTCCCGGGGTAATGCATATGTGCCTTTCCCCCTCTATTTCTGCCGGCGCAATCACCCGATATTGCCCTATCTGTTCCTGCGTCCTGTATGAATCAATAAATGCCGCTATCGGGATTCCTGATCTCTCAAAAATATCCTTACACCTCTTCCCCCTTACACCAGTTCCCCATATATAGCATCCCCCGGGGAACTGAAACAATGATTTCACCTGCCCCGGTCTCTGCGCCAATACTATTTCTACCCTTTTTTCTGTCTCTGCCTCCCTGATCTTCTTCTGATAGAAATCATCAGCCTTCTGCACCAGTTCTGTCAGATGGTTTTCCTTTATACATGTAATGGCTGCCCTGTATTGTTCCTTCCATGCCTCCAGTTTACGGAGTGAACTCACCCCGCCATCCCTGAAGCAAGTAAAATAATCGTCCACGCATAAAATATGGCTCCCCTTCACATATGCGTCCATAATCCACTTCGTATCTGCCGCAATTTCATATGAAGTATCGAACTTTCCCAGCTGCACATAAAGTTCCCGCTTTACAAACATAGCCGGATGCGGACAAACAATATCAAAAAATACATTTTCGTCTACCACTCTTCTATGGGGAGCTTTCACACACTCCTCATCTCTGCAAACATAAATGCCTCCACTGACAATGTCCGCCCGGTTATTATTGAAATATTGTTCCACCCGGCTTAATATATTGGGAAGATACCAGTCATCACTGTTAAGAAATGCCACGATTTCTCCTGTAGCCCTCCCAAGTCCCTTGTTCATCGCATCATAAATTCCCTGATCCGGCTCACTTATGTAGACGCAAATATTATCTTTATATTTCCTTATAATTTCCGCCGTATGATCTGTTGAACCACCATCAACAATAATATATTCCACATCATGAAACTTCTGGGCAATCACGCTCTGTATCGTCTTCTCTATCGTGTCGGCGCTGTTATATGACACTGTTATAATTGTAATTTTCATACAGCTCCTTCTAAAGACGATTCTCTATCTTTTTCAAAACACTGAGACCATTATACTCAGCACAACATACATTTATAAACTGCAATTTTCCCAAATTCCGACGCATTTCGTCCATGTATCGCCTGCTGACGGCAATCACAACAAGCGCTGTCCTCTCATACTCCTGTATCATCCGTACCGGATACCCTCCCACAAAGCTGTCTCCAATTCTTTTGCTCACCGCAAATCCTGCTATATGGCGGCATATATTTCCGTAATTATCTAAAAAGAATCTTCCTGCCTCCCCGGCTCCGTAAATGACTACTTCTTCCGCGTTCAAACATGCTTCCACCATATGGTCTCTCCCAGTTCTTGTCTCTTCGATATATTCTTTCAGGCTCTCCTGGGAACGGAACATCTCCAAAATTTCTCCACGCCACCTTAGGCTGATATCGTTAATCTTATGAATAATATCCCATACTTTCTTCTGCCCTTCGCCGATATATGGATAAATAATTTCCAAATAGTCAAGCATTTTGTACTTTAAATGTTCCTCATATACCTTCACCAGATTATTTTGTTCCGCGATTTTAAAGCAGTCATATATTCCATTCAGTATGTCCAATATGGTCTCCAACGTAAAGTGTTCTTCTTTATGTCCGACCCGATAGGCATACACCGGCTCATTCACCGCATAAAAACTCTCAGCATAAGCCATAACCTGCAAAAGAAAGGGTGGATCTTCATATCTCCTGTAAGCCGGAAATAGAATATGGTTATCCATGATGAAACTTCGGCGGATTATGTAGCTTGTAAAATAATCGTAATTCCCATAATCCTTAAAAGACACGATCTGGTTATCGGAAAACCATCTTTTAGGTCTTTTTGTATTTCCGTTTTCAAAAAACGTTATAAAGTCGCCACCGCACACAGAAACCCTGTTTTCTTCCGCATTTTTATATAAAAGCTCCAATGCCTGATCCTGTGCATAATAGTCATCCGGATCCATAAAGCAGATATACTTTCCTTTGGCACATGCCATCCCCTTGTTTTTAGCCGGACCCGCTCCCTGATTTTCCTGTCGGACCAGAAGAATATTTGCATATCTTTCACGATAGTCAAGAAGTATCTCATGAGAATGATCGGTGGATCCGTCATCAATGCATATAATCTCTATTTCCTTCAGGGTCTGGTTCAGCACGCTGTCCAAGCATTCTTTGAGATATCTTTCCATATTATATATGGGAATAATAACGCTTACCTTTATCATCCTGCCTCTCCCAAATCTTCCGATACATCTGTCAAATTTAGTTCATTTTCTCTGGTAGTCTTACAATTTCCTGTATGGAAACAATCGGTATTTCAGTTCTTCCCTTCAGCATATGATAAATGCTTTCATAGTAATAAACCGGTGTAATCACTATGCAGTCCGCATCCGGTATATCCGCATCCGTGCCAATCACCATTTCATTTCTGTCGCCGGATGCTACTCGATCCATGACTGCTACAATTTCAACGTCATTTCCAGCCAGCGCCTGTATCAGCCTTGCACCGATAAAACCATTTCCGTATATCATAATTCTGTGATATCCATGTTCCAGAAAATACCGTTCTACATTGCCTCCGGAATAAATGAAATCCAGCCAGTCATTCATCAAAAGCATATTGGCAAGATTCCGGTTCATTCTTTTCTTATAATCATTTATCATACTGACTAACATTTTACCGCCGAGGAAAAAACCAATTCCAAAATAAACTATTGCTATCATAAAATTTGCCGCTTTCCTATTCACAGACTATCCCTCCTTCCTGCACATAAATACCACCTTCGGCGTATTATATTTATCTCTATTGCCTGTGATTTCCCGTTCTCCCCAATATTGATAAGTCATCCCTGCCTTCTTTAAAAACCTTTTCATTCCGGGAATGGAAATATAATTCTCTTTGTAGCGTTCATCCACATCAATACCCAGAAATTTATAATATCTCTCGCGCATGCCCGTCATCCCATGTTTCAGACAATATGGACTGTTCTTATCCATAACGTCAAAAACAACATATCCCCCAAGTTTTGTCATGGAAATCATCTTTTTTAAAGTAAAATAGAAATTCGGAATACACCAGCTCGTCCTGACACAATAAGTAACATCGTACAGGATATCCCCCCTGTACTCTGACACCTCCCCACACCAGATCCCATCTGGGTTGCCGAGTTCCTTCTGTGCCGCCGCGACCAAATTATCAGCCACATCGCATCCGTCAACCATTATCCCCTTTTCTTTCAATGCCGCACCGATCGGCCAGCCGGTGCCGATTCCCACTTCAAACACTCTCTGCGGAGATGACTGTCCTATCATCTGCACAACTCTCTGTACATACTCCTCATACCCATAATTTTTCGTCTGATATACCCAGATCTTACTATACACATCCTTGAAATACTGTATCTGTTCCATTCCTTTACAACCTCCTCATTCATTCTTTGCAAAAAGCACCTTCATTGTCGATTCCGGTACAAGCCCTTTTAATCCGTCTAAATCATACGCTCCAAGACACCTCCGAACCGCAGATGCGCTGATATAACTACCATTGTGCCTTCTCCTCGGTATTTCCACCAACTGTATTCCTTTCTTCGGAAGAATCCGCTTCATGGCGAGATTATATTCATTCGTCACCGAATCTTCCGGCTCCTCTCCTACAAATCTGTAGGTAATATTTAAATGCGGCGCTATCCTCTGTGCAAAAAGAGTAATATCATTTTCCACATTCTCTACAAGGTCCTCATCTGCCGCTTTCAGAAAATATTCCGGGAATGTTGTCCTGGATAAAATAAAGGGTCCGCTTGGTACAACCATCACATTTTTCAGATCCTTAACACTGTCCCGAACCATAGCAAATCTCTCCGTAAAAGAAAGCAAAAAATGATTTTCCTCCACTACAAAAATGATCAGAAAACCCATAACATCCAATGCCTGTTCAATCAGATAACGGTGACCATTTGTAAACGGATTACAATTCATTACAATACTGCCTGTTTTATTGCTGCGATCCAGGTGCAGATTATAAAAATAGCAGTCAATATATATTTCTATTACAAAATCACTTTCTTTTGTTAATAACTGCCCCTCTTCATTCACACGCTTAGCGAGAATTGGCTCCATAATATCATAAATGGCATCCACATACAGCGAATACAGATGGTGATTGCAATGCATCGGATGATCTGCCATCCACTTTGCTTTTATCTAAGCAGGCACTCCCGTATCTTTTCAGCAGGCAGCTCAGCTTTCTCCCAGCCGTAATAAATCGGTGCGCACTTGTGGTGCTCCGCTGTCCAATAGCTATTTGGCAGATCAAGCTTAATTTCTTCTATTTCATTTCCAAAGTCTGTGGCATTAAATACCTTACCGGTCTCTTCTGTTAAATTTTCATCAAACACAATGTATTTATAATATCCTGACATCATTCCATCTGGAAATATAACATGCTTGTCAAATATCTGGTCAAACTTCTTTGCCAGACCCCTTTTCCACTCCAGAATCACTGGCATGCGCTCCATCTGCACAATGCCCAGCGCTGCCGTAAACTCATTGATTCTATAATTAAATCCATCCTTCATCGGATATGTGACAATATTTCCCTTAAGAACCTCTTTCCCATAGTTGCGAAACTTTTTCATCCAGGTAATCAATTCCCTGTCTCTGCTGACGATCATGCCGCCCTCGCCAAGAGGCATCGTCTTAGTTGCATAGAAGCTATAGCTTCCTGCCAGTCCATAACTTCCTGCCGTCTTTCCGTTCCACTCTGCTCCATGCGCATGTGCACAATCTTCAATCAGCGCAATATGATGTTCTTCACAGTATCTGGCAATCTTCTCTATTTCGAAAGCGATATGTCCTCCAATATGCACAACAATTACCGCCTTTGTATCAGAAGTGACTTTGCTGACCATATCCTCATAACTCATGCAGAGATCTTCTCTGTTACAATCTGCATAGATAACCCTTGCCCCGGCTTTCTTAACCGCCTGCGCAGTAGCCCAGAAAGTATTGGCCGGTACAATCACTTCCTGTCCCCTGACTCCCACATATTCCAATATAGACAGCAATCCCGTCCCTCCGCTTGTTACGGCACAGGAATATAATCCCGTAAATTCTTCAAACTTTTCCTCAAACCTTCCTGTCATCTTTCCATCAGACCAGAAATTTGACTCGAATACTTCATCCAGCAGACGATAGTATTTTTCCCTGTACTCTTTTTCGAATGGCAATACCATAATATAATGCCCCTCCCTTAAATAAAATGTTTTGTATGTACATTTTCTAACTGATCCAAAATCATATTAAAGCCTGTCACCCTGCACGCACTGCAGCCCTCCTGACACCTGGCATCCAGAAGCCTCTGGCTGATCTGCTCCCGGTATGGGGAAATCCAGATATCCTCAAAGGAATTATCATATATATTGCCAAGTATGATCGCGTCTTTTCTTCGCTTTTCACATAATGCCACCTCACCGTTGGCATGAATAATGGAAGTAATGGAATGGGCAATACAAGGCAGCCCCGCATTTTTATCCACCACTCTGTCCGTAATCGTCAGCATATATTTGATTCTCGTATCCGCTGTCAACTGCGCCAAATGTTTCCGCAGTGTCAAAAGATTTTCCAGAGAAGGCGTAATGTCACCGGCCTCTTCCACCGGTCTTAAGTAAATGTAGTCAATTTCTATCTCATCAAGCTGTTTTACCAACTCAATCAGATTCCCCTGGTTTCTGGTCGTCAGTACATATCCCACTCCGATGAATGTTTTTTTCGTATCACGCGCTTTTGACATTCTTTTCAGATTCTCAAGTACACGCTCAAAACAGTCTACTCCCTTTTCTCTTTTGTATTCCTCCCGCGTGCTGGAATCCAGAGAAACCCGCACCCATTTCAGATTCTGCACACAATCGGATATATCTATGATGCCGTTTGTAATCAATCCCATATCAATACTGGATCTGGCTCCGGTCTCGACCACCTTCTGAAACTCAGGATGCAGGGTCGGCTCCCCTCCGCCTTCTAATGTAATACCTGTTCCATGTCTCCAGAATTCCCGAAACAGCCTTTCTATCACCTGTATGTCCAGCGTTGCCTCATTCCTGCGCAGTTCCTTATCGGTACACCATTCACAGTTCAGATTACACTTGTCTGTCAGATGGAGTTCTACGCTGATCGGAAAATGCTCGTCCATTTTTTTAATCCCGTTACGTACATTCAAAATAGAATTAACCTTTTCCTTATTCAGAAGCAATTTTAATTTACTGTATTCAAATTCGTCCCAATAATTTATTGATTCCATCCCAATCACATCCCTGTCCGTTTTTTCACTGTATCTACTCCCAAAGCGCGTGCCATTTTGGAGCCACTTCGCTCCACGAAGAATGCCTGCGTATCAGTTCCCTGTTTTCTTCACATCGTTTCCTGTACTCTCCCATATTTCCAATGACATCCTCCAATGCTCCCGTTATATCCGACATACTGTCAACATCCAGAAAGAAAATGCCCATTCTGTGCAATGACTGGTAGGGAAGCCATTTACCGGCTATGACAACACTGCCCGCATACATTTCCTCCAGCATAGTAGAGCTCAACTGATCCGTCTTTTGTACATGAATCATAATGTCGGAAAGCAAAGCGTATTCCGCCATTTCCTGAAAATCCATAAATTTCGTTAAAATTACAAACTGCACTCCTGTTTTTTTCAGCAGAGCCGCCATTTCCTCAATATAAGCTTCTCTCCCCTGCGGATATGTCATAGGAAGCACACACACAATCTGTTCCTTGGCCGTTTCAGATAACCCGCCGACTGCCTGAATCATCGCCTTATGCTGATGTGCGTCATTTGCATTATGTCCGCAAGTGACCACGATTTTTCCTATCGGAATATGATACCTTTGCCTGACCACATCCAATGACCGTTCCCGGCACTTGTCAATCTCTTCCAGCACCTCTATCCCGAACGGCAAAAGTCCCATTTTACCCTTTGTCAAATTTCCGTAGTAATACTGAAATTCCTGAACCGTTCTTTCTGTCTCTGCCGTTATGGTATCTGCGCATGAAATAAGATTCTTTTTAAAGTCTTTCTCTCCTTTTCCAGTGCGGTAAAAATCGCTGCCCCCCACATTGAGATTAAGCCTTACCGCTTTCTGCCTGATAAGTTTATGGAAATAAGCCCACTCCCTCTCAATCCACAATAACTGCAGGGCATCATATACTGGAAGCTGTTCCAGAATCGTCTTCAGATCGGCCATTGTCTGAAAACAGTAAATATGCTTCAGCTTCCCCAATGCAACTTTTTGTGCATATTCTTTTGTGCTGGTCAGAACACTGAATTCTATATCTGTATATATGTCTGACATATTCTCAATGAGCTGTTTCGTATACGTGGAATAGAAAGTACACAAAACCAATACCCTTTTTACTTCCGAAGGATGCTCCGACTGATGAAGTAAATCATATTGAACCAGTGGTACTGCCGTATTGTTTACCAGTTCTTCCTCCAGTGGATATATGTCATACCCATGAATACCATCCACACCGAAACTACGGAAAAACCAAATCCGTTCCCTGTCAATTCCCATCCTGTCAAGCTGATCCGCGATCTCTATACCATACCTCGCTGATGCAATGACAACGTCACATTCATTTTTTCTGATTTCTTCGGGAGATTTTATCCTGTATTCTTCCACTGTAGATTCCCATTTCTTTTCATTATTGTCCACAAGAAACAGAATATGGTAATCTTTATTCAAAAGCTGTACAGCACGTTTTCCAACTTCACCGCTCCCGAATATTACAATATCCATCACTTCCTCCATTTCTCACACATTGCTTTTGCCATTAAGCCCTATCTTTTTCCAAAAGGCAGATGCCCTTCATCCAACACATTCAAATCAACTTCCGCAATCTTCTCTTCCCTGACTCCCATCTTTATCAAATCTCTCTTCACCTGATTCTTAACTCCCGCATAGGAAATGGCAATAATGAGATAATCATAATCTAAGGAACTGACCGCTTCCGATGGCAATACATCAGCTCCCTGTCTGACATATTCCTCATAATTTTTGTCAATCAGGCCGGCTACTTCGTAATTCGGATCTTCCCGTACTGCATCATAAATCTGTTTCCCAAGCTTTCCCGCACCATAAATAAGGATTCTGGTCCCCTTTGTGATCTTTGAATAAGGAAAAAGATACTCTGATTCTCCTCTTTTCAATTGCTTATAATCCTTGATCATAAGCACATCATAAATTACAAGTCTGTTTTTTTTGCGCAAAGACTCCCGGTCATAATCACACTTCCCGATCATATCATTTACCGTCTCATACACAGGACACAGCAGTTCAGTAATATTTTTCATAGTATGGCTCTTAGATTTGATATTGCTGCGGTAATGATATCCCCCATAAGAAATCGCTGCCAGCGACTCAGCACTTAGCAGGGCCGCCATTAAAAACACGTAATCTTCCGCGGTCTTTATCCTGTCATCCACCTTCAGCAAAGTGAGACACGCAAATTCCTTTTTAAACAAATAAGTTACCATTACCTGCGGCAGCTCTGTTGCAAAAAAATCATCTGTCTTGATAAAATAAGGGAAAACTTCATTCTCAAACTCATCACGCATCCAGAAACCGGTTCTGGTTTTATCATATACTTTCATAAAGTGCCCGTCCGAATAATTCCTGTAATAATTGGAATAAGTAATCATATCCGGCATACGAGGTAAAATTGCTGCCGCAACCCGCTCATACAAATCAAGCTCAATCCAGTCATCAGAATCCACAAACGATACATACTGCCCGGTCGCTTCCTCAATCCCCCTTCTTCTTGCACTTAATGAACCGCCGTTTTCTTTATGTATTACCTTAATCCTCTCATCCTTCATGGGATATTCATCGCACATCTCACGACAAGGTGAGGAAGAACCGTCATCCACCAGAATGATTTCCAGATTGCTGTATGTCTGTCTGCAAATACTCGAAATACACTCATCCAGATATTTCACCTCATTATAAACAGGTACAATCACACTGATCTTTATGTCCTGTTGCTTCATCGCCATATCCCTCCCCATCTGCTTTCCGCTATCATGATCACTCCGCCAGATTAGCATAAGAACACTGCCTGCAAAGAATATCCGCTTTAAAATCCTGCGTCATTCCCCGTTTTATAAAAGAAGAGCATTCACCATGCATAATCTCTTCGTAACTGCTTTGTAAAAGATTCCCCAGCACATGCTTCATCCCATAATCATTACAGCAAAGAATAACCGTTCCATCAGGCAGCAGCACATTGTGATTGAGCTGTTGACCGCATTCCGTACAAGATATCTTTCCCTGCGGTGTCTTCCTGCGGATCAATCTGTCGTCATCCAACGCCCCCGCCCTGTCCTGAAGGGAAGAGAACACTTCGTAGTTCTCCCCGAGTATCTGAACTGCCTTTTCGTCCGGCTTATCCTGCGCGTTACAAAAATTAATAAACGGTGTCCCATCCTTCTTCTCTGCATCCGCAAGAATTTTTAATTTATGTAAATAATCCTCCGTGACCGGAATCCTAGCATATTGATATCGGTCTGCAACATGAAGCAGTACATAACTAATAGGGAGCTTCAGCATCTGTTCTATATCATCCATGGAAGCACCTACTAAAGTGGTGTACAATTCCACCCTTCGTCCTGAATCACACGCCATCTTTAACATTTCCGTACAATCCGGATTTAAAAAAGGTTCTGTCATTCCTGCAAACATTATCACACAGTTTTCCGGAAGCTTTGTAAGGCAGGTTTCAAAAGTCTGCAATGACATCATAGATACCCTGTCTTTATCATTCTCAAAATATCTGTTTACGAACAAATCCTGCGGGCAATAACGGCACTGAATCCTGCAGCCAACTCTCGTTGTGATCTGCATCGCCGGTATATCCTCTGTCTGTTCCCTTTTATCTGTTTTATCAAGGTATGCTCCGCCGTTTATTACCCGCCCCATATCGAACGCATTCTGCACCAGATATTCTTTCGCTTTCCTGGCATTATGGGGATTCATACCTATGATCAATCCAATATTTTTATGAATCACTTCCTGTATATTGATTATGGGAAGCCCTGCTTTCTGGTTCTCCGCTCCTTTTGTTACAACAAATCCGTCTACCTGAATACCTCTCTTCTCGAGCACTTTCTGCACATTTTGTCCATAAATCCCGCCTCCATAAATGTAGACCTGCTCCGTTCTTTCCCGCAATTTCCAACAATCATCAAAAAAACGATCTGTATTAATGTTTTCCACTAAAAACCCCTCCCTGCCTGCTCATCGTTTCGTCCATTGCCTTACCAGACTCAGAAAATACTGTTGGCACAGGAACATTTTCTGCACAAAATATCCTGTTGTGAGTCTCCTTCCATTCCTTTGCGTATCCTCTCCAGCTCACGGCCAGACAGGATTTCTTCGTATGTCTGTTCCAGCAGATTCCCCAGCACATGCTGCATTCCATAGTCAAAGTCGCAGAGCAGTACCGTCCCATCGGGGAGCAGATTATTATGATTCAGCTCATCCCCGCATAAGCTACATGAAATTTTCCCCGTCGGTGTATTTTTATTCAGAAGGCTTTTATTCTCCAGGTTTCCTGCTCTATCATGTAATGCGGTAAGAATTTTATATTTCCCGCCGCATATCTGTGCAACCTTCTCATCCGGTTCTGCCTGCGCATTGCACATATTGACAAAAGGAGTGCCATCCTTCCTCTTATAATTGATCAGAAACTCAAGCAGATCATAATACTCCTGCGTACAGGGAATATGTGCATATCCATATCTGTCAGCCACATGTAACGTGACATAGCCAAAGGGGATTTCTGCAATCTCTTCCATTGTTCTTCTGTCTGCACCGACCAGTGTTGTATAAAGTTCAACAACCCGGCCGGATTCATGAGCCAGCTTTATCATCTCTGCGCATTTCGGATTTAGGAACGGCTCCGCCATACCGCAAAATGAAATTCTTGCGTCCTTCGGCAATTTGTGAAGGCATATTTCAAATACTTCCGGACTCATAACCATTGTCCTGTCTTTATCCTGTGCAAAATAATGGTCGATCAATACATTTTGCGGGCAATACCGGCAGTTCACGCTGCATCCCACACGTGTTGTAATCTGCATTGTCAGGCTTCCATCGTATCGATGGCCATATTTTTCAATATAGTCTGTACCCTGTACAACATGTTCCATATTGAACTGGTTCTGTTGCAGCTTTTCCATAATCCCGGTTCTGTTAAGGCTGTTCGTCCCGATAACAATTCCTATATCCTTGTGAAGTACACCATCTGCCCCCAATACCGGCAGCTTATACAGTTCCTTTTCCTTTCCCGGATGTGTCACAATAAATCCATCTACACAGATTCCATCATCATGAAGAATTTCATATATATTCCTCCCGTAAAGACCTGCTCCATAAATATATAATTCACTTACCTGTGCTCTCAATTCCTTTGTTTTTCGCAAAAAGAAATCTTTCTCTTCCATCGCTTACCTCATTTCATAATAATCAGGGTTCCGCTGCGGTCCGCAATCGGCACTTTATAGAATCTGCCATATTCTTCCTCATATTGGCAGACAGCCCTTTTTACTCCTTCTAAATTATGGCACCTGTAATCATGCACAAAAAGAATGCCTCCTGGATTCAGTCGCGGATAGAAATATACCAGACTGTTGTAAATTGACTTCTCCAAGTCCACATCAATGGATACAAACGCATATGTAAGATCCTCCAATCCAACCGCCGTATCCGGGAAAAGCCCTTGGCGGATTATGCACTTATCTTTATACGGCATACTCTTGATGACATCTTCAACGCTTATATTTTTATAATCATTATAAAAATCCTCGCTGTCGGTCGCGGTTGCCGAATCAGAATCAAATTCATTTCTGTCAAAACTGTCAAAGGTATCAAACATATAAAGGTTTCTGTCAGAAAAAACAGCGTTTATCAACCTCGAGAAAGTACCCCATGCTACCCCAACCTCGGCAACATCTCCTGCCACTCCTCTTTCCATGATTTCCTGTGCCACAAACTCAAACGTCCTATACCTGAAATAATCGACAGTATAATCATGAAAACCGGCTGTCTGCAGCAAACTGTTACACAGCATATCTTCAATCGTTCTCGCAGTAACCACTTTTAATGCAGTATCTGTTTTTTGCATCAATTCTTTCCAGAAAACAGGAAATTCTTCCTTTATCCTGGCATCGTCCTGATATTTATTGTAATAAACAGGGCGTTCTCCCTGCAGGGAAATTCCGCGGATATTTCTCATAAATACAATTCGGTCATCTAAAATGTCCAGTCGCATACATATATCAAAAATTTCATCTACTGCCTCCTCTTTCCACACACAGACCAAGATAAAGTCATAGATGAACCCTTTTATATCATCAGGTTTAAACACCTTATATTTCCTGCCAGATTTATTCGGAAATTCTGAGACTGCTGGTCTGCTTTCAATAAATCCGACAATCTCTTCCGGCTTTAGTTCTCCTCTGTCTAAATACTTTTTGGCATTTTCCCCTGTCCCCCAAATCAAAACATTCATAATACTCCTCCAACTCTCTCCACCTCAAACGGAGTCACTAAAGCCCTCCAGCACATCTGCCACTCTTTTTGCCGCCAGCCCATCCTCAACCATTTCCACATCAGCAAACAGCTGTTCCAGTCCCCGTAAATATGCTTTCTCATCAAAATTTATTATGCTGCGTTCCAGTTCATCATTACTTACTGCAAATGGAAAGGGCAACTCCTCTAACTTCCACAAAAGCCTGCCACGTTCTTTCTGATACTCTCTGCTGTCCTCTGCATAGAGAAACACGGGCACCCTCATCACTGCCGCATCAAAAGCTGCACTGGAATAATCCGTCATAAACGCATTGCATCCGGCCAGAAGTTCATACATATCATCCACCCTGCTGATGTCCACTATTCTTCCTTCCACAGAGACAATTTCCCGTATATTCCTATCCAGATTCCTTGCAACCAATTGTGGATGCAAACGCAAAAATATATACCAGCATCCTCCAAACCGATTTTCCAGCGCGTGAATCAGGCAGTCATAATCCAAAGAAAAACAGCCTGCCTCGATTGTTCTGTTAACTTCCTGGCTCCCTCCTCTAAAGGTAGGAGCATACATCAATATCTTCGCGTCTTCCGGAATCCCGTATTTTTTTCTTACTGCTTTCTTTCTGTCCATTCTATTCTTCACAAGAATGTCACAGCGCGGTGAACCTGTACGAAGGGTTTTTCCGTTATACAACATACCTGTCGAAAGTGTCTCATCATACCATCTGGAATTGGAAAGAACATAATCAATCATGTCTGAATCATGTTTACTCACAAGGTATGCAATTCGTGAAAACGATGCTCCCCTGTCCAGACATGTAGGCTTAAATCCAAGTTTCGCATGCCACGTCTGGATATAAATCTGGCCTCTCCGTTTTCTGACCTCCAGCTGCTTTCTGCTATTATCAATCCAAAAATGTGCGGTTGACAGATGATATGCCCGATTTAAAAGTGTATTATGTACTGCCTTTACTTCTTTCGGAAATTTTTTACCCATATCATTTACAAGCCATACAAGCTGAAATCCTTCCTCCCTTCGGATCAGTTCCTCCGCAATATATTTAGGATTGCATGTATAGCCGGTAGTTCCCTCAATGCAGCAAAAAACAATTTTCTTTCTATGAATTGGGAAGCCCCGGCATAGATAAAATAAGATACTCTGTATTCTTGATTTCCATATTCTTTTATGTATATGCCTCTGTTCTTCCTTCATCCGCCCAATTTCCGTTGATCATTATTTTGTTTCTGTCTGTTGCAGGAATGATTCCAGCGTAAAACGAAATGCCTCCTGTAATCCGACCTGAGGTCGCCATCCAAGTTCTGTTATTTTATCTACATTCATAATCCCCAATTGAAACGGCAGATACTTCATCTTCTGCACTTCCTGGTTCTGATACCGTACCTTCACCTTTTGCTTTGCATCTAAGCCCGCAATCAAATCAGCCAAATCCCGTATACTAATCAGATTATTTAAATTTGCAATATTATAATAAGAATCTTTCCCTTTCGTAAGCGCAATCAGCATAGCCCCAATCGCATCTGCCACATAGGTATATGTGCGAACAGCGCTTCCTTCCGTCTGTAAGACAATATCTTCTCCCCGGATCACATTCTTGATAAACTCAGAAAATGCCCTCCCATCATCAAGCGATATTCCCGGTCCAAAGGTATGACAAAGCCGTACCCCGACATAAGGCACATGATATTGCTCTTCATAGGCAGCCAGCATTGTCTCACAAAGGCGTTTCGCCTCCGGATAGCACGCCCTTGTATTACTGCACCGCATAATACCCATATCCGCTTCACATATTTTTTTTTCGCTCTTCCATTCCCCATATATCTCTACTGTTGACACATACAAAATCTTCCGGCTCTTTTTTTGTCTTGCAAGTTCAAGCACATTGCGGGTTCCTTGCACATGCCCCCATAAAGTTTCAACTGGTTCGTTTGTAAAATCCCACGGACTCGCCGCACCTGCCGTATGAAATATATAATCCACTTTTCCATCCCATCGAATCGGTTCTGTGATATCCTGTACAACTGTATGAATATTTGGTAATTTCAAGGACTCTCCAAATACCTTATGCAATTTTTCCTCACTTCTGGCAAGAGCAACGATAGTCATGTTCAGGTTCCAGTCAATATCCGCCTTACTGATCGCCTCCACCAGATACAAGCCCAGTCTTCCTGTTGCACCGGTTACCAGCACCGTTTTGATTCGAAAGCATTCCCAGTCTATTGGATTATTTAAAATAATTTCTATGTCTCTTTGTTCTACCATATTTCCTCCCTGCAATCGTCAGAAAACATAAATATGCTCCGGCAGTTTAAGATCCGCTTTCCTCTGTTCATCCTGTTCCTGTTCGCAGTCTTTGCTATGTTTAAATGCTGCCACAGAAAAACTCCTCTGTATCTTACTGTCAATCCTCTTATCTAAAACAGAATCACAGAGAGTTTCAAACTCCGGAATTGTCTTAAAATCATATTCCATAATGTAAGTTTCCTGCCGGTCCTTTATTTTCCAATAAGACTTTTCATGTTCTCCATCCCGGTCAAACACATCCTTATCCTTATTTTCAGAAGCCCATTTTCGCAGTCTGCTGATTTCTTCCTCATTAATCGAGCTCATACTGTTCTCTCCAATCTGTTTTCTCCTGCCAATCCGGCTGCTCTTCCTTCTTTAAAATCATATTTTCCAGCACAAGAACATCCATCTGGGTTCTCATAAAGCATTTATATGCATCCTCAGGCGTACAGACAATCGGTTCCCCCCGCACATTGAAGGATGTATTAATGATTACGCCGCAGCCGGTTTTTCTTTCAAATGCCTTGATGATTCCATAATAATTGGCATTCGTCTCCTCCGATACTGTCTGTATCCGCGCACTGTAATCAACATGCGTTACTGCCGGTATGGTTGACCGGGATATATTTACAACAGGAAGTAAATCATTCTTGCTGTGAGTTAACTGTTGCTCCAAGTGAAACTCATTTCTCAACTCCGGTTTTACATCAGCACAAAGTAACATATACGGACTATGATCCAACTCAAAATAATCCTGCACCCTCTCTTCCAAAACCGATGGCGCGAACGGACGGAATGACTCCCTGTACTTGATTTTCAGATTCAGCTTTGACTGCATCTGTGCAGAACGTGCATCACCTATAATACTACGGTTTCCCAACGCTCTAGGACCATACTCCATTCTGCCTGCAAACAATCCGATTACATGCTGTCCGTCAATCAGTTCTGCAACCTGCTCATACAGTTGTTCCTGGTTTTCATATTTAGTATAAGGATATTTATTTTCTGCCAGATACGCTTCAATTTCTTCTGCCGTGTACCTTGGCCCCAGATACGTCCCCCTTTGCCTATCATGTATCTCATCACTTTCTCTCACGCAATTACAATACTGATAATAATAGAAAAGCGCCGCCCCCAAGGCTCCTCCTGCATCACCTGCTGCAGGCTGTATCCATATCCTGTTAAAAATATTTTCTTTTAATATTTTTCCGTTAGATACACAGTTCAGTGCCACACCACCGGCCATAACCAATTCGTTCACATCTTCCGGCACCAGCGATTTTGCGTATTTTACTGTTAATATCACAATTTCTTCCAATACCTTCTGTACAGAAGCCGCCAGATCCATCTCCCTCTTGGTAAGTCTGGATTCCGGTTCTCTTCTCGGCCCGCCGAACAATGCTGCGAATTTATCGTTTGTCATGGCCCTGCCATACTGAAAATCAAAATAATCTAAATTCAGCCTGTACGAACCGTCCTGCCTTACATCGATCAATTCCTTCTTAATCCGTTCATAATAAACAGGCTCTCCATACGGAGCCAGTCCCATAAGCTTATAGTCTCCGGAGTTAACCTTGAATCCGCAAAAGTATGTAAATGCACTATACAGAAGTCCTAAAGAATGCGGATAATCTATCTCCTTCAACAATTGGATTCTATTGTTCTCTCCATATCCAATCGTGGTCGTTGCCCATTCACCAACTCCATCCATTGTAATAATCGCCGCTTTCTTATAAGGAGACGGATAAAAAGCTGATGCCGCATGTGCAACGTGATGCTCTGTCACAAACAGCTTGCCTGCAATTCCCAAACTGCCTAAGACTCTTTCAATCTGTTTATGAACCCATACTTTTTGAGCCACTATGGAATCAAATGAGAAATCAAGAAGATCCCCTGCATCCTCTCCTGCGTACTTTAAATTATCTAAAAATCTTTCCGCTGTCAGAATCGGATTATCATAATATACCACTGCATCTAATTTATTACCTGTAATATTCCCCTCCCTGAGACAATAAGAAATTGCATTTTCTGGTATTGATTTATCATGTTTGATTCTTGTAAAGCGTTCTTCCTGTGCTGCCGCAATGATTTCCCCGTCTTTTATCAGAACTGCCGCCGCATCATGATATAGGGCGGATATTCCCATTACATACATAACATGTCATCCTGATGAACTATTTGCTCCTGTTTATAATTTCCTCAATTTCACTTCCTGTTTCATGATCGTCTCAAAAATCATATCTGCGATTAATTGATTACCCTTCTCAGAATAATGACAGATATCTATATACATATCAGAACCTTTATCCAGAAAATCAAGCATATTTATGCAAATCTTATCCTTCTCAAGAAGTACCCGCCTGCGAAACTCAAGCATCTCTTTTCTAAATTCCCGCACTTCATGCATTCCAACCTGAAACAAATTCATTTTTTCAGCGATTGCCATCGGTTGTAAAAAAGAAAAAAATTCTGCTCCAAATAATTCCGCCACACCTTTCATTACTTTCATATTCCGATACCAAAATTCATACCGGCTTTCCAGGCTTTCCAATCCTGATGGAATCGCCCTGTCCTCACTGCTGAAATCATCAGAAAAAAAGTTTTTTGCACCATGGCTCACTGTATCATTTACACCACTCAAAGTTATGACATAATCCAAATTCAGGTATGCGCCATCCCTTAATAAGTGCAACAATTCCTTTGTACTTCCATGTCCACTTGCTGCCCCGTTATATATAGTGACAGAGTAGTTCTCTTTCACCAGTCTCTCATAGAAAAACCTGACCCATGATTTGGCCCTGAAAATCCCATCTGTAGATGTAGATCCTCCCAATACCATGATTCTGATATCCTGTTTGCAATCATCTCCATGTACAAAAAAACCTGGATATCTGACCTCATCAGACGTATGGGACCAGCCCAAAAGTAAATCGTTTGGCGTCTTTACCTTTTCTTTCACCTGGAAAACTTCATTTGCCAGCGATGTATAATTCCAATCCTCCAATGCAAAACCAATTGAGTCCAAAATATCACAGGCTCTCTCTACTTCACTCTCATCATTATCTGCTATGACTACCACCACATCATCAATGGAGTCATATGCCAAATCATATAAACTATTCAGTTCACCCTGGATTTCTATTGCATATTGCAAAAAAATCCCGCTTACCTTTTCTTTTAAATCTCTATTCTTTCCATATAGCCATATCTTTTTATGCTCAGCCGCTGCTTTCCCTACAATTTGAAAGAAGCGCCCATTTGAAATATGATGCTGCATCATGTAATTTAAAACATATTTGTCTCCTGCATGATGCTGCAAACTCTCCAACATTTGCTTCCTATAGTCTGCCTGTACCGTAGCTATAATAAATGCACAATTTTTTTCTCTGTCTACTGCATCCGCTTCATATACCGGCAAGCCATTCCAGACCGTTACATTACTTTTCTTTGACACACATACGGCATTGATTCTGATTCCGCTTTTGCAACACTGCTTATATATTTTTTCTCCCTGCGATCCCATACCATATAAATATACTTCCACGTCCCTTAATTCTTCATTAAGGGCGATCATTTCATCACAATAAAAAACTTCTATCCTTTCCCCAACTCTTTCTTTAACGGCACTCTTTCCTACTATCTCAGATACAACAATCAATGCATTGGGTGTATTTCCTATCTGTTCCGATGATACAATTGGACGATTCATAAAACATTTTCCAATAAACCGTTCCTCTATATCATCTAAGAAACCACAGATATTACCTCCCCATAAAACCAAGTTGGTAAACACGGTAATAGAATCCCTGTTTATCCCATATATGTATATATCCTTTCCTTTCACTTTCTCTGCAATAGTATAAATTGTTTTCAACATTATCCAATCCCCATGTGTGAGCCATCTTACAAGCCAAATACATATTTATTTTCTTCCAGTTCCAATACAGCTTTCAAAAAATAGAAATCCTCCGGTGTTGTTATTTTAATATTCACACCATGTTCCTTCACCAGATGAACTTCACCACCCGCCTGCGCATACACCATAGCCGCATCCAATAATGGAATATCCCGCTCCTCTGATGTCATTATTTTCCTATACGCCTCCGTAATCCTGCCCAGTTGAAATGACTGCGGTGCGGTCATTGAATATGTAGCTGTCCTCTTCTTAAAGTCCGTTATGCCTGCCTCATCTGTATCTGTAACCACGACTGTCTCCGTTACAGGATGTACCGTGACCGCACAACCGTACCGCATAGCAATATGAATATTTTCATGAATGGTAGAAATATCTACTAATGGGCGAACCCCATCATGTATCACTACAATGTCTTCTGCTTCTCCGCCATCGTCCAGAACCGCAGTTAACCCTCTCTGCAGACTCCCTTGTCTGTCATTTCCACCGACAATTACTTTACTTGCTTTCTCAATCTGATAAAGCTTTAAAATATTTTCCATATCTTCGATATAACTTCCGTGACAGACAACAATGATCCGATCTATCTCATTGCTCTCTTCAAATTTTTCCAGTGTATATGCAACAATAGGTTTCCCCATCAGTTTTAAAAACTGTTTGGGCAATCCGCCATTCCTCATCCGCTGACCCACACCGGCAGCCAGTACAATCGCAAAATTCACAATTCTCTCCTATCTATAGTTCAACCGTATTATTTACGTATTCCTGTCCACATTCCATAATATCTTCCGCATACTCCGGTTCACACCATGCAATATTCTTTTTTATTACTTTTGCCGGAGTACCCGCTGCCATACAGTTATTCGGAAGCACATTCTTCACCAGACTGCACGCCCCCACCATACTGCCATCATGAATCTTTGTATTATATAAAAGGGCAACGCGCATACCTACCCATACATGATTCCCAACCTCTATTCTTCTGGGTTCACAAGGACATTTGGGAAAATTAATATTTTCTCCCGTAGTAATATCAAATATCGAATGTCCATCACCGCTCAACATCACGATGTCCCAGGAAAACAGACAATCATCTCCAATCAGAATGCTTGTGAAACCGTCTACTGCAATCTCATATCTGGGTCCAATCGAAAAACATTTTCCGATTTTAAACAAAGTGCCCGAATGCATAACAATTCGTCCATGATGGAATCGACTGCTGTCACCTGTCTCAAACTCAGATGCCAGACCAACCTCCCAATACGTTTTATTAATTATGCTTCCAAGAATCTCCACATTCTTTCCCAACACAATTTTAGAATCCTTATAGAATAGCATAGACAAGAACTGAATATCGCATCCTTCTTTTATTTCCAGACTGGCTCCATTCCCTATAGATATATTCTTGGCATACTTATCAATAAAATTAGACATATGGAACTCGCAGTCCTGCAAAGATGTGTTACTGCCAATGGAAACCAGACAATCATTATGCAGATAAACCGCTGTATTGGTAAAAGAAACATGTTCGCCGATTTCTATCCGCGAATTGAAACCAGAAAACACAAATTTAAGTCCCCGATGCCTGCCCGTTACGACATTTCCATGTGAATCCTCATAGTAGTCAGCCTCTTCCCGTATAATGCAATCACAAAAATAGTAATAGTCTGCTTCTCTCTTATATCCTCCATCACTCATTTTCTTCTTTATACTCTGGTAAAAGGCCATCGGAATTACAACGTAATACTCCGATGCTCTTCCGCTCAAGCACTCTGCAGAAAACACGGTCTGGTTATCTACTTTATTGCTGTCTCCATCTACGTAAAAGGCAGTGCTTATCCCATATTTATCCTCTAGTCTTTTTTTTATGTCAAAAGACACCGAATAGTATCCCCATAAAACCACTTTTCTTTCCGCATAGTGCTCATTGACTTTATCAACAATATGCTCAATCCAGTCTTCCGATTTTTTTATGCAGTCAGTGTTCATTTACTTTTTCCTTTCTCAAATCAAATGCACCCAAACTATTTCACAGATAGCTTTCCGGTTCATTCAAAAACACATCCGTAATCCCTACCTGCTCCAAATCATTCAGATCAAGCTTTGACCCTGTCGGTTTCTCCGGATACAGATGACCTGAAAAATAGGCTCGGACTGTATAATGCAGCAGTTTTTCAGGAGGCAGATCAATCCCTTTCCAATAAGGATGAAGTGCCACGGCACCGCATCCCCCTTTCAGCTTATACAGACAGTCCGAAACCTTCTCATCTAAAATTCCTATTTCTGCCTGATCATCAAGTTCCCTGACTTTTTCCAAAGACAAGGCACTAAAAGAAGAATAGATCACATTCTTCTCTATCTCATACCCTCTTATCAGTTCTACTATTTTTTCTTCCATCCCCGGATATGGATACAGACTATTTTTTAATTCTATATTTATTTTCAATCCGCTCCTTATCCTGTTCTCCAGCAGATCAAGGACCTCCCCAATAACAGGAATCCGCTGACATGGATTATCGTCTGCATAAATATGCAGTTTTTTTATCTCAGAAAGAGTGTACTCTCTCACATAACCGATTCCCTCTGTTGTCCGGTCTACTCTCTCATCGTGAAACACCACAAGTTCTCCATCTCTTGTCATCTGTATGTCCAGTTCGATTCCAGTCAATCCATTCAATTGCGCCGCTTTTTCAAACGCAATCAGCGTATTCTCCGGATATCTCTGACTACATCCTCTATGCGCCCATATCTTCATGTTCTTTTTTTCTCTTTCTCCTGTTTTCTTCCCGTAAAAACTGCTCCATCATATCAGCCAGCGCTACCGATTCGCTTCTTGTCAGCTTAAACTCACTGCTGTTTCGACCGTTAATCATAGACAGAAAATCGCTGATTTCATAGCGCAGTCCATCTCCCAGAAAACGTTCCGTATACTTCTCCACCTCCAGAGGATTTTCATAATGCACTTCAAAATAAGAAGTTTTCCACCAGGGTGCCTCCGCAATAACATACCCCTTCGTACCGGCAATCAGAAGCCTTCCCTCCGATTTGACACCAAGACCACAGGTAGCTGTCGCAATTCCATTCGGATAGCAGAGCGAAATCTTTGTAAAATGATCCAGCCCATTTTCACCGCGAATCACATCAAAATGAATATCTTCATAGTCCTCGCCAAACAATTTCAAAATTGGCAACATAATATAACTGCCAAGCTCCGTCAGACTCCCACCATATATCGGATCGCTCAATTCCCGACAGGTAGGATCCGCCAATTTGGTAAAACATACCTCCACATTACGGATACTTCCAATGGTACCGCTGCAGGCCACCCCTAACAGTTTATTAAAGCCCGGGCAGTAAGCGGTCTTAATGCCCTCAAACAGAATCAGCTTACGTTCCCTTGCAAAGCGAAACACTTCCTCCGCCTGTGCCCTTTCCAGTACCATCGGCTTTTCACAAAGCACATGCTTTCCATGCTCTAGCGATGATTTGATATAGGCATAGTGAGTCTCATGCGGAGATGCGATATAGACTGCATCCACGGCTGCATAAAAATCCTCCAGTTCCTCATAACAATCAATCTCCCATTTCTGTGCAAAGCGTTTTGCGCTTTCCCTGTGAGGATTATATACACCCTGCGTGCTAATACCACTTACCAGTTTTGCTTCCGGAATAAACCGCCCCGCAATTCTTCCTGTACCAATAATACCAATCCGTTGAATTCTTTTATTCTGCACACGCAGCATAGTGCTTGATATGTTCTTTGTCCTCTCAAGATAAACAACCTGACAGTAATCTTTCATATAGTCAAAAGCGCCCATCCAGTCGGACCCTACCGTAAAAATATCTATCTGGTATTTTTTGATATCCTGAACCTTCTGCCCCGGAGATTCCTCCACAATAATCTCATCCGCAAAACCTGTTTTTCTAACATTTTCTATCCTGGTTGCCAGAGAATCCACTACATTCAGTTTCCCTCTGGCCTTATCATATGCCTCGGCCGTGACCCCGACAATCAAATAATCCCCTAATGCCTTTGCTCTTTCCAGCAGGCGGTAATGCCCTTCGTGCAATAAATCGAAAGTGCCATATGTAATCACTTTTTTCATATCGTTCTCCATTCCAGATTCATATCCGGTGGGATTATGACTATATGATCACGCGCCATCCTTTAAACCCACTCACAATAATAGTTTATCCTTTATAAACGCATATAGCTTTTCGCCGCATGTACCGTCGCTATTAACCGCAATTGATTCAAATTCCTGTCGTGCCCGTCCCGCACTAAAAGGACGCCCCTTAAGGGTTCCCTTCAAAAAATCAGGGAGCGTATTAAAATAACCTTCACAAGCCGCATACATCCCCCATTCAGAAATTCTCTCAAATCCTACTGCCAGCTTTTGCCGCTCCTCCACCGGAAAACTAATCGTCCGTTCCTGACATTCCCCTGTTATAAAATCCACGTCATAAAGTTTTTTATCCGCATAGGTAAAAATCTGCCAACCCTCTTCTCTCCCAGAATTCCGATAAAAAACTGCGGTCTCTCCGGCAGGCAGATAATAGCAATTCGTTTTTTTCCTCTGCTTTCTGCAAGACGGCTCCCATTCTGTTATCTCTCCTGTATTTTTATTCAGGCGCAGATAACGGTTCCCCCAAAATGGCGGCAGATAAAGCATGTTCTCTACAAAAGCGGGATAGCTGAACGGAATCATATTACACTCATATCCATACACCGGATTATTGCACTGCAGCCCTTCTATATAACAGTCATACTCCCGCACTTCTCCATTCTCCGGATTCCATCTTGTGACAACATATCCTTCGTAGGGTAAGAGCCAGATCCCATCTTGATCCGCCACTGCCAGACTACAGCCGCACGCCTTCTCCGCTCCAGTAACCATAAGCTGCATCTTTCCTGTTGGTACATGGATACTCACTACATGATTGTCCACAGGAGATGTCAGGAAAACATAATCCTTCCATGCACAAAAGCCACCAAACCGTCTCTCTCCCCGGCTCTCATCGGCATAAATCTCCAGATATTCAGTCAAATACCGTATTTCTCCAGTTTCCGTATTATATATAACAACAGCCGGATACTGGTTAGGCAGAAGCAGCAGGTATTTTCCACATCCCACTGCTGAAGAGAACGCATTACCTTGTTCCAGATATCTGTTCAATTTAACTCGCTTTTCAATTCTTCCCTCTTCTACACACAAAATCTCCTGCGCGCTGGATGGACAGACATACTCTTTTCCCAAAACTGATATTACCCAAGAAAAGTAATAGCTGCCATATGCATATTCACACAGATCACAGCAGTATCGGTACTCATAATTTCCCTCATATGCACGATAAAGCTTATTACCCCCTGTCACCATATACTCATCATTCGCATTATCACAGAATCCCTGTATCACCTCTCCCCGCCAGTCATCCTCTTCCGGCTCCCGGTCAATGCGGTTATTCAATATAAAAATCGGTTTCCCGGCTGCACCAAACAATGCTGTCACCGAAGTGCCCGCATCGCCGATATAGGCGTCACACAAGGCGATCGTCGGCTCTATCTCCGGCGTATCATCATAAATTCCTAAGTTATTGTTCGTAAAATACTGTTTCAGCTTTTCATAAACAGGCTTGTACTCCGCCCTCATGGAGTCGAATGTAGATTCCAGAAGCGGATGCGGCCGCCACAGCAAACAGGCATTCCCACACCTTGCAAAACACTTGAATACATACTCCATCTTTCTCAAAAAAGCTTCCGTATCCTGCAGCATGCCATTAATACTGGTATTATAAAAAAACACCTTCCGTCCGGTCATCTTCTCTTTCCATGCCTCAGGCGGTTCCGGCGGGTTCTCACATAACCTCATTACCTTGTCAATCTTGGGTGATCCAAGCGGTACCAGCTTCTCCCTCGGCAGATCAGGATCATAAAATTTCCGAAATTTCTCCGCCTGTATAATAATATAATCCGCAAAATAATAAGCCATGCAGGAAGTCTGTCCTGCATTCATGCTGCCGGAAGTTATAAAGTATGGAACATATACCAGACATTCCGTATATTTTTTCAGTTCCCGGGAATAAAACCGTGGTTCCACACTGGTCACCCGGTTATAATCATCATATGGATTATGTATAAATATGGCGTCCGGCTCTCTGTTCTCTATCCGATATTCGTCGTAGTGTGTCACCGGCACATCAGACGGCAATAAATCCCCTTCATAATGGAATGCGCCAAGCGATCCATCCTGATTTTTATCATAATAAGGAATCGGTACCACATAAGCATCGCAGTCAGGATCTGCATCCGCAGCCCGCCAGACACTTTCCAGAGAATCCCACATACTTACTTTATATGGCAGAAACACCATTTCCAGCCGCGTCTTAATATCATTCTTAACGCTGTTTTCCACCCGTATCAGAGATTTACGCAGTTTCTTAGACAGCTTTGAAGTTGCAGCCACCATATCGGAACCCAGTTCTTCGTAAATCTCGTAAAGCACTTCACAGTAATTCTCCATCTTTTCGATGGTCGGGGCATTCTCTCCCTCTTCCTGCTCAATCAGTTCCCCCACCTGTACCGCACTTTCCTGACACTGTCCAAGCAGTTCCCTGGCTTTATCACATTTGTTGTTTTCAACAAGCCCTTTAATTTCCTCATGCGCCTGTTCCAGAAGACCCAAAAGCTCCTGTATCTGCTTTTTCTGTGCTTTCCGCATGTTCGTCTGTTCTCTTTCCGTTCTCCCCACCCTTCATCCTCCTGTCCGAATTACACATGTGTAATCCGACAGCCGAACACAGTCTGGACAAAACTGCTATAAAATAAATAAGGCATATTGGCCACTCACCCGAGTGGTGCGGCCAGTCCATCGGACAGACCGCTTCGCTCCCCCGTACGTCATCCGCAGATGTTCCGAAGGTCCTGGCGCACCCAATTCACGAATTCGTTATTCCAGCGCCGTTTTTGTTTTTTATCTTCAAAAAATGTTCCGCAGTCCGCATTCGGTAAAATCTCGGTCTGAGCCGTTATTTATCTGCAAAAAATTTTTTAATGATCTATTCTGTTTCTTCAGCCTGCCCGCGTTTCAATGCATTTCGCGCCGCGTTGGTCTTTTTATCACTCACATATCCGCATGACCCGCATCGAAATCCGGCTCCGTCATATTCCCCTGTTGCTCCGCAGTTGCTGCACGTCGCACTGATCGCCCTGCCAAAGACCTCTTTAATCTCTACAGAATGTTCCATGCATTTCTGTCTCAGCCGCTCCCTGACCAATCCTTTTTTCCATATACCCACGGAATAATTTATCTTTTTGTTATATCCTCCCTGACTGTTCTTTGGCAGTTTCGGAAGATATAGTATCTTAGGCTTTTCCTCTTCTATCAGGCGATTAATTTCGTGATTTACATAGCTTTCTATCCTAGCATCCAGACGTGCCTTTTTTGCCAGATATTTCTTACGCCCTGCATTGTTCGCCTTTTCTCTGCGGTAAGCCGCTGCAGACTCGTTCATATAAGAAACAAATTCCCGGTGAAGCTCTCCAAAGCCTTCCCCATAAACGCTGCCCTCATGGGTGGTAATCATATGCTCAATCCCCATGGAAAGACCAACTTCCCTGATGTAATCCCGGTGGGTCTTCGTCTTAATCTCCAGAGGAATATGAATTTCTATCCCACCCTCATCTGGTTTTAGCCTGATAAAAAGCTGCCTGTCATAAACATTTTCATCGGTGAGAGGAACAAAAATACGTTTTCGGTTTTCCTTGGTGGCAATGAAAATACCATGCCGCTTTCCGGTCTCCCTATCCAGCCCGTACCGATAGGCCCGCTCTGTAATATAAAATCCCATCGCACTGTCCGTATGCAGCTTACGTAAATGATATTTTCTGACCTGTCTGTTCAGGTATCTATGCAGCTTCTCCGAATCGGTATCCGCTGCCAGCTCCTCATACTTATCCTGCATCTCACCGGGGAGCTGTACCTGCTTTTGATTCAGCACCGCCTCAAAGGCGTTGGGAGCCTTGATCAGGAATCGCAGATAATGTTTTTCCTGCGGTGTAAAATTTTCATTCTGCCCAATCAGCTTTAAGAGTTTTGTCTTCGTCTTTGCCCACTGGCTCTTGATATCGCCCAAGGCATCGAACACAGCCCGGTAAAAATACACCGAAGGCATCGCAAGCTCCGCACGCAGACCGCTGCCAGTCATCTCATTCTGAACCGTATAGCCAGGATACAGCTTGGAAAGGCTTCCAATACCGCCATACCGGGCATAGACATAATTTTTCACCCGGCAGTAATCTTCCGCAATCTCCTGAAGCTTTTTCATGTCCCCGTCGGGAAGCGGCTCCCTGTTATACTGACGGATGATTCTGCATGTTGTCTCCCCCTGCTTCCGTAACCTGTCCACCGCTTTTTCTACACTGCCTCCATACATCCAGAAAATTTCGCAGATTATCCTCATCTGCGAAATTACGCAGTTCTTACCTCTCTTCTAATGGCTGCAAACGAGTATTTATCACATTTTCTCATTCATTATACTGACAATGATTTTATTTGTCAATTCGAAAAATTTTCCTTTCTCTATGAGCTTACTATGTATATCGGTCTTTTTTCCTATAATTTTAACAACTAATTTTATCGTGGTCAAAAAGATGGTCAACAGCCTGATGCGATTTACGGGATTCCCACTGCCGGTATAAAGAACTGCGGACTGGGGATTTAATGCCTGTTTATGGTCAGAGTCTGGGTCAGCGCTAAAAAATGCCTGTTTTCTCAATAAAAAAAGGGTTTCGCAGATGAGGATATTCTAAGAAAAAAGATTAGCTTAACGCTTACAGCGTCAGCCGTCAAAGTAAACTATATTTTTCCATACCAAAACACCGCCCCAATACTTACTAAAGTACAGGAGCGGTGCCTTTTTGATCTAAAATCCTGTTTTTCTCCGAATTTGCAACTATGCTGCTGCCCGACAGACACATCATTCAACCAACGACCGACGCGTCAGGCAAACCCCGATGACTGCCCCAATCAAAGCAAACGGTGCTATCCGAACATACAGCCACTCAAATGCATGAATCATAACCCCGGCAACTGCAGTTTCCGGGTGACTATAATCCCACCCCAGATAAGGGCTGTTCCATACAATCAGGGCGGCAAAACCAGCCACTATAACTACGCTCAAAGAGAGAAAAAACCAATGGAGCGCTTTTCGTCTCGCCGCTTTTCCCCGCGCAAGCTGTAAGTTTATGACTTCCAGTTTTTCGGAAATTACTTTTAAGTCATCCGCCTCCGTCTCCACAACGGTTTCTCCCAGCAGTGTGCTTACAGGTGTTTCAAACGCCTCTGACAGGGAAATAAGCATATCGGCATCAGGAACCGACAATCCTTGCTCCCATTTTGAAATCGTCTGCCTCACCACATGCAGCTTAACCGCAAGCTCCTCCTGTGAAAGCCCTTTGGATTTTCTGATTGTTTTGATATTTTCGTTTAGCATAAAAACGCCCTCCTTTCACTGCAATGATACGGAGGAACCCCCGTTGCGGCAAGCAACGCAAATTGACATCGGGCTAAACCATCGTGTCATCCCGCAAAACCTCCGCCAGATTCATATCCCGCATCCTGCGCCAGCTCAGATAATAAGCGAGTGCCACCGTCCCGCCGACCGCCAGCACAAACGCGCCGATCGGAACAAAAGGCGCCTCCACGAAAAATTCCGACGGTTCCATATAGCTTGCCTTTAGCATGGCACCCACCCCAAAAACCGCGACAGCCGACGCCCACAGCATCGGACGGCACACAAGAGCAAACGCTTCGATGCAGAACATTTTCCGCAATTCACCCGGCGTCGTGCCCACGGAAAGGTATCTGGCAAACTCCCGCTTCCTCTGCCGCACAAAGCCGAGTGTATTGGAAAACACATTCCCCACACCGATCAGTGCAAGCAGGACACAAAAACTTCCCAGCACGAGCATCATCCCCTGAAGCTGCCGGTCGTTCGTCTCGTACTCCCGGATGCGGTTCTCGCTCTCTATCGTATAAGCCCCCGCAAGGCTTTTCTCGATTTCTCCCTGCACCGTTTCCAGTTCTTCCAGGCTGACCCCTTCCCTGCAGAGAATCCGAATGAGCGTATCCTTCTCCGCGCTGCCTGCCCGCCCTTCGATTTCCTTCCACAGACTCGCCGGGACAAAGTGGACCAGCTCGTACTTATCAATCGTGGCATATTCTTCCCGCAAAACAGGAACCGTCTCTGTACATGCCAAAACCGGGACCGCCACAGTCTCCGCACATTCCGAAATCGACATTTCCGCAGCCGCACCGCCCGTCTGCGCCGCAAACGCCGTCGTCCGGCAGTCATTGATATAGGGCATATACTGCGGATGCCGGAAATCCGGGTTTGTCACATCACAGATCAGGTTTCGGATCACCGCCCCATCCGTACTCTGCGGGGCGCCGATCTGCCCGCAATATTCCAGAAAACTTGCATCATCCATGACGATAATCGGTGCGTTTACCTGGAAATCTTCCCTATCCCGTGTCACATATTTCCCGGCGTCATGGGAAAATCCCCCGTTCGCCCTCATTTCTTCACTCAGATTTTTCTCTGTAATCAGACTCTTCGCCTGCGCTTTCTGGTACACAGTCACATTCTCCACACCCGCTATCTCCCGAAGCCGTTCTTTCTCCCCAAAGGCTCCGATCCCCGTGTTTTTTACCGTAACCATAATGTCCCACGCATCCTGATATTTCTCAAAATAAGTCTCCCTTGTACTGATTTCCGAGAGGGTAAAAAAGCACTGCATCAGCGTAAAAGCCGTCATCGAGAAAAGCAGCGACACCGACGCCGTCCGAAGCGCCCGTCTCTGTGCCTTCAATGCGTTTCCCGCCAGTTCGCCCTCCATGCCGAACAAAAGGGAAAGCACCGTGGAACGGCTTTTGCGTTTCAATGACAGTTCCTCCGTGTTCTTAATCGCCTCCAGCGGCGTCATGGCGCTCAGCTTCCGTGCCGGCAGCCATGCAGATATCCCTATAGTAATTCCCGCCGCCAGAAGCGTAATCAGAAGAATCAGCGGATGGTACCCGAACACCGTCGCCCGCCTGCCTTCCACCTCCCGCACCAGCGTCTCCAGCAAGGCAATCAATCCCCTGCTTCCTACTATGCCAAGCAAGGTTCCCGCCATAATCGGCACAGCGCACAAAACAGCCGCCTCCTGCAAAAGGCAGATCCGTATCTGTTTCGGCGTCGCACCAATACTGGATAATATGCCAAACTGATGAATCCTCGCCTGCATGGTCACCGCAAAGGAATTGTGTATGATGACAATCAGCGAAAACGACGCCAGCCCCATAATCAGCAGGAAGAGCGGAAACACCAGCCTTGGCGCCTCATCGTTCACATCGCGCGCCAAATACATCGCCATCAACGCATATTGGTCGCCCTCCGCCCGCAGCCGTTCCACCTCATACTTCCACATATTGTAAAACAGACCGCTTAACAACGACAGGAGCAAAGAAGAAATAAACGCGGCTGTCATAACGGAGACGGCGGCAGCGCGGTTGTTTTTCAGATAACCCGATGAGTATTCTCTCCACATCTTTCTCACCTCCTTCTCTCGTCGCCCACAATGCGCCCGTCCTCTATGGTTATGATTCTGTCCGCCTCCAGCGCGACCTTCTCATCATGGGTGATTAGCAGGATCGTCTGCTTTAAGTTTCGGTTGGAAAGCTTGAGCATATCCATGATTTCACCGGAATTTTTCTGATCCAGATTTCCGGTCGGCTCATCCGCCAGCAATAACGCCGGTCGGTAAATCAGGGAACGGGCGATTGCCACCCTCTGCTGCTGCCCGCCCGAAAGCTGATTCGGCAAAGCCTCCAGCCGTTCGGAGATGCCAAGCGTCTTTACCACCTCTTCAAAGTACGCCTCGTCCGGTTTCTTTTTATCCAGTGTAAGCGGCATCAGAATGTTTTTCCTGACCGTCAGCGTGGGAATCAGATTATAAAACTGGTATACCAGCCCCACCTTTCTGCGCCGGAATATCGCCGCCTGTGTCTGATTCAGCCCGGCGAGGTCGGTCCCTTCCACGGTTGCCCTGCCGCCCGTCGGCTTATCCACACTGCCGAGAATATGCAGCAACGTGGATTTGCCGGAGCCGGAAGCCCCTGTAACCGCCACAAATTCTCCCCTTTCAATCTCAAGGTCAATCCCCGCAAGCGCCGTCACCCGGTTGTCCCCGGAGCCGTACACCTTACTGACCCCTTCGCATGTCAAAATATTCACCCGTCTGTTTCCTCCTTCATTTCTCATAATCAAGTCATAGCGAAACACTTTTTTGATTTTGATATGTTGTGCACAACGACTACAAAGTTTACGATGCGTTTCGCATCTACCTAATCATCATAACAGGAGAAAGTGACAACTCAGTGACGGTAAAAACGGATCTCAAAACAGGCGCCGCCCTCCGGCAGATTCCTCGCCCGTATGGTGCCGTTCTGCCGCATGATTAACTCCTTTGCCAGAGCAAGACCGATTCCGATACCTCCTTCACCCGCATGTTTCCCCCGGTAAAACCGCTCAAAGAGACAAGGCAGATCTTCCCTGTCGAATCCCGTCCCCTCATCCTGTATCCGTATTTCCGTATATAACGGATTCTGTTCATAAAAGCAGCGGACACATCCGCCCGCATTGTGCTCCGCACAATTTTTCATCAGGTTCATAACCGCCTCCATGGTCCAGTCCGGATCAACCACAACCAGCATCTCCCCTTGCTCCGGAATGTCCACGGAAACTTTCCAATACGCGAAAATCTCCTGCAGATTATCCGCCGCCAGCACAAGCAGCGTATAGACGTCCGTCGCCTCCCTCTTTAAGACCAGCGTACCCGCGTCCAGACGCGCAAGGAGCAGCAGCGCTTCTTCCAGATGCGTCAGCCTCGTAAGCTGCTTCATAATCTGCTCCCGCTCCTCCTTCTCCTCCCCACCGTCTCTCTCCTCCATTGTCTGTACCACCAAAGAAACCGTCGTGATCGGCGTCTTGATCTGATGGGCGATATTGGACAGATTCTTCGCGAACTCGCTTTTCGTCCGCACCGCCTCCTCTCTCGTCTGATAAAGATAGGTCACTGTCTTATAAATCTGGTCCTCCAGCCTGGAAAGCTCATCCTCCCCCAGCGCGGAAAGCACCGGCGCGTTTCCCGTATTTGCCTGTTCAAGATACGCCGTCAATACCTGGATACGCTGTCTCTCTCTTCTCCATTGAACCATAAACCCGGCCAGCAGAAGAAACGCACCCGCCAACCTGCAGATATACCAGCCCGAAATCAGCATAACAGCAGCACCGGAAACAGACAGGACAGCCGGCAGAAAACAGGCGCCGTCTGCTTTTTTATATTTCACCCTTCCCATAACATATCCTCCATGCGGTAACCCACGCTTCTGACTGTTTTCAGGCATGCCGGCTGGTGCAGCTTGTCACGCAGACGCTTGACCGTTACACTCAATGTATTGTCATTCACATAGTTTCCGTTCACATCCCAGACCTGTTCCAACAGTTTTTCCCTGGTGACAATCCTGCCCTTATTTCTCATCAGGCACATAAGCACCTGATACTCCGCCGCACTCAAACTCACTTCCTCCGATCCGCAGGTAACCAGCATACGGTTTAGATCCATCGTGATCCCGCCGCAGGACAGATACTGCCCGCTCACATTTCCGCTTCTTCTGAGGAGCGCCTGCACTCTGGAATATAATACCTCCAGCGCGAAAGGTTTCACCACATAATCGTCCGCTCCGCTCTCGAATCCTGAAACAATATCCGCGCTGTCACCCCGCACCGTCAGAAAAATAATTGGCAATTCCTTCCATGACCCGCGAATCCACTGACACAGCCCGTCCCCGCGCCCGTCCGGCATATTCCAGTCCAAAAGCACCATGGCAGGCAGACGTCGTGAAAGCGCCAGCTTTACTTCCGCGAGCGTGCCGTATATCGACACTTTTATATTCTTCCGTTCCAGATACGCCTTCACCATCCCCGCAATATTCGGATCGTCTTCCGCATAATATAGTTCCGTCATTCCACTGTTCCACCTTTTCTGTCTGAATTATATTTTGTATTATACCATACAAAAAGATAGGCATCTTCCAAAAAACATGCTATAATATATACAATATTGTTGAAGGAGGGGAAACCGACATGAAACTCTCAGATTTTATGGATATGTCGCATTTGCAGGAAGTGCAGGATGCCTTTTCTGCCGCCACTGGTCTTGCCGCCATCGCGATTGACACAGAAGGCAACTACATTACCAAAGGGAGCGGTTTCACGGATTTCTGCATGAAATATACCAGAGGATGTCCGAAAGGCGCAAAACGCTGTCAGAAATGCGATGCCGACGGTCATGGCGTCTATGAATGTCATGCCGGGCTGATGGATTTTGCCAATGATATTATCCTGAATGGTGAAAAAGTCGGCGCTATCATCGGCGGACAGGTTCTTCCGCACGAGCCGGATGAGGAAAAATTCAAAACAATCGCCGGGGAGCTTGGCATTGATCCAGACACCTATGTCCGCGCTGTTCAGAAAGTGCCCGTGCGTTCGGAGAAAGCAATCCGTGCGGCGGCTTCTCTCTTAAGCGATGTCGTGAACCGCATGGTTTTACAGGAATATTTGAGCGCTACAGAATATAAAAAGATTCATGTGTGGGAAAAAGAAATCGCAAATGCCACAGAAACCGTGGCGCGGATCAAAGAAAATACCAGAGAACTTGAGGGTATCGCCTCCAAGCAGACGATCATGGCATTAAACGCTTCCATCGAGACGGCGAGGGTCGGCGCGGCAGGCGCCGGGTTCGGCATTATCGCGAAACAGATGGGCACCTTTTCCAAACAGTCCACGGAAATCTATAAGAAGATTACGCAGGACGCCAACAGTATCGCTGAATCCATACATAAGATGAACGAAACCTGATCCGAATTTTCATAAACGTGCTAAGAAAAAAGCTGTCACCTGTTTTTACAGAGGACAGCTTTTTCATACTTTCCATCAAATTCCGCTTTGCAGAATCTCTGATCCGGCGTTACACGACAATCTCCAGATACCCCACCATCTTCGCCATATCGAACTCCTTGATCACGCCCAGATTGGGATCATAGTATTTCCCGTCATACCCTACAAGATAATGGCTGTATCTGCCCATGCGCTCCATGATGATCGTACACTTCGGCAGCTCCACGCTCTTGCCAAGGGTATACACAATCTTATCCGCATGGCGGATGCCCAGATATTCCAACGTTGCGATCATTTTACTCATGTTCGCCTGCCACTCCCGGCACTTCATAATATCGCACGCCTCGTCTAACGTCGTCCCCGCGATCATAGCGATGCAGGACTGTCCGCACAGACCGTCCCAAGGCTGTGTCACCAGCTCCACCCCGTCGATTTTACGGATGGGATGCTCCACGCTATAGGGACTGTCACCGATTCTTCCCATGACATTTCCCACAATCTCAATGGAAATCAGGTATTTTTTGCCAAGCTCCACCTTGGAAAGCGTATCCTGACTCACCGGGATATCATAGTACCCCTGCCCCTTCGGCAGCAGATCGCAGATAAAGCACACATCGTCAAAGCAGACCCGCACCGGCGCGTCACCTACCTTCTCGCATACCTCCCAGACATTGAAGGGCACGGAGATGGCATTTTCATTCTCCCGAAATTCCACAGTACCTTCAAATTCGTATTTCATGTCGTAACCCTGCCTTTCTTTTTTGTATTTTCACGGCGCAGACCTCTCACCGCTGTTTGCCGCCCTCATTCATCATCGTCCTCTTCCTCGTACTCCTGCGCGTCAAAGCTGACATTTAAATCCACGTCCCCCTTGATGCCGGACACCTTTCCCTTGTTCGTATACTGCCAGATTTTAAAGTCATAGGGAAAATAATAAGTCTCGTCATAATAGGCAAACCACTTATCGTACTCCTCTAATTCTTCTATATCCAGAAGCAGCATAAAAGTCTTCAAATTGCCGTATATCATGGGCGTATATCCCGCCTCTTTGACTTTCTCACAAAAAGCGATGCAGTATTTTGTCCGCTCCTCGCTGCTCAGATCGTTGCTGCGCGCGTTCGTGCTTGTCACTGCCTCCACGTCGATCACTACCGGATATGTCACCTTATAAGGCGCGATGGACTCGATCACAAACTCTGCTTCCTCCTCCGCCTCCTCCACGCTCATAGCCTGGGTAAAGAAATAGACGCCCACATCAATATCATTCTTCAAAGCTCCCTCGATATTTCTCTGGAAGGTTTCGTCCTCCAGAATTTCACCCTCTGTATACCCTCGGATTCCCAGACGGATAAAGGCATAATCCACTTCATCCGATGCCACCTTTTCCCAGTCGATCTTATCCTGATACCGGGATACATCTATTCCTTTACGGGAAATACGCTCTCCTTCTTCATAATAATGGATCACCCCGTCCCCATCCGCCATAAAAGACTCCGGATTGTATGTATTCTTTGCCAGTTCTTCCAGAATCGGGAAGAAATAATATCGCCCGGTATCAGCCACCACAACCTCATCCGGGTAGAAATCCCTGAGCATCTCCGTGGTTCCCTGTCCCGAGGTCATAAAGCCCTTGATCCGGTCAAGTAAGCCCTTTTCCACCTCTTCCCCCGTTTTCTCCTTCGCCTCCTCAACCGCACTCTCAATCAGGGCATCCACCTCATCCTGGCTGTACGCTGCCGCCTCTCTCAGGCGGATTTCCTCCAGCTCGCTCATAACCGCTGTGTTCTTCTGCTGAACCGCCCGGTACTGAAATACCATGACCAAGCAGATCGTTACCGCCGTCAAAGTTATAATGCAGAGAAGAATGGAGCCTGTGAGAATGCTGTTCTCACTTCTTCTCCGTCTCTTCCTGCCGCGCTTTTTCTGCGAATGATTCTCCTGCATAGACTCTCCTTTTATATGCGCATGTCATTATACGCGCTCACTAAAGTAGCTTTTGTACCCTTCCCCGAACACCTCTGTCGCACTCGTGATAATCATAAAGGAATTGGGATCCTCCTGTTTTACAATCTCCTCCGCTCTGGGCGACATGGGCTTTTTCACCACGCACATAATTACCCGCTTGTTATCTCCACTATATGCGCCCTGCCCTTTTATATATGTCACGCCGATATCCAGATCAGACAAAAGACGCCCCGCAATGTTTTCCGCCTTCGAACTGATGATATACAGAAGTTTTGCCTCATCCCTGCCGTAGAGCACAATATCCATCACCACAGAAGTGCATGTAGCGGAAATCGCCGCATACAGCGCGGCATTCAGATCCCGGAACACAATGCCTGAAAGGGTCACCACCAGCGCATCCGCAATAAAGAAAATTTTACCTGTCTTCAGATGCGGAAAGTGAAGCCGCAGCGCCTTGACGATAATGTCCATTCCACCCGTGGTCGCACCCGCCCGGAAAATCACGCCGATGGAAACCGCCGTGAACGTTCCGCCCACAAGCGCCGCCAGAAGAATATCATCCGTTGCCGCCCCATACGGCGCCAGCACATCCGTAAAAAACGAAATCAGCGCCGTTGCATAAATTGTGGACACCGTGAGCACGATTCCGAACTTCCACACCGCAAAGACCAGGATCGGTATATTGATCAGCATAATGAGCGTACCCGTACCGACCGGTAAAATCCTGCTCAAAATAATGGCGATACCTGTCACGCCGCCCGGCGCCATATTATTGGGATCCGTAAAAAGGCTGACCCCGGCAGCATAGAGAAATGCCGCTGCCGTTATAATAACATATTTCTTTACTTTCTGCATGAATATGAGTCCTGTCCTTTTTCCTTTAGTCATATCCACTTTATAGTATATTTACACGCTCGCCCGCACAAGCTTCGGCTGGTATCCATTGTCCTCAAGCGCTTTGATGATCTGGTTTTTGTGCTCTGTACCGTATGCCTCCAGCGTAATCCGCAGCTCCACCGCCGCATTACGGTTGATGGAGACAAACTGGTTATGCTCCAGCTTGATGACATTGCCGCTCTGTTTCGCGATCACGTCCGACACTCTGGAAAGCTCGCCCGGCTTGTCCGGCAGAAGCACCGATACGGTAAATATCCTGTCGCGCAGCACAAGACCCTGCTGCACCACGGAGGACATGGTGATCACATCCATATTGCCGCCGCTTAAGATGGAAACAATCTTTTTATGCTTCACATCCAGATGCTTTAATGCCGCCACCGTGAGCAGCCCGGAATTTTCCACCACCATCTTATGGTTCTCCACCATATCCAGAAATGCCACCACCAGCTCCTCATCCTCGACCGTGATGATATCGTCCAGATTTTTGCTTACATAAGGGAAAATCCTCTCTCCCGGCGTTTTCACCGCCGTACCGTCCGCAATTGTGTTGACCTGCGCCATGGTCTGCACTTTTCCCGCCTTGATGGACGCCTGCATACATGCCGCACCCGCGGGCTCCACACCAATCACTTTAATTTTCGGATTCAAAAGTTTCGCCAGCGTGGATACGCCGGTGGCAAGACCGCCGCCGCCGATCGGCACCAGAATATAATCCACTAAAGGAAGTTCCTTGATGATCTCCATGGCGATCGTTCCCTGTCCCGTCGCCACATCCAGATCATCGAAGGGATGCACGAACGTATAGCCGTTCTTCTCGACCAGCTCCAGCGCATGGGCACATGCCTCGTCATACACGTCGCCGTGCAGGATCACCTCCGCCCCGTAACTCTTCGTACGGTTTACTTTGATGAGAGGGGTTGTGGTAGGCATCACGATCACCGCCTTCACCCCGTAACATTTTGCGGCGTATGCCACACCCTGGGCATGGTTCCCGGCAGAAGCCGTAATCAGCCCTTTCGCCCGCTCTTCCTCCGACAACGTACTGATTTTATAGTAAGCGCCCCTGAGCTTATACGCACCCGTCAGCTGCATATTCTCCGGTTTCAGGTAAACTTTGTTCCCGGTCTGTGCACTGAAATAATCGCTGTACACAAGCTTCGTCTCCGAAGCAACCTCCTTCACAACCTCATAGGCTTCCTCGAACTTGTCTAATGTCATTGCTTCCATCCCCTATGTGCCTCCTTACTTCTGCTACTATTCACAGCTTCCCGCTGCCCATAGTAACGGCATTTACTGCTCGTCCTCCTCCGCTTTCACATCAAAGAGCGCGTCCACAAACTGCTTTGCGTCAAATTTCTGTAAATCCTCTATGGATTCTCCCACGCCGATATACTTCACCGGAATCTGCAGTTCCGACTGGATCGCAACCGCGATGCCGCCCTTTGCCGTCCCGTCCAGCTTCGTCAGAATAATGCCGGTCACATCCGCCACCTCACTGAACTCTTTCGCCTGCTGCAGGGCGTTCTGCCCCGTGGTGCCGTCCAAAACAATCAGATTCTCCCGATGAGCATCGGGAAACTCCCTGTCGATAATACGGTTAATCTTTTTCAGCTCCTCCATCAGATTCTTTTTGTTGTGGAGCCTCCCTGCCGTATCGCATAAGAGCACGTCCACGTTTCTCGCCTTCGCCGCACTCACCGCGTCGAAAATCACACTCGCCGGATCCGCGCCTTCCGTGCCGCCGATCATGTCCACGCCGGCACGAGCCGCCCACTCGGAAAGCTGTTCTCCCGCCGCCGCGCGAAACGTATCCGCCGCCGCGATTAACACTTTTTTCCCCTGTCCCTTAAGCTGTGCCGCAAGCTTTCCGACCGTGGTGGTTTTTCCCACGCCGTTAACGCCGATCAGCATCACCACCGACCGTTCCTTCTCGAAATCGTAGGCTGTCTCTCCCACTTCCATCTGCTCCCTGATGCTGTCAATCAGATGTTCTCTGCAGGCGGCAGGTTCCTTGATATGGTTTTCTTTCACCTGCTTTTTCAGCCGCTCCAGAATCTCCTCGGTGGCGTTCACCCCGATGTCTCCCATAATGAGAATCTCCTCAAGCTCCTCATAAAAGTCGTCGTCGATGCTGGAAAATCCGCCGAACACCGCATCCATGCCGTGTACAATATTGTCCCTCGTCTTGGTCAGGCCCGCTTTCAACCTGCCGAAGAACCCCTTTTTTTCTTCGCTCATGCCTTCCCTTTCCTCATCTAATCATCTAAATCTTTATCAATCAGATTGACGCTCACCAGCGTAGAGACGCCCTTCTCCTGCATGGTGATACCGTAGAGCCTGTCCGCCTTCTCCATAGTGCCGCGCCTGTGCGTAATCACAATAAACTGCGTGTTCTTCGTAAGCTTGTGCAGATACTTGGCAAACCGCGTCACATTGTTCTCGTCAAGAGCCGCCTCAATCTCGTCAAGAAGACAGAACGGCGAAGGTTTCAGATTCTGAATCGCGAAGAGCAGGCAGATCGCCGTCAGGGACTTCTCTCCGCCGGACATCTGCATCATGTTGACCAGCTTCTTCCCGGGCGGCTGCGCAATCACCAGAATGCCTGCCTCCAATACATCCTCGTCCTCAATCAGCTCCAGGGAACCTTTGCCGCCGCCGAACAGTTCCTTGAACACCTTGTCGAACTCCCGGTTGATCTGGGCGAATTTTTCATTAAACTGCTTCCGCATGGAAGTGTCCAGCTCCTCGATAATGCCGAGAAGCGTTTTTTCCGCCTCCACCAGATCGTCGTGCTGTGTTTTCAGAAAAGTATACCGTTCCATCAGATTGCGGTAATCCTCGATGGCGTTCACGTTCACATCCCCAAGCTTTCTGATCGCATCTTTCAAATTGCTGATCTCCCGCTTCATTGCCGGCAGGTCGGTCATCTCCTCATTCTTTAGTCCTTCCGCGTCAGAGAGTGTAATCTCGTACTCGTCCCACATATAATTGATCTGGGACTCGATGGATTCCTCCATACGCTCTTTCTGCGCGTTCAGGCGGTATACTTCCTTGTCGAGCGCCGCCATGCGCTGGGAGAGTTCTTCCCGCGTGCCAAAAAAATTTTTCTGCTTTCCGGAAAGTTCCTCCTTCGTCTCCACGTCCTCTTTCAGTTTGATCTCCGCCTCCGTCTGCGCCGTATGGGAAGCCGCAATGGTTCTCTCGATCTCAAGAATGTTCTCCTTCTTGCGCTCCACTTCCTCCTTGCCCAGATGCAGCCCTTCCTTCACCTCTTTCAGTTCTGACTGATAGCGTTCTCTCTCTCCGTCCACGCGCTCCAGATTCTGCCGCCTGAAATCGGCGTTCTGGCGCATTTTCTCCACTTCCACATCCCACTCGGTCATCTGTGCCGACTGCTCGGATTCAAGAGCTCGCTTTTCCTCAAGCTGCGTCTGAAATTCGGCAATCTGGACCTCCACACTCTTTTCCAAAGCCTCGGAATCAGCAAGCTCTTTCGCCGCCGCTTCCTTGCCCGCACGTATCTCACCGATCTGGGTCTCGATATCCTGCTCCTCCGTCTTTAACTCGCCGAAACCCTCCGTGGTTTCGCTCTTCTTTTCCTCCGCCTGCATCACGCTCATTCTGGCGGTATTCTGCTCGATATATTTGCGCTGAATCTGCCCCTTGACATCCTCGATCTCGAGACGCAGCTTGTTACGCCCCCGTTTGGTCTCCTCGATCTCATTTAAGATCTGGTCGATCTCCTTCACATACTGCTTAACCTTTTTCTCCAGCTCCTCCATCTCCCGGCGTCTTCCGAGCAGATTGGAATTATTCTTAAACGCGCCGCCGCTGATGGCACCGCCGGGCACGAGAAGCTCGCCTTCCAGGGTAACCATACGGATGCCATAATCAAACTTTCTGGCGATCTTTACCGCATTGTCAACATTGTCAACGACCATAATGCGCCCCAGCATCGCCTTCGCCACATTCCGGTATTTCTTTTCAATATTTACAAGCGCATCCGCCATCCCTATTACGCCCGGCTCCTTCAATGCATCCTTGTTTTTAAATTCCTGGGGATGGGTAATGCTTGTAAGCGGCAGGAACGTCGCTCGCCCCGCCCTCGCCTTTTTCAGGAAGCCGATCATCCGCTTGGCGGTTCCCTCATCCTCCGTGACGATATTCTGGATATTGCCGCCCAGCGCCGTCTCAATGGCGGTCTCGTACTTCGCCTCCGCCTGGATGATATCCGCCACAACACCGATGATACCCTTCTCGCTATCCTTTTTCTCCATGACAGCCTTGACGCTGCCGCCGTAGCCCTCGTAACGCTCCGTCAGATTAGAGAGCGCTTCCAGCTTGGACTTCTGCTGGTGATAGAGCACCTGCGTATCCCGCAGTTTCTGGTCTTTCCCTGCGAGCTCATCCCGCACGCCGGCAAGACGCTCTTCCATGAGCTCCTGCTGTTCCGTCAGCTCCTTGATGGATCGTGTAATCGCCTCAAATTCTTCCTCCAGCTTTTTGATCGTCTCTGTCTGCTCCGCCTCGTCGGACTTGGCACGGAGAAGCCTGGAGTTCAGTTCCGCCTTCCGTATATTCACCTGCTCCAGCATCGTGTCAAAACGTCCCAGCCTTGACTTGATGGTGGCGCGGTTATTGAGCGCCTCTATAATGGTATTCTTTCCGCTTTCAATATGATTATTTAAGGTTTCTATCTCGCTCTGGGTTTTTTCCAGAAGTTCTCTCGCCGTCGTCCGCTCCTCCTCCAGAGCCGCCAGCTTTTCGTCGATCTCCTGTTTCTGCGCGAGGATGGTCTCCCGCTCTTTATCTCTCTCCGCCAGCTGTTCACTGATGCTGTTGATGCGGGTCTGCAGATGCTCCTCATTGCCCTCCGCAGAGTGAATCTGCTCCTTTAAGACATTGATCTCGCCCTCCAGCTTGGAGCGCATCACGCCCGTGTCCGTGAGCGTGGCTCTCGCCGCCTCAATCTCCGCGTCCAGCTGCTCGATGCGGCTCTGGATCCGCTCGTACTCCTCCTTGGTAGACTCATATTTATCCGTGGTCTCCTGCAGATCGCCGGAAGCAATGCGCAGCTTCTCATCCACATCCTTAAGCTGCTCCGTAATCCTTATATTTTCAAGCAGGAACACATTGACGTCAAGAGTCTTTAACTCCTCCTTCCTGCGGAGATAAACCCTTGCTTTTTCCGCCTGCTTTTCAAGAGGTCCCGTCTGTTTCTCCAATTCCGCCAGAATATCGTTCACGCGTAGCAGGTTCTGTTTTTCCGCCTCCAGCTTCTTCTGCGCCGCATACTTTCTCCGCTTAAATTTCACAATGCCTGCCGCCTCGTCAAAAAGCTCCCTGCGCTCCTCCGGCTTGCCGCTTAAGATCTTATCAATCTGCCCCTGTCCGATAATGGAGTAGCCCTCCTTACCGATACCGGTATCGTAAAACAGTTCATTGACGTCTTTCAGGCGGCACGGCGTACCGTTTAACATATATTCGCTCTCCCCGGAGCGGTACAGCCGCCTCGATACCGTCACTTCGTCGAAATCAATGGCAAGCTGATGGTCTGAATTGTCCAGTGTAATCGCCACATAGGCATAGCCCAGCGGCTTTCTCATCTCTGTTCCGGAAAAGATCACGTCCTGCATAGATGCGCCGCGCAACTGCTTGATGCGCTGTTCTCCCAACACCCACCTGACCGCGTCCGCAACGTTGCTCTTCCCGGAACCGTTCGGCCCTACAATACCGGTAATGCCATTGTGAAATTTAAAAGTTATTTTATTTGCAAAGGATTTAAACCCGTGCACTTCTATACTTTTTAAATACATATATTACCTTTCTTTTCTCGCAAGAAGAGCCTGGTAAGCCGCCTGCTGCTGTGCCGCTTTCTTGGAATGTCCGACTCCCCATCCCACCTTTTTCTCTCCCACGTAGACCTCCACCTCAAAAGTTTTATCGTGCTGTGGTCCCTCTTCTTTTACGAGTTCGTAATGAAGCGCACCCTCGTTCCCCTGCTGCACCTGCTCCTGCAGAATCGTCTTGGCGTCATAAAAAAGCTGTTTGTGCTCCAAATCCGAAAGGATAAAGCGGTGGATAAACGCAGAGGCTTCCTCTAGTCCCCCATCCAGATAAATCGCGCCGATTACCGCCTCCATCACGTCGGAGACAATAGAGTCCCTGGTTCTTCCGCCGGTTGCCTCCTCTCCCTTTCCGAGCAGGATAAACTGCTCCAGAGAAAAATCCCTCGCACAGAAAGCGAGCGCAGGCTCGCAGACCATGGAGGCACGCATCTTCGTCAGTTCCCCCTCCGGCGTATCCCCCCGTTCCCGGAAAAGGAAGTCGCTGCTCACAAGCTCCAATACCGCGTCCCCCAAAAACTCCAGCCGCTCATAATCTTTAAATTTATTGATCTTCATCTCATTGGCGTAGGAACTGTGAGTGAGCGCCTGGCGCAGCAGTTTCTTATCCCGAAAATGATATGCAATTTTTTCTTCCAGCCCGCCAAACGCTTCGTCCGTCATAAAAATGGTCATGCCCTTTCTCTCACGTGGAAAAGCCCCTTCCTCATCAGAAAGGGCCAACCGCTTACTCCCTGCTGCTCTTGATCAGTTCTACCGCCTCGCCCACCGTAGTGATGCGTTCCGCCTTTTCAGCCGGTATTTCAATCTGAAAAGCGTCCTCAATTCCCATGATAATCTGGTAAACATCCAGGGAATCCGCTCCCAGATCCTCCAGAAATGTGGTCTCCTCCGTGATCTCCTTCGGGTCTACACTTAAAATCCCCGCTATCACTTCCCGTAATTTATCAAACTCCATCGCCAAACATACCTCTCCGCTTTCCCAAGCGTCTCCCGCTGTTGGTATCTTATTGTTCACGCATTACCTGCTCCCGGATCTTTTCGCTGATCTGCTGCTCCGTAAATGCAATGCACTGTAAAATCGAGTTTTTAATCTCGTTCGCCTTCGAACTTCCGTGTGTTTTCACCACAAGGCCTTTCAGCCCCAGAAGCGGCGCGCCGCCGTACTGTTCCAGATCGAACGCCTTCAAAGTCGTCTTAAGCGCAGGCTTCACCAGAAGCGCGCCGATTTTGCTTCGAAGGGAGGTCATCATGCCCTCCTTCACTTTGCTGATCAGCGTCAGTCCCACACCTTCATAAGTTTTCAGGATCACATTTCCCACAAACGCCTCACAGACGATCACGTCCGCCGCTCCCGCCGGAATATCCCTCGCCTCCACGCTGCCGATAAAGTTGATGTCCGTACAATTTTTAAGAAGGGGAAAAGTTTCCTTAACAAGTGCATTTCCCTTCTCTTCCTCCGCGCCGATATTCACAATGCCGACCTTCGGATTTTTCACGCCCATCACATATTCCATATAAACCGAGCCCATCTTCGCAAACTGCACCAGATGGGAAGGTCTTGCGTCCACATTCGCGCCGCAGTCAATCAGCAGGGAACAGCCTGTCGCCGTCGGAATAAGCGGCGCAAGAGGCGGTCTCTCTACTCCTTTAATCCTGCCCACAATCACCTGTCCGCCCACCAGAGTCGCCCCGGTGCTTCCCGCGGACACATAGGCGTCACAGGTGCCGTCCTTTACCAGGTTGAGCGCCTTCACAAGCGAAGAGTCCTTCTTCTTACGGATCGCCATCACCGGCGGCTCCGCCGTCTCTATAATCTCGGAGGCATGTACCACCTCAATCTGCTCCTTCGGATATGTATAACCGGCAAGCTCCTTTTCCAGAACATCCTGCTTTCCGACCAGATACACCTTGATCTTGCCGCTCTCGTTTACTGCCTCCACTGCGCCCTTTACCGTCTCCACAGGGGCGTTGTCGCCACCCATGGCATCCACAGCCACATTTATCCATTTACTCATATGATCTCCCTCAGAGCCAAGCAATTTGTTACTCAAATTATCATACTAAATCCGCCCATAAAAATCAAGGCTCTTCGAGAGGTTCCCGAAAAGCCCGTGCACATCGTTTAATCAACCGCGATGATTTCTTTTTTGTTGTATGTTCCGCATTTCTTACATACTCTGTGGGGCACCATCAGCGCGCCGCACTTGCTACATTTCACCAATGTAGGAGCAGTCATTTTCCAGTTTGCTCTTCTCTTATCTCTTCTGCTCCTGGAAGATTTGTTTTTAGGACAAATAGACATCGTCACACCTCCTTATCCGCTTCAAAAATATCTTTGATCGCCGCCATTCTGGGATCGGGGACAAACGTGTCGCAATCGCACATCCCCGTATTCAGATCCCTGCCGCATATGGGGCAGATCCCCTTACAATCCGGCTTACACAGGATCTTCATAGGCCAGCTTGTCACTATCTCACTGATTAGCAAGTCCTCTACATTCAACTGAAAGCCTTCCATGAAGGGCTGTTCTTCGTATGCCGAAGGTTCAGCCGCTATATCCGGCGCCCACACTTCTCTGGTAAAGCTGACTTCCCGCTTCTCTTCCACCGGCTTCAGACATCTGTCACAGCCCGCCGAGAAGACAAAATCCGCTTTTCCCTCAATCCGTGCCCTGCCCTTTCCCGTGTTTGCAAAAACAAAGCTCACCGGTGATGAAGCAAGCACCGGAAATTTCTCCCCACCGACAGAAATTTCTGTAATCCCTGTTTCTGTCTGCATGGAAACAACTCTGTCCTCATTTGTCAACACTTCCGTCAGGTTCACGAACATAGCAGACTCCTATCCACACTCAAACAATTATACATAGGGCATCCCGGTTTGTCAACCGAATATTTTTAGAAATCCGGTCAGACGGAGAACTGCCCGACACCGCCCACAAGCTGATCCACGTCGCCCTTCAGATCCTCCACCATTTCCTTGGATCTTGCCACAATCTGTCCCAGCTCCTCTGTCATGGCGGAAGTCTCCTCGGAGGAAGCCGCATTGTCCTGCGCCAGAGAGTTTAATGTATCGAGCACCGTGGTAATGCCCTGTCTCTGTACCTCAATCTCCTCCGTCATGGCTTCAATGTTCACTATCGACGCCATGCACTGGTCCAGATTCGCATAGAGCTCTGCAAAAATGCTCTGCGTATCATTTAATACATTCACCTGACGTTCTACCGTCCCGTTCACCTTCTCCATGATCTGCAGGGACTGTACCGATTTGCTCACCAGATCATTGATAATATTGGAGATCTGGCTCACCGACTGCGTAGACTGGTTTGCCAGCGCCCCAATCTCCGTTGCCACCACCGCGAAGCCCTTGCCGCTCTCCCCGGCGCGCGCCGCCTCAATGGACGCGTTTAACGCCAGCAGGTTGGTCTGATCCGCAATCGCGTCGATCAGCCCCGCCGCCTGCTTGATGGCATCTGCCGCCTCGTTCGTCGCCTCGGCATGCTCATGCATACTTATCACGTCCTCTTTCGTGCGCATATTTGCCTGTACCAGCTCCTGCAGTTTTTCAGAGCACTCTCTGCTCAGTTTCTTCATGGAATCGGAGTTATCACGCAGATCCGCCACTTCTTTGGTGGTCTTGTCAATACCCTGCGCGATTTTATTGACTTCGCCGGTAGCATCCGACGTGGAAGCCGCCTGCGCTGTAATATTTTTGGCAATCTCCTCCACCGCAATGTCCACTTCCCCGATGGATTTCTCCATATGCTGGAAGCTCTCCTCAAACTCTACCGTCATATCCTCCACTTTATGTGCCGTGCCCGCAATCGCCATGATGAGACCATGAATCTTCTCTCTTGCCGTATTCAGGCTGTCCGCCGCCACGCCCATCTCGTTTCTCTGCTTCACTTCCACATCCGCCTTCAGATCTCCCTCAGAAATGCTGACCGCGAAATCTTTTACCCTGCGAAGGGGCACAACCAAAAATTCCCCGACGATAAAGGATACCACCACCGTGACAATCAGCAGAATGGCGAGACATCCCGACATCATCGCGCAGGAATTGTGGTACTGCTTTGTGATCGAAGCCTCCACCTCCAGCATCTGCGCGTTCATGTCGTCCACGTAGTTGCCTGTGGAAACCGCCCAGCCCCACGGCTCAAAGTAGCCGGAATACGCCACCTTGGGCGCGACGGTCACCCCGTCCGCCTTTGTGAAGGAAAACTGGTTATAACCGCCCTTTTCCGCCGACTGGCACACTTTCATAATGGACTGAATGATCATAATGCCATCCTGATCCTCCAGATCATAACGGTTATTTCCTTCCTGCTCAGGCAGGATCGGATGCATAACCAGTATGTAATCTTTGTCATCTATCCAGAAATAACCGCTGCCGTCATCCCGGTAACGCATGGCGCGGACGATCTCAGCCGCCTCCGCTTTCGCCTCTTCCTCGGTCATCTCCCCTGCTGCCGCCTTGTCATACTCCGCCTGCAGGATCGCCAGCACACTCTGCACCTGTGACTTGATCTCCGTCCGATACCCGTCATCCATCGCCTTCTCGTACTCGTCGTATGCGCCGTTGGAAATGTTTTTCATCGCCAGAATGCCGATCAGACCGACCGCGCAGCCGATCACGATTCCCAGCGCCGCGCAGACTAAGATCAGCGTCGTTTTCAGGCTTTTTGTTCTACCCCGTTTCTTGTCCAATTTCCACACATCCTTCCCATAAGTCTGTTCTTCTCCCAAAACAATATTATTATACACCTGTCCCCCCTGTTTTTCAAGCATTGACGCGCGAATACACGCGTCGCGTGTCGTCAAAATAATTCCTGCCAAAATATTTTCCCGGCGCCCATATTTGTGTTATACTGTAAGGAACGCAGGAAAACCGATCTGCGGATTTCGGCGTTTTACATACGCCAAATATATCATTTAGGGAGGATTCCAGTTATGTATCATTTCACAGACGACTGCCTGATCGGCGTGGAACAGATCGACAACGAGCACAGAGAACTGTTCCGCATCATAAATGAAACGCAGGAATTGTTGGATAACCAGATTTTAAACGACAAATATGACCACATCATAGAGACGGTCGAACGACTGGAACAGTACGCGGAAGCGCATTTCCGGCACGAGGAGGACTACATGGAGAGCATCCGCCACCCGGAGCTTTCCCTGCAGAAAAAACAGCATCTCTTCTTCCGCGACAAAATCAACGGCATCACAAACTCCTTCTCCTCCGACAACGCCCAGCAGGAAGTGCTTGACGATCTGCTGCGGTATCTCGTGACCTGGCTGTACCGCCACATCATCAGCTCCGACCTGATGATCGGCAAACTAAAGCCCTCGGGAAGCAGAATCGCGCCGCAGTTTAGCGATGCCTACCTGACAGGCATTCCGCTGGTTGACAAGGAACACCGGGAACTGTTCCGCATCATCGGGGATGTGTACCGCGTGATGACGGATGAATATGCTTTTGATAAATACGACGAGATCGTCCATCTGCTCGAAGAGCTCCGGGATTACACGAAATTCCATTTTCAGGACGAGGAAATGTATATGGAAAGCATTCACTATGACGGGCTGGAAGCGCAGAAGCGGGCGCACGAAGCTTTTGTATCGAGACTGGAAGAGATGGACTTGGAGCATGTTGACGAGAACCAGCAGGAGACGCTTGAGGACCTTATGGAGTTTCTGACAGAGTGGCTGGTGAACCACATCCTGCATACGGACAAGAAAATACCGACAGGGGCGCAGAGTTAGCGCCCCTTTTCCGTTTCGTTTTTATCCATAGTATTTATCACAGAATTATAAAATCAAATATCAAAAACCACTAGATGTTGTGGTGGCTCTCAAGCATTAGAATACCAAAATCAAATGGCTCTCAAGCGATAAAACGGTGGCTCCGAAGCGTTAGAATATTCACTTATATTATAACCACATTTCACTGTAATTGTCAAATCTTGATAAGTGTTTTCATTTTTTGATAACTGTTTTTTTACTCAACTTTCCCAGCAGATATTTTTGAATAAAGCCTGAATAAATGCAGCTTGGG
>ERZ779637.51-NODE-51-length-80962-cov-18.923937_pt1 | contig 80962 bp, 81 predicted proteins | sample MGYA00514196_ERZ779637 | MGnify/ENA primary metagenome ERZ779637 (study PRJEB29562, sample SAMEA4376700) | mouse gut metagenome | isolation source: Cecum | study: EMG produced TPA metagenomics assembly of the A DSS colitis mouse model was used to assess the...
TAAGCGGCCGGATATTCATCACCGGAGTGTGTGTTTGGAGGGAACATGCGGAACTTAATATAGAAGGAGAGGCTATATAACATGAAAGAGAACAAACGGACAGTCCATGCGGAGGGCGGCAGAGTGGTGCGCCACAGTATCCCCAGCAACATTCTTTTCTGGCTGAAGATCTATTGGAAATGGGAGCCTGGCGTGGTGCTGCTGGCAGCGTTGGAACTGATTCTGGGGGCGCTGGTTCCCCTGGTGGGCATTTACCTGCCCAAGCTGGTACTGGATATGCTGGCCGGGCATGTCACGGCGGCGGTGCTGATCCGCACCCTGGGGTTGTGGGGCCTGTTGGCAGCGGCGCTATACGGAGTGAGTGGCGGCCTGAGGGGAAAATATTATGTGCAGAACTCTGTGCGCAGTTATCTAATGCCGGAGCTTTTTCTCAAGAGTCTGCGAGTCTCCTATGAGATTCCCGAGTCCGAGTGGGGAAAAAAGGCATATCAGGAGGCTTTGGGAGTGGCATCAGGAGGCGATTGGTCCGCCAGTACCAGGACTTTTGACGGTACACTGGCAATCCTGCAGAATATTCTGTGTTTTGCTCTGTATTCCACGGTGCTGGGCGTGTTAAATCCCTGGGTTGTTCTGGTACTGATGGCATTGTCCATGCTGAATATCCTGGTGATTGAGAAAGGGCTGCGCTTTGAGGATTCCATGCGGGAGAGAGAAGCCCGGCATGGCCGACACTGGAATTACATCCTCTCCGCCATGGGCAATATGACGGCGGCCAAGGACGTGCGGATCTTCGGGATGCACCCATGGCTCGGCGGCATCCGGGATCGGGCGGTTACGGAGATGGAGGAGGACAAAAAGGCGTACCAGCGCCTGCACAACTGGCAGCAGGCCATGAACGGGCTCATCGGCCTTGTGCGGGATGTGGCGGCCTATGGCTATCTGATCTACAGTGTGTCCACGGGGCAGATTGGTGTCAGCGATTTTGTATTGTATTTCGGAGCAGTCACCGGCTTTTCCGGTTTCGTCACCGGGATGCTGTATCAGGTTGGGGATCTGAAATCCGCCCGCAATGCCACCGACTATTTCCGGGCGTACATGGCGCTCCCGGAGGAGGTTTCGGAGGAGGAGAGCATAAGGGCCGTGACTCCCGATGCCCAGAGGAACCAGACGGGAGCTATGACCTGCGGTGAGCATGGCGGGCAAAAGCCTATGGCGAGTGTGAAAGCAGGAGAGAACTTCCAGGGAACAGATGGCCGGGCGGCATACGCCGGGCAAAGGTTTCCGGCTCCCGGCATTGTCTTTGAGGACGTGGGTTTTGCCTATAAGAAGGAGGACGGTACTCCCGGGGAGAAGGTTCTGGATCATTTCAACCTGACCATCGCGCCGGGGGAGAAGCTGGCCCTGGTGGGGGTAAACGGCGCAGGCAAGACCACACTGGTAAAACTCCTGTGCGGGCTGTACCAGCCGGATCAGGGACGCATTTTGGTGAATGGCCGAAGCCGGTCGGAGATGGAGTCGGAAGAGTGGTATCAGATGCTTTCCGTAGTGTTCCAGGAGCAGCTGGTGCTGCCCATAACCATAGCGGAGAACCTATCCCTGCAGCGCCGGGAGGAAACGGATGACGAAAGAGCCTGGGCGGCGTTGGAAAAGGCGGGTTTATCAGAGACATTTGCGCGGCAGAAACTTACCCTGGATACATTTATGAAAAAGACCATATCCCGAAAAGGCATTGAACTTTCCGGCGGTCAACAGCAGAGACTGATGCTGGCCAGGGCTCTGTATAAGGACGCTCCGCTGTTGGTGCTGGATGAGCCCACGGCAGCCCTGGATCCCATAGCGGAGAGTGAGGTCTATGAAAGCTATCTGCAGCACAGCAGGGGCAAGACGGCCATCTTCATCTCCCACAGGCTGGCCAGCACCCGGTTTTCGGACCGCATTATCCTGCTGGATCACGGACAGATTCAGGAGGAGGGCACCCATGAACAGTTGATGAAGCTGGGCGGCGCATACGCCCACATGTATCAGGTGCAGAGCAGCTATTACGAGAAAGAGGCCGAGATAGGGAACATACGGAACTCTAAATTAGGCACTTACTAATAGAGTTATGTGCAAAATGGCAATAATTTGATGCCGGATCTGGGGACGCAGGGCATATGTAAAAATATATTAGGAGAATAGGAATGGAGACAGACTTGACAAGCAAGCTTCCTCTGCGGGAGCATATTAAGAATATAAGGAAAGTTCTGAAGGTAGTACGGGAACTGGACAAAACTTTTTTTCTGTACACGGGGCTGAAAGCCCTGTTGGATTCCATAGGGACATACGTGGGACTGCTGCTGTCCGTATATATTTTGGATCAGCTGGCGGCGGGGGCGGATTTCCGCCGCAGCTTCCTGGTGGCGGCTGTGACTTGTGTATTGCTCTTTGCGGTGCAGTTCTGCGGCGGTATGCTGCAGAACCGCCTGAATGTGCGGTGGGAGATTATATACCGCAAATGGGACTGCATGACGGAGGAAAAGATTCTGAAGATGGATTTTGCCAAGATCGACGATCCCAAGACCCGTAAAATGCGGGAGCGCATCTGGCAGGACAACAACTGGGGGGCGGGTATCAATACTATTCGCTGGTATATGGCGAACATTTTTAGCAGACTGTGCCGTTTGGCGGGCGCTTTGATCGTGGGCGCTCCGGTTTTCCTCTATATAGCGCAAGCCGGGAGTGCGGCTATCCTGCTGGTTCTGGCAGTTATACTTATTGCCTTGGCAGCGGGGAGTGCCCTGGGCACTTTTTACGAAAAGCGGCTGCAGCAGTTTATGATGGGCAAGGAGGAGACGGACGAGGAGCGGATAGAGAATGCCTCTCTGGCCTGGGATTTAGCCATGAACTATGGACACAGCTACCGGGAGGGCAAGGATATCCGGCTGTACCACGGCTACAGTCTGCTGCGCTACTGGACGTTGGAAAAGATGCTGAAGAGACGGCCCAGAGTGTGGGAGGCTTCGCGAAACAGCGGGAAAAGTAATTTCTGTGGCAGTTTCCCCTCCGGCATCGTGGAGTGCGGAGCCTATCTGATTGTGGCGATGCTGGCCCTGGCCGGGACGCTGACCATAGGGAATGTGGTTCGCTTTGCCGGATGCCTGCGGAATATCTTCAGCGACGTATCGGAATTGGTCTATCAACTGCCCCAGCTGGCCCTGGGGGCGCGCAGGCAGGTCAGCACACTGGAATTTTTAGAGATCGAGGACGAGATGTACAAGGGAAAACTCCCCCTGGAGAAGCGCAGTGACAATCTGTACCGGATCGAATTTCGGAATGTGTCTTTTAAGTACCCCAATGCGGAGCAGTATGCCCTGCGGCATTTTTCCATGGAACTCAAGGTGGGGGAGAAGCTGGCCATTGTGGGGATGAACGGATCCGGCAAGACGACCATGATTAAGCTCCTGTGCCGCCTGTATGATCCCCAGGAGGGGGAAATTCTGTTAAACGGTGTGGATATCCGCAAGTTTAAACATGAGGAGTACAGCAGGCTCTTTTCAGTGGTGTTTCAGGACTACCAACTCTTTTCCTTTCTGCTGGGAGAGAATGTGGCGGTTTCCGGCAGCTATGACGAGACAAAAGTGCTAAAGTGCCTGGAGGGCGCGGGACTGGGGCCGCGGCTGGCGGAACTGGAACAGGGCATCCACACTTATCTGTACAAGGATTATGAGGACGGGGTGGAGTTCTCCGGAGGAGAGGCCCAGAAAGTGGCCATCGCCAGGTCAATCTATAAGAAGGCCCCCTTCGTGCTTCTTGACGAGCCCACGGCGGCCCTGGATCCCCTGGCCGAATTTGAGATTTATAAGCGTTTTGACGATATTGTGGAGGATAAGACTGCCATCTATATCTCTCACAGGCTGTCTTCCTGCCGATTCTGCCACAAGATTGCCGTGTTCCATGAGGGCAGGCTGATCCAGCAGGGAACCCATGAACAACTGTTGCAGGACCGGGAGGGTAAGTACTACGAGATGTGGAATGCCCAGGCCCAGTACTATGTAGAGACATAGCGGATGAAAGGGTATCCGCTTCACGCCGCAAAACGTTAAAAAGCGCCGCAAGGCAAGGTGAAAACCTGCTTTGCGGCATTTTATCTGTGCAAATATTATCTGTTCTCCATGGGCACATACACCCGGTCCTCTCCGATGGACTTGTAGGCGGGGCGGATAATCTTGCCGTTGTTGGCAAGTTCCTCCAGACGGTGGGCGCTCCAGCCAGAAATCCTGGCGATGGCGAAGATAGGGGTGTACAGTTCCAGAGGCAGTCCCAGCATGTCATACACGAAGCCGGAATAGAAGTCCACATTGACGCTGACGCCCTTGTACATCTGACGTTCCTTCTCGATGATCTTAGGGGCCAGCCGCTCCACCAGGGAGTAGAGCGCAAATTCCTTCTCCAGACCCTTCTCCTGGGACAGCTTCTCCACGAAACTCTTAAATACTACGGCACGGGGGTCGGACTTGGAATACACTGCATGCCCTACACCGTAGATCAGACCCGCATGGTCAAAGGCTTCCTTGTGCAGCAGCCGCTTTAAGTAGACCGTCACTTCGTCCTCATCCGTCCAGTCCTTTACCACCTGCTTCATCTCCTCAAACATTTTCACCACCTTGATATTGGCGCCGCCGTGGCGGGGGCCCTTCAAAGAGCCGATGGCAGCGGCGATGGTGGAGTAGGTGTCCGTCAGCGAGGAGGTCACCACATGGGTGGTGAAAGAGGAGTTATTGCCGCCGCCGTGCTCCATGTGCAGAATCAGCGCAATGTCCAGTATCTTGGCCTCCAGCGGCGTATAAGCGCTGTCCGGGCGCAGGATATGTAAAATATTCTCGGCGGTGGACATCTCCGCCATCGGCTGATGAATGTACAGACTGTTGCCGTCGTGATAATGGCTGTAAGCCTGGTAGCCGTAGATGCTCAGCAGCGGGAACAGGCTTATAAGCTGCAGGCACTGGCGCAGCACATTGGGCAGGGAAGTATCGTCCGCCCGGTCGTCGTAAGAGTACAGAGTCAACACGCTGCGGGCCAGAGTGTTCATCATATCCTTGCTGGGAGCTTTCATAATGATATCCCGCACAAAGCTGGTGGGCAGGGTGCGGTATCCTGCCAGCATCTGTTTGAAACTCTCCAGTTCCTGATGGCTGGGCAGCTTGTCAAACAGCAGCAGATAGGTGGCCTCCTCGAAGCCGAATGCCTCATCCTTCGGCAGTCCTCCCACCAGATCCTTCACGTCATAGCCCCGGTAGAACAGACGACCGTGATCCGGCACCTGTGCGCCATTCTCGGTTTTGGTGGCACGCACGTCAGAGATATTGGTAAGTCCGGCCAGCACACCTTTTCCGTTCAAATCTCTCAGACCCCGCTTTACCTCATACTTGGTAAAAAGCTCTGTATCGATGATGCCGGCCTTCTCTGACATGGCGGCAAGTTTTAATATTTCGGGTGTAATTTCGCTGTAACTGTTATTATCCATAAGGGATCCTCCTTTCTGAAATGGGCGGAGTAAAACCGCCTGTTTTGTGATTCCCGATTAGGGCGATACCGCAGGCGGATCTGCGATACACAAAGGAAATATTATGAAAGCGCAGACTTTCATAATATGGATGGTCTTGCCACCCGCCGCCGGGAAGGCATCATATGATGGGAAGTCGCTATGAGGGCCTTGGTTTCCATAGCTTGAATGGCCATAGGGTTACAAAAGATGGCCGAAAGTATGGCAGACGTTTGCTGTCATGAGGCTGCCGCTTCCGATATAAGAATGTCCTGCGGCTTATGACGGGCAACGGAATATATTAACAGTTTAGCATGAAGGAGGTGTAAATTGCAAGGAAAAAAATGAAGTTTAGTTTTTTTTAATATTTATGTTGGCTGATAAATTATATTTGAATAAATATGCACCTGGTTTGTGATATGCAGGGGCGCGGTAAGTACTAAGCATGTTAATCCGTTAAAATTTTTATGGGGCAACTGTGTGAGGTAAAAAGTATAGGATGAAAGTTTCGAAACACAGTAATCAGCCGAAAAATCAACATAAATACTGTCACGCAAAAGAAAAATTTCGGAAGTTTCGAGAAATCCCCTTTCCAAAAAGAGAAGCATGTGATACAATCAATTTACCAAAGTTTACCATGAGGGCGGCAGAAGAGCGCTCTCAAATACTTCAAAAGGAGGGCAATTTACAATGGAAGGAAAAGCGACAAAGAAACCGGGGCTCAGGCGCGTCTGGGCGGTACTTATGACATTTGTGCTGCTTTTTCTGGCAACAGCGGACTGGATTGCGGGTATGTCGGTAGTGCATGCGGCCCAGGATCTGGTTCTGAAGCTTCACTATCACAGAGAGGATGGCAGCTATGACGGCTGGGATGTCTGGCTGTGGGAAATCGGCGGAGACGGAGGCGGTTTTGCCTTTGAGGAGGAGGACGGTGAGATGGTGGCCACAAAGGTGGTGACGCCGGGAGTAACCTCCATCGGCTTTATCGTCCGGACAGCCGATTGGACGAAGGACGTGGATAAGGATCAGTTTATTGATATCTCCGAGATGGTGTCGGGCACGGTGCATATTTATGTGGAGTCCGGCGTGGAGGGATATACCAAGGAATACGGTGAGGATGCCGTCACCGGGGTGAAGCTCTCAAAGGCCAGGTATGACCAGGAGAGCGGCGCAGTCACCGTAGAGATGACCGGCGAGGTGGAAGGAGACCTGCGGGAGGTTTTCCGGATCTGGGGCAGTGAAGGAGATGTGGTCATAGCGGAGGCTGTGAAGGGAGAAAAATGGCAGTATATCCTGACGCCGGACTCCCCTCTGGAACTCACCAGGGAATACAAAATCTCTTACGACGGGAATGAGTATAAGGTGACTATGCCTAATATTTATTCCACCGATGCCTTTGAAGAGGAATACACTTATACGGGAGATGACCTGGGCGCCCAATGGTCCCCGGAAGCTACCCGGTTTCGGGTGTGGGCTCCCACGGCAGATGAAGTGTTTCTGAACCTCTATGCCAGTGGTACGGATGGCACGGACGACCTGCTGGAACAGCTGGCCATGACAGCGGATGCCAACGGGACCTGGACGATTGAGAAGGAAGGAGACTTAAACGGTACATATTATACTTATACGGCAGTGATTAACGGGGAGGAGAGGGAAGCCTGCGATCCCTATGCCAGGACTACCGGGGTGAACGGAAAGAGAGCCATGGTCATCGACCTTGCCTCCACAAATCCTCAGGGTTGGGAGACAGATTCGGATCCCAATGGGGGCGGCGCCTACAATGACGCCATTATCTACGAACTGCATGTGCGGGATCTTTCCTCGGACCCCGGCTCAGGCATTGAGAATGTGGGCAAGTTTCTGGGATTGACGGAGACGGGGAGGCAGACCTCGGGGGGAATGGCCACAGGGCTGGATCACATCAAGGAACTGGGCGTCACCCATCTGCACCTTCTGCCGGTGTATGATTATGGCTCCGTGGATGAGGCCAATCTGGAGAAAACCCAGTTTAACTGGGGATATGACCCGGTAAACTACAATGTGCCGGAAGGCTCCTACTCCACAGATCCCTATAACGGAGAAGTGAGGGTGAGAGAGATGAAGCAGATGGTGAAGACGCTCCACGACAATGGGATCAGCGTTATCATGGATGTGGTATACAACCATGTGCAGAGCGCCGGAGATTTCTGTTTTAACAGGCTTGTGCCGGGATATTTTTCCCGTATAGATGAAAACGGCGCTTACTCCAACGGCTCCGGGTGTGGAAACGACACTGCGTCGGAGCGGAGCATGGTGCGGAAGTATATTGTGGACTCGGTTAAATATTGGGCGGATGAGTACCATATTGACGGATTCCGCTTTGACCTGGTGGGCCTGCTGGACACCCAGACGGTGAACCAGATCGTGGAGGAGGTCCACAGGGATCATCCCAATGTGATCTTTTACGGGGAAGGCTGGACCATGGACACGGCGGTGACCAAGGAGGGGATCGTCATGGCCACCCAGGTAAATTCCACGGAGACGCCGGGATTCGCGTATTTCAGCGACACCATCCGGGACGCCCTGAAAGGGAGCGTGTTTGACACTTCCCTGGGATATGTCTCCGGGGCCGAGGGCCTGGAGGACACCATACGGCAGTGCTTTATGGGATTGACTGATTGGTGTACCACCCCGGCCCAGACCGTCAACTATGCGTCCTGTCATGACAATCTGTCCATGATGGACCGGCTCACCAGGTCCGCCTTAAGTTCCCCCAGGGCGGATAAGATTCGGATGAACAACCTGGCGGCAGCCATCTATCTGACTTCCGAGGGGATTCCCTTCATGCAGGCCGGGGAAGAAATGCTCCGGACCAAGATGAAGACCGACGGCACTTTCGATGAAAACAGCTATGCGTCGCCGGACTATGTCAACAGTCTGAAATGGGATACGCTGGACCAGGAAGAGTACAGGCAGGTCTTTGAATATTACAAGGGCCTTATCGCCTTCCGGAAGGCTCATGGAGCCCTGCGGCTGACCAATGCCCAGGATGTGGAGCAGAACGTGATACCGGTGGAGGGACTGCCCGCGAACGTGGTGGCATTTCAGGTAAATGGGGGTGTGAACGGGGAGATCTCCGAGGGATTGTTCCTGATTTTTAATCCCAACAATCAGGCGGAGGAGATCACTTTGCCCGACGGCGTGTGGGATGTGTACGTAAACGGCGAGCGGGCCGGGACGGAGGTTCTGTCCACCATAGTAAACGGGAAGGCATCCGTGGAGCCCATCTCGGCGCTGGTGCTGGTGAAAGGAACCGGCGCCATGGTGCGGGATGAGGAAACCCCGGCTGAAAGCGCAGACACATCCACAGGCGCGGAGGACGCGGCAGCCTCCGGGGAGAACGTATCCGGCAGCGGCGTACTGATTGCCGCGGTATGTGCGGTGGCCGTTATTGCAGTGGCAGGCATTGGATTTGCCGTGCTGCAGGCGAAAAAGAAGAGTGGAAAAAAATAATGGATAGCTAAGCTGCAGCCCCCCCTTTCTGACTGGAAAGGGGGGCTTGTAACTTATATAAAGCAAAAAAGAAAGTTTTGTGAAGGTATGGATTTTTATGGAAAGAAGAGTTAAAATATATAAGTACGCGTCTGCAGCCTAAAGGGCGGATGTAGGAAATATTGGCGGCGCGCGCAGTGAAGGAGATGTGGAGATGATGGATGTACAGGAGATGCTATGCAAGGTAGATCATACCCAGTTAAAAGCGTTCTGCACTTGGGAGGATATTTGCAAGCTGTGTCAGGAGGCGGCGGAGCATCATACGGCCAGCGTGTGTATTCCCCCCTGTTATGTACAGCGGGTACATGAGACTTATGGCGGGCAGGTGAAGATCTGCACGGTGATTGGCTTTCCTCTGGGTTATCAGGTGACGGCGGCCAAAGTCTGCGAGGCCAGGGAGGCCATTGCCCAGGGCTGTGACGAGGTGGACATGGTGATCAATCTCACTGATGTGAAGAACGGCCGTTATGATCTGGTGGAGGAGGAAATCCGGCAGGTGAAGGCCGCCTGCGGAGAACATATTCTGAAGGTGATTGTGGAGACCTGTTATCTGACCCAGGAGGAAAAGATAGCCATGTGCAGGGCTGTGACCGCGGCGGGGGCGGATTATATCAAGACCTCCACCGGCTTTGGCACCGGCGGCGCCACCAAAAAGGACGTACAGCTTTTCCGCGAGCATATCGGTCCCGGCGTGAAGATTAAGGCGGCTGGAGGCGTATCCACTCTGGAGGATCTGGAGGACTTTATCCGGCTGGGATGTGACCGGGTGGGCACTTCCCGCGCCGTGGGACTGATACAATAAAATTTGGAGGTATATATTTATGGAAAACATTGTAATCAAAGAGAGACTAAAGGCTCTGCGCCAGAAGCTGCGCCAGGAGGGCATCGACTACTACCTGATCCCCACCGCCGACTTCCATAACTCGGAGTATGTGAACGCCTATTTTACCGTCAGGGAGCATTACTGCGGCTTCACCGGATCTAACGGCAGCCTGGTGGTGTGGCAGGACGGCGCCGCCCTGTGGACCGACGGGCGGTATTTTATCCAGGCGGAGCACGAACTGGAGGGAACCACGGTGGAACTGATGCGGATGCAGCAGGAGGGTGTGCCCACCATCGAGGAGTTCTTAAAGAAAGAAATGCAGCAGGGGCAGACCCTGGGCTTTGACGGCAGGGTGGTGCCTGCCAGCGAGGGAATGCGCTATGAGAAAGCGCTGAAGGATAAGGAGATCCGCTTTGCCTATGACCAGGACATCGCGGGCGGCATCTGGGAGGACAGACCTCCTCTGCCCGCAGGGCCGGTGAAGGTGCTGCCTGAGGAGGTGGCCGGGCGCAGTACGGCCCAGAAGCTGGCGGATGTGCGGGAGAAGCTGGCAAAGGAGAAGGCCGGGAGTTTTCTGCTGAGCAAGCTGGACGATCTGATGTGGCTGTTTAACATCCGGGGATGCGATGTGGAGTGTAACCCGGTGGCCCTGTCCTACGCTTATATCACGGAGAAGGAGGTTCACCTGTTCATCCAGGAGAAGGCGCTCAGTGAGGAGGTCAAGGCGGATCTGGCCCAGAAGGAGGTCATCGTGCATCCCTATGAGTCCGTGGTGGACTTTTTGAAGGCACTGCCGGAGGGCGGCACGGTGCTGGTGGACCGCAGGCAGGTCAGCTATGCCCTGTACAAGGCTGTGGGCGAGAAGCAGCAGCTTGTGGAGGCATCCAACCCCACGGAACTGCTGAAAGCTGTCAAAAATCCCGTAGAACTGGCCAATATGGAGAAGATTTTCCTAAAGGACAGCGTGGCCCTGACCAAGTTTATCTACTGGGTCAAAACCAACATCGGCAAGACGGAGATCACGGAGATCACCGCTGCGGATCACCTGGAACGGCTGCGCCGGGCGATCCCGGAGTTTCTGGATCTGTCCTTTCCCACCATTTCCGCCTATGGTCCCAACGCGGCCATGATGCACTATGCGCCCACTGCGGAGAACCATGCCGTGTGCAAGCCCGAGGGGATGCTGCTGGTGGACAGCGGCGGACAGTACCTGGGCGGCACCACGGACGTGACCCGCACCATCGTGCTGGGACCGGTTACCGAGGAGCAGAAGATGCACTATACTCTGGTGGCCGGGGCCATGCTGCAGCTCACCGCCGCCAGATGGCTCTACGGCTGCACGGGCAGGAATCTGGACATTCTGGCCAGACAGCGGCTGTGGAACATCGGCCTGGATTACCAGTGCGGCACCGGCCACGGCGTGGGCTATATCCTGAACGTGCATGAGGGCCCTCAGAACCTACGCTGGAAATTCGTGGGCGGTCTGGCGGAGGTGCCCTTCGAGGAGGGAATGGACATCACCAACGAGCCCGGGGTCTACATCCAGGACAGCCACGGCATCCGTATTGAAAACGTGATGGTGGCGAAAAACGATGTGAAGAACGAGTACGGACAGTTCATGCACTTTGAGACTCTGACCTGGGTGCCTGTTGATATGGATGCCATCGACGAGAAATACCTGACCGAGGAGCAGCGCATACTTCTGTATGACTATCAGAAGCAGGTATATGACAAGGTATCTCCCTACCTGACAGAAGAAGAGGCCCAGTGGCTGCGCCGGGAGACCAGGGTGGACAGCACAATTCTTCTGAAAAACCAGAAAGTATAAAAACGCTATTAAATTTTTCCGGCTTTATTGACTTTTAACCAAAGGTTTGAGATAATGGATAGGACTATTGAGGTTGTACCGGATATCCGGTAAAAATACACTACAAGGAGGACATCATATATGTCAACAAAAGCTTATTATCCGATTAGTGAAATCGGCGCTGGCAAGCCCGGTTTCAGCAAGACCCGCTCCATCATTGAAGCTGCGTTTTACGGCAACAATGTGGTGAAGGTTAATACCGTTAGAGAGGCTTATGAACTTGCAAAGAACTCACCGGGCACCATCGTCACCGATATGCCTGTGTACAGAGCCGAGGAGCAGGGCCTGGAGAAGGATACTAAGGTATTGCTGTTCAACGACGGCGCGGTTACCGGCCGTTATGCAGGAGCACGCCGGATCAAGGGCGAGCCTGGCGTGGATGCCACCAAGCTGGATAAGGTGGTGATGGATGCGGTTTACAGAACCCGCTGGATGAACCTGTATCATGCGGAGTGCTTCATCGGCCTGGATCCTGAGTTCATGGTAAAGGCGCATCTGCTGATTCCGGAAGGCGAGGAGAACATCCTGTACAACTGGATGCTGAACTTCCAGTACATGTCCGACAAGTATGTGAAGATGTACAAGGAGTCCAAACCCGTAGGAGAGGGCAAGGAGCCGGATATTTACATCTTCTCCAATCCCCAGTGGACCCCCGAGGAAGCTCCCGATGTGGACTACAGTTGCTTAAGCGATCCTCTGACCCTGTGCTATTTTGACACCGATCAGAACTGTGCCGCTATCCTGGGTATGAAGTATTTCGGCGAGCACAAGAAGGGTACGCTGACCATGGCCTGGGCGCTGGCTAACAGAAACGGTTATGCATCCTGCCACGGCGGACAGAAGGAGTACAGCCTGGAGGGCGGCAAGAAGTTTGTTGCCTCCGTATACGGCCTGTCAGGTTCCGGTAAGTCCACCCTGACCCATGCAAAACATAACGGCAAGTATGATGCTTTCGGCGGTATCAAGGTGCTGCATGACGACGCTTTCATCATCAATACGGACACCTGTGCTTCCGTGGCGCTGGAGCCTACCTATTTTGACAAGACTGCGGATTATCCCACCGGCTGTCCTGACAACAAGTTCCTGCTCACCGCCCAGAACTGTTCCGCGACTCTGGACGAGGACGGACATATCCAGCTGGTAACCGAGGACATCAGGAACGGCAACGGCCGTGCCATCAAGTCCAAGCTGTGGAGCCCCAACCGTGTGGATAAGATCGACGCTCCCGTGAACGCGATCTTCTGGATCATGAAGGATCCCACCATTCCTCCTGTAGTGAAGCTGAAGGGCGCAGCTCTGGCATCCGTAATGGGCGCTACCCTGGCCACCAAGACCTCCACCGCAGAGCGTGTGGCAGCAGGCACAGATCTGAACGCCCTGCGCATCGTTCCCTATGCCAACCCCTTCAGAACCTATCCTCTGGTAAACGACTATGAGAAGTTCAAGAAGCTGGTCGAGGAGAAGAACGTAGACTGCTATATCGTGAACACCGGTGACTTCATGGGAACCAAGTGTAAGCCCGCGGATACTCTGGGCATTCTGGAGACCATCGTTGAGGGCAAGGCGAAGTTCGAGCAGTGGGGTCCTTTTGAGGATATCGAGATCATGTACGACTGGTCCGGCAAGACCTCCGAGGCGTTCAAGCCTGACCTGTCCGACAAGACTTACACCGAGGCTCTGAAGAACGCCATGCAGAACCGTGTGGACGCAGTGGAAGGCTTTGCCACCAAGAAGGAAGGCTATGACAAGCTGCCTGACGAGGCGCTGGCTGCACTGAAGAAGATTGTTGACGAAGCAGCTTCTCTGTAAGACGAACAATTACACTCACGAGCGATGAAATTTGCCGCAATATCCTTTGGGGTTTTCGCTCGTGAGCCGAGTCACTTGGCAAGTTTTTGTGACTGTCAGTATGAATTACGGTATATTTCCCATGAGAAACAGCCGTATAGCTTTTTGTCATAAATGCTTTGGCATATATAGCGGATAATAAAAGAGGAGTCAGACCTGGCGGTCTGGCTCCTCTTATTATTGTATGATTTGATGATGTTGGGTTCATACTTTTTATATTTCACTAAAATATTTAGTATAGAGTTCCGTGCCGTCCGCGTTGTGGAAAAGCAGCTTTATGTCATCCAGCACCAGACCGTAACTGTTTTCAAAGGAATCAAACATGCTGGAAACCATACTGGAAAAAGTGGGGACAACCTGCTCGTCAAACATACTTGCTATATCCTCTTGGCTCAACCCCTCCAGATCCTGCTGCTCCGTGTAGGTATAGTCCATAACCATCACATTCCCCTCCGCATAGATATCAATAGAGAGACCAAGGGGCTCTAACTGGGAGTTGACTGTGGAAACCACCAGCTTCTGCTCGTCACTGCTAATCCAATCCTCCAGGGAGGCGTATTCCTGTGAAGAGGAAACGCCGGAAGAGGAAGTGCCGTCCGTTGAAGGAACATAATCCTCGGTGAAATCCATGGTACAAAGGTCTGTGCCGTCCGCGTCCAGATAGGAGAGGCGGAGAGTGGTCAGGGGCATACCGTAGGCGTCCTTGAAATTCTGGATCTCGTCCACAAAGGTCTGGTACTGTGCATCCAGACTGTTGCGGAGATAATTGTAAAGCTCCTCCGCGTTTGTACCGTCATTCATGGTCTCGGTATACTGATAGTTGTAGATGATGGTATCGGGCTCCTCGATGGATATGGAGAAAGTCATGCCGGAACTGGCGTACATCTGGTTGATGGTGTCCTCCAGGTTCTTGCGGTCATCGCTGTTGTACCAGTCCGCCAGGGCGGAGGAACTCTCATTAGTGGAAGAACCCTCGGCCGAACTCTCATCAGAAGTCGTATTGCCTGCTGATGTGACGGGTTCACGGTCCGCAGGGCCGGATACTTCCGGACTGCCGCAGGCGGCCAGACTGAAGGCCAGTGTCATTGACAGAACCATTGCAAAAATTTTCTTTTTCATAATGCTCTCCTCTCATAATGCACCCTCATCAGAAAGTAGCTGATGAGGTATTTTGATAAACAGCATAATTATAGCACAGGGCGGGGAGATTGGCAATCCTAAATTTTAGCGCCGGTTTTGCTTTTGGAATAAGACTTATTTGCCAAAATAAATTCCACCCCTCCATACAATACTGTGGAAGTTACTTTGGCAAATCAAAAGGGTGGACTTTACTTTGGCGAATTAATGCGTAAATCCATACATCTATGTTCTTTGGCACATTTCTTCTTTGCGAACATCGTTCCTGTGGCATGAGCGCATCGATGCCGCCGTTCTGGTAAAGGGATACCCATTTGCTGAGGGTCTTCGGACTGTACTGGAATACGGAGCCGTCCGGCAGGGTGAGGGGTCTTTCCGTGACCCTTTGGTAATAGGCGTTCCTGGACGCATCAGGATAAAGGCCATGGATGACCGGGGCGATGAGGGAGAGCCGGAACTGCGCCATGGCGGCAGCGTCCGAAAGGTTCTTGGGGCTGTTGTCCATAAAAATGTCTTCCTTATGTGGTTATCCACCATTGTGCAGGAGACAGGGAGGGGAAGCCATACCCATGGCGTGTGGCCGTGGAAAAACAGTTCATGGGCCGAAGGCCTGCTGGCAGTAAGGTGCCTGGTTCTTATGGGACTGGAGAAAGGACTTTGTAAAACGGCTGACAAAGGCGGAGGCGAAATCCGAATAGGCCGTCCGGGTGAGAAGGGCCTTCGGGGAGGAAAGGCCGGAAGTATCCATGGAGGAAAGGGCATCAAGCCATTCCTCCTTCTGCGCCCGGAAGAGTTGCAGCCATCGGAGCAGCTGGGAAAGGGTGAGTAGAAGAAAAATAGGGGTGGATTTTACTTTGACAAAAAACAGCATAAATCCACTTCATGGTTTCCCGTGCCCTTTTTTATGGAAAATTATGTCTCTCACCTGGCATTTTACATTAAAATGATTAAAAAGCACCTATTTTTTCTGAAAAAGTTGAAATAGCTGCTTGGGGGGCTTTTACTATGGCAAAGTGGAATTTACTTTATCAATTAACCCTTCCAGAATAAGCCATTGCTGGCTTTGAGGGGATTTTGGTCAGATCAGACTGTCAAGCTCCCAAGTTAAGTTTTTATCAGTAGATTACCAAATAGAATAGAGCCATGTAAGTTATAAATACGAGACTATAAATATCGTAATAAAACAATATTGAAAAAATGTGAAATATGTGATAAAGTAAAATTATATAATACATATGATATATTTAAAAAGATATGAAATGATGTCGTGGTTAAAAGACTATCGGAGGATAAAGCATATTGGTTGTGTTCGAATTGTACTTTTGCATGGGTGTATTCTGGTAAAAAAATATTGGAATCAGACGACACAATTTATACCTGCATATGGTTTTGACCCCAGCATCATGACATGTTGTTAAACGAGAACAAAAGCATAAGATGTTAAAACAAATTTCAAAGGAGAAGAACATATGGATGTATCTGTGATTATACCTACTTATAATAGAAGTGCTCTACTAGAATTAACTTTAAAATCTATTGCCGTACAGAGGTTAGAGGGAATTTTTTTGGAAGTGATTATTGTTGATGATGGATCAACAGACAATACCAGAGAAATTGTGAATAAATATATGCAGATAATAGCAGATTTAAAATATTTGTATTGTGAGCATGAAGGATATAGAGTGGCCTTTGTAAGAAACATAGGTATAAAAAATTCTAATGGTAAAATTATTGTTTTTGTAGACTCAGGGATGATTTTATGTAGAGATTATGTTTTCCAGCATTACTTATCCCATGAAGAGAATGAGGATGTAGCAGTTATAGGGAGTATATATGGATATGCAATACCATCAGAAGACAGGAGAATCCATAAATTCATAGATATGGATGATTTGGATCAAACATTTCTACGAATAGAATCCAGAACTGAATATGCAGATGTCAGGATGGAAAGTTTTAAATACCATTCCTATAAAATAGATAAGTTAAAAGCCCCATATACCTTTTTTTGGACAGGAAATGTTTCAGTAGGAAGAAAGTCGATATTGCAGATAGGAGGATTTGATGAAAATTTTAAAAGCTGGGGTGTGGAAGATATAGATATGGGGTATCGTTTATTTATTAAAGGTATTAAGTTTATCTTGAATCTTGATGCGAAATCAATTCATATTCCCCATGAATTAGCAGAGAATGCAAAGACAGTTTTAGATAAAGAGCGAGATATGCCTAACAGATTATATTTTCATGATAAATATGCAAATATAGATAGTGAGTTGTTTGTGACAGGATGTCAAGACCAATTTTATAACAGAGACTTGAATTTCTTATATGAAAACACATTCAACAGATTTGATTTTGGGGTTGTTAATAGCAATAGCATTATAGAAGAGGAGTTAGATGAAAAAACTGTTGTTTTTGGAGGGTTAAATTCTTCTATAATAAAATTTATTAGAAACGCAGCAATATTGGAGTATGATAAAGAAAGATATTTGCTACTACAAAAAAGCTATCCAGATAACATATATCATTTAATGGGAACGCGGACAAACTTTTTTGACAAACAATTTCAGATCTGTCTTATAACGGATTTCTGGATTTATGTAAATGAATTTATGCTGCTTAATCTAGTAAGAGAATCCGTTAGAATCGCAAAAGTAGTATATATTCTTTACCAAATCAAAACAGATGGAACTTGTGGGCTTGATATTGATAAGACAGCATTGGATTTACTGATAAACCTTATAAATAAGTTAGATGTGAAATATTCTCATCATGCATATATAAACAGCGGAAATATTTTTTTATATCTTAAGCTTATCTCTTAGAAAAGTGCTTATAGAGGATGAAAGAGGGGGATACGGATGATAAATAGAGATGAAAAAGAAATGTCTATTCAAGAAATTGTTCATGATATGAAAATTGGTTGGAATCTGGGAAATAGCTTGGAGGCACCGGCTCCTGATTATCTTGGTGCATTATTAATAGATTATGAAACAAGCTGGGGGAATCCTAAAACTACAAAAAAAATGATACAGGAAGTCATTAATGCTGGTTTTAATACGATTCGGATACCGGTAACATGGGGAAAATTGATGGGGAAAGGACCTGAATACAGAATTGTATCGGAATGGATGGATAGGGTTCAGGAAGTTGTTGATTATGCATATTATGAGGGGGTATATGTCATACTGAATATCCATCATGAAGATCAGTGGCTTTATTTAGGTAATGTAGATGCGGAAAGGAATGCCGTAGAGATCTTAGATAAGCTGTGGAAACAGATAGCAAGGAGATTTCAAACATATGATTATCATTTGATGTTTGAGACCATGAATGAGACGCGGTTAATTGGGAATGCGGATGAATGGACTGCTGGAACAGCAGAAGCTCGTAGAACAATAAACAGATTCAATGAAACGGCGGTTAGAGCGATAAGAAGTGCGGGACAGGGTAATGTAGACAGACCAATTATTATAAAGAGTATTGGGGCTAGATATAACGTTGAGGCCATAAGAGACGTTGTGGTTCCTGATAATGATAGAAGGATTTTACTTTCAATTCATGTATATGAACCCTACCAATTCTGTATGGTTTCTGGACAAACGGCACAGTGGGGAACACGGGAGGAACGGAAAGAATTATCAAAGCTAATTAATGATGCTTCCGCGGCGGCGCAAGAAAAAGGAATTCCAATAATAATCGGTGAATTTGGCACAATAAATAAGAATAATGAAGATGTCAGGGCTGAATATACAGCTTATTTTGTGCAAGAAGCAAAAAAGAGAGGGATAACGTGTATTTTGTGGGATAATAATATTGAAGAGAATGAATATGGCTATTCTATTTTTAATAGAGAAAAATTAACATGGAGATTTCCCAGAATTCTGAGAGCAGTAATTGAAAATTCTTGATCTTTTGATCTGGAAGGAAAATGCCAAGTTTGTTATATAGAAAAAGATATTGTAAAACGATGAAATACACAAGGAGGATGGGATATGGAATATAATGACTTGCTTTCAAGATTATGCAAGATTAAAGGTAAGTTGCAAGACGTGGAATCACAAATAATATATGATGCAAGAATTAATTATCTTTTTACAAGAAATGAAGATGAATATTACAAGGTGCTGGAAACTGTTAGGAAGGACAGTTATTGTCTGGAACTAGAAGATTTTCTGAAAGACAACAAAGAGAACCAGGGGATAATCATTTACGGTGCTGAGACTGAAGGCGTAAGAACCAAAAGGCTGTTGGACAATTGTAAAAGACCTGCTCAATTATTTTGTGATGATAGTGAAAAGATTATAGGCAGTAGAATTGAAGGTCTGGAGGTAATATCAGTTAGGCAATTGGTCACAGATTATAATAAATATGTTGTCATCTTAGCTGGACGGATAGTTATGGCCGAAAGATATAGTTTGTTGCTACGTAGTGGTTTTCCAAGAAAACAGATTCTATTTCCGATGCATATGCATTTAGTGGCTAGTAATGGCACACAGTATTTTGATGTTCTATCTTCGGTGGAGGACGAGATATTTATTGACGCAGGGGCTTATAATGGGGATACGATAGCAGCATTTCAAAAATGGACTAAGGGAAAATACAAGAGGATTTATGCCTTTGAACCTAATGTGGAAATGGCCCAAGCTACAATGAATTATTTGAGGCAGAATCAAGTAGAAAATGTGGTCTTTACTCCAAAAGCAACTTGGGGTAAAGAAGAAGTGTTAAGCTTTTTTGAGGATGCATCTGCTTCCAGGGTAGGGAAAGGGGGGGAAACCTGTGTTCAAGCAGTAGATATAGATAGTGTTGTGGGTGATGAAAAAGTTACCTTTATTAAAATGGATGTGGAAGGCAGCGAGTTGCAATCTCTGATAGGAGCTCAAAGAACAATTAGCATGAATAAGCCAAGATTGGCTATTAGCGTATATCATAAACCAGAAGATGTAATAGAAATAGCAGAGTATATATTATCGCTAAATCCGAAGTATAATTTTATTTTAAGACAGTACAATTCTAATTTCTGGGAGACTATTCTATATGCGTTTTAAATGATTGAGTTAATTCCTATTGAAGGCTTATATGGAAACTGGTTAATCAAAGAACAGATTTGGAAGAGATGGGGACTGGACTGTGAAATTCTGGACAAATGAAATGAAAGTGTTAATCGAATTGTCGAGACTGGATTTTGAAACCTTGGAACCAGAAACAATAAGATTATGCGGCAAGATGGATTGGGATGAATTTTTGCGGCTAGCTGTAAAGCAAAAGGTGATGCTGGTAATAGAAAAGAATTTAGATATATTTATTAACAATAATCCACAGGTACATATACCATATGTATATTTAATGAAAATCAGAGTATTGTCTAAAGGGTTGAGGGATCGCTTAAAAGCCATAGATGATGAAATTGAGAGATTATTCCAGATATTTAATCATAATCATCTCAAGGTTGTTTTGTTCAAGGGTGCTTCCATGAAAAAGATATATGGTGAAGAGTATTTTCGTATCTATAATGATATTGATTTACTTGTGGATTTGTATGATGTTGAAAGAATTCATGACATATTGCTTCAACACCAATATATATATGATTCAGATGAAATTGTCAACGGGAAAATATTGGAAGAGAAGTGCAGGCAGGTCTTTAATTGCATAGGAAACTATATAAGGATTTCCGAAGGAATTACTTTGAAAATCGATTTACATAAGGCAGATTGCTATAACACATGGAACTTGCAGGATTTTTATAAAGGTGCAGTTAAAGAGGTAAGTGGTATTTACAATTTTGGCCTTGTTGATGGGTTTATTTTCTCTTGTTATCATGCCTGGCATCACTATCCTAGGGTGGTCTGTATAAGGTTAGGTTCATATCTGGCCTCTTTGAAAGACTATATGGATATCAGGGAGTTTTACCTATATATAAAAAGAATGGGGTTACTGACTCATTTATATAGGCGGATTAGATTATTGGATTGTGATACAATAGTCAATAATATGCTCTATTTAACAGAAAGACTGTATGGTACGTTTTGTGAAAGGAAAGATGTAGTAACTTGCGAGCCAACAGTTGAGAATGATCATATGGATTCATTGCTGACAAGCTATTTTGAGAGAAGGCTATTCTACCCAAAGCAGGAGAGAGAATTATTAAAAGTATATTATTCAAATAAAAACACAATGTCTGTTTTGGGTGAATTTTTAGAAAGCGCTTTTTTTGACAAAAGGGTATATGATGAATACAATAATGAACTTTTTTGGAACGCTATACACTCTTATTACTCTCAAGAAAATATTTTTTTTGATGAACCTTATGGGACAATCATCAGAAAAAATTTTGATTTTAGTTTCTGCTTCTCATTAGGTTGGAATGAAGAGGATTTGATTATTAAAATAGATATATCTGACAAATTTCCTTTCTGGGGGCAGGAGGATTTTTATAATCCAATACAGGACTGTATAAAATTTATATTTAACGATGACTGGAATAAAGTGTTTACTTTGCAGATAAAAAGCAATGGCAGACATGCTATGTTTATTGACAATAAAGGTGATGTGCTTCGATTGAAAAGAGTTGAGGAAAATGTAACTTATTTTAATACAAAGGAAGGCGGATACTCTGTGATCACGAGCATTCCTTGGGAATATACGGGGATTATACCCAAAAAAAATGAAAAAACATATTTTTATTTTAACATAATTAAATATAATAAAAGGATGATGTGCACAGAAACCATTATTTTTGATGACAAAAAGCACAGATTGGTAAAACTAAAATAGATAATAAATTTTAACTTGGAGATGAAAAGATGTTAACGGAGCGTGAGATAGAAGCGTTAATTAATGAATACTTTAATGACATTGATATTGATGAATGTATCTTAAGAGCATTTATACCTATAGATGTATCTCTAAGACTTTGGAGAATAACAGAGAAAATAGGTATTGTATTATCACCGAAGGATTTTTTTGACAATGAAATTTCCAGCAAACGTGACATTATGCATATGATATGTAATAAATACAAAAGGGGATTAAAAAATGGAAGCCAGAAATTATAAACTAACAACATTTTGTATATATAAGACTAATGAAAGTGGAGCAATTATGATTAATTGCAAAAATGGCGCAATTATCTATATTGATACGAATTTGCCAGAACTATTAGGATACATTGAATGCGGTTTTCAGTATATTGAAGAAAATGAAATGCAAAAGCTATTAGTTGAAAAAGGGTTTTTTATAGATTGTACTATAGATGAACAGAGAGAGGCACAAATTGCGTATAATGAGTTTTATAAAGATGTTACCGACATTCATCAATATTTAGGATTGACAATTGATCTTAAAAATGAAAGCAATATTGATATTGCAATAAATATAGCAGACATTTTTTTGGCAATTATAAAACAAATAAAAACATGTACACCAAGGCAAACATCTATTAAATTGAAAATATACAGAAATATTGATGCCGGGAAGATAGCAGAAGAGATTAAGAGATTAAAAGAAAGTGTTAATGAACAAACGGAATTGAGTATCAATGTCGAATATCTTAATTGCTTTGAAAAAAGCATATTAGATAGTATTGGTGACGATTTAATAAAAGTGGTATGGTATATGGAAGAGAACAATCATGAAGTATTGGATAGAGTTCTTTTGTACCCGCTACAAAAAGATGTAGATTATTCTTTGTGCATAAATTGTCAGTATGGTTATTCCCTTGATTTGGATGAAAAAGAAAATTTTCATATAAGATATGATGTGAAAGAAAATAATGCTACACATAACATAAATAGGAATATTCTGAATGAATTACAGTGTCTTGATCAAATTGCAAGAGGTGGAAATGTTATTGAGCAATTTGGCTGGCTCAGGAAATGGGGACTTATATGTGAGTATGCATTGCCCAATAATTTTTTTATAGATTGTAAATTGGATATTTATAAATGCCATGAGCATTGTGAAAATATAGAAAAGGTAGGCATAATACGGGAGGGGTGCTTTATTTTTGAGCCTAATTACATGACAGAGAAATGCAATAAAAAATGTCAAACATGTAAATGGTTTTATCAATGTTTTGGACATAGCTGCTATTTTTCCAAAGAGAATGAATGTCCCGTGAAAACATTGATTGCAGATGAGTATGCTGCATTATTGCTGAATGATATACAAAAAAAGGAGAGGATGTTATAGGTTATGAAAAAAATAAATATATTACGGGCAATAAAAACGGTATGGAAAATAGCCCCATTATACTGTGTAATAAGAGTTTTGATTCTCATTATAACAGCATTTGTACCCCTTTTATCAGCAAGAATTATGACTTCTGTTATTGATTCGATTATTTATGAACAAAGCTATAATGATGCAGGAAAAGGTATTTTTTTATATGCTATTCTGAATATCTCTTATGCAATTATTACATGCTATGCAGGTAGAACAGCAATAAAAATGAATGCAAAAATTGTATTAAATATTCATGAGTTGATTGTTACAAAGTTAAGTAAAGTAGAATATTCATTTTATGATGAGACTGAAAACTATGACAACATGGAAAAAGCGTCCCGAGAGATTGATAAATTATTGAAGGTTCTTGACGATATTGGTGGAGTGCTCGTTGCAGTATTGTCTATTATTTATATAGTGCCCTACATGGTTCGACTCGGATTTTGGTTTGCTTTTATCATAGTAATCTTAAATATTCCGACTATATTTATGCAAATGAAACTAAAGCAATTTAACGCAAGTACGCAAAAGGAGGTTGTATATTATAAAAGATGTGTTTCAGGTACAAATAATATGCTTACACATAAATCATATGCGGGCGAAGTAAGAGCATATGCGTTAAAGGAATGGTTATTTGAAAAGTTTAAGAGATATTTCCATAAAAAAACAGAAATAGACTGTGAGCGGAATAAAGTTGGAAATACGTACGAAATGGTAATAAATTGCTTATCAATAGCAATAATAGCAATTATTCAATTGCGAATTATAAACAGTGTATCTACAGGTATCTTAACGATAGGATGCTTCACTCTTTACAATAGTTATATTATTAAGATGAATGAAGCTGTATTACAAATTGTAAATAGAGTAATGAGTTTGTATGAGAAAGAGTTGTTTATGAATAATCTATTTTCTTTTTTGGATGAGAAATCGGATAAATACACCATCACAGGAAAAGAATTGGTTCGTGAAAAAATGCATGAAATAGAATTTAGAAATGTTTCCTTTAAATACGCTAATTCCAAAAAAAATATTCTTGATAATGTCAGCTTTAAGATAAAAGCAGGTCAGACTTTGGCACTAGTAGGGTTAAATGGAGCGGGTAAAACAACCATAATGAATTTAATATTAAGGTTTTATCGTCCACAGAAAGGAACTATTTTTTTGGATGGCTTAGATATTAACACATACGATATAGATTCATACTATAACAATATATCGGTAGTGTTTCAAAATCCCAGGCTTTATCCATTCTCATTAAAGGAGAATATTTGCTTTAATGATGATGCGGATTATGAGAAGGAACGAATGCATGAATGGATAAAAGACATTGCGGATAGATTTCCATATGGAGTTAATACTACCTTACTGCCATATTTTGATCCTAAGGGGATTGAACCCTCACAAGGAGAAATTCAAAGAATTGGATTGGAGCGAGCACTTTATAAAAATTCCAGTATCTTACTATTGGATGAGCCTTCAGCTTCTATGGATGTAGAGATCGAGTATAAGATATTTAACAATCTAAGAAGTCTATGTGAAAATAAGACTGCTATTATAATTTCACATCGATTGTCAGCAGTTACATCCGCAGATTGCATATTAGTTATAAAAGATGCAGGTGTGGTCGAAAAGGGAACACATATGGAATTAATGATGGCAAAGGGTGAATATGCTAAACTTTTTAGTATGCAAGCTGAAAAATATAATAAAATCACTGATCAACGAGGAGTAAAATGTACAACTACATAGCTTATTGCTTTAATATTATTAGTAATTACAAACTTGAAAATATGACCGTGGGTAAATATAATCCTAATTTTATTGATATTCAATTGAATATCAATTGTATTACTGGTTTTGTGAATAGTGAAAAAACTGGTATTACGAAAAATGATAATACATATTGCGTTTCTTATAACGATTTAGTTTACTACATTTTTTTTAAGGAATTTAGAATTTCTGTGATTACAAGAACATTGGATAGAGTAGTTAGAACGATAAGTAATATTCCTATGTCTATTCTGGCATTGGAGAATAGCTATTTTTTACTTCATTGTAGCAGTGTTTTGATAAATAACAAGTTATATGCATTTATGGGCGATAAAGGGGTCGGAAAAAGTACGATAGCATACAAATTGATAAATTTAAGAGGAGCAACACCATTTTCGGATGATGCCATATTACAAACTCCGAGAGGAGTTTATAGTAGAGGGAACGTGTTCAAGGTTGCAAAAAAAGATTATGGTGATAATGAAGAAATGTTTAAAAGGTTCGTACCATATTTTTTTGATGACATTACTGGAAAGATATACCTTGAATATTGCGATGATAGGCAGAGACAAAGTTATTATTCACAGATAAATACTATATTTTGGCTACAAAGATCGGCAGATAATTCATATAGGCAGGAAAGTGTTAACAACGAAAGTGAAAAGACGATCATGATATTAAATAATTTAGTAGGTAGTAAAAGGATTAATAGGTATTTTGCGATATATATTTTAGACAACTTAGTTGGAAGAATATTTCATAAGACAAAAGTGGAAATACTATATGTTCCAGCAGAAAAATGTACAGACAAAAAGGTATTAAGCGTAAACTTTGACTGATGCGACTTATGTATTAATAAAGCGGGATGCGGGAAAGGAGGTATACAATGGCGGTTATTAGAGATATTTTTGGCTTTAGCAGTAATTCTAACCCTGGCGCGTCCATAATGCGTTCTTGCGCACCTTGCTGTACGAATGTTGAAGCGAGTGGTTGGGATGGAGTTCCCGATAGCGAAGAAGACGATAGTTAATAATAAGATATTGAAAATAGTATAGTTAGTACGCATCCCGTTTTATTAATATATAAATTCGACTTTATTACTTGGAGGTAGGTAGTATGGGACCATATGTTCATGTATTTTTCATAGATGACAGATATTATTTGTATGATGTAAATACAAATCAAATTGTGGAAATAGGCCAGAAGTTATACCATTCATTTCTGAGAAATGATGTAGTAAACACTATAGAAGTGCAAGCTTTGAAGGAAAAAGGGCTGTTATCAGAAAACAGGATGAAACACAATTATAATCCGGTAAATGAAATGTTGGATGATATACTGGAGTCAAACTTAGAGACTTTACTTTTACAAGTAACACAGAATTGTAATCTTAGGTGTGAATACTGTATGTATTCTGGACAATATGAGGATATTAGAACCCATGGCAATCTGGCAATGAGCGAAGATATTATGAAGAAAGCAGTGAATTATCTGATCAGGCATTCTTCGAAATCGCCAGAAATAACTGTAGGTTTTTATGGAGGTGAGCCATTAGTTAATTTTGAATTGATATCAAAAACGGTGAATTATATTAAAATGAATATTGCTAATAAAATCGTTAACTATACAATGACAACGAATGCGACTCTTCTGAATCCTTCTATCTGTCAATTCCTTGTGAAGAATAATTTCAAACTACAAATTAGTATTGATGGAGAAGAAAGGGTGCATGATAACAATAGAAAATATATTAATAGAGAGGGTACATATGAAGATGTAATAGATAGGCTTAATTATATTTATAAAATGTATCCTAATTATTATTTTTATAATGTGTCTTTTAATGCTGTAATAGATCCTAGAATCACAAATTTTGAAGAGGAAATATTATTTTTTTCCCATAATGATTTGTTCAAACTAATTAGACCCAAATTGTCATCTATAAATATGGTTTATAAAAATAAATTAGAAGTGGAAGAGGAAAAGATTGATATTAATGTATTAAAAAAAAGAAAAATGGAGGTCCTTTACTATTATCTGCTTTTCAGTAATCAAACTGATCATGCTGAGTTTAATATTTTGCATAAATTATATAGTATTGATAAGTTTGCAGGGGATTTAGAAAATAAGTTTTCCAGGATCCCGCCATATTATACGCATGCTGGAATTTGTATTCCAGGAATTGCGAGGTTATTTGTTAATGCAAAGGGAGATTATTTTCCGTGTGAAAAAGTAAACGAGCGTTCTGATACATATCGAATAGGCAGTGTTCAGAGCGGGATTAGTAAAGATAAAGTAGTGAGTTTGCTAAATATTGGAAGATTGACGGAAGAAAAGTGTAAAAACTGTTGGGCAATCCGATTTTGCACTATATGTTTAGCAAGAATAGACATGGAACGATACAATGTGAATAATATGTTAAAACGTTGTGAAGCAGTCAGAAGACAGGCGGAAAAGATGTTAAAATCATATGTTGTACTAGAGTACTATAAAAAGATAACGTAGGGGGATGCTGTGAAAAAAATACCTATTACAATAGATACTATGCCCTTGATAAGATATAGAGACTTACTTTTGGATAACGAAAATTATATACCTGTAACATATAAGGGTAGTGGTTTAGAAGAAAAAGACATTTCAATAATTGATGGTAAACAGCCATTGAATATTTATGCAGAAGTTGAAAGCATGATTGATAAAGCTGATGAGTGGTATAATGGGAGTGGAGATGATGATATATGTACTGAAAACAGAAATATGTCTATGATTGAATTACCAAATATTTTACATTTCAGCATAACACCATTTTGCGATAAATTTACTTTACAGTTAAGAATAAAGCAGTTAGATCGAGAAAAGATTTTTTGGTCTATAGGTTCAAAAGAGTATTCCGCATTGTTTGGAATCAGAAGGTTTGACTATAGTGTTTTGCGGAAACAGTGTAGTACAGAGAAAGTTGATGTATACATTAAGAATAATATAATAGAAGCAGAAAAAAAAGGATATCGTGCTGTGATTTGGAATATTCCAGGGGGGATTGATAAGCGAATTGAGTGGGCAGATAGTTCAAATTTTGTCTCTTCAATTGCTGGTAAAAATATTGCGCTGTGCATTATAAGCATACCATATACTTATGATATAGAAGAAATACATGGCTATATTAATCATGTAAAACGTGAATTTAAGCTTAAAGTTAATTATGTATGTATGTCAAATTTGATAGTTGATTGGAGCAAATCATGCTGGAAAGAAAATAGGATATTTTACTATACGATAAAAAAGGATAATGCTTGGAAAAAAAAGCTTAATTTGCTGAAAAGGGAAAGTGTGGGCATAAATTTAATTGATGTAGATGATTCTGGGGATATGGAAATCCTATTTAACGTACTGAATACTATTGCAATGCAGACGCAGTAAGCTTTTAGTAGTTAGAAGGAAAGTTATATCTAGAAATATTTCTGCAGTACGCATCTGCTTTTGTTAGGACAGCCATTGCACACATAGGGCGGTTTAAGGAGTTTCGGGTAGCGCTTCTGCTCAAAATGGAATATTCTGGACGTATTTGAGCCGCCTATCCGACGTAAAGTGAGCCATTTTATATACACTTGCTTTTACCTCTGCTAAATATACATAGTTGGAAAATGATGAAGGAAGATGGATACATGGATTTAACTAAAAATATTCCAAAATGAAATACACCCCTCTGATTTGCCTAAGTAATAACCACCGTATTGCATAGAGGGGAGATTTTACTTTGGTGAATAAGAAAAAGGAAAATATATTCGTTATGGCAAAAATTTCAGTTGCCAAAAGGCGCAATATTGGATATAATAAGGTTACCTGGAATGTTCGATAACTCTTGTTGTTTTTGAACCTACATTTTCTTTAAACGGGATTCCTATATTGCCAAGTGGCTGTCAAGCCTCCACTCATATGAGGATTGCAGGGGAAGGCAAAAGCTTGGTTGCGGTTGCCCACCTAGCGCTGCTAGGAGTCAAAAGGCAAGAGCCGGCATTTCGGGGTATTACGAAGGAAAAGGGCAGTCCTTAGGACTGCTCTTTATATATGTAATAAAAGGGGAATCATAATCTGGGGGAAACAGGATAGTGAAGGGATTGCTAAAACGCTGGAAGGAAATGAATCGTTCAGAGCGGATGCAGCTGAAGGCATTTATCTGTCTGCTGGGGATTTTTTTGCTGCTTCTGCTGATTGTGGCAGGTCTGCTGTGCGCGGGGGGCAGCGGGGAGGAGAAGGATGAGCCGCTGCCCCCGGACAGTGAGGAGGAAGAAGAACACATACCGATAATAGAGCAGTTACATAATGTCTGGATCATGGAGGCCGGTGGGGAAGGGCTTCTGTGTCACATAGAGGGGGAAGAGAGGCTGCTGCAGGTGGCGGATCCGGCGGGCAGTGATGCAAAAGAAGGGAGTGCAGACGCTCAGATCGGTACGGGAGATGCGGACTGGGGTACGGATGCCTGGCTTTTGGGGCTGCGGGAACAGGTAGCGGACCTGGAATTGACGGATGGCCTGGTTACAGCGGTCAGGGTAAAGTCCCGGAAAGTCAGCGGCAAAGTGCTGGCGGCGGATCAGGATGGCGTGTGGCTGGAAGGCCAAGGCCGACTGGAATTTGCCGGGGATGTGCAGGGATACCGGTTGTACCGGGAACTGGCGCCTGTCACCTACAGAGATCTTCGCGTCGGCTATGATTTTGCGGATTTCTGTCTGGAGGAAGGGCAAATCTGTGCCATATTGCTGGCCCGGGAGGACGCCATGGAGAACATCCGGGTGCTGCTGAAAAATAGTGATTATCAGGGGATTTATCACGAGCGGGTGGAATTGACCTGTGACACGGATTATACCGTACAAGTGCTGCACACCGGCGAGTTCCAGGATACGGTCATGAGTTATTCTGCCGGGGAGAGTTTGGAAATCACGTTTCCGGATACCGATTTGGGCAATATCGCCGGAGTTTGGCCGGGTCAGACTTCGGATATGGAGACGGGGGAGAGCACAGAACTGACTGCCCGGTGGGGAACCAGGCTGGTGGTGACCCCCACGGCCAGGACCGGCAAGATCATTTTGCAGAGCATCCACCGCAGTCAGGGCATACCGGCATACCGGGGCAGTCTGGAATTGTTGTGGACGGAGGAGGGGATTGTGTTGGTCAATGAACTTCCGCTGGAGGAATACCTTTACAGTGTGGTGCCCAGCGAGATGCCTGCCTCCTATCCCCGGGAAGCGCTGATGGCCCAGGCAATCTGTGCCCGGACCTATGCCTACACCCATATGCAGCGTGCGGGTTACGAAACGCTGGGAGCCCATGTAGACGACAGTTCCTCCTACCAGGTGTATAACAATATTCTGGAGCAGGAGGAGGCCACCGCCGCAGTGAAGGCCACCTACGGGCAGCTGCTGATGCGGGAGGACGGGGTGACCCCGGCGGAGACCTATTACTATTCCACTTCCTGGGGGTACGGCAGTGACGCTCATGTGTGGAAGACCAGCAGTGCGGACAGCTACGGCTATATCGTACCCAGGCATCTGAGCCGGGAGGAGATCAGCCGGGTACTGGCGGGAGAAGGGGCCCTGGAGACGGCGGCAGAGACTGCGGAATCGAAGGATCTAACCCAGGAGGATATTTTCGCGGAAGCCATCCGCAGCGTCGATCCCGGGGACTTTGAGGCCGGGGAAGGGTGGTACCGTTGGACTTATACGGTAAAAAAACTGGATCCCGACAAGGTACTGCGGCAGCTGCAAAGCCGCTATGAGGCCAATGACAAGCTGGTACTGACTCAGGATGGGGAGAACTATGTCAGCAGTCCCGTCGGAACATTCAAGGAGATACGCAATCTGACCATTCTAACCCGGGGAGCAGGAGGCGTGGCGGACGAATTGCTGATAGAGACGGATCGGGATACATATAAGGTGATTTCCGAGCATAGTATCCGATATGTGTTGTGTGACGGCGAGACCAAGGTGCGGCGGCAGGACGGCAGCCAGGTGGTCATGGGCACTCTGCTGCCCAGCGCGTTTTTTACAATAGAGATTGCCAGGGAGGGGGAGCTTGTGGTAGGATATAATCTGACCGGCGGCGGCTTTGGTCATGGCGTAGGTATGAGCCAGAACGGCGCCCGCTCCATGGCGGCGGAAGGGTATGGCGCCGAGGAGATACTGCGGTTTTTTTATGAGGGATGCAGCGTGAAGGAGATCTATGATGATGCGGAAGCTGATTAAGATAGGTATACATTTCAACAATAAGATGAGCGAAAAAAATATCAGCGCCTATGCGGCCAGCACAGCGTTTTTTATTTTTTTGTCCCTGGTGCCCATGTTGATGGTGATTTGTACCATGATTCCCTACACACCGTTGACGGAGGAGAACCTGACCCAGGCGATCACGGAGGTGACTCCGGATCAGATTGATTCCATGGTGACAGAACTGATCAGAGATGTGTACCAGAGGGCATCCACCATTCTGCCTCTGGCGGCTCTGGTCATGATCTGGACTGCGGCCAAGGGTTTGATGGCCCTGATGGGCGGGCTGAACGCCATCAATGATGTGCAGGAACGACGGAATTATTTTGTGGTGCGCTTTATTGCGGCGTTCTATACAGTGGTGATGCTGATTGCCACGGTGATATCTCTGGTGATTATGGTACTGGGAAGCAAGCTGGTGGATGTGGTGCTGGCCAGGATTCCCCAGCTGAAACTGCTGTTTTCGCTGATTGTGAATCTGCGGTTTATCTTTTCCTGGGTGGTGCTGACCTTGCTGTTCGCGGCGGTGTACACCTATGTGCCCAGCAAAAAACTGTGCTTCAGGGAACAGGTTCCGGGAGCCAGCTTTACGGCCGTGGTGTGGAGTATTTTCTCCTGGGGATTCTCCGTTTACCTGAATTACAGCAATTCCTTCAGCATCTACGGGAGTCTGTCCCTGATCATCATAGCCATGATCTGGATGTATTTCTGCATGTATATCATCCTGGTGGGGGCCTACCTGAACTGTTTTTTCAATCCTGTGAACAAGGTGCTGCTGGACCGCAGGGGACGGCAGCTGGAGAGCCTGGAGGAGTAAAAGAGGAATATTTATGTTGGATAGATATTATCCTTGCGAGGATGCGATTAGTCAAAAAAGTATAAAACCAAAATATTTTTATTGTAAAATATTTGTATAAAGTCTATAATAAATGTGCAAAGTAAATTATAACCTGAAAGAATCAAGATAAGTATCATTGTTTTTTAGTGCCGCTACAATGAGTTGCATCTAAATCGTCTACATATTTGAGAAAGGCAATGTATAATGAAGATTGAAATCGAACGTTTTGGACCAATTCAGAAATTTGAGTATGATTTAAATAAGGACTTGATTGTTACTTACGGAAACAACAATATAGGAAAGTCTTATTCGATGCAAATTGTTTACTTGCTTTTAAAAACCTTCATAGGATTCTCATATGGATATCCGCGTATGACTAAAAGATTATATTTAGTACCATATGTTCAAAATGATTTTTCCAAAAAAGAAGTAGAAAGTTTGGTGCGAGATTTTCTTGCTTCTAAGGAAACAACAAAAGATGTTTCTGTTTTTTTAGTTCAAGAAGTTTATAAAAATTTAGGTAGTATTTTATTGCCAGAACTTATTAATTCGTGTAACAATACATTTGGAAATCTAGAGAAAACATTAGAGCAAGTGCCAATAATTAGAGTTAAAATTAAAAAGATTGAATTCGAAATTTTTTTGAATTCAAAAGAGATTAAAGGAACATTGGATTTAAAACCCATTAGATTAAAAAAGACGGAATCGGATTTTCACAAATCCAGAAAGTATGAAACACATTTAGATATTTATGTTGCTTCTAATATTGAAAATCCTGTTTCATTAATGTGCGAACAAATACAAATGAAACTGTTAGAGTGTCTACAATGTTTTAATATGTTTTTTGATGCTGTTTATTTTCTTCCAGCGTCAAGATCTGGAATATATAGTGGGATGAATGCTTTTGGTTCGATAGTGGCGGAATTGTCAAAAAACAGAGCATACTTTACTAAAAAAATCGAATTTCCGGGAATATCAGAACCTATATCTGATTACTTTATTTCGCTATCTAATATAAAGCCTAAAATCAATGAGGAATTGGCGGAGTATTATACACAAATTGAGGACAATATTTTAAAAGGGAAAGTATCTATTGATAAAACAAAAAATGCTTTAATGTATAAACCTCAAAACATGGACGTGGATTTTGAGATGACAGAAGTCTCATCAATGGTTTCAGAGATTTCCCCAATAGTTGCTTTCTTGAAATACATTTTGCATACACAATTAAAAACAAGACAAAAGGGTAAATCAGTATTATTTATTGAAGAGCCAGAAGCTCACTTGCACCCTAATAATCAGATTATGTTAATAGAGATTTTTGCAAAGCTAATTGATGCTGATGTAAAGTTAATTATGTCATCACACAGCAATTATATATTTAACAAGTTAAATAATTTGGTATTGGGTGGAAACTTGGATTATAAAAAATATCAACCTATTATTTTGATTGATGAAGGGAAAGGAAGTATATCTAAATCTTTACCAATCAATGATTTAGGGGCGGAAGATGAAAATTTTATTGATGTCAGTGAAAAGCTCTATTGTGAGCGTGAGGAAATAATTCAACACTTAAATATGGAGGAGTAGGAGCTATGGTACAACAGATAAAGTCTTGTAAGCAACTAATGCCATATTTAAGGGAAACGATAGAAGATGAAGGGATTGAGGTGGGAATATCGGAGCATCTTATTTTAGATAAATTGGCAATTGTGAAAGTCGATGACTATTATGCAGGACTACATCTTGCTGCCCCTCCCAAAGCGATAGATTATTTGGTTGTTGTGGACTGTGAATGTAATTCTTTTGTTATGTATTTATTGGAACTTAAAAATGTTAATAGTCCAAAATTTTTAGATATAAAAGCTATACATGAAAAATTTGATAATACAATTAGTGATTTCCTTTCAAAGAGGTTTGCGGGTATTTTTATGAATGATAGTTTTAAATATAAAGAAATTTTGCTTTATCTTGTATCAGATGCGTATGGTTTATGTGGTAAGTATGAAAGCTACAATGAATATAGAAATTTCCGTGAAAGAATTAATAAAAGGGATTCGCTTAAGACAGAAATGAATTTAGGAAACAAAATGTTTCGTTTTAGGGGAAAAATATTAAAAATCTCATATGATATGCCACCTAATCCTATTATTAAAAGAATTTCATAGTTTTATGATAAGATTTGTAAAGGGATATAGGCAAAGGTATTACATAGGGCACAAATATACTATAAATTCATGTTTTAACCTAATCAAAATGCATTTCGGTTGGATATTTGACTATGCGATGTTTCCATATTCTTTTCTAGGCTTTAATGGTATTGATATCTTGAAAAATGTATATGCCTTGATAAGTTGCTTCAAAAGCGATATTAGAATATAAAAAACAGCTTGACATTTGGCAGGAAAGCCTCTAAAATAGTCACAGTAAGAGATTAAAGGCGATGAAGGTGCATAGTAGCGCGTCATTTTCGCACAGAGAGGGGGAGTCATCGGCTGTAAGCTGCCCTGCGTTCTGATGACTGCGTGAATTTCCCACCGGAGCTGCCGGGGTGAATCCTGTTGTAGTGAAATAGGCAGTAGCTTTGGCCGTAGGCGCGCGTTAGGCGTATCAGAGAGTCCTGCCCGTATCGGGCGGGGAATATGGGTGGTACCGCGGAAAGCAGATTTCGTCCCATGTGCAGGAGACTGTACATGGGGCTTTTTATGCGCCAAAAGCAGCGGAACATGCGGAACTTAAAATTAGGAGGATATGGTCATGAGTGACAGATTAGCAGGCATCAGGCAGGAGATTCTGGACGGCATGAAAGAACGTGCGAACTCCAGGGCGGAGGCGTTTGAACTCCGCAAGCAGTTTCTGGATTCCAAGACCGGCAAGATCGGTCAGCTGATGAAGGAGATGAAGAGCATTGCGCCGGAGGATCGGGCCAGCTTCGGCAAAAGCGTCAACGAACTGAAAGAGTGGGCCCAGCAGTGCTTTGCGGAGTTGGATGAGAAGATGAAGGAGAAGGAACTGCGGAGGCGCTATGAGTCCGAGCGCATCGATGTGACCATGCCCGCCCAGGGCGTGGGTACGGGTAACCTTCATCCTGTCACCCAGATTCGCAACCAACTGATGGATATTTTTGTGGGTATGGGGTTTGAGGTGGCCCAGACCAGAGAGATTGAGAAGGATTATTACAACTTTGAGGCGCTGAATATACCCAAGGATCATCCCGCCAGGGACATGCAGGACACCTTTTATCTGTCCCCGGAATTTTTGCTGGCCACCCAGACCAGCGCGGCCCAGATCCACACTATGGAGAAGAAAAAACCGCCTATCAAGATTGTGGCCGCGCCGGGCAAGGTGTTCCGGTCGGATGATGACGCCACTCACTCCCCCATGTTTCACCAGATGGAGGGGCTGGTGGTGGACAAGAGGATTACCCTCTGTGATCTGAAAGGTATGTTGGATATTTTTGTGAAAAAGATTTTCGGGGAGGAGACTGTCACCCGTCTGCGTCCCTCCTACTTTCCCTTCACTGAACCTTCCGTGGAGGTAGACGTGAGTTGCTTTGCCTGCGGCGGCAAGGGCTGTAAGCTGTGTAAGGGCACAGGCTGGATTGAACTTCTGGGCGCGGGAATCGTGAACAAAAAAGTGTTGGAAAACTGCGGCATTGACTCAGAGCAGTACAGCGGTCTGGCCTTCGGTATAGGTCTGGATCGTACCGCCATGCTGAAATACGGCATCAATAATGTTAAACTGCTGTTCGAGTCTGATTTGCGGGTGCTGCGGCAGATTGACGACAACTGATGCCGGAGGGCAGAGAATAATAGAGTGAGAAAATGGAGGGATAATATGTTAGTACCTTTGAGTTGGTTAAAAGACTATGTGGATATAGACGTGACGCCCCGGGAACTGGAGGAAAAACTGTTTTCCTGCGGCTTTGAGGTGGAGGAACTGCACGAGGTGGGAGAGGCTATAAGCAATGTGGTGGCGGGCCTGGTGGAGACCTGTGAGCCCATTCCCGAGACCCATCTGCATGTTTGCCGGGTGAATGCCGGCAGTCATGGCACGTTCCAGGTGTGCTGCGGCGCGGACAATGTGCGGGCCGGTGGAATATACCCCCTGGCGTTGGTGGGAGCTACCGTGTATATGACGGCCAAGGACCACAAGACCGTGGAGGGCACCATGACTATCAAAAAGGGGAAGCTGCGGGGCTATGAGTCCGAGGGCATGCTGTGTTCTGGCGTAGAGTTGGGCGTCAGCGAAAATATGTTCGCCGGCGCGGGCTACAACGGCCTGTTGGCGCTGCCCTCGGACACGGAGCCGGGCGTGGATGTAAAGCCCGTCCTGGGACTGGACGACTGGATTTTTGACATTTCTATCACGGCCAACCGGCCTGACTGTCAGAGTATGGTGGGCATTGCCAGGGAGGTGGCTGCGGCGCTTGATAAGCAGTTTCGCATGCCCGCCCTGAACTATACGGAGACGGAGGTCAAAAAGGAGGGCTTTACGGTGACGGTGGATGCGCCGGACCTGTGTCCCCGGTATATCGGTCACTATGTATATGATGTAAAAATCGGGGAGTCGCCGCAGTGGATGAAACGCAGGCTGGCTCTGATCGGACAGGATTCCATCTCCAATATCGTGGATATCACCAATTACGTGATGTTGGAGATGGGACAGCCCATGCATGCCTTTGACTGTGACTATCTGGAGGGCAACGCTATCCGGGTGCGCCGGGCGGAGCAGGAGGAGAAAATCACAACCCTGGACAGCCAGCAGTACACCCTGCATTCAGACAATCTGGTGATCTGTGACGGCAAAAAGCCCGTGGCTCTGGCCGGGGTCATGGGGGGGCTGAACTCCGAGATCCGGGAGAGTACCACGGAGGTGCTGCTTGAGTCGGCCAAATTTGCCAGGGACAATATCCGCAAGACCTCCCGTGGGCTGGGCAAGCGCACGGATGCCAGCGCCAAGTATGAAAAGGGCGTGGATGAGTACTCCACGGTACATGCTATGGAGCGAGCGCTGCATTTGATTGAGGAGTTGGGCTGCGGCAAGGTTTCCTCCACCCATGTGGACGTGAATACCGGCAACAGCATCCAGCCGAAGGAGATGAAAGTCAGCGTCAAAAAAGTGGGGGATGTGCTGGGCATTGATGTGCCTATTCAGGAGATCCTGCGGATCATGAAGAATCTGGACTTTGCGCCCGTTATCAACGGGGATGAACTGACCTTGCAGATTCCCGCTTACCGTGAGGATATGGACTCTTATCCGGATGTGGCGGAGGAAGTGATCCGCATGTATGGCTATGACCATGTGGTTCCCACTTTTATGCCCCAGGCGCAGATGACCATGGGCGGTGTGCCCCGGAATATGAAAAAGGATATGAAGCTTAAGAGGGCCCTTTGCGGCGCGGGAGCTTATGAATGTATCCACTACAGCTTTTTCTCCCCCTCGGATCTGGACCTGCTGCGCCTGCCTCAGGATGCGCCGCAGCGTCAGGCCATCCGCATATTGAACCCCATCAATGAGGAGCTGTCTTTGATGCGGACCACGCTGGTGCCTTCTATGTTAAATGCAATCTCCCGGAACCAGAAAAAGGGCAATCTGGAGGGCAGGCTCTATGAGAGCGCCAAAGTGTTTATCCCCAGAGCCCTGCCCCTGGATGAGTATCCGGATGAGCGGGAGACTTTGTGCATCGGCATCTTTGGCGAAAAGGAGAGTTTCTTTACTTTAAAAGGCATGGCTGAGAAGGTGGCGGACACCCTGTTTATCCAGTTTTCCTATGTGCCCGTGACGGAGCCTTACCTACATCCCTACCAGGCGGCGGCCATCTATTTTGAGGGCGCCAGGGTGGGGTGTCTGGGCAAGGTGGCCTATGAGGTGGCGGAGCAGTTGGATCTGCGCACGGATGCCTATGTGTTGGAGATTGATCTGCGCGGTATGGCGGAGGCTTATGATCGGCAGGCAAGCTTCATTCCCCTGCCTAAATTCCCGGAGGAGAGCCGGGATCTGGCGCTGGTGATGGACAAAGAGATAACCTGCGGCCAGGTGGAGGAGGTAATCCGCAGTTCCTGCAATTATATCAAGGGCATTCGTCTGTTCGACGTGTACGAGGGCGGCCAGATTGCGGCGGGCAAGAAGAGCATGGCCTTCACCGTGGAGTTTACGCCTCGGGAGGAGGCTTTCGAACCGGACACGGTGGACCGCTTTGTGAAGAAAATTCTGAAGAACCTGAAAAACCAGCTGGATATTGAACTCCGCAGCTAGGGCTTGTATCAACAGCATGTTCCCGGAAAGCACACTGATGGATATTCGGACGCCTCAAGCGGCGGGATATCCATCACTGATATGTGTGCTAGCAGGGAACATGCGGAACCCAAAAGGGATATAACAGCATGTTCCCGAAAAGCACACTGATGGATATCCGGACGCCTCAAGCGGCCGGATATGCATCACTGATGTGTGTGCTAGCAGGGAACATGCGGAACCCAAAAGGGATATAACAGCATGTTCCCGAAAAGCACACTGATGGATATCCGGACGCCTCAAGCGGCCGGATATGCATCACTGATGTGTGTGCTAGCAGGGAACATGCGGAACCTTAATATAGAAAGGAAAGCAGCATATGTTAAAAAAGTGTGTATGGGAGAATTATGACGAGAAGCAGCTGAAAAAGCTGGAGAAGCTGAGCCGGGAGTACAGGGAGTTCCTGGATCAAGGCAAGACGGAGCGGGAGTGCATTGACACCATTGTAAACATGATAGAAAAAGAGGGTTACCGGGAGTTGGAAGCCCTGATCAAAGCCGGGGAAACACTGAAAAAGGGAGACAAGGTCTACAGCGTCTGGATGAATAAGTCCATCGCCATGTTCCGCGTCGGCCAGACACCTCTTACAGAGGGGATGAATATCCTGGGCGCTCATATCGACAGTCCCAGGCTGGATGTGAAGCAGAATCCTCTGTTTGAGGATATCGATCACACCTTTGCCTACATGGATACCCATTACTACGGCGGTGTGAAGAAGTACCAGTGGGTGACGCTGCCCCTGGCCATTCACGGCGTGGTGGTTAAGAAGGACGGCACCACCGTTGAGCTGAACATTGGAGAAAACGAGGAGGATCCCGTATTTTTTGTATCAGATCTGCTGATCCACCTGGCTGGAAAGCAGCTGGAAAAGACAGCAGCCAAGGTCATCGAGGGCGAGGCATTGGATCTGATTGCCGGGACAAAGCCCCTGATTCTGGGCGAGGAGGAAAAGGAGACGGACGAGGGCAGGCAAAAGGCGAAAAATATTGTCAAATCCGGAGTGCTGGATATTCTGAAGGAGACGTACGATATCGAGGAAGCGGACCTGATCTCCGCAGAATTGGAAGTGGTGCCCGCAGGCAAAGCCAGGGAGGCCGGTTTTGACCGCAGTATGATTCTGGCCTACGGGCAAGATGACAGAGTCTGCGCATTCACTTCCCTGAAGGCCATGTTGGATTTAAAGGGGAATGAGAGAACCGTGTGCTGTATTTTGGTGGACAAGGAGGAGATCGGTTCCGTGGGAGCCACAGGTATGCAGTCCCGTTTCTTTGAGAATGCGGTGGCGGAGCTTATGAATCTGGCAGGGGAGTACAGTGAATTGAACGTGCGCCGTTGTCTGGCCCGCAGCGCCATGCTTTCCTCCGATGTGAGCGCGGCTTTTGACCCCGGCTACAGGGACTGCTTTGAACTGCAGAATGCGGCCTTTCTGGGCGGCGGCATGGTGTTCAACAAATTTACCGGTTCCAGAGGTAAATCAGGTTCCAACGACGCCAATGCGGAATATGTGGCCCATCTGCGCAAGGTTATGGATGAGAGCGGCATACAGTGGCAGACGGCGGAACTGGGCAAGGTAGATGTGGGCGGAGGCGGCACCATCGCCTATATTCTGGCACTCTACGGCATGAACGTCATTGACAGCGGTGTGCCCGTACTGAATATGCACGCTCCTTGGGAGGCCACCAGCAAAGCGGATATCTACGAGGCGTACAGAGGGTATAAGGCATTTGCGGAAAATGTGAGCATGTGATATGATTTTATAAAAGCCCTTTGCGGTAAGCCGGGGCGCAGCGGCAAAAACTGTCGCCGCGGTACGGCGGATGGGGGCTTTTGGCGTTGGCTGCAGGTCAATGGCATGGAGAGCGTTATGGAACTGAAAAAATCGGATTTTTATTTTGACCTGCCTCAGGAACTGATTGCGCAGGATCCCCTGGAGGACCGTTCCTCCTCCCGGCTTTTGCTGCTGGATAAAAATACGGGACAGATACGGCACGAGTTTTTTTACAATATTACCCGGTATTTGCGGCCCGGGGACTGTCTGGTGCTGAACAATACCAAGGTGATTCCTGCCCGGCTTTTGGGAGAGCGGGAGGGCACCGGCGCCCATGTGGAAGTGCTGTTGTTAAGGCGCCGGGAGAGGGATGTGTGGGAGACTCTGGTAAAACCCGGCAGAAAATGTAAACCCGGCACCTGCCTGGTGTTTGGAGACGGGCTGTTGAGAGCCCAGGTATTGGAGACGGTGGAGGAGGGCAATCGGCTGATCCGCTTTTTCTATGAAGGCATCTGGGAAGAGGTGCTGGATAAGCTGGGAGAAATGCCCCTGCCCCCTTATATCACCCACAAGCTGCAGGATAAAAACCGCTATCAGACCGTCTATGCCAAGTACGAGGGCTCGGCGGCGGCTCCCACGGCGGGACTGCATTTTACCCGGGAACTGCTGACCCGGATCGAAGATATGGGAGTGGATATAGTCTATGTGACCCTGCATGTGGGGCTGGGCACGTTCCGGCCGGTGAAGGAGGAAAATGTGCTGGAGCACCATATGCACTCGGAGTATTACCAGATCACCGAGGAGGCGGCGGAGCGGATCAATGCCGTCAAAGAGGCCGGAGGCCGGATCATCTGTGTGGGCACCACCAGCTGCCGCACTCTGGAGAGCGCGGCAGACGAGTCCGGCAGAGTGCGGCCTGGCTGCGGGAATACGGAGATTTTCATTTATCCGGGCTACCGTTTCAAAGTGTTGGACTGCCTGGTTACCAATTTTCATCTGCCGGAGTCCACATTGGTGATGCTGGTCAGCGCGTTGGCAGGACGGGAACAGGTGTTGGCGGCCTATGAGGAGGCTGTCCGGGAGAAATATCGCTTTTTCAGTTTCGGCGATGCCATGTTGGTGTTGTAGCATTAAAATCGTACTTTTGTAAACTAAGGGAATACCCCAGATGGAAACTGGTTCTGAATTTTGGAACAGAATAAGCCCCAGGAGTTTAGCGGCTCCTGGGGTATTTTGTCCCATCATCACCGGTAGATGAAAGAATGGGACAGTCCATTTTTGAAAACGATGGAGCAGATGCGGCCGTCCATAACGGAGATGCTGTCAATGATTCCTCGGAGGAATGTTTTTAAGACATCCGCATCCACAGACGATGCCAGGCGTTTATAATTGACATAGTTCCGGCCGGATAGGTTCTGCGATATGATGAACTCGCTGGCCCTCTGTACAAAGATTTCATCGGACACGGACTGGTTCCAGGTGTCCGGGTTCTCCAGCCCTATCCGCTCATTGATGCCCTCCAGCTTCTCAATGAGCTTTTCTTTTTCAATGATGTATTCTTTTTCGGACATCGCATCATCGGAATAAAGGTAAAGGTTCGTCAGACGCTCCAGAGCGCGTTCTGCCTTCTGTTTTTCTTTCCGGAGCCTTGAAAGTTCTGACTGCGCCTGCTTTTTTTCATCTTTTTTGATTTTGACCCCCTTCCCATACACGTCTCCAGATATTTTTCCGGATGCCAGGACAGAGTATAGGTCATTCAGTCCGTCCGGTTCAATTCCCTTTACCTGGATGAAGGTATCGCCGTAAAGGAGGCGCCTTTGCAATTCCTCCGGAGAGGATATTTCAGAAAAGCCACGCTGCGCGTTAAGCATATTCAGTATATAGTTAAAAACAAATTCCCCTACAATCGGATCAGAGATAGTTGGGCAGTCGCAGGCGGCAGGAGACTTCCGGCGTGTCGAGCAGGAGTATTTTGAATATTCCCATCCATCCCTTGTCACATTGCCTGGAGAGCTGTTCATGGGCTTTTTGCAGGCATTACAATACATGAGGCCGCCGAATACATGAATATGTTTTGATTCATGTTTCCTCTGGTGGATTTTATACTGCTCTGCCTGGGAATCCAGGATGGCAATTACACGCTCTTTCTGCTCCCGGCTTATAATAGCCGGGTGATGGTCCTGGACAGTTATCCATTCTGACTTATCCTTCCTTTTCTGCCGCTTCCCTTCCTTTAGCCGGTTGTACTGGTAATCTCCGCAATAGAACACATTCCGCAGGATGATTAGGAGCGTAGTGGCAGACCATTGATTTCCGGCACGAGAGAACAGCTGGCGCTCGTTAAGGATTCTGGCTACACAGATCAAGGAGCGATGTTCCTCATAAAGATTGTGCATCATTTCCACAACGGATTTCTCCGGTTCATTGAAAGAAAACTCCCCGGTCTGGATGTCATAATTATACCCAAAGGGAACACGGCCACCATTCCACAGCCCATTATTCGCCCTTGAAATCATGGTAGCGGTCACGCGCTCCGATGTCATGTTGCGCTCCAGCTCCGCAAAGACCAGAATGATTTTGAGCATGGCCTCTCCCATAGCAGTAGAGGTATCAAACTGTTCATTCTTGCTTACGAAAATGACGCCTAGCTCTTTCAGTTCATTGTACATGGAGGCAAAGTCCAGAAGGTTCCGGGAGATGCGGTCTATCTTCCAGACAAGGAGATGCGTGAAAACTCCCTGCCGGATCTGGGACATCATCTCCTGGAATTTTGGCCGGTCAGTGTTTTTCCCGGAGTAGCCTGCATCCTCGAATATCACATAATCGTCCGTATTCAGAAGGAGTGATGCATACGCAATTAAGTCTTTTTTCTGCATCGGCAGAGAATCCTTGTCTACCTGGTATAGGGTGGAGACACGGACATAGATAGCCACACGCGCCTTGCTACGCTCCATCAATGCCTTTACTTTCTTGTAAGCCATAGGAATACCTCCCCAAAAAGAAAAGCCCCTAAATGGGGCTTGTGTGCTATATCGCAGCCTGCCGCTGGCAAGCGAACTGTGAAAGGAATCGGGTTTCTGCCTGGCTTATCCTGGAGTTTATCTCCCCGATTCTTCCGTCCCTGGACATGAGCAGTAGCTCCCGGCACTCTTTTGTTGTGAATAGATGGCACTGGTAAATGCCAGGAATAAAAGCCTTGCGACAGATGGTTAGCAGTTCTTTTTCTGATATGCCGCATCTGCAGCAAAGGTCAAAAATCTTATTCACAATACCGGCATCTACAGAGGCAGTCGATCTCCAGCCGTGGAAATTGTCCTGCTGGTAATATAGCAGGCGTTCTATACTGTCAAAGCCGTTTAAGTCGGAATAGAACGCCATGCAGTAATAAGCAACTGCTATCCGCAGGTTCCCCTCCAGCTCCACGAACCGGCCCTGGCACACACGGGCATCCCGGAGCAGGCGGTAATTTCCGGTTCTCAAATACAATTCCACTTCCAGGGTGAGGCTATCCCACCGCATATCATTCCCGGTACCGTCCCCAGGAATAGGACGCATATAATCTGGCAACATATTCTACCTCCTTTTTTCATTTCCGCCTCTTGCGGACGCTGTCTATCCTAATAACCTTTTTTCCTCCTCTTGCATGGCGCGGTAAGTATCGCACGCGCTTTTTATATATGCAAAACACATATCCTGAAGATTCCCAGGCAAAGAGCGCAACATGGAAAGCATGGCTGATTCGTTTTGGGACAATGGCTGTGGCTCTCCAGGCTTTACATATTCACTCCCAGTAAGAAGGAGGTCTGTGGAACACTTGAGATATTCTGCTAAAGCAATTACAGCATCAGAATTTGGAGCGCTACCGGCTTGCCATCTTCCGATACTACCGGTACTTATTTTACATTCTTTTAATACTGGAGTAGGTTTTAAACCTTTCTTGTCACATATTTCCTTAAAATTATCCCAAAACAAATAATTCACCTCCGCAAAGCAACTCACAAATCGGCGTAAAAATATTGACAAACGCCTTTTAGTGAGTTATGATATATATGTAAGATACATTTGTGCGTTTTTATTTTCCTTAACAAATAGCACATATACAAAAACGCTCTTTTATGCGTTACAAGAGAAAGAGCGCACATATTCATTTTAACAATGTATCGCAAAAATGTAAAGTCAAAATGTAACGCACATCATAGCAAAGGAGGTAAGAGAGATGGAGAAAAAGCTAACTCCCTGGTGCGAGAACGTGAAAATCGCCATGATTGAGCGTGAATGGAGCGTACAGGCTTTGGCGGATGCTGTCGGGATGTCGCGTGTGTATACATCGGCACTTATCAATGGCAGAGTCCAATCCGAAGCAGCCATGAAGCTCATAAGCGATACGTTGAACATCGAAAGCCCGGAAAAGAGAAAATCTGATTCCTGGTGCAAGAGCGTGAGGATAGCAATGGTAAAGCGCGGATGGAGTGTGCTGGATTTGGCAAAAGCAGCACATATGAGCAAAGGCCATACATCGGCGGTCATCAATGGCAGAGTACAATCTTCCCAGGCAGTAAGAACCATAAGCGATGTACTGAACATTGAAGCGGCTGCTCTTTCCTCGGATGCTACTTAGATTATAAGCCGAAAGGACGGTGAATGACATGGGGAATGGCTCTATGAAAGACAATGATAATGTGTACTTTCTTGCCAGGAAAAAGGCGGCAGCATACAACGAGAGGCTATACAGCAGGGAAGGGGCGGCAGAACTGCTGGGAGTGTCCGTATCAACGCTGGCCGACTACGAGCTGGGGAATACAAAGGTGGTTCCGGTGGATAAAGTGGTGCTTATGGCAGACCTCTATAACTGTCCGGAATTGAAATACAGCTATTGCAAGAATGAGTGTCCAATCGGAAAGCTGATGCCAATGGCAACGCAGGCAAAGAACCTGGAGGGGATCGCGCTCCGGCTTATCCGGGAGTTTGATGCTGACAAGCTGAAAAATATCCAGAAGGATTTAATTGAGATTACGGAGGACGGTGTTGTAGACGATACAGAGAAACCTACTCTGAAATCAATCATGGAGAGGCTGGACCAGATGGCGATTGCCATCAGTGAGCTAAAGATAGCAGGAGAAAAGGCACTGAAAGGTTGAGGGATGGTTATGGATGCTGCCAAGTTGAGGGAGATTCTGAAAACGCAATATGGAATAAAAGATGATAGCGAGTTCAACACGGCAGTTGAAAAGTCATCCGGAGTAAACCTGGGGCTGTTCACTATGCCGCTGATGGAAAGGAGCAGGGATGGACGCAAGAAAACAGAGACGGCTATTGCGTAGAGTGAAGCTGGCGGCTATTGCAGCTGCTACCGTCTATACATCAATCGGAATAAGGACGATTGTAACGGATGCAGGAGAAGGGATAGAACCAGAGCCGGTCATAAGCACAGCAGCAGTCACCGGAGCAGGCATCCCGGAATTTTCCGGGAGAGAAGCAGGCCAGGGAGCAAAAGTCCCGGCACCAGAACCGGAAACCGAACAATCCTCTGAATGGGATGCGGAAGAATCCTATCTGCTGGCAAAGCTGGCGATGGCGGAGGCGGAAGGAGAGGACACCGAAGGGAAAGCGCTGGTTATCCTGGTGGTTCTGAACCGAGTACGGAGCGAAGGGTTCCCGGACACGGTGGAGGATGTCATCATGGAGGAGCATAACGGAGTCCGCCAGTTCAGCGTCACCAAGGAGGGAGGCCGGTGGTATAAGGTGGAACCGGACGAGGACTGCTACAAGGCGCTGGAGCTGGTAACGCTGGAAGATTGGGATGAATCAGAAGGGGCGCTGTATTTTGAAAGCCGGAGTGATTCTGCCTGGCACCAGAATCATTTACAGTTCCTTTTCCAGCATGGGAAACATTATTTCTACAAGGAGGGATGACATTGCGGAAAGTAAAGCGGTTCATATACCGGGAATGGATATGGATAACGCTGGGAATTATCTTCACACGGTTTGCTGTTGAATACGCATACCAGGAGCGCGGATACATGGCATACGGAGGGGAATGGCTGGTACTGCCGGTTCTTCTGCTGGCAGTAAACATGGCAAGGAACATCGCCGGTACCGTGATAATGATATATGGAGGAGAGGAGGATGCGGATGCCAGAAGAATTGAAGCGGATCACCGAAGGGTTCCGGGGAACCGCAGGCGGAGTGACGGACAGTGAAGCAGATGAAATATTCCGGCTTTGTCTCCGAAAAATGGAGATATGCGGGATTGAGAACCAGGAGGAATATCTGCCGCTCCTATTCCGGGATGAAGTAAAGAATTTCATCATACGCAGGGGAATAAACGCCATAACCGCATTGAGAAGGATGGGGGTGGCGGTCAGTGTGTGAGATATGCAGACAGTCTCCATGCCATCCGAGATGCCCGAACGCTGGAGAGACGGAGGGAAAATACACTTGTATCAAGTGTGGGTATGGAATCATGGAGGAGGATGAATACCTGGCGTCACCGGGCGGTCCGGTATGCCTGGAGTGTCTGGAGGACATGGACACCAGGGAGTTAATTGAAATATGCGGCGAGGAGCTGCAAAAAGCATAAAGGAGGACAGGAAATATGGCAGGACAGCAGCAGAGGCAGGTACCGGCACAGCAGGGCCAGCAGGGGGAAGTACAGCGGCCCAAGAGTTCAGCTGTACTTGTGAAAGAGATCATCTCCAGGGATACTTGCAAGAAGAAATTCGCGGAAATCCTGGGACAGAAAGCACCACAGTTTCTTGCGTCATTAACGAACGTAGTCTCCGGGAGCGCACAGCTGAAAAGGGCAGACCCTAATTCTATCGTATCGGCGGCTTTTGTGGCGGCAACATACGATCTGCCGATTGACAGCAACCTGGGGTTCGCGGCAATCGTTCCCTACAACAACAGCAAGAAGAATCCACAGACCGGGAAGTATGAGGACCACATGGAGGCCCAGTTCCAGATGATGTACAAGGGCTTTATCCAGCTGGCAATCCGTTCCGGATACTATGAGAAAATGAATTACGCCGTGGTGTATGAGGATGAACTTGTTTCCTACAACCCCATCACCGGAGAGATTGTTTTCGTGACGGACTTCTCTGAATGTACGCAGAGGGACGAAGGGCAGGCGAATAAGATTGTCGGGTACTATGCGTGGTTCCGCTTGAAGACCGGATACAGCCACGAACTGTATATGTCAACAAAGGCGGTGGAGAATCACGCAAAGAAGTATTCCCAGGCATACCGGAGCGATTTGAACAAAGGGAAGAAAAACAGTAAGTGGACTACCGATTTTGAGGCTATGGCTCTGAAAACGGTCATCAAGCTCCTGCTCTCCAAATGGGGCATCTTATCTGTTGATATGCAGAGGGCTATCCAGGATGACCAAAAGACATTTGACGAGGAGGGAGAGGCAACATACGGAGATAACCAGCCGGACGCAATCGAGGCGGAGAATGTGTTCGAGCTGCCGGGGCCGGATAATGGACAGCAGAAGGGCGGACAGCTGGAGAGTGCGGAAAGCATGGCAGAAACCGGAGCGGATGCAGCAGATGAAGGAGAATATGTAGACCCGGATGAAGTGGACGCTTTCATGGAGAGCATGGGGTTAGAGGAATTACCGTTTAAGTAAGGAGGGAAAGACATTGGAGTTATCGGCAAACAATTATTACAGTGCGGAGGCAAACCAGGAATATATGAGCGTGTCGCAGTACAAGGATTTTGCTGGGACATACGGAAAGCTGGGATGCGAGTACGGAGCGATGGAAAAGCTGGCAGGACGCTGGGAGGAAAAGAAAACGACCGCCCTTCTGGTAGGGAGCTATGTGGATTCCTATTTTGAGGGGAGCCTGGACAAATTCAAGGCAGAAAACCCGGACATTTTCAAAAAGACCGGGGACAAAGGTCTGAAAGCAGATTATGTCAAAGCAGATGACATCATCCGGAGGATAGAGCGCGATCAGTTCTTTATGATGTGCCTCTCCGGAGAAAAGCAGGTGATTATGACCGGTGAGCTGTTCGGAGCAAAGTGGAAGATAAAAGTAGATTCCTACATAGCAGATAAGGTCATCGTTGACTTGAAGGTCATGTCATCTATAACGAAGCACGAATATGTACGGGATGTAGGCTACCTGGACTTTATCCGGTATTGGGGCTATGACATCCAGGGAGCAATCTACCAGGAGATTGTCCGCCAGAATACCGGAAAGCGCCTGCCCTTCTACATAGCGGCGGCAAGCAAGGAGGAGGAAACCAACATCGAGGTTATCCATGTGACGGATAATTTCCTTAAAGATGCCATGTCAATGGTGGAGGCGGCTATGCCCAGGATACTCCAGGTGAAAAACGGAGAGGTAGAACCCGACCGGTGCGAGAGTTGCGATTGCTGCAGGAGTACGAAGGTTTTACGGAATCCGATCACGATTTTAGACCTGGTAAAGGACATTTGAAACCAAGAGCGGCAGATTGGCGGTGATGCAAGCATGGCATGGATAAGCGTCCACGAACAAATTTTAAGCGGAAAGCTGCGTGAGCTGGCAAAGAGTATGGGCTGCTCACAAAATGAATCAATCGGAATCCTTATCCGGCTATGGTTGTGGGGTATCAACAACGCCGACAAGGAAGGGAGAATAGTAGGAGCGGACAAAGACGATGTAGCAGAAGTTCTGGCAATAGGAAGGGATAAAAAGATTGCGGCAATAAATATCGTTGATGCTCTGATAGAATCTGGTTGGCTGGATGAAAATGATGGGATTCTGTTTATTCATGATTGGGAAGAATGGCAAGAACCTCTATATACTTTCAAAGAGCGAAGGGAGAGGGACGCTGCCAGAAAGCGTGAGGAGAGGAAACGGTCAAGGCTCCAGAACGATGCAGGCAGGAGGACAGATACCATCTCCCAGGAACCGGAGCCGGTGGCAGATACGCTACCGGCGGCTGGGGATTCTCCCATACCGGAAAATCCGGAAAAACCGAAAAAGACAGCAGCGGAAGAACGCACTCCTGCATTTGAGGAGTTCTGGAAGGTATACCCACGCAAGGAAGGAAAAGGCGAGGCATACAAGAAGTACAAGGCGCGGCTCAAAGATGGGTACAGCGAAGCGGAGCTTCTGGAGGCAGCCACGAATTATGCCGGCCGATGCGCGAGGGAACGGACGGAAAAGAAATATATCAAGATGGCTAAGACCTTCCTAAGTGATTCCCTGCCGTTTGTGGACTACATTAAAAAGCAATCGCAAAGTGAAGCAAGACAAGAGCAGACGGATGGAGCGAATCCGTTTGAGAAATTCCTTAAAGGTTAGGAGGCGGATAACGTGAAGGAATTGGAAGGGATCGCTGCCGGTGTATTCATGGAGGCGGCACAGAAAGCAGGTGAGGCGGAAAGCGGTACCGGGGACTATACCGGCGGTGATGGCCTTCTGCATTGCGGCAAGTGCCACAAGCCGAAGGAGAAAGTGCTGGAGTTCCCTGGCTCCCTGGACAGGAACGGAACCGGGCGCAGGATGAAGGTGCGCTGTATGTGCGCCTGCGAGACAGCGGCCAGGGAAGAAATGGCTCGGCGCGAAAAGGAAAGGGAGGAGATGCAGAAGCTCCAGAAGCTACGGGATTCCAGCCTTATTGAAAGCAGGCTCCGGGCGGCAAGGCTGTCCTCTTTCGTCAAGACCGGGGACAATCAGAATCTTTACAAGATGGCGCAGCGGTATGTGGAAAAATTCGATGACATGTACAAAAAGAGCCAGGGGATTCTTTTCTGGGGGACGGTGGGAACCGGAAAGAGCTTTACTGCCGCCTGCATCGCGAATGAGCTGTTAGACCGGAGGGTTCCGGTCATAATGACTTCTTTCGTGAAGATTCTCCAGAACATCCAGGGCGGCAGCGTGGACGAGGCGCAGTACATAGCACAGCTGAACCGGGCAAGGCTTTTAATCATTGATGACCTGGGGACTGAGCGCAACACGGACTATGCCCTGGAGAAGGTCTACAACGTGATAGACAGCCGGTATTTATCCGGAAAGCCCCTGATTCTCATAACGAATCTGACGCTCACGGAGATGCAGGAGGCGCAGGATACCAGGTTTAAGAGGATATATGACCGTATCTTTGAAATGTGCTATCCGTTCCGGGTGTATGGAGATTCCTGGAGGATGGGGCAGGCGGCGCAGAGGTTCGAGGACATGAGGAGCATACTGGAGGGATGATATGGCAAATGCGGTGGAATTGAAGATTTATAACCAGGAAGACCGGCTTTCGGTGGCGGCAATTCTGATTAAGAACGGTTACACAGTGAGCCAGGGAAAAAGACAGAGGACAGCCACCGGCAAGACGATGGACTATTTCCTCAAAGTATCAGAGGATGGAGACAATGCTGATACATCGAAGTAGGAGGTACTGATTTGGACAAAGTGAAATTCACAGTCCTGGGAGAGCCGAAAGGGAAAGGCAGGCCGCGCTTCAGCACACAGACCGGGAGGGCATTTACTCCGAAGCAGACGGTCAATTATGAAACGCTGATACATACGGAGTACATGGTGCAGTGCAAGGGGTTCCGGTTCCCGGATGATGCGATGCTGGACATGAGGATTCTGGCATACTACTCCATACCGAAAAGCGGAAGTAAGGCGGAGAAGGCTAAAAAGCTGGCAAACATCATCCGCCCGACTAAAAAACCGGATATGGATAATGTGGTGAAGATGGTGGCGGATGCGCTCAACCAGGTAGCATACAAGGATGATACGCAGATTGTAGACTGCCAGGTCCGGAAATTCTATTCTGAACAGCCCCGGATTGAGGTTATCATCCAGGAAGTAGGAGGCAAGGAATGAAAGGAAAGAAGGTAAGGCGGCTCCTGGCAAGGGTCGCGGTGGTGGCGGTGGTGATACTGGTGGCGTTCTGGATGTTCGTCTGTTTCATGGCTTATCTTATCGCCTGCGGGGTGGCGGCTGGAATCGGCACATTGCAGTTTTGAAGATGGGAGGGATTCACAAAATGACGGCAGATAAGATAGCGCTGATTATCCTGGTGGTGGTGTTCGGCATCGGGGTAGTGGCAGAAAAGAATGAAAAGGTGGCATACCGGCTACTCGCTGGTTTGGCAATATGTATCGCAGGGCTTGTGGCTTTGCAAATATTCAGTTAAGGAGGATGACACATGGCACAGAATGAAATCCCGATGGTAGAGGGAGAAGTTGTAGCAGAAGGAACGGAGGGGGCGGTGCTGGCTCCGGTCAAGGCGGAGATGGAGTTCCGGCTGATAAATCCCACGGAGGGCGGATTCTTAAAACGTATCGAATGGAACCGCGCCGAGCTGGAGGCGGCAGTCAAGGCAAAGGTGGCACAGTACGAGGGCGTCACATACACAGATGATACCATCCAGGCAGCAAAGGCAGACCGCGCCGAGCTGAATAAGCTGAAAGCAGCTATCGAGGACCGGCGGAAGATTGTGAAAAAGATAATCAATGAGCCGTACACGGTATTTGAGAAGGAGCTGAAAGGCATCCTGGCACTCATTGACAAGCCGGTCGGCCTCATTGATACGCAGATCAAGGACTATGAGAACCAGAAGAAGGAGGAGAAAAAGGAGCAAATCCGGGAGGCGTATTCTGCAGCAATCGGAGAACTGGAGAAGGTCATCACGTTTGAGAGGCTGTTCGACCCCAGGTACCTCAATGCCACATACTCCCTGCCAAAAGCCATAGCGGACATCCAGGGCAAGATTGAGAAGGTCAAGACAGACCTCCAGACCATTGATGAAATGTGTTCTGACTATAAGACCAACGCCCAGGACATTTATCTGAAAACCCTGGACTTGTCTAAGGCGATGGCAGAGGAAAAGCGCCTGCACGATCTGAAAGAGAAGATGGAGGCGGATAAGAGGGCCAGGGAGGAGGCAGAGCGCCGGAGGATTGAGCAGGAGGAGGCCAGACGCCAGGAGCTTGCTAGGAGGCAGGCAGAGGAGGCGAAGCGCCGGGAGGCAGAGAGGCAGACCACACAGGAGAGAACAGCAGCCCAGGCACCCCAGGCGGAACCGGAGTCTGATAACGGAAATACCCAGGCTGTGAACGTTTTTGGCACTTCTGATAACGGAAACGGCCAGAATGTTCCGGAAAATACCCTAAATAATACGGGAAATACCAAAAGCGTTCTGGAAAGCGCCCCGGATGCTCCGGCAAAGAGATACCGCGCTACCTTCTGGTGCGAGGGTACCCTGGAGGAGATAAAAGCCCTGGGGGCATACATGAGGGAACACAATATCAAGTACGGAAAGGCGGGAAAGTAGATGGAAAGAGGTTTTGACGAGAAGCTGACGCTGGACAGCGAAACATTCAGCGGAATGAGCCGGGATTACAATTTTGTACTCCAGAGGCTTTTGGAGACAATGAGGGATAGGGACTGTGACGAAGGTTCCATCACTCTGAATCTGAAAATATCTCTCAAATCAGAGTATATCCCGAACTATGACCCGAACGTCCAGGGAGAGAGCCGGGAGGTCAAGAAGCCGAAGTTCGAGCATAAGATTTCATCCTCTGTGAAAATCACGGACGAGAAGAAAGGCACCCTGGACACGGAGATGGAGCTTGTCATGGATGACGATACCGGCATGTATGTACTCCGGCCCATCGTGAACACACAGCAGAGAAGTTTCTTTGATGATGACATGAGAGGGCAGTTCTCCGGATCAGATGAACCGGGTGCAGAGGCAGAGGGGGACGGCGGAGCGCCTGCCCTTCCTGGGAGGAAAGTCCTGGGACTTCCGGGGCCGGATGTGATAGATGGGGATTTTAAGGAAGTGGCCGCAGAAAGCCCGGATTCGGGCGGTTCCGGAGAGAATGATATTTCTTCCGTGGACGGTGAAGAAAACGCTCCATTGGACGCTACCGACGCCTTGTTTGAGGATGAAGAGGGCATGGAGGACAGCGGCGGACATATTCCGTTTGGCGATGATGACGAAGATGAAGGAGAAGATGATGGATACGGCTATGAGGAGCCGGGAGAGGAGTAAATCATGGGATTGAGAAGTTTGGCCAGAACTGTAGCAGCAAACAAGAGCTATCGGCAGAGCGGTACCACGGACATGTTTGATTATTTCTTCACTAAGCTGTGGAGGGAGAAAGGGCATCCGGCGCCCGATGTGAAGCGGCCCACCAAAAAGACGAGGCGTGGCAGAAAGTAGATCAGACGGCGGCGCGGTTTCTTTCTGGAGCCGCGCTGCATGAAAGGAGAAAAGATGGATAAGAGCAGGAACAAAAGCCAGGGCGCAGGGAACATCCCGGACGGACCGGCGGACGGAATCAGCCTGGATGTGCAGAGTACGCATACGAGGTTCCGGGGGAAGGGCAATCAGCGGAGGATAGCAAAGCAGACGGTTGTCCCTGGGAATATCAAGGCGAGCGTGGAGCTGGGAGTTGTGTCCATATCGGACCGGGTGCATGACATCATGCTGACCGTGAGGATTGAGGACATGTCGGCGGTGATGGCCGGTGCATACGAGATGGCGAGAAGGGCAGAGGCGGAAGGGAGTGCAGACGGTGAAAAAGAGGACCAGGTACATAAAGGTCTACGAGAGGATTCTCCAGGAGGAGAAGAAACTCCAGGAGGAGCTTGCGAAAATCCCGGTGGACGGCAGGAGGACAGCTCCAGCCAATGCCAGGAAAGCGTTTAAGCTCGTATCGGATTCATGTTACCGGCTGGCCCAGGAGTGCAACGTACTGGTGAGCTATCCGCAGAAAGCAATCGCAGGAAAGAAAGTTGACCTGGGGGGGATGCTCATATTGCTGCCAAGCTGTAAGCTGGTGACGATTGAACAGCTGAAAGAGATTGAAGATAGGAGGCGCTGATATGTCAAATGGGAATTTTGGAAGGTGTGCCGGATGTGGCGCACAGGTCATCTGGATAAGGACGAAGGCCGGGAAGAATATGCCCTGCAATACGTTACTGGTGGACTACAAGGCGGACGGAGGAAAGGATAAAATCGTACTCCAGTCCGGGGAAGTGGTTTCCGGTACCATCGTTTCATCCAATGACAACCCGGACGGTTCCGGTTATACATCGCACTTTGCCACCTGCAGCAAGGCGAAGGATTTCAGACGCAGGAAGTAAGGCAAAGAAAAAGGCTGTACCGCTGTGCAGTACAACCCCATTCCTCTGGTAACATCGACTACCCCTATTATAGGGGGTTATCAGTGGAATGTCAAGGAGGTAATGCACATGGGAAAATCACAAGGCAGGCCGGTACGATATGAGTTCACAGAGGAGAATATAAATGTCATAGCGGCGATTGCGGCCGAAAAAGGGATTGAAGCGTACAAAGAGGAGCATAGGAAAGAGGAGGCGGAGCGCCAGAGCAGGGTACAGAACAATGCCAAAGCCCTGCTGACAAACTACCGGCGGTTCAAGGACTACATAGAGAACGCGGAGTATGACATGGACACGACATCCGATGATTCTCTGAAAGATATGCTGTCACTCATGCAGGGGTATTTCAAGGACAGCGACCTTAAAGTATTGAGCATAGAGAAGGGCAAGGCTAAGACAAAGATGATTATGAGCCATGTGGACACTATGCTGGATGTATATAAAAAACAATGCGAAATAGCGGCAGACCCAGAGGAAATGAGAAGATATAGGGTAATCAAGGGGCTTTACCTGGATGCGGAGCCTAAGACACCGGCGGACATAGCGGAAGAGGAACATATCACGGAGAGAACCGTGTTCCGGGACGTGAAGGCTGCCTGCAAGCGTCTGGCGATACTGTTTTTCGGGATCTATGGATTCCGGTACTAGCGGTGTCAAAAATATGTCATTGATATTTCAGTAGCCAGGTTTTAATATGGTATCAGCCGAAAAAACCCAATGTCATGCTCATTTTGTGAGAGTAACCATGTGTTTTCCCTCCAGGCCGGGGCGGTGGAATATCCGTCCAGGCACCGGAAAAACGGTTATAAGGCAGAGTTTCATACTCGATGGAAAGCAGCCGCCGCCTGGCTGCTTTTCGTTTGCCAAAAGGCCGGCAGGCGGCATAAAACCTGGGGTTTTCATTGATATGCGCCCTGGGATATGGTATAATTAAAGGGTAAAGAAGGGCAAAAAACAGAGCTTTGCACCCTGGAAAAGTCGAAGCCCTGTCCCCATCCGAAAGAAGGATGTAGGTTCATTGTAGCATCCCTTCCGGATAAAAGCAACCATAATCTCAAAGAAAGAAGGAAAAGGACATGACGGATAACACAATGAATCAGACGGCAGGAAACAGCGGCATCACCGGAGGGCGGAGGATATGCCTGCTGGATTTGAATTATACCCTGGTATCAAACCAGATGGACACGCGGATGCTCCGGCCGTTCTCCAGGAGGATGGAGGGCGAGGAGTACCGGATGGACTTGATAGATGCGATCAGAGGCGATTATGTCATCATCGTTACGGCCAGGCCGGACTACCAGAGGGTACAGACGATGCAGAACGTCCTCAAAAAGACCGGATGGGAGCCGGTGGAAGTCTATTTCAATGACATCAATGCAGAGCCACACATATTCAAGGAATCCGCGCTCAAAAGGTTCATCTTCCCTAAGTACGGCATGGACGGATCACAGTTCTATGCGGTGGAGAGCAATCCTAAGACCAGGGCGATGTATAAGAGGTACGGCATCCACGCAGAGCCGTATTCGGAGTTCATAAAGAAGGTGGGGGCGGACGGAAAGGCGGCACCGGCGGAGCCGGAGATGCGGCAGCTCTCCCTATTTGACTAAGGTATCATAACTGCATACGGATTATAAGGCGGCATGTTCCTTCCTGGGATGTGCCGCTTTTTAATGCAAATAACGAGGAAAGGAAGGAAACGGATGGAGACACAGACAATGAGGGTGGCAGAGATTGTACCGGCGGTATACAATCCCAGGGTAACGCTGACGGAAAAGGATTTTGAGTACCAGGCGCTAAAGGCAAGCATTGACGAGTTCGGGCTGGTGGTTCCTCTGATTGTGAACCGGCAGACCGGGAACCTGGTGAGTGGACACCAGAGGCTCAATGTCATGCTGGCAAAAGGCATGGAGGAGACGGAGGTTGTCATCGTGGACATGGAGCCGAAAAAGGAAATGGCTCTCTGCATCGCCATGAACAAGATAACCGGCGAGTGGGACTATGGAAAGCTGGCAGACATCATGGAGGAGCTGCGGGATGCGGAAGAGATTGACACAACGACCACCGGATTCTCCGATCACGACATCGCGGAGCTTCTGGGGGAGCTGGATGCAGCGGCAGAGGACATCCCGGACGTGGAGGGTGTGGCGAAGAAGGACGATGATACGGAGGGAATCCCCTGCATCGTGGGCGAATATAAATTCCGGATTCCAGATGGGCCGTACAAGGATATGATGGCAGACATCCGGGAGAAGGTCGGGTTCTCTAAGGAGATGGTAGAGGGAGAAATGAAAAGGAGGCTGATGGGATGAAGATAGAAACTCTGAATATAGCAGACATCCGGGCAAGCTATTTCAATCCGCGCATCACACTGGAGAAGGGTTCCAGGGAGTATGAGGCGATAGCGGCCAGCATAAGGGAATTTGGTTTCGTGGAGCCGCTGGTGGTGAACAGCCATAACATGTGCTGCCTGGGAGGGCATCAGCGCTTATCCGTGCTGAAGGATATGGGCGTGGAGTCCGTGGAATGCGTGATGGTGGAGGAGCCGGACCAGGCCAGGGAGAAGGCTTTATGCGTTGCCCTTAATAGGATAAAGGGAGAATGGGATATGGAAATGCTGGCGGCCCTGCTCCAGGACGAGGCTGTTTTCTCTCTTCCTACCGGTTTTGAGGAGGGCGAGGTAGACCTGGAGCGGATGCTGGAGGATGTGGAGCCGCCCGAACTTTCGGAGGAGGAACCGGAGGAGGCGGAGGAGCCTGCCGGTCCGGAGGGTACCACAGTAGTAAAGATTGGCAATTTCAAGTTCAAGATCACCATATCGGAGTACCAGGGTATGTTAAATACCATCCGAGACGCCGGTATTTTCGATTCTAAGGCGATTTCTGATGAAATTAAGAGGAGGATACTTAATGGTTAAATTAGTCCCTATTGGCGACGTGAGGGCATCAGAATACAATCCAAGAAAGAATGATGAAAAGCGCCTGGCACTCACAGAAATGTCTCTGCGAAAGCTGGGCTTTTTGCTGCCTATCTATGCAGATAAGGACGGCGAGATATTATCCGGGCATCAGCGCCATCTGGTGGCGGAGCGCATGGGCTTTGACAAGATACCGGTCCAGTATGTAGACCAGGAGGATTTGAACAGCAGAAAGGCATTGAACGTACTATTCAACCGGGCAACAAATGACCTCCAGAAGCAGGACACATGTACGAAGATTAAAAAGCGCCTATATAACATGGACATAGACAGCATGTGCGCTGGCCTTCCGGACATCGAGCCTGGGAGCGAGGCATCCTATCCGTGCGTGTACGCTTGCAGGAGGATTGATACCGTGCAGCTGGCTAAGAAGAACCACCGGGATTTCGATTCCCACATGAAAGCCCTGGCAAAGGCACTGGAGAAAAAGACCGGGAGCCTTATGCCGGTAGTCATCGGTCCGGACATGGATGTGGTGAACGGGATTGGCAGGCTCCAGGTGGCGGCGGAGGCCGGAAAGAAGTTCATCCAGTGCGTGGAAGTGACGGAGGCCCAGAGGGAGTTCGCGTCTGCGATGCTGAACCTACTGTCTATGGACTTCTCTATGGAATCCGAATACGCGGATGTACTCCGGTATAATTCCTTTATGAGGGAGCGCAACACCAGGGAGACGGATGCAGAGGGCAACTGCGCCCTGGGAGATGGATTTTTCAAGGGAGTATTCCCGAATAATAACGGCAGGGACTTTTTCAAGCTGGAGGGCGATGTCTTGAAAGCCTGGACCGGCCGGTATGGGGATAAGATTGTGGATTTCGGTGCCGGAAAGCTGAACAATACCAGGACGCTCCGGGCCGCAGGCGTGTATGTCTCTGCATTTGAGCCTTATTTCGTCACTACCGGCGATGAAATACACAAGCAAAAGAGCCTGGAGATAGCGGAGCGGTTCCTGGAGGAGGTAGAGAGCGGTGTGGAGTACACATCGGTATTCATATCCTCTGTTTTCAATTCCGTGCCGTTCATGGAGGACAGAAAGAAGATAGCAGCTATCGCAGCGGCTCTCTGTTATCCGAAAGGCCAGGTAGTATGCTGGTGCCAGAGCAACGAGGCGCACCAGTTCACGGCCACGAAGAAAAAGTCCGTCCAGGATGAAGCGAGGCTGACATTCGATCTGGACTATGAACCTAATACCATCCTGGGAGATATTTCAAAGCACCCGAAAGTCCAGAGGGGGCATACAAGGGAGGAAATGACCGGGATATTCGCGCCGAGGTTCCGCAAGATTAAGAGGCTGGACCTCATTCAGAAATTCTGGTACCTGGAGGCAATCGAACCTATCCTGGATGTAGACGCGCTGGCGGATGCCCTGGATTTTGAGTTTGACCTTCCTTATCCGGACGGCTCCACTATGGGGCTTGCAGGCCGGGCGAGGGAAGTGTTTGAAAAACGGTTAGGCGTAAAGCTGCCGGGAAAGGAGGGGAGCTATGGGAAGTAATGGGAATATTGATAACGTGTCACCGAATGGAAAGTGGGAATTTGACAGCGAAGTGGCGCGGTGCTTTGCAAATATGCTGGAGCGGAGCATCCCGGACTACCGGAGCATGAGGAGCCTGGTGTATGAGATAGGCGAGAAGTTCATCGTTCCCGGTACCTGGATCACGGACATAGGGTGTTCTACCGGGCTTGCAATAGAGCCTTTTTACGAGAAACACGCGGCCGAAAACAGCTATTTCCTCTGTGACAACTCTGCAGCAATGCTGGAGGAGTGCAGGAGTAAATTTTCGGTAGGCATCGGGGCCGGATACGTGGAATGCGTCAACGGCAATTTTTATGAGATACCAATGCCCAGGGGAAACAGCCTGGTACTGTCCATCCTATCCATGCAGTTCATGCCAACATCATACCGGCAGTTCATGTTGAATGACATATACGATTCCATGCTGTCCGGAGGGGCGCTTGTCTTTGTAGAGAAGGTAGTGGCGGACGGCGGCGCGGATGACCTTCTGGTGGATTTGTACTATGAGATGAAACGCCGGAACGGTTACACGATGGAGAAGATAGTGGAAAAGCGGAAAAGTCTGGAAAATGTGCTGTCTCCGCTAAAGCCCGGATGGAATGTGGATATGCTGCACGAGGCAGGGTTTAAGGTTGTGGATATGTTCTGGAGATGCCTTAATTTCTGTGGATGGATTGCCATAAAATAACCCGGGAGTAGTACCGCGGAGCGAAGGAGGTGGGCGAAGTGTCCAAAACCGAAAAGCCGTGGGAACGCCAGAAGGGGGAAACCGAGCAGGCATTTGAGGCGTTTGCAATCTACCGGGATTTAGGTCTAAAGAGGTCTAACCATGAAGTCTGCGAGCGGTTGTCTAAGAGTAGGCAGCTCATTTCACGCTGGAAGTCTAAGTACGAATGGGACGAAAGGGTGAGGGCTTATGACAATGAGATGGAGCGCCAGGCACACGCGGAGGCAGTCAAGGACCTAAAGGACATGACGAAGCGCCACACCAAGATTGCTGTTCAGATGCAGAAAAAGGCACTGGAGGCGTTGGAGAAGCTGAAAGTTGAGGACATGACGCCGAGGGACATCAAGGAGTATATCAAGATTGCTACCGAGCTGGAGAGGCTGAACCGGAGCGTGTCTGCAAGCGATAACGCGATAGACGAGGAGGAGCAGACCAGGGTGGAGGTCTATATGCCGGAGAAGGAGGCTGACGAGGATGAATAAAGTGATACGTCCCCAGAAAGGCCCCCAGGAGAAGTTCCTGGCTACCAGCGCGGATATAGCGATTTACGGAGGCGCCGCCGGTGGAGGAAAGACCTATGCAATACTCATGGAGCCGCTGCGGTACATCAACACTAAGGGATATAGGGCAGTCATCTTCCGGAAGAATTTCAACCAGATATTTGCATCCGGCGGTATATGGGACGAGAGCCAGGAGATGTACGGAGACATAGCCGGTGCCAAATCCGTGCAGACGCCAAAATTCCGGTGGTCATTCAAGAGCAAGGCTAACATATACTTTGATTTCCTGGGGAGGGATGCGGATGTTGAGAAGTGGCAGGGTTCCCAGATAACATTCATAGGGTTTGACGAGCTGACGCATTTTTCAGAACGCCAGTTTTTTTATATGCTGTCGCGTAACCGCTCCACTTGCGGAGTGAAGCCTTACGTCAGAGCCACATGCAACCCGGACGCGGATTCATGGGTGGCAAAGTTCATTTCCTGGTGGATAAACCCGGAGACCGGATACCCTATTCCGGAGCGCTCTGGAAAAAAACGGTATATGGCGCGTGTGGATGATGAAGTGGTATGGGCCGACACAAGGAAGGAGCTTCTGGATAAAGGCATCAAGGCCGACAAGGTTAAGAGCGTCACATTCATAGCAAGCACCCTGGCGGACAATAAAATCCTTATGGAGAAAGACCCAGGGTATAAGGCAAACCTGGAGGCTTTACCTTTGGTCGAGAGGGAGCGCCTGCTTCACGGCAACTGGAAAATCAAGCCTGCGGCCGGTCTGTATTTCAAGCGTGTACAGATTGGCACAATCCTGGATGCTGTGCCTGATGACATCGTTTCCATTGTACGCGGATGGGATCTTGCGGCTACCGATATGGACGAGGACGATGATGCGGCATATACATCCGGCGTTCTTATGGCAAAGAGGAGCAACGGAAGATTCGTTGTGATAGACGTGATAAACCAGCAGCTGAAAGCTGGTGATGTCCGGAAACTGGTTAGGACAACATCGGCGGTGGACAATGCCAAATATGGATATGTGAGGCAGAGGCTACCGCAAGACCCGGGGCAGGCCGGTAAAGAGCAGGCACAAAGCTATATTGAGATGCTGGCAGGATATGATGTGGTTACAAAGCAGGAATCCGGTAGCAAGCAGACCAGGGCGGAGCCTATGGCAGCTCAATGGCAGCTGGGATTATTCGATGTCGTGGCTGGGGCATGGAACGAAGCATATTTTAATCAGCTGGAATCATTCCCGGAAAGCAAGTTCAAGGATATGGTGGATGCCGGTTCATCCGCTTTCAATGAGCTTACCCTGGGGATGGCATTCAATATTGACAACCTATTGTAGGAAGGAAGTGAGGACTTTATGGACGATACACAGAAAGCCAGGCTGGAAAAGCAGCGGCAGCTACAGAGAGGCGCGGCCATCATTGAGGGTACGCAGGAGCAGTTCCGGCAGGACGGTTACTCAAATATGCTCAATAAATACGGAACCGCGCAGGATAACTCCACCGCGTACACCTACACGCAGGAGCCTTTTGTCTCTGACATGGAGCTTACCAGGCTGTATGAAGGGAATGGGCTTTTTGCGAAGATTATAGACCGCCCTTCCGAGGAGGCTGTTAAGCATGGCTATGATATTGATTTTGGGGATTCTGACGTATCGGAGTATATAGAGGACCGGATGGATTCATTACAGCTGGAGGATAAGTTTGCAACGGCGGAAAAATGGGCCAGACTTTACGGTGGCGCGATCATCGTCATGCTGGTGGATGATGGCCGGGGGCTGGAGGAGCCTCTGAACTGGAGCGATGTCCGGAGCATCGAGGAGCTGCGAGTGTTCGAGAGGGCGGTTGTCCAGCCGGACTACACGAACCTCTACCATTTCAATTTTGCTGACAGCATGGATGGTGATGTGCCGTTTGGAGAGCCGGAGTATTACCAGGTATTCAGCGTATATGGCTATTTCGTTGTGCATCAGTCACGGTGCCTGGTATTCCGGAACGGACGCCTGACAGAACAGACCACGAACACCAATTACCGGTATTGGGGCATCCCAGAGTATGTGAAGATAAGAAGCGCTCTCCGGGAGTGCGTAACATCCCACGGAAACGGCGTGAAACTGCTGGAGCGGTGCGTCCAGGCCATCTACAAGATGAAGAACCTCTCTAATATGCTGGCAACGGACGAAGGAGAGGATAAGGCAATCCGGAGGCTCCAGCTGATAGATATGGCAAGAGGTATTCTGAACAGCATCGCCATTGATACCGATGGGGAGGAATATGATTTCAAGAATATCACAATGGCAGGAGTGAAGGACATACTGGATGCCACATGCAATATGCTATCAGCTGTTTCGGACATCCCACAGACAATTCTTTTCGGGCGTTCACCGGCAGGCATGAACTCCACCGGCGAGAATGACATGGAGAATTATTATAACATGGTGGAGAACATCCAGAAGGAGAACATAAAAGGCAACTCCCGGAAGGCAATAGACCTTATGCTTATCCAGGGAAAGAGAGAGGGATGGTTCAAGGAGATTCCCAGGTACAAAGTGAAGCTGGCGGCTCTCTGGTCTATGTCCGATAAGGAGCAGGCGGAAATCTCCAAGACCAAAGCAGATACGGAACATGTGAAAGCCCAGACAGCTCAAATCTACATGGATTCTTCTGTCGTTGACCCTTCCGAAGTCAGAAAGAACCTGGCGTCAGAGGGAGAGTTTGAGATTGAGAACCTAATCACGGAGGACGACCTGGGAATCACCGAAGAGGAGCTGGAGCCTGGAAATATTCCGGATCACGGCATGTTACCGGCGTCTGAATCTGCAGCAACCGGAGAGGAGGCGGCAACGGACGCGGACGATTTGCCGGCGGCAGCAGTCCTGGTTATCCATGACGGAAAAATCCTGGCGGCATCCAGGCGCGGCAATGAGGGCATCTGCGGGCCAGGCGGCAAGGTGGAGCGCGGAGAATCTGCCGAGGATGCAGCGAAGAGGGAGGCGATGGAGGAGTTCAACATCATGCCGTTGAATCTCATACCGATAGGAACGTATGAAAGCCCTGGTGAGCCGTATCTTTCTTCACAGATTTTCTTCACAGATGAATTTACCGGAAAGCCGGAGGCAGATGGTGACGAGATGCTGGATGCTGCCTGGTACACGCTCCCGGAGCTTTACCAGAAGAACCTATTTCCGCCATTCGAGAAAAGCCTGGACATTCTCCTGGAGTTGCTGAAGGGGGATGGTCCGGATGGATGAAAAGATGCTGAACAAAGAGCTGATGGCGAAAGTTGGCCGGAAGTTCTACGGCCATACGAACCTATACAGCAAGTATACACCTAAGATTCCGGAGGGCGCGGAACGCGAGTATATCCGCATGGTGAATGAATACACTGGCATCCTTAAAGAGGAGCTGGAGGCGGAGTTCCCTGCACTCAAAGAGATTTACAAGAGGGAGAGGGACGCGGAAGTCCAGGGGCGCCGGGAAGATTCGGCAACGGATTTTCTCTTGGCTGTAATCGGCATATTCAACAGAATACAGAACAGAGTGGTTGCCAGGTGTCTTTCCTTCGGCTTGAAGAAAAGGCTTTTGAATCTGGCACTTATCAACCGGCGTATGACAACCAAAGAATGGGAGAAGGTCATCCGCACAAGCCTGGGAATAGACATCCGAAAGGACTACTACCTGGGCGATTTTTATTTAGATCAGCTGAAAAAGTGGGTGAGTGAGAATGTGGACTTAATCACTTCCATACCGGCGGACACTCTGGACAAAATGAAGGATATTGTCCTGGATGGATTCAACCGGGGGCGCCGGACAACGGATATAGCAAAAGACATCCAGCTTGCATACGGCGTGAGCAGGAAAAAGGCGCGGTTCATAGCTAGGGACCAGACAGCAAAGCTCAATGGGCAGATTCAACGCGCCCAGCAGATGGACGCAGGAATCATGGAGTATATATGGAGCGATTGCGGAGATGAACGTGTCCGCAGGAGCCACCGGAGGCTGAACGGCCAGAAGTTCTCCTGGGAAGGGGATGGGCCGGAGACCGACAATGGGAGGCACTGTCATCCCGGCCAGGATTTCAACTGCCGGTGCATAGGCAGGCCGGTATTCAACCGGAACACGCTGAACCTTCCAGTGAAGGAGGACAGCGGAATCAAAGTAACAATCAAATGATAGGAGGTATCAGAGATGGAAAACGCTGTAAAGGCGATTTGCCAGGCTTTAGTAGAGGAGGCTGGATTAGTTATCAGTCATACGGATAAAATCGCTGCATTAGGCTCCAGCGATGCCAGAACAACGGCGCAGGCGATTGATGGTATGCGCCTTGATGCGGTGGAGCATATCCAGAACCTTACACTGGAGCTTACAAGGCTAATCACTTCCGGAGAGGAGCCTGGAGAGGCAGAATCCGGAGGGGAGCCAGAAGGGGAGGGCGTGGCTGAATGAATGAACCGAAATTGAGGAAAGTGCGCCGCCTGGACACTATCCGGCTGGATAAGGACGATAGGACGTACTTCACAGAAGAAGGGTATCTGGTAGACCACCCGATTCTTACATCGTGTGGGATATTTGAATACACAAACCCCGATGGTAGTATTCGGAGGGAATTGCGACTGCCGGAGCATGTGTTCAACGAAAAATCGCTGTCCACATACAAAGGCAAGCCCATTATCATCACCCACGAGGCAGGCATCGTGAGCAAAGATAATGTGGATAAGGAGCAGATTGGAACCATCCTCACAAATGGGTACCAGGACGGAGAGGATGTCCGCGCTGAAATCATCATCCATAATACGGATGCTATGAAGGACAGCGGACTGAAAGAGCTTTCCCTGGGGTACAATCTGGACCTGGTGGAGGAGCCGGGGACTTACAACGGCGAACCTTACGATGCAATCCAGACGAATATTGTCATAAACCACCTGGCACTTGTGGCATCGGCACGAGCCGGGGAGCAGGCCAGACTTAACATTGATGGTTCGGATGAACCGGAATTAAAAGGAGGTAAATTGATGGCAAAAGAAACGAAAAGCCGCGCAGACAGCGGCGCAATGTCACCGGAGGAGTTTAAAAAGGCCATAGAAGCGTACAAGGAACGCAAGGCCGGAAGAGTTGCCGCCGGGAGCGAGGAGCCACCGGCGGCTGATGAAGCCGGGGCAGCTATGGCAGAAGAACCCACCGCGGAGCCTGCAACCGAGGAGGAGAAAGCCGCAGACGGAGAAGGATGTGAGGAGCCTGCATCGGAGGAGGGAAGTTCTCCTGCCGACATCGCGCAGATGGTTAAAGACCGGCGCGACCGCAGGGATGCAGGGGATGACCCGGAGGATGTAGAAGGTGCTATGGGTATCATCGCACAGCAGGACGAGGACATTGACATGCTCCTGGCCTGCCTGGAGAAGATGATGGCTGATGCGGCGGTAGACAGCGCGGATAGCGCGGACGGCGGAGCCGATGCTGCAGACCAGGCGGACGGTTCCGATGACAAGAGCTGTTCTCTCAATGCGGATTCAGCGGATGAAATCTTCCGCCAGCGTTTGAGCATCTGCCGGATCGGTGACAAGCTCCACATGGACGGCCTGGAGAATAAGAGCATCCTGGAGGGGAAAAAGGCTATCATCGCCAAAGTCCTTCCGGCCATGAGGCTTGACGGAAAGAGCCGGGCTTATGTGGATGCCGCCTATGACATGGCCGTGAATGAAGTAAATAAGCGGAAGGATGTTTCCTTCCAGAAGAAGCAGATGGCCGGAAACCCGGCTCCTGCATCGGCAACCAGGGCAGACGGAAATTCTGCCGGTAAAAGCACAGCGGCGCAGGCAAGACAGCGCATGATTGATAGAGAAGGAGGTAAGCAGTAATGGCAGCACAGACGAATTACAGTTTTGATACCCCGAAGGGTGTCGCAGGCGGCAAAGTAGACCTTGCGTATGACGAGGTAGTGACGAGGCAGAATGAGGAGGCGGACGGCAAGCTGAAATTCGGTATGGCGGCAGCTGTGGGAACGTCCGCAGGCTCCACGGTGAAGGTTCCGGTAGAAGGTACCACGAAAGTACAGATTGAGGGCGTTGTACTCCACGCGGCGAACACAGAGCAGGATATGTCCGGGAAGGTCATTCTGAAAAAGGATGCATCGGTCGGTATCATGCGTAAAGGGCATGTATGGGGCAGGCTGGCAACCGGAGTAAATCCCACCTATGGGGCTACTGCCTATGTGGTGACATCCGGAGATGATGCAGGGGCGTTCACCGATGCAGCCGATAATGGGCTTGACATCGGGGCGAAGTTCGGCAACGCAAGCGATACCGATAATGGCATCGCAGTTATTGAGTTGGGCTAAGAAAAGGAGGAGACTGAACAATGAACGAAAACAAGAGGTACAATCCCGACATGCCGTCCGAAGGTTACGACCAGGCGGACTATGAGGCGTTGAAGGCGTCCAACATTATGTCTACCCTGGCAACTGTAAAAGGGATGCACTTTGACAGCGCAGAGGATGCGAGCATTTTCTTTGCAAGAGAGCTGGACTATGTAAAATCTAAGTCCTATGACAAGATTTACCCGGAGTTTACCGCTCTGAACCATTTCCCGATCACCCATGAGATTCCGGAAGGTGCGGAAACCATGACGTATTACAGCTATGAGAAGACAGGCTTTGCTGCTATCATCAGCAACTATGCCACCGACCTTCCCAGGGCTGATGTGAAGGGAGCGCCTACCACGGCATCCGTGAAGTCCATCGGTGACAGCTACGGTTACTCCATCCAGGAAATGAGAGCCAGCCGACATGCAGGAAAGAGCCTGGACACCAGAAAGGCAGAGGCGGCGCGTTATGCAATCGACCGGACGGCCAACACCATCGCGTTTGCGGGAGATAAAGAGCATAATCTCATGGGAATGCTGTCCACTGACAACAATATCCCTCTGTACACGCTCTCCACCGTGGAAGTGGATGGAGTGCAGCATACGGAGTTCAAGTACAAGAGCGCACAGCAGATTTTGGATGACATCAATGGCATGTTCGGCTACATGGCAGGGATTACCCAGGATGTAGAGAGGGCGGACGCTCTTATGCTGCCCTCTGATGTCTACATCGACATTTCCACCAGGCAGATTCCGAATACCGGCTTAACGGTGAAGAAATTCCTCCTGGATAACGCGCCATACTTGAAGGACATCATTTCCGCTCCGGAAATGTCCGGGAAGAGCAAATCCACGAATCCGTATGGCAAGAATGTGATGATGCTCTACACCAACAGCGCGGAGAAGTTCTCCCTGGAGATTCCTATGGCGTTCTACCAGTACCCTCTCCAGAACCGCAACCTGGAGGTAATCATCCCTTGTGAGGAGCGGATCGCTGGTATCATTCTGTATTATCCGTTGTCTGCGCTCATTGCAGTTGGTGTCTAAGGAAGGAGGAAAGCACATGGCTATGAAGATAGAGAATATTTCAGCTGGGAAGATTATCGGCATCGGGGAGGTTACTATCCTCCCCGGAGAGACGAAGGAGATTCCTGCAGCATTTGAAACCAGCCCCATCCTGGGGGTTTATAAGAGGATGGGGTTTGCCCGGATCACTGGCAAGGCGTCCGCGCCTGCGAAAACCCAGGAGGAGGTAGAGGCAGAGAAAAAGGCGGCGGCTGAAAAGGCCGCTGCGGATGCGGAGGAACTGCGGAAAGCGCGTCTGGCATCCCTGGAGGGAATCAGCGAGGAGGGCCTGGCATCCCTGGCGAATGAGCTTGGAATCAATCCTGCGGAGTGCAAGGACCAGGCCGATGTCATGAAAAAGGTCAAGGCGGCTCTTGCGAAGAAAAATTAAGGAGGGAGGTACTGACGATGGACGCACTCGATATTTTCCGCATTGTAGCGGCAGAGTTCGCGGATGTGCCGGATGAAGATGTGGTAGACCCGGAGACCGGAAAAAAGACCTATGGCGTCAAGACATTCCTGGAGTTGTATTCCGATCAGATTTCAGAAAAGAGGTTTGGTAAGACATACCAGAAAGCCCTTGCATATCTGACCGCCCACAAATTAAAGATGAATGGCTACGGGAACGCGGAAAACGGAACCATCGGGGATTCCCTGCGAGTGAGTTCCTATTCGGAAGGAGAGACCTCCATTACCTATGCCACCGGACAGCAGACGAACCTCCAGGTCGATGCGGAGTACGCACTAACCGTATACGGCCTGGAGTTCCTTACGCTCCGGAGAAATGCCATTATCCCGATCATCAGTGCAGGGGAGGCGAAAACCTATGGGAGCTAGAGTCAGAGACAGCCTAACACCAGAAGGGCGGAGATTCTTCCGGGAGCTGGAAGAATTGAAGAAGATGGAGGTTCGCATCGGATTCCAGAGGGGAAAAGCCAAAGAGGATGACGGGACAGATATGTGCGATGTGGCGGCTTATAACGAGCTGGGGACGGAACACATACCGGCCAGGCCGTTTATCAGACAGAGTGTGGATGACAACGAAAGCAAGATAAATTCATTCTTGAAAGAGGAGGTAAAGGATTTTACGCATGGCAAATCTGCGGAGCAAATACTGAAAGGGATAGGCATATTCCAGAAGGACCTCATGCAGGACAAAATCACTTCCGGGAGCTTTGCCCCAAATGCGGAATCCACAATCAAGAAGAAAGGCAGCAGCAAGCCGCTGGTTGACACCGGGCGGATGCGGCAGTCCGTGAACTATGTCATCCAGGAGAAAGGAAGTGGTGACGATTGAGATTTCTGAAAAGGCCATACACGATAAGGCGGTATTCCGAGCCGGTTTATGTGCGGGGGTATTCTACTATACCCTATGAAGATATAACGCTCCCTATGGATGTACAGACGCTAGAGGACGTGACTGTGACAACGCCAGACGGTACGGAATCAGTCCAGAGACTTAAGGTTTTCTGTGATTACGAAATCAAAGTTGAGGATGAAGGGAAACAGCAGAAATCGGACCGGCTCTGGTACCAGGGAAAATGGTTTGACTGCAAATCCAGCAGGTTAAGTGAGAACACGCCGCTAAGACACTACACGGCCACTTTCATCCAGTGCCTAAAGCAAGACCAGGGGCCTGGAGAGAAGAAAAAGGGAGAGGAGAAGATTGAAGATGAATCTGGTGGAAGTTAAAGAAGTGCTTTACGATGCCACAGAGCGGTTTTTCACCGGGGCAGCTATCATCTGGACAGAACAGATAAACACGAAGCCACCAGTACCATACATCACCCTTAAAACCGGAGGCATCCGGAGGGACACTTTTCCGATAATCGACGAGGGGGGGCTACACGTATACCAGTGCGGCACTACCCTGGAAGTGAACCTGTACACGAATGGAAAGCCGATGCCATCCGGGAAGAACCAGACCGGCAATTTCATTGATACCGCAACATCCGATTTATCAGAGTTCGCTATCTTCCTGGAGTCAGAGAGGATGACGGACTTTTTCAGTAAGAGAGACGTGGGGATTCTCCTTACGCCCCCGGTGCGGAACCTTACCGGCCTGCAAAACAGCACACAGTACCGGTACCGGGCGATGGCGGAGTTTGCGGTTTCCTATGTCGAGGAGGCAGACGGACAGTATGGCATCAGCAAAATGCCGATGGTTCCGAACAGCTCTGGAGGCGGTACAAGCGATATGGCAGCTGCAACGACAGATACCATAGAAAATGTAGAATTAATAGAAGAATCAGAAGGAGGTAAAGACAATGCAGAACAATCCATTGGATGACATTGTAAAATGTGACATTGAGATTGCTAATCCGGGATCAAATGACGCCACATTTGACAGCATTTTGCTGGTGGTGCCTGCTCCGGAAACGGAAGGCATCACAAAGCTCACAAAGACCACGGCCATTTCAAAGGCCGATGAACTGCTCAACTACGGATATACCGTGGAGGATGGTACATACCTGGCGGCATCAGTGGCGTTTTCACAGTCTCCATCACCTGGGGATGTGTATGTGGTAGTGCGGAAATCGACAATCCCGGAAGTAGAGGAGGGAGAGGACGAAGATACGGAGCCGGCACCGGTGTATGAGGACATCCGGGATACGCTTGCCAGGGCAAACCGGGAGGCGTCTTTCTACGGAATCCATATTACAGATTTCAAAGACCCGGAGGATGTCCGCAATGTGGTGAGCTGGACAGAGACGCAGGAGAAGATTTTCGGGTTTGAGTACACGGACATTGACAGCTGCCCGATCAAGAATTTTTCCTATTACCGGAGTTTCGGGAAGTTCTCCGGACTGGCGGACGGATACGAAAATGGGGAAAAGCCTGCGGAGAATGAGTACGCTGCGCTTGCTATCATGGCGAAGTGTTTCGGGTACCAGCCCGGCTCCGAGACCTGGAACCTTAAAGAGGAGGCAACCATCGTTCCCTCCAGGCTCACGTCCGACCAGAAAAAGACGCTGGAGGCAAACAATATGAATGTGAACCTCCGGTATGCAAGCTGCAACTGCAATATGGGTGGGAAGATGCTTTCCGGGGAGTGGATTGACGTCATCCGTTTCCGTGACTGGCTGAAAAACCGTATGCAGTTCCTTGTGTTCGGCGTTCTGAAAGCCAACAAGAAGGTTCCGTTCGAGGACAGTGGCATCGGGGCAATCCAGGGGGCGATGGAAAAAGCCCTTTCGGAAGGGCAGACGCATGGAGGAATCGCACAGACATCATTCGATGCTGACGATAATGAGATTCCGGGGTACGTCACTACCGTACCCCTGGCAAGCGATCTGACGGAGGACCAGAGGAAATCGCGCAAGCTGCCTAACTGTAGATGGCGGGCGCGGCTTGCAGGTGCCATCCATCTGGTGGAAATTGACGGCACGTTGAGATTCTAAGAGAGGAGGATAAAAACCTATGAGAGTAACAACCTACAATCCCAAAGAAGTGACCTGCGCCCTGGGGAATCACATTATGTCCGGATTTGCAGATGACAGTTTCATTACCGTGGAGCCTGCTGGTGATGGAACCAGCTATGTGAGCGGCGCGGATGGAGAGATTGCCAGGAGCATTGACCCGTCCAAAATCTACACTGTAAAAATCGCCCTGCTGCAGGCATCCAGAAGCAATTCCTTCCTGGAGAAGAAATACCGGCAGGACCAGAAGAACGGCCAGGGAACATTCTCTGTGAACATCGCAGACATCCTGGGGGCGGAGAAGTTCGTGGGAGCTATCGCCTGGGTGACAAAACCGGCATCGTGGGTTCGCGGAAAGACGCAGCAGAACCGGGAATGGGAGATTGTGGTAGCAGAGGGAGAATTCAAATAAGAGCATAGGAGGATAAACACATGGCACTGAAACAGATGGAGCCGACAAAGGAGACGGTCGGCGGTTACAATTTTTATATCAGACCTTTTGCTGCTTTCAAGGCAGCGAACCTTACCGGGGAGCTGGCATCCGTGCTGGCTCCCCTTTTGGGAGCATTGGCACCCCTGGTAGCAGACAAGGGAGAAGAAGGGAGCCTCATGGACATTGATGCGGGCCAGGCGGCGGAGGCGCTGTCCAACTGCACCAATATCTCCGGGGACAAGATGGAAAAGCTCATGCAGAAATTACTCCTGGGAGGGCATATCGTTGTGGAGCTGCCGGACGAGGAGGGAGAGGTTAAGCCGCAGCGTCTGGACATGGACACTGCAAATGAGATTTTCTGTGGGGAAGTCCAGGATATGTTCGTCCTCTGTTTCCATGTAATCAAACTGAATTTCAATGGTTTTTTCAAGAAAATCGCCGGCCTATCTGGGAAAGTAGGATCGGCGATTCAGAAGAAGCCGCGCAAGGTTATCTGAAATATGGAAAGTTTGATTATAGTCAATTTAGCGAGTTGGAATTACGCTGCTACATCCTGATAAAGGCAGGCATCGCGTCCATGCAGGAGTTGAAGGAATGCTACACCCTGGACGAGGCGCTGAAGCTGTACGCGCTTTACCTCATGGAGCGTGATGTGGAGAAAGGGCGGGCTGACGAGCTGGAAAGGAGGAGTAGACAGACTTGACCATAAGGGACATAGCTGTGGCATTTGGGTTTGAGGTAGATTCGCAGAGCGAGAAAAAGGCGGAAGGCTCCATCAAGGGCTTGAAGAATCTCGCTACAAAGCTACTAGGCAGCATTGCAGTTGTGTTCTCTGTTACAAAAATTTCTGGATTTCTGAAAGACTGTTCAGAGGTGGCGTCCAATGTCGAGGAGATGCAGAACAAATTCGATGTAGTGTTTCAAGGCATGACAGAGGAGGTCGAGGAGTGGGCTGATTCGTTTGCAAAGTCCATAGGCAGAAATAAGAATGACATCAAAGGGTATCTGGCCGACAACCAGAACATGTTTGTCGGCATGGGGATGACGAGGGACCAGGCGGCCGGTCTGTCAAAAGACCTTGTGGCCGCAGCCCTCGACCTGGCATCCTTCAATAACTTGCAGGAAGACGAGGCCATAAATGCCATGTCAAAGGCAATTATGGGAGAATCCGAATCTGCAAAGACCCTGGGGGCGGTTCTGAATGACAATACCAGGGCTATGGCGATGCAGCAGATGGGGCTGTCCGGCACATTCCAGGCGCTGGACGAAGCCACGAAGATGCAGGTGAACTACACGGCCATTATGATGCAGTCACAAGATGCAATCGGAGACTGCGCGAGGAGCCTTGATTCCTACAAAGGGAGGCAGATTCAGCTGAACTCCGCCATTGCCGAACTGAAAGAGTTCATCGGCGGACAGTTGCTGCCAGTATTCGCTATCTTTATTGGGTGGCTCACTACTGGCGTTAGGTGGCTCACGGAGTTCACCAGGAAACTGCTTACGACAGCAGATGGACAGAACCGTGTGCTGATGCTGTTCGACCGGCTCCATGCGCTTGTGAAAAGGCTCCAGCCTGCAATAGACCGGATGACACAGACGCTATCCAGGGGGGTGTCACGGGGCATCGACTTGGTGAAGAACATCGTGGATAAGTTCGGCGGCATCGAGAACGTCTTGAAGGTCGCGGCGATTGCCGCAGGCGCGTTTATGGCTGTACTTGCGGTATCAAAGGTAATGAGCTTTATAAAAGCCGCTGGCGGGCTTGCAGGCATCGTCAGCAAGGTAGCAAAGGTTTTCAGCCTGGCAAACCTAAAGGTGATGGCAATTATAGCGGTCATCGCGATACTGGCGCTGATTATTGAGGATTTCATCAATTTCATGCAGGGGAACGATTCGGTCATCGGGACGCTGTTTGACAAGGCCGGTATCGGCGCGGACAACGCCAGGGAGAAAATCCTGGCGGCGTGGACAAAGGTCAAAGAGTTCCTTCTGGGAATATGGGATTTCATCAAGCAGGCAGCCATGATGTGGGTGGATGCCGTTAAGGGCTTTTTTGAGCGTCACGGTGAAAGCATCTGGAAGAATTTTGAGAGAGCCTGGGGGATAATAAAAACATTCCTGCAAGGAGTGTGGACATTTATCTCGCAGCTGGCCGCTACTCTGTTCGGTTCGACAGAGGACAACATAGACGGAAGTACGCAAAGCACGAAGGACAAATTGCTGGAGGTATGGGGTGCAATCCTGGACGCGCTGTCTGCCGTTTGGGATGCTCTGTATGAAGTCGGGAGCGCCGTATTCAATGCCATAGCAACGGTAATTGAGACGGTATTCAGCTGGATACAGATGTTTTGGGATAATTGGGGCAGTAGGATACTGTCATGGTTCAAGGTTCTGTGGGACAGTCTGGGCGGGATACTGAACGCTTTCCTGGACATTATCAAAGGAGTTGCAAATTTCATTTCATCGGTATTCACTGGTGACTGGAAAGGAGCCTGGGACGCCATCAAGCAGATATTCACCGGTATCTGGGACGCCATCGTGAATTTCATCACGGCGATATGGGATACCATCAAAATGCTGTTCGAGATGGCGCTTTCGGCCATCAAAGCGGTATGGGAGGCTGTCTGGGGAGCAATCAGCAGTTTCTTCCAGGGAATCTGGAATGGCATCTGCTCATTCCTAAGCGGAATTTGGGACGCTATTACCGGTACAATCTCCAATGCTATAAATAATGCCTATTCGGTCATTCAATCGGTGCTTGGGGCTATACGAGACTTTTTCGGCAACATTTTCAACTCCATAGCATCTACAGTGACCGGAATATTTTCAAACATTCTATCCAGCATTTCATCCACGATAGGCAACATCAAGGACACTATTGTAAACGGCATCAACGCGGCGGTGGATTTCATCAAAGGACTGCCGGGCCAGGCTATACAGTGGGGCAAAGATTTCATCGGCGGTCTGAAAGACGGCATACTCTCTGGAGTCCAGGGAATTGTGGATGCAGTGAAAGGTATCGGAGATAAGATAAAATCATTTTTGCATTTCTCTGTACCGGATGAAGGGCCTCTTACGGACTATGAGAGCTGGATGCCAGATTTTATGAGCGGACTGGCAGAGGGCATTTCCTCCAACAAGGATACTGTCCTGGATAAGGTCAGAGGGCTTGCAGAGGGTATTTCTTCCCTCACAAAGGCGGCAACGGCAGACGTATCTACCGCGACCGCATCAACTGTAAACAATTCATCCTCCAGTGTGACGCAGAATGTAAACATAGCGAACAGCTACACCGGGGGAACGCCAGAAGTGCAGAAGAACGTATCAAAGGCGATGAATAAATCCGCCAGTGACGCGACTGCATATATGGCAAGAGGATTAGCATACGCAAGGGGGTAGGCAGACATGGCAAGAAGCAATCTAAAGCCGGTGTCGGTGGCAGGCATTGAGTTTGATGCCTTAATAGAGGACCAGAAAACCTTGTCTGCCACTATTCCGGTTTATCCGGTGGAGGATGGGTTCCCGGTGTCGGACACAATCATCCTGGACCCCATCAGCATCAGCATGACGCTGTATGTCACCAACACGCCGGTAACATGGCTGTACAGACACGGCACTTCCAATAGCAGGGTAAACAATATCTGCAACCGGATAGAGAATCTGTGGCTTTCGAGGGAGCTGGTGAAAATCGTAACTACGGACACGGTATATAAGAACATGGGGCTTACCAGCATATCCATCAAGCACTCAAAGGAGATAGGGTATGCCAGGGAAATCTCCATCACGGCGCAGAAAGTAAGGGTGACGAGCCGAAAGACTGCCAGCATCCCCAGCTACATTCTTAAGGCTGGGGAGACGATGGCAAACGCCGGTACCGCATCAACATCCACAACATCAAGCAGCGCGGGGACGTCCGGCGGATCATCCGGCTCCTCCGGCGGTTCCGGAGGCAGCTCTGGAAGTTCTGGAGGTTCCAGCGCAAAGAAAAATCAGTCAATCCTTTATGGAGTGGCAAGTGGGTTAGGTTTCATCTAAGGAGGTAGGGAATGTTATATATCAAGGTTCCGGACATGAATGATAGCGTATCAAATCTGTCCATAGACGGCACTGAATATATACTCCGATTCACTTATAACGAGAAGTATGATTATTGGAGTTTCGGGCTGTATGACGAGGACGAAAACCCGATCATCGCCATGACACGGATTGTACCTAATTTCCCTATCTTCTTTTTCTACTCCGACCGCGCCATCCCGGACGGGATTTTCGGGTGCGTGTCCACAAAGGAGAAGGTAGGGAGGCAGGCGTTCAATGAAAAGACGGCGGAGTTCATCTACATACCAAACGTGGAATTGGAGGACGGATAATGGCAAATGAGAATTTCATGCGCCGCTATGTCATGCGGTGCGGCAAAATGGGAGGGACAGGATTTGAAATCGGTAATATCCACAGTGCTAGAGAGGAGGCCCTGCACGTTTCTTTCAGTGTGGAGAAGTCAAACGCCGAATCGCCAAACACGGCGATAGTCCAGGTATGGAACCTCTCGGACCAGAATTTGAAAATCCTGGACACAAAAGACTGCATCCTGGAGCTGAAAGCGGGATATGAGGATTCAATGGCACTTATCCTGGTGGGGAACATCACGACCGTTACCACAATGCCGGATAATGCGGACCGGCTCACGGAAATAGAGGTCATGGACGGCAGGGTGGAATTGAGGGATACGAACATCAGCGTATCCCTCAATGGTTCCGTAAACTGCCAGGATGTCTATAAGTACATCGCAGGGCAGATGGGGTGTTCCATCGTATTTGCAAAGGATTTATCCTATAAGACGCTGCCAAACGGATTCAGCTATGTAGGGAAAGCGAAGAATGCCCTGCAAAAGATAGCTGGATGCTGCGGCCACAGATGGACAATCCAGAACCAGGTCATACAGATTACATGGCCCGGCCGTGCGGTAAATACCAGGGGCTATCTCTTAGACAGCGGCTCCGGCCTTATCGGTCGGCCGAAGCGGATCACGATTTCCTCCGGCGGCGATAACAACGAATCACAGACCGGATGGGAAGTGCAGTACCTACTCAATGGGGCAATCGGGGTGAATGACATTGTGAAGCTCCAGAGTGACGAGATAAGCGGATTCTTCCTGGTACACAAAGTAACTATGGACGGTGACAATATGGAGGGTGACTGGCTCTGCACAGCGCAGCTGTTAGTAATCAGAGTGCAGCCGAAACTTGATAAGAAAGTAGCCACTTCCAGCGGAGACTCCGGTTCTGGCTCTGGAGGCGATTCTTCCGGAGCGCTTAAAAAGGGCGATAAGGTAAAAGTGATACGGACTATCCAGCAGGGGAACAAGACCAAAGGCTACCATTATTCTGGAGGAACATTCGTCTGCTATTATTCTGTTTACGATGTCATCCAGGTAAAAGGCGATAGGGTAGTTATCGGAATCGGAAGTACGGTCACGGCGGCGGTGAAAGCTGCCGACCTTGCCAAAGCATAGGAGGTGTTTATATATGCTACAAGAGTTTTCCCAGCAAGTGGAGGATACGGCCAAGGCAGCAGTAAACCAAATACATACTGCGCTCCCTGGCGAAATCGTGTCTTTCAATCCTGGGGCAGGGACAGCAGTAGTAAAGCCGTCCGGGAAGTTCGTCACATCGGACGGAGTGGAACTGGCATATCCGACTATCACGGATGCGCCGGTGGCTTTCCCATTCTGCCAGTCGGCAGGGATAGGGATGGCGTTTCCGGTCAAGCCAAAGGATGACTGTCTAATCATTATCTCCGAAGTGGAGCTGGATGCCTGGAGGAGCGGCGCAGAGTCGGAAGGCTCTCTGCGGTTCGACCTCACAAGCGCGATGGTGATTCCGGGCCTTCTGAACGGAGGCGGCTCCATCGTGGAAAAAGCCGGCAGCAAGGACGCAGTAGTCATCCAGGCCGGGGAAACGGAACTGATGGTGTACGATGCCGGTGTCGAGATCACATCTGGAGAAACAGAGCTGAAAATCACCACTGATGGCATCAAGGCAAAAGGAGATATGAAGGTTGATGGGAAGATAACATGCAAGCAGGTCATTGAGACAGGGTAAGGAGATGCAGTATGGATATATTACTTGACCGGTCCGGGGATTTATTCGTTGGCGGAAATGGAGATATAACACTCGCTGATTCCGTTGCACAGAAAATCAAGATTCGGCTGAAATGGTTCGAGGCTGAATGGCGGTGGAACCGTGACGAAGGGCTTCCGTACATAGAGAGCCTGCTGATTAAGAACCCGGACACTGATTATTTTGAGGGAGTCATCCGCGAGAAGATTTTCGAGGTTGACGAGGTAATAGATGTGGGGGATGTATCGGTCACATTCGATGCAGCCACCAGGAAAGCGAAAATACGGTATGTAGCCAGCACGGACTATGAGACCATAAAGGAGGAGGTGGATATAAATTGCCTGATTACGGAATAACAGACAAAGGATTTGTGCTGAAAAGGCTGGATACCATCCTGGAGGAAATCCATACGGATTTGACGGATGGGTGGAAGGTGGACACAAGGCTTGCAGGCACTTCCTTTCTCAATACACTTATAACGACTTTCGGGAACCAGATAGCGAACCTCTGGGAAACGGCGCAGGACAGCTATTATGCGAAGTACCCGGCAACGGCTACAGAACTGAACCTGGACCATGCCGTACAGTATGGGGGCATCAAGAGGGCCGGAGACAAGAGAACCAGCTACATCCTCCACTGTACCGGTGATGATGGGACGTATGTTCGCGAAAATGCCGTTGTGGCAACCAACACAACGCCGGAAATCCGGCTTTTTTCAGCTGGTGAATTTCAGATTGCCAGGGAGCGGTTCAACAAGGTTTCCATCATCGTGGCATCCGAAGATACCGGGGTGTATACCGTTTCCATCAACGGCAATCAGTACAGCTATTCCAATCCGCAAGGCGGAAAATCTTCAGCAATCCTGGCCGGACTTGCAGCCGCCATAAAGGATGAAGGATATGAGGTTAAGGTGGAGGAGGATGTCCTTATCATAAACGACAAGACAAAGACCAGGGAGAACGTGCTGACACTTACGGATAATCTTACTACTTCCAGCGTGACGTCCCTAGCAAATTTCCTCACAAACGACTATGGGAAAATCACTCTGCCTTACAACATCGTTACCAGGATGGTGAACAACATCACCGGCTTTACGGCGGTGACAAACCTTCTGGAGCCTACTTATGGGCGAAAGAGGGAGACGGATATTGAATTGCGGCAGTCCTACATAGCGAAGTCGGCCCTCCGCTCAAACACCATGATAGAGAGCATCATCGCGGAGCTACTGAACAATGTAGAGGATGTGGAATCTGCATCCGGGTATGAGAACGACACAGACGAGACAGACGAGAGGGGCCTACCTCCGCACAGCATAGAAATCATCGTAGAGGGCGGCGATAACACGGCGATTGCAAAGGCGATATTCCGGAGGAAAGCAGGCGGCATCCAGACCCATGGCAGCGTAGTGGTGGATGTCCCTGGAGAGTACGGAGACACAATCCCGGTCCGGTTCAACCGTCCGGAGTATCTGTATGCCTGGTTAAAAGTGCAGCTGGAGGGCGATGAAACAAAAATCCCGGTCAATTATTCCTCGCTCACGAAGCAGTCCCTCATTGAGGACGGCGCCCAGATGACGGCAGGCACAAGCCTCCTCACGCAGCTGCTGAATGAGGGCATTTATGACCGGGTGGCCGGACTTACAAAAATCATCATCTATACCGCATACACCGCGGACAGCACGGTTATCCCCGGTGATGGGGACTATCAGAGGGACGAGAACATTATGGCTACATCCCGGCAGAAGGTCCTCATTGACGAGAACAGAATCGAGGTGGCCTGCAAGTGACAACGGATATACTGAAAGACTGGCTGCGGGACCTGCCCATGCAGTTCCTGGGGAAAAAGAATATAGAGGTCCTTATAAAGGCATTTGCCAGGCAGATGCAGGAGCTTGACACGGTATTTGACGAGTTGAACAGCAAGACCGACCTCGATACAGCCATCGGCCAAAATCTGGACTATGTGGGAACTATCATTCCCCTTACCAGAAAAGAAGCTGGGGAGTTGGCAGGACTAAATACCTCTTTGCCTGTAATATCAGATGAAAGATATCGAAAGTATTTGCAGTATAAAATGCTGCAGAATACAAGTGAATGTACATACGATGATATCATGAAAGCTATTGAGATTCTTTGGGATGTAAGCAGATGTTCATATTATGAACGTCAGGACCGTCCGGCAACGATCTTTATTGGGCTGAATCCTATTGATGTGGAAGAAGAGGATCCAGCAAAGGGAAAGCCTGATATATTGAAACCTGCAGGAGTTGGCTTTTTTTATACTGCTCAATATAGCATGGCAGTGGATGAATCTGCTCTGGAAACGGTTAGACTCATGTGTTTAGATATGTATGTTTCTCTTTATTTTTTCAAAAGGATATTAAATGGAGACTGGCTCCTGGACGGTTCTGTCATCCTTGACCAGATACCTATATGTAAGATTACAATGAGTATTTCCGTAGGAACTGTCAATGTATTCCATGAAGGGGAGGTATGCTTCCCTGCATTGTACATTTCTGCTGTATTTCCCATGGTATCTCCAAGCACCCGGTACATTGTGGAAGCAGGTTACTGCTTTGACTCATCCGGAATTTTGAATGTTTCTAAGGAAAATATAGGAGTGAATATTCCTGTACATATGGATGCAGGGGTAAGTGTTGAATCTGTAATAATAGAAAAGGATTTGTGGTGTCTGGATGGGCAGGTCCTGCTGGATGGATCAAGAATCTTGGATGCCGAAATATGGAAGGAGAGATTATAAGATGGCAGATGCTGTAGTTACACGTATTGCGAGAATGAAGATGGTGAAGGCACGGGCCGGGGTGATTGAACTCCCGCCCATAGTTGGCATGGCGTTTGGAACAGGTGGGGTGGATGAAGCCGGAACCCCTATAGATCCATCCGTCAGTGATGAAGGACTTAAAAATGAAGTGCTTCGGAAAGTGGTAGACAGCTATACTTTCTTGGATGACACCACATGTCGGTATTTATGCACTTTGGCGGCCAATGAATGCGTGAATGAGGAAATCAGCGAATTAGGGCTATATGATGCTGATGGAGACATTATCGCCATCAAGACATTCCGGAGCAAAGGAAAAGATGCTGATTTGGAAATGACATTCCGAGTGGATGATATTTTTTAACAGAATGGGAGGAATACGATTATGGCGAATTTTGACATACCTGTGGATCCGGAATTTATTGACCAGATCAGAATGTTTGAGACTACGGATCCAGCACATGCGATCCTACTTAACGGAGTGATAGGTCCGTTACTCAATAATGATGTATACCTGAATAGGGCGGTTGATGCATCCTATCAGCAGGCCACTGGTTACACGGATCAGAAGATTGCAGACTTGATCAACGGTGCGCCCAGTACGCTGGACACTCTTGGGGAGATCGCCCAGGCCATGCGAGAGAACGACAATGTTGTTGATGCTCTGGATGCAGCTATTGGCACCAAGGCAAGCCAGGCGGAGGTAGATAGTCATACAGGCAATAACACAATTCACATTATGGCATCTGAGCGGCAGACATGGAACAGTAAACAATCAACCACCGGGGACACCAAAGATAACACTGTAGCCTTTACCAGTGGAGATTCTATCAGCCCCACAGGATGGGCCAATGTGGACTTGATTACATCAGGGGAAAAACACAGTAGCCTGTGGCGCAAGGTCTCATTATTTACTAAGAATATGAGGTATTTATGGAAATTGATGGGAAGTACCAGCCTATCTGGGATCGGGGATGGCACTGTGACGGGAGCTATCAGTGCGCTAAACACGGGTTTGGAAGATAGCAGTGGGCGTATCCCCGTATACGAAATATGG
>ERZ779637.53-NODE-53-length-79809-cov-12.310693_pt1 | contig 79809 bp, 56 predicted proteins | sample MGYA00514196_ERZ779637 | MGnify/ENA primary metagenome ERZ779637 (study PRJEB29562, sample SAMEA4376700) | mouse gut metagenome | isolation source: Cecum | study: EMG produced TPA metagenomics assembly of the A DSS colitis mouse model was used to assess the...
TGCCCAACACAAAAAGAAATAATTTCCTGCTATAACAAAAAACAGCAAGACAGTGCCTTCCCCAAAAGTGCCTTCCGTAAAAAGATCAATCTTACCTCCGGCTAAGAAAAGCGAAAATATCAATGCTGTTCCTTTAATATATACAGATACTTTTTCATCTTGTTTCTCCTGTGCATATAAATATACGCATATACCGAATATCATTAACGGGTAAATACTGACAATTGCCAAATTCCAAACATATGTAATACCTACTGCACTGATCAATGCGCGTATTACATATTGTTTTCCCTGTTTTCTATCCATATGTCCTCCCTGATTCCGCTCCATAGAATCTCGAATTTTAACAAGTCAATCGACCGAATACCAGAAATCTGTTGTTGAACCATTATTCACCTGCGGATTAGCATACAATGTCTCCCACATCCACATTTTGTTAATATCTAAATTTATTTCTCCAGTAATGTTGAAGACATACAAACTGGCTGAATAATTCTTTCCTTTCCTCCGGTATCTCACAAGTAAACACATCATCCACAACATATTTCCCCACCGTGCTTACCACTGGAAATACTTTCCGCTGTTCGTCCATCACCTGCATATAAGTCGGTCCATCCCAAGAACACTGCTCAAATAATATGTTCATAAGATAGCAGGGTGAAATTGTCGGACCTTCTCCCACAAAGTCATTTCCCAGCACCTTTTTGGCAGCATTATTAGCCCATAATAGATATTCCGTCGTATGCTGCTGCCTAACAATCTCTTCCGATGACGTTGAAAAATCAATTCCCATTTCCGCATAATAAACATTTCCGTCTCCCATCCAGGGCAAGTGATCACTAAATAGCACAAACACTACAGGATCCTCTTCTACCTCCAATTTATGAATAAATTGAAGCAATTGCGTATCGCCTTCCGTAATGACCTCCATATAGTTATCCATCGCTGTTCTGCACTCATCACTGTACTGACTGCCGGTAAGGTATTGCCGTTCCCCGACTCGGTATCCCGTTGGATATGGCCCATGGCTCTGTACCGTAACACTAAAAGAAAAATAAGAATTCCCGCTCGCTTTATTCGCTATAAAATCTTGATACACTTGCTCATACATGTAAGAGTCTTCCGGGAAATAACGCTCGGTCATCGCTCCATATGTATCCTCGTAAAACCGATAATTAGAAAATCCAAGAAATTCATTGATGTTCCTCCGGTTATAAAACCATTGAAAGAAAGGATGGCTTCCTTCCGTCACATACCCTTGATCTTTCAAATACCATACATAGGAATTGGTCTTTCCTCTGAAATCTTTCAGTACATAATCACCGGTCAGAAAACATCGTTCAGTATCAACTGTTCCACCGCCAAAAACATTTACAAATAATTCTCCCGTATAACTTTCATCCTGCAGTTGATGGTAAAGATCATAGCTACTGTTATCAAAACCAGGAATGTCATATTTGGAAAAATCAGCATATGCCTCTCGCATAACTGCAATAATATTAACATTCTGCCCGGATGGGATATCTACCTCATCATATTGTGAAAGCAGCAATTCCAGCTCTGCCTCATCATATCCCCATGGTTCCACTTCCTTATATAGAAACATGCTATGAACAAACGGATAGAAAAATCCGCGTGAAACATAGAGCTGCGTTGCGCTTCGTGTATCCAGTTGCTCATAGTTCTCGAATTGTGCATAAACCGATTCATCCTTATACACCGGCCAAGCAAGACCTCCGGTAAAAACTATGACTCCCAAAACCACACACCGTCTTTTCCAGCCAGCAGTTTCTTTTCCCGTCAATATATAAAGCATAATCGTCGATAGGACAACGCTTCCTACAGCCACCACTATCTTCCAGTCTACAAAAAGCGAATAACTTTCCGACATATTTACAGCTTCCCGAATCAGTGTGATATCCTCGAAATATAGCGGGTCATCCCGAAAGACCAACTTAAAATAGTTACACAGAGCCACCGCTACAGAAATACTTCCTCCAACTGCAATCGCTACCCATGCTTTCCCGATAAGAACGTAAAACAACCCACTAAGTACTACGACTGGTAAAACGTTTAACACTACAAGTTTTGGCATCGATATGTAGCCCCAAAAAACCTGCCCCGAATATCCTCCTATCGCCAGGCATAATATTCCCAATCCTGTTAGACAACTGCAAAATGCCAGCAAAAGCTCACTGCAAAATCTCCTACTGCCCTCTGATTTAAATATCCTCATTTTACCCCACCGCTTCCGATATTTCGCTACATAGAATTTCACAAAATATTTTGCCGACAATATCACTGGAAAAATTGTCTCTTACATATTTCTGTGCCCGTTCCATCACCTTTTCCCGACCGGCATCCAGCAAAAAGTCGTTGATCAGTTTGACTTGCTCCGGATCAGCCATTTCCTCCACACATAACCCTCGACCATCATTTACCAATTCCGGTAATGCGCCTGCTTTATGCACGATCACAGGGCACCTGCATATCATTGCTTCAATAACTGTCATACCAAAAGATTCATTCATTGACGTTGATATGTAACAACCGCCACTATCGGCAGCTATGCTGTAAATCATCCCCATATTTTCGTACGGCACTTGTGGAATCCACCTTACGACGCATTCCAGACCATACCGGTAAACCATCGCTTCAAATTCATCTATCTCCGCCTGCTCCGATTTCAATCCACCTACAACCCAAAAAGTATACTCTCTATTCTGCCTATAAATCTCCTTCGCTAATTTTAAGAACAGCCTCCAGTTTTTATGCCTGTCGAGCCTTCCCACCCACAAAATAATCTTTCTCCCGTACCTCTCCTTTTCGTCTCTCTGATAAAACATGGTATTGCTTACTGCATTACCCAAGACATAGATATTCTTTTCTCCTGTCCTGCTCTCCACCAGCTTCTTCTGATATGCCGAGGGAACTATCATAAAGTCCACCCAATCTGTTATATTGCAATCCAGATACGCCAAACCTTCCTCATACGTTGTATGAATTTCCAGTCCGATCTTTCCCTCATATCTCATTCTACTTAAAATTCCGATCATATCTGCCGAATCGACAGATATTACCATATCGTAAGATTCTGTCACAATCTTCTTTTGAATCAGCTTCTCATCCGCCTCAATTATGACCTCTCCTGCATAATCATGAAACAGCGTGCTTCCTCCGTAATCTCTAAAGAAATGCAGATCTACTTTTATCTCCTCCTTGTTCACTCCCTTTAACCGGTTATACAAAGCCGTCTCCACACCGCCCCTGGTACAAAATAAATAGGAAATCAAAACCTTCATTAGTATCCTTCACCTCAATATGCCTTTTCAATCTTTGCTATATGATTCAATAGTTCCTCGCATTTCTTTTTCCAGGTGTTCTGCTTTATAAACTCTTCCACCCGTTTTTCATCCATCTTCGTACCAACAGCAGACAGGATTGCACGCTCAAATGCTTCTGTGCCCACGGCAAGCGTAACATAAGGATACGATGCAATCTCCGGCATTTCGGAAGCTACCACTGGCAGCCTTAACTGTAGATACTCGAAAACCTTGATCGGATTCACACCCTTTGTCAAATGATTATTTATAAACGGAATGATAGCCACGTCCCAGAATGCTGCATATCGAGGTAATTCTTCCGGTGATTTTCTACCATACAATATAATATTTTCTGGTACCCTCATATTGTCTGGCGCCCCATAGCCAATCATATGGAAAGTCCATTCCGGGTGCATTGCTGCCAGGTTTCTTAACAACTCCCAATCAAACCACGCGTCTGTTAAATGTCCGAAATATCCGACCTGTAAACTTCCTCTTGTATGATCATATTCCGGCATCCTCTCACATCTTCGCATTCTATTCGGATCCACACCGTTTGTGACCACCGGATAATTCCGCCTTTCCACAATGTTTTGTTGCAACTTATCTCTAAGTACATATGCTGTAGCAACGTTGAGATCCACACTATTGGTTATTTTTCTTTCTACTTCTATGCGATACCAGTCTGCCTGCCCACATTTCGAGAACTCCTCCCAGTCGTCAATCACGTCATATACGGTTTTCCATCCAAAGGAACTTGCGATCTCAACAATCTGTGCCGCAAACGGATGCGGAAATTCTACCAGCAGTGTCTTATCATCCACATCCAGGAAAAAGGACTCAAATAAGTAGATCTTCTGAGACGCCAGGATATCGATCGGGATCTGAATCATATCTGTTCCCGGCTCATCAATCTTCTCATCATGATTCCACCGCCAATAAGCAAACACTACCTTAACACCCATTTTGCGCGCTTCATGGATTAAGCGGATATTTCGCTGGCCCTCATCATCTACATACTTTACACCGCTGAAAACAAGAAGCAGCTTGTCACCCTGACCTGTTGTCTTATCAAATTCATGTACAATCTTTAAAACATCATTTTCCTGTGAAGAATTGCGAATCAACAGTTCTGATCGTTGACCACTGAAATACTTTTCTTCCAACTTCTTTTTGACTGCATGTGGAATATATCTCTTCAAAACTGGATATCCTTTAGAATTTCTGAATCTGACCACCATATTTCTGATCAGTTTCCTTTCTCCCCGTACGACAGCAAGGATTCCTCTTCTCACCATGCGTAAAGGCAGTGTGATTCTCCAAGAGAGCGAGTTTTGATACCTCTTGATCTCCATTTGCAGATCATAGATAGCAGATTTACACCACGCGTCCTGACGCTTGGCATAGTCTAGTTTCTCCGTAAGTTCACTATTATTCGCTTCCAATTCACCACAACGTACTTCCAGTTCAGCACTACGATACTTTGCCTTCGTACAGCGCAACTCCAGTCTGGCATTACGAGTCTCCGCTTCTGCATACTTGATTCTCAGTTCGCTGTTCCCGGCTTCCAATTCTGTTTTCTTTGTTTCCAATTCTGCATTATGGGCTTCCAGATTCGCATTACAGGCTTCTAGATTCGCATTACGGGCTTCCAGATTCGCATTCTGCTCTGCATATTCTCTATTCCTGTTTTCTATCTCTTCCATCCTCTGCGCATCTGCCTGTCGTTCCAATTCGCAGAGTGATCTGTTCTGTTTCTCTTGATCAAGCTGACCATTCAAAATATCCACTTGCTCACACAATATCTGTATTTTAGTCGCCATTTCGGAGCAGCTCTTACCATTTCCGGCAATCTGCTCCTGCAAATTTGCCCTCTCCACATGGAGCATGGCAATCTCTTTCAAATACTTGCGTTCAAAAGTATCTACGTATTCCTTCAGCATGATCTCTTTGACCTTCAGATCTTCTCTGGCATAAAGCAATAGAATCTGTTTGTCCGCATAAAGCGTACCTTCCATCAACGCACAATCCCTGTACTCCACATGCACAAGAAGAAAGTTTTCCAGCCTGATCGGAATGCGGTCTATATCAAATTTATTACAGTGTTCCTCTACAAACATTGTTTCTCGAAACGGAACCATGATCAAGAAATATTGTCGGATACATGACAATATATTCCGTGCTGTTTCCCATGGCTGGTCAATATGCTCCAGCACATTCGAAATATATCCGACATCAAATATCTTGTTACACACATCTGGCTCTGTAATATCCATACAGAAAAATTCATGTTTCGGATAACGGATTCCGGCTTCTCTGACAGCATTCTCTGAAAAGTCTGCTCCACTCACCTCTGTTTTCAATTCACGCGCAAGATAATCCACTGCCTGCCCCATCGCACATCCGAAATCACATACCGTCAATCTATCGTCCGCCACCCGTCTCCTGAACCACGATGGCATCAGTTCCAGCGCGATTCGGGCAAAGAACTCTGTCTGCTCCTCCCCCTGCATAGTAATCCAGTCCCTGTCAAATCTGTAGTTCCAGTACTCCCTAGAATTAATATTACCCATACATTTCTCCTGCAAATCCAGCCTCAGTTCCAGCACCAAAAACAACTTCGCCGAAACATGGATCATCTTACCGTTGCATGGTCAGTACATGATCTTTACTGCCACATCATAAACACCAAATATCTTTCTGGACGTATACGCTTTAAAAAAACATGCTCCTTCGATGTACTCATAATAAGCAATAGAAGCATTTTCTCTGTTTTCCACTGCAACGACCAGATAATAATCTCCGTTCGCAAGCCCTGGCATAAGTTCAAAAGAAATCTCCTGTTTTTTTCCAGCGTGCAGTTTCATATCCTCATCAAATGTGGTCTTAACGATCAAATCGGTTCCTTCCGTATTCTTGATCGAAACAGCTATCGAAAAAAACTCAATGTCAATGTCATCATCAACGTCAAATGAAATCGATATTTTGATAATATCTTCAGCACTAAAATAGCTGATCTCTTCCCCTTTCTTATTACACAGTCTGACAGACTTGACTATACCGGTCCTATACCCCCAGTGTGCAATGCAATCAGGGAACAAGCCGTCTTTTATCTTACGCTCTGCTGCTATAGGTTCTTCCAGTCTGCTTTTTGGAATTTCTCTGTTTTCTGATTCCTGTATCTTAACGTCACCTGCGTTCCGTACGTCCCCGTCATTCTCTCCATCACAGGCATTCTCTGTATCTGCCGGCTCTGACTCATGTCCCAACAGCCTATAATCCGTAAACTCTGTCATTTCATCCAAATACATAAATTCTGTATATTTTGCACTGATAAACGTAGGATCTCCAATATCGACCATCCTGCCTTTATTGATCCACATGGCCGTATCACAAAATGTTCTCATTGTTGCCACATCGTGTCCTACATACAGAATTGTCACCCCTTTGTCCTTAAACTCCTTAAATTTATTGAAACACTTTGCTTGAAAGCGCATATCTCCTACACTCAGAATTTCATCCACAATCAGAATATCTGGTTCCACATTGACAGCACACGAAAATGCCAACCTTGCAAACATGCCGCTGGAATATGTCTTGACCGGCTGATATACATAGTCGCCAATCTCTGCAAAATCAATGATCGAATTAAATTTCTCCTCCATCTGTTCCCTTGTAAATCCCATAAGTGTTCCATAGAAATAAATATTTTCCACACCGGTATATTCCATATTGAAACCAGTTCCCAATTCCAATAATGACGAAACTTTTCCGGTGATCATGATCTGCCCGCCACTTGGCTCATAAATTCCAGTAATCAACTTAAGCAATGTTGATTTACCGGAACCGTTCCTTCCCATAATACCTAAGATTTCACCACTGCTTACAGAAAAACTGAGATCTGTTATTGCATAGAACTCTGTATGTCTGCACTTTCCTGACAAGCTGAACGCTTCTTTCATTTTGTCCATTGGTGTGTTGTACATTTTAAAACATTTTGATACATGCTCCACTTTAATCTTATAATCCGTATTCATCGTTGTTCCCTTCAGCACCTTAGACCGTATCCGCAAAATAAGGCTTCAAACGCGTATATACATTTGTTCCGATTATGAGTAATACAAATGTGATCAACCAAAACCGAATTCCCAAAATTGGTTTCTCCCAGAACCACTGCCTGCCCAAAATAGCATCTCTGTATCCTTCCACCAGATAATAAAATGGATTCAACTTCAACACCTTCTGCGCACTTTCCGAAAAATTAGTAATATTCCATGCTATTGGCGTTCCCCACATCCCGATGAGAAGAAAGATATTGATAATCTGGTTTAAATCCCTGAAAAAGACCATCACTGATGATGTAATTAAGGAAAATGCAAACAAGAACATGATCGTAGCAAACATATAATATAAAATCTGTATCATCATGATCTGCGGATAAAATCCAAACATGGTACAAATGATCAGTGCAATCAACAGAAAAAACAAATGAATGTAAAAGCTAGAAAGAATTTTCATTAATGGCAGAATATTGATGTTAAATTTAACCTTTTGAATCAGATAATTGTATTCTACAAAACTGTTGCTCGCAGTCATAAAAGCCTCAGATATAAAAAGCCAATTAATCATTCCCACAATGAACCACAAGACAAAAGGTGCACCTTCTACTTCTCCGCTCCGAAATCCAAACTGGAATACTACCCAATATACAATGATCGTAAGAAGCGGCTGCAGAATTCCCCATACCATACCAAAGTACGTACCTGAAAATCGTCTTTTTACATCCTTCCGAGAAAGATCCTTCAACAATCTCCTGTCTTCATATATGTCTTTCACAAGCTTTCGTATCTTACTTACAACCGTCATCTCATATATATCCTTCCCGTTTACTCTCTGTTACCCTTATGGTATTTCAATACAAATCTCAACTTTCCCGGAACCATTCCAAAATATGTTCCACGATCCTCTCGCTCGCATGCCCGTCTCCATAGGGATTGATCGCCCGCGCCATTTCGTCATACGCAGCCTGATCTGTCAGCAGGATGTCCGCTTCCCTGCAGATTGTTTCCTCATCCACGCCCACTACTCTGACAGTTCCAGCCTGTACTGCCTCCGGGCGTTCTGTCTCCGTTCGCAAGACCAGAACCGGAACGCCGCAGGCAGGCGCCTCCTCCTGCAATCCTCCCGAATCAGTCATGACCAGATAGCTTTTTGCCATCAGATTATGCATGTCCTCTACATCCAGCGGTTGAACCAGATGCACTCTCTCCATTCCTCCCAAGATCGTCGTGGCAGTATCCCGCACTGCCGGATTCATGTGTACCGGATAGACTACTTCTATATCCGGGTATGTTTCCACGGTTCTTTTCACCGCACGGCATATATTGACTAACGGCTGCCCCAGGTTCTCTCTCCGGTGCGCAGTCATAAGAATGCATCTTCTGCCACTAAGATCGATCTGTTGCAATGCAGGATCTTTATAGCGATAGTCCTCCTTCACCGTCGTATGAAATGCATCAATCACGGTATTACCGGTCACGAAGACATGCTCCGTCACATGCTCCCGTTCCAGATTCCTGCGGTTATTCTCCGTAGGTGCAAAGTGCAGGGTCGCGATCCGGCCCGTCAAGTTTCTGTTCATTTCCTCCGGAAAAGGAGAATATCTGTCAAAGGTACGAAGGCCCGCCTCCACATGACCGACAGGGATCTGCTGATAAAACGCTGCCAAAGCTGCCGCAAAAGAGGTCGTCGTATCACCGTGTACCAGCACAAGATTCGGCTGTTCTCTGCGCAGCACCGGTTCCATTTTCTCCAGGATCGAAGTCGTTATAGTCGTCAACGTCTGTCGTGGCTGCATGATATCCAAGTTATACCTGACATCCGTTTCGAAAATATCGATGACTTGCTTAAGCATTTCCCGATGCTGCCCCGTCAGGCATACGACGCTTTCGATCTCCGGATTTGCTTCCAGTTCTTTCACCAGCGGACACATCTTGATCGCTTCCGGTCTGGTTCCGAATATACTCATTATCTTCATTGGTAAACTGCCTTTCTTCCTCTGCCTGCCGAATCGCTTCTCTAAGCAGCATGTACCGCTCTTCCCAGCCATTCTCCCGCAGGAAGTCTTCCTGCTGCCGTCCGCTATACTTAGGCGGAAAACCGCTGCGGATCAATTTCCGCATCAGTCGGTCATACTCTTCATAAGTGCTGTAAAAATAAACATACTCCTTAAAATATTCCAGTTCCTCATACCACACACTGACAATACATTTGCCGAAGGCGATGTAATCATACAATTTCACCGGGTCAACGGCTCTCACGATCTCATTCACGATAAACGGCATGATCAGACAATCGTAGTCTTCTATATATGACCGCAGAGCCGTATGCTCCATAATTCCGTCATAAGATATCCGGCTGTTCTCCGGCTGCTTTATCCCCATATGGGGACCAATCAGGTGATAGGACAGTTCCGGATGCTCAGAAACACTCTTTAACAGCAGATCATGATCAAACCATTCCGCGATCGTCCCGATGTACCCGACAGTATATTGTTTCCTGACCTGACTTTCCCTCGCTCTATAAACCCTGTCAAAACCGGTTCCATTCCGTATAAGCCTGACCGGCTTACCACCAGACTGGCTCTCCACTTTCCGCAGCAACCGCACGGACGAAGCCAGAAGCAGACTGCTCCTGCACACGGCCCTTTCTTCCGTTTCTACAATCTCTCTACGCACTGTTTCATTTCCACACATCTGCGCATGATCGTCCATACAGTCATAGATCAGGCATCCCTTATAATCTGCCGGGATATATTTCACATAAGTGGGATACCCCAAATAGATATAGTCATATTGGCTGCATATCCGTAGACGCCGCCGGATGTACCAGTCAGCCGCTCGTCCGATCATTCTGATCTTGCGCTGGAACGGTATGGTCCACAGACGCAGATAACGGATGACGTGTTCCTGCTCTTTTGCGCTGCGCACTGCAGGCCGGCTCCATATCTTGACCGGATATACCACTGTAATGTCATAATCCAGGCTTAAGTATTCCGCCAGAATCTGAGGTCTCTGACGGATCCAGTTCCAATCGATGCCCATGATATACAGCATTTTCTTTCTGACGCCGGTCTGCACGATCTTCTAAACCATACCTTTCACATAAAATATCCTGTAATTGCATATACTTTATATGTTGTTCTAGAGTTTATAACTCTTAAATCAACACCAATAGTTTAGAGTTTATAACTCTATTTGTCAATACATTTCTGGCAATCCCTTATACTTAACGTAACAAGTCATCCTGCATTATAAGTTCAAAATGCCAGATTGTTGATCACATGCAAAACACTGGTTTAAATGGAGCACAACAATGAAATATAACGAAAGGATACGGGAGATCCGGGAAGACAATTCCCTGACACAGCAGAAAATAGCAGATCTGCTGCACATAGGCCAGCGGACCTACGCAGATTATGAAAGTGGTAAGACCAGGATTCCGGTTGACAGCCTGCTGATCCTGGCCAGATTCTATGATGTTTCGTTGGACTTCATCACTGGAGCCAGCAATATCAGGTCTGCATATCCTGTAAAATAGGCAACGGCATTTATCATTTGATCGGATAAAGCCGTTGCCTTTTTTAGTCTTACTGTTTCCTGCCCCATTCTGCTATATAGGCATCCAACCTATTTATCGTAATCCCCAGATCCCTGTGCAGGACCGCCAGATAATATCTGACACCACTGACCGCCAGTCCGGACTTTTCCTGACTCTCTCCCCCATATGCCGTCTCAATCATCTCCATGATATACAGCAGGGCTTTCTGGTTGTACTCCACCTCCAACAGTTCCCTCATGATCGCATACAGTTCATTCATATGTATCCTCCATTCCGAAGCGCTTTGTGCGAAGGACGCGAGCAGAATTTAAGAGTTTTCCGAAGGAATACTCCGATTTTGCTCTGCGATCGATAGAATTTGTGACGCTTCGGCACAAATTCCCGGATGCATAAATTACTCATCGGAGAATTTATGCATCCTTCTCCTCCATACCAGATTTTTCGTTGTCAGTATCGTACCATCCTGGCACACCGCAAATTAAGTCTATGATATATTTACGCAGGATGATTGTTTTTGCTATTGCAACAGTCCTGGGGGCGCTTTTCGGTTTTCTCGACATAAGTGATGTACTCATAATCCTTTCATTCCTTTCGCTTTAGAATACCGCGCTTTACATAAAAATAAAGTGTATAAGTTTTATACCGATAACTTACACACTTTATTTTGCATTCTCTTAAAACAAGTCTTTTATCTATATTTTATCTGCATTTTCATTGCAATAGTTGATTCTGTTCTTGATTTTATCCTGTTCCAAATTGTTCTGACTACATCCGAAACGTTTAATTACTTCTTTAATATTATTCTGTCTCTGTAAGATTGACATCAATAGCTGTATATCCTTTTTATAGGATCTTGTCATATCCACCTGACTTCCTGCATCACCGTTTTATATGCTGAATATTGATTGACTGGCAACCCGTTTTCTACCGCACACCGGCCACCTTATTCAAACGCCCCCTCAAACTGTGCCTGCTGCATCTGGTAATACTCCCCGCGGCTTCGCATCAGTTCCGCATGGCTTCCCTGTTCGGCGATCCGGCCGTCCTTCACCACCAGGATCAGGTCCGCATGCCGGATGGTGGAGAGCCTGTGGGCGATCACAAAGCAGGTCTTGTCCGCCATCAGGCTTCGCATAGCCTTCTGGATCTTCATCTCCGTCCTGGTGTCCACATTGGAGGTAGCTTCATCCAAGATCAGCATCCGGGCATCGGAAAGCATGGCCCGGGCGATCGTCAACAGCTGCCGCTGCCCTTTGGATATATGCACCCCGTTGTCTGAAAGTTTAGTCTGGAAGCCTTCCGGCAGCTTCTCGATATAGGAGTAGATCATTGCTGCCTTCGCCGCCCTTTCCACTTCCTCCATGGTAATATTCTCTCTGCCGTAAACAAGATTCTCGTAGATCGTCCCCTGGAAAAGCCAGGCATCCTGCAGCACCATGGTATAAGCGCCCCGCAGGCTGTCCCGTTTGATCTCATAGGCATCCTGGCCGTCCAACAGGATGGCGCCCTCCTGGATATCATAGAACCGCATCAAAAGGTTGATTACCGTCGTCTTTCCCGCTCCTGTAGGCCCCACGATGGCGATCTGCTGTCCGGCTTTCGCATGCAGGTTAAACTCCTTCAGGATCTGCTGCCCCGGCTGATAGCCGAAAGAGACATCCTGCAGCAGCACATCCCCGTAAACTTCCTTAAGAATCCGGGCCTGCTCTGCATCCGGCTTCTCCGGCAGCTCATCCATCAACCGAAAGACCCGCTCCGCCGCCGCAAAAGCAGACTGAAATTCCCCGATGATATTGGCCGCCTCGTTAACTGGCCCGGAGAACTTCCGGGAATACTGAACGAAGGATGAAATATCACCAATCCCGATGCCGCCCCGCAGATACAACAGCGAACCAAACACGCTGATCAGCGCCAGTGATGTATTGTTCATGAAGTTCACGGACGGTCCGGCCAGCGTTCCGTAATACTCCGCCCTTGTATTAGCCTCCACAACCTCTTCATTCTTGCGGTCAAAGACTTCGATCACCTGAGCTTCCCTGCCATAAGCCCGGATCGTCTTCTGTCCATTGATCATCTCTTCCACCATACCGTTCAATTCCCCGATCTTCTTCGAGCGGATCCGAAACAGAGGCCTGGAATGGCTGACGATAAACTTTGTCAGCAACATGGAGACCGGCAGCGTCACCGCGAAGATCAGCACCATTCTCGGCGCGATGGACAGCATCATCACCAGGGAGAAAAGCACCGTGATCACACTCTGCAGTATCTGCAGGAAATCATTGGAAAGCGATTGATTTACCGTATCTATATCATAGGTGACAACGCTGATGATGTCTCCCGTGGAATACTCGTCAAAAAAGGACACAGGCAGTCTTGAAAGATTATCAAACACATCTTTCCGCATCTGGTAGATGATCCGCCGTGTCAGATAGATCGTAAGCAGAGACAGCAGATAGGACAGAATGGCCGACAGCACATAGAGCACCGCCATCCATCCCGTATAATAAAATACTCTCTCAAAGTCCACGCCGCCGGCCCGGATGCCAATGGCATCGATCGCCCTGCCAGAAAGCCTGGGGCCGAGGAGCGCCAGCACATTGGAGGAAAACATCAATACTAAGCCCGCCGCGATCAGCAGATGATAGCGGCCAAGATAGCGCCATAGACGGAACAGCAGATATTTCTTCTTACCCTTCATGGCCCGGTGCCACCTCCTTCCTGTTTCCTCGATGCAGGACTGCTGCCGTACGGAGATCCGCTGTCTGCTCTCTGTCTGCCTGTCCCGGCGTCATCCTCTCTTCCTCCTCTTGCTGCCCCATCTGCAGCTCGTAGATCATTTGATAGGCAGGGCAGCTTCGCAGAAGCTCTCCGTGAGTCCCGTACCCAATGCATCTGCCATCCTCCAGCACCAATATGTGGTCCGCCCCCTGGATGGAACTGATACGCTGCGCGATATTGATCGTTGTCGTATCCCGAAAGTGTTCTTCCAGTTCTTTACGCAGCTTCGCATCCGTCTTGTAATCGAGTGCGGAAGACGCATCATCCAAGATCAAGATCTGCGGTTTCGCCGCCAGCGCCCTAGCGATCATGATACGCTGCTTCTGGCCGCCGCTTAAGTTGTTGCCGCGCACCGCGATTCTGGCATCCATATCGCCCTCCTTTGCCCGGATAAAAGCCTCCGCCTGAGCGTACCCGGCCGCCTCCCTAATCTGTTCTCTGGAAAGGTCCCGGAAAAAGTCGATGTTCTCCTCCACTGAGGCCGCCATCAGATAGTCGTTCTGAAACACCACCCCGAACATAGCACGCAGTTCCTGGAATGGGATCGTAGAAATCTGTCTGCCGTTGATCAAAATGCTCCCCTCGCTCACATCATAAAACCGCAGAAGCAGGTTGACGATAGTACTCTTGCCGCTCCCCGTGGCGCCGATGATCCCCAGGCTCTCGCCTTTTTGCAGGGCAAAACTGATGTGGGACAGATGGTCGCCCTTTCCATTGTAAGAGAAACTCACATCGCGAAATTCCAGCAGCGGAGCATGCTCGTCCGCCGTTTCCGCCCCCTCTGCCGTCCGCTGTCGTGTATCCTCTGGCGACTTCAATGCCCACACCTGCATCTCCTCCGGCGCTTCCAGCACCTCATTGATACGTCCCAGCGATGCCATCCCCTTAGAGCACATGACAAAGATCCTTGTGATGCCCAGCATGGCATTCAATATAAGAATAAAATAACTTAAGAAGGCAATGATCGCCCCCGGACCTGTCTCACCCTTCTGCACCAGATACGCGCCGGCAATGATCACCGCCGTCAGTCCCAGGTTCAGCACCAAGGTGGTGGCCGGACCGCTGGCGGAAGATATCCTGCCGGCCTTCTGTTCGATCTTAGCCAGTTCCTCATTCACCCCGTCATAGCGCTGCCGTTCATAGTCCGTCCGCGAGAGCGCCCTGATCACCCTCACACCGGTGATATTTTCCTGCAGGACGCGCACCATCTTGTCCAATATCTTCTGCTGGCCCGCATACACCGGAATACTGGACTTTGTCACGATCCATACGATCAGGATGATAAAAGGCAGCGCCGCCGCCAGCACTGACGCCAGCTTCGGCTCCATCGTCATGGTGATCAGCATACCGCCGGTCAGCAGGATCGGCCCTCGCACCCCCAAACGCTGCACCCGCGCCAGCATCCGATTCACGTGATAAGTATCCGAAGTCAGTCTGGACACTGCAGATGACACGGTGATCTCATCCATCTGCCCGGCACTCAGATATGTGATCTTTGTAAAAAGGTCATGCCGCAGCTTTCTTGTCATCCCACCCGCAGAGACCTCCGCCATGCGGTTTGCCCGTACATTGGTGACTACAGAGATAACGGCACACCCGATCATCACCCCGCCCCACCAGAAGATCCGACGCACTTCCCCCGTCGGGACAATATCGTCGATGATCTTCGCTAACAGGGACGGAATCAGCAGATCCATCATGGAAGCCGCAAACTTCAGGAACAGTGTCAACAACATGAATGTACCGTATGGTTTTATGTATTTTAGAAGAATCTTCATGCCTTCGTATCCTTTTCGTCAAAGCTGTCGGTAATTTTCTGCCCTGTATTTCATCATAATCTTCCAGGGCGCTTTTTTCAAGAAGCTGACGCGGCATTTTCCTTCATTCCAAAGTGCTTTGTGAATCATCTTCTCACGGAATGCGCAGTTTGGCGCATTCCTGACCCTTGCATAGTAACAGTGCTTTCTTTACTCACCGGACACCTGTGTCCCGTCCGCTTTCATATGATATTTATCTTTATAAATCAACTCCGAGATCGGCACAATCTCATATCCTTTATCCTGCAGCCCCACGATCACCGCATCCAGTGCATCGGCCGTGAATTTTGCCCCGTTATGCATCAGGATTATCGAACCATTCTTCAGCTTATCGGACTCCACCACCCGCCTGACAATATCGTCCGCACCATAGTCCTTCCAGTCCAGGGAATCGATCGACCACTGTATCGGATAGTAGTTGCATTTATGGACATTGGTTATGACATGATTGTCATAATCACCGTAAGGCGGCCGGAACAGGAACATCTCATACCCTGTCAGCTCCTGCACCCTGGTATGTACTTTCATCAGTTCTTCCTGGCACTGCTCATCGGACAACTGGGACATATTCTTATGGTTCTCGCTGTGGTTGCCCAGATCGTGCCCTGCTTGTGTCAAGGTGATGACACAAATTTTAAAACCTCATTTCCGTCAGATAAAGCTTTCTTTGGAGACACTCCATAATCAAAGCTTCTCCGTCAAACTTCTATTATTACTATTTTATCATATCCTACAGGTTATTCGATCATTCTAAAGTAAACGGATTTAAAAATTTTGTTTTCGTCCCGTAAAGCTTCCGTATATGGTTTTGGTCATCTTTCTGTTTACTGCTAAATTTCCAGTCTGTCCCGATGCTTCCATTTTATTTCAATTGCTTTCTCTACATACACATCAATGCTGTCGATCACGCACTGCAAAAATCCTTTCTTATCTTCCTTAAGCTCTAACCACTCCGTCAGAGCAACATTGTCTGCATCTGTCTCCTTCATTCTTTGATGCAATCCTTTTTCCTCCGCTTCCATCCCTGCCAGTTCCTCTTCCATCTCTCCCGCAAGATTCCCTTCCCACTTCTTCCTTGCAAGGTACTCCGCCTTCCCAATTTTCCCCTGTCTGTACTGGTGATACAACTGCCTGATTTCTTCCCGCTTCTTCTCTGCCTGCATCTTCTTCTTTTTCATCTCCGGGAGAAGTTTTCTGCGCTTCTCTTCGCACAATTCCTTTTCCCTCTGGAATACTGCTTCCTTTTCTTCCAGCAGCCGCAATTGGATATCCACTGCTTTCCATACAATCCCTTCCAGTTCTGCTTCCGGGATGCTTTCCACATTCCTATGGTCGGTAAATTTCTGATACCTGCACCGGAATCTTTTCTTATCCCTTACCATAAGCCGCCCGCATTCCCCGCACCGTACAAGCCCTTTCAGTAAAAATTGCTGCGCCTCGCCGTGCTTTTTCTTCTCCATCCTCTCCTGTACTTCCCGAAAAGTGTCTCTTTCTATAATTGCCGGATGGGCATTCTTCACACGGACACGCTTCTCCTCCGGCACAAAGACACGCTTTCCGCTCCCCAGAGGACCATGCTCATAAGCGCCTGAAGTCAATACACCTGTATAAATTTCGTTCCTCAAAATCTGTTGGAGCGTAGTCGGAAGCCAGAAACAGGTTTCCCCCTTTTCCCCATGCAGAATCCCTTTGTTAATCTTGTGCTGCTTCGGGGATGGTATCCCCTCCCCGTTCAGTTCCCTTGCCAGCTCCGCATACCCTTTCCCGGAAAGGTATTCCCTGTATATCCTCTGCACAATACCTTTTGTCTCTTCGTCCGGCGTCAGGAAACCTTCCCCGTCCCTCCGGTAGCCATAAGGCGGGGTGGAACCCACATACAGCCCTTTTTTCCTCCGCACGGCAAGGGATGACTTTATCTTGTCCGAAATATCCTGGCTGTAGAGGGAATAGGCAAGGTTACGGAAAGGCACGTCAATATCCGGTGTCTTTCCCCTGTAATCCTCACTGTCATAGCCGTCATTGACCGCTATGAAGCGCACCCGCATAAAGGGGAAAATATGCTCAATATAATCGCCAAGTTCAATATAATCCCTGCCAAATCTGGAGAAATCCTTGACAATGACGCACTGTATCTTCCCTTTCTTTACCCCGTCCATCATCGCTGCAAAGCCCGGCCTTTCAAAACCGGTTCCTGAATATCCGTCATCCACATACTGGACGGCAGCGCTGTCCGCAAATTCCGGTTTCTTTTTCAGGAACCCCAGCAGGAGCTTCCTCTGGTTGCTGATGCTGTTGCTTTCATCCTTTTCAAAGCCATTTTCAATGGCTTTATCATCTTCCCTTGAAAGCCTCATATATAAAGCAACTGTTATTTCGTCCATCCTAAATCCTCCCTTCTTCCGTTTCCCAGACCTGCTCTATACAGGAATACAAGCTCTCATACTCATCCTTAAAATTCAGTACGACTTCCACCCTTTTCCCATCATACAGAAAAATCTTATCTACAAATAAGGAAGCCATCTGTGCGGTCAGTTTCTCTTCCAAAGCTGTATCTTTATAAGACAGAATCTCCTTGATCCATCCGGCCTGTTCCTTTTCCAGCCGTTCAAAAAATTCCATCTTTTCTTCCAACTGTGTTTTCCTCTCTTCATGGTAACGGATTTCCCTGTCTTTCTTCTGTTTTTCATTTAAATACCGCTCCTTATTGCTGTCGGAAGCTTCATCTTTGCTGGCACATTCCATATTGTTCTGTTTCGTATTGCCGCATTCCTTGCTGATATATTCCTTATACAGAAGTATCTTCCCATTCTTCGCCTGCCGGATCGCCCTCTCCGCCACATCTTTTTCTTTCTCTATGCCCCTGTGCAGCTTCCGGAAAAATCCGTTATGGAAGCATGAAATCCTGTCATCCAGATATTCCACCTGACGGATAAATCCCATAACCGCCTGATAGACGATTGCCTCCAATTTCTTTTCGGAAATAGATTTTGAAGTACATTCCTGCGCCCCTTTTTCCCTGTAAGTCCTGCAGCGGTAACGGTAGATACGGACTTTCCCGATTCTCCTCTGGTAATTCGCCCCCATCCTTGACGCAGGCACATGGCAGTCTCCGCAGAACACTTTCCCTTTTAACAGGTTATCCGGGCGGATCACAGCTTTATCCGGAGCGTTCAGGCTCTTGTGCCGCTCTTTTCTTGCCCTCATGATTTCCTGCACAAGGCCAAAATCCTGTTCCGTTATGATTGCTTCATGGGTATTTTTCGTGATCTTCCATTCCGATTCGTCCAGCATATGGGGGCTGATCCCGTCCGCTTTGGATTCCTTCCATTTATGGAGCGCCATATGCCCGGCGTATGCCATGTTCTGCAGGATAGCATTCACCGTATACTCATTCCAGTAACGGCGTTCCTTTTCCCTCCGGTAAAAATCCCCTGTATCCTGATAAGCTTTCGGCGGATTGATGTTCCTTTCCGTCAGCTGCATTACAATCGCAAGGGCTGAATCACCCTGTAATGTCCATGTAAAAATATCCCTGATGACCCCTGCCGGTCTCTCATCAATAAGGAACCTTGTCTTCCTTTCGTCCGTAAAGGCATACCCGTATGGCGCACACCCGCCGTCATACTCCCCGTTTTCCTGCTTCACCACATAGCTGGACGCCACTTTCACGGAAGTATCTTTTGCGATATATTCATTGACAAGGTTCTTTAAGATAACCGCCAGCTTTTTATCGGCGCTGTCCTTGTCAAAACTGTCATAGCCGTCATTTACGGAAATGAACCGCACCCCGAGGAACGGAAACACCTTTTCCAGATAACTTCCCACTTCTATGTGGTCCCTGCCAAATCTTGAAAAATCCTTCACGATAATGCAGTTGATATTCCCCTTTCGAACTTCCCCGAGCAGGCTGTCGAATGCCTTGCGGTCAAACCGGGTGCCGCTGATTCCGTCGTCCTGATACTCCTTAACAAGGAGAAATTCATTCCTGTCTTTTATAAAGTCACGCATAAGCATCTGCTGGCTGGAGATGGAATCGCTCTCCGTAACGGCACTGTCAACGGAAAGCCTTGCATAGGTGGCGGTTCTGAATGGGGATTTCCCAGCCATGATTTCCTGCCTTGCCCTATCTTTCCTCCTCGCCATCACACCGCCCCCTTCCCGTAAAAGGGCTGCTCCTGCAATGATTCCTGAAACATACTGCACAGGGAGTAAACCTCTGCCATCCTGTCCTGATAGAGGAATGAAAACTCCACTCGCTTTCCCTCGTATACCCATATCCTGTCAATCAGGGAGCAGATCATGCTGCGCCGGATTTCTCCCTCTGTATCAGAAAGCAGGCTTCCTATATCTTTGAATCCGCAGAGCCACTGCCTTACTTCCCGGATGGCATCCCCTGCCTTTGCTTCCCTTTCCCTCCGCTTCCTGACCTGCCCTTCCAGCTCTGTACAGCGTCCGGAATAAAAGGCCTTCATCTCCTCATACTCTTCTTCTGAAAGGATTCCCTCCGCCCAGTCCGCATAAAGCCCGGACAGCATCCCTGCATTCTCCACAAGCTCCTTTTCCAGTTCCGGCAGTCGGGTGTCCGTCTGGAAAAATGGCTCTATCCCCTCCATGGCATCCTCCGCCGCTTTCAGGATTTCTTCCGCATCCGCTATCATTTCCATCTGTGCCCTTACCGCCTCCTTTACAAGCGGGATCAGTTCCTGCTCTTTGATACTGTGCCTTGTGCAGGACTTCTCCACGTTGTAGGTCTTGCAGATATAAAAAATGGTCTGTTTTCCCTTATGCGAAGTCTTCCGCCGGATCATCTGCCTGCCGCAGTCCGGGCAGTATAAGATGCCGCTGAAAAGATATGTTCCTTCCTGCCCCGGATTTGTCCTTGTGTCTTTTTTCAATAGCCTCTGCATGGTATCGAACTGTTTTTCCCCGATCAGGGCCAAATCCTCCTGCCGGTAGCAGCTCTGCTCCGATTCGGGCCTTGCCACCATCTTTTTGATCTTGTGGTTGATGCGCTCCTTTTTCCCCTGCACTACCAGCCCCTTGCACAGGGGGTTTGACAGGATCCTTCCCACCGCCACCGGACTCCATCTGGAATACAGGTTCTTCTGGAAGCCGCTCCGGTAACGGATGCCAAGGCTCCTCTTGTAATCCGCCGGGGCCGGGATTCCAAGGGCATTCAGCTTCTCCGCTATCCCGCTGTTGCTCATGCCGTCCAGCTTCCACCGGAAGATACGCTTTATATTCTCCCCGGCCACCGGGTCAGCTATCAGCTTATTATGGTCCCTTTCGTCCTTCCTAAACCCATAGGAGACATAGGCTCCTGTGTATTCCCCGTTTCCCCGCTTGCTCTCTAAGTGGCTCCTGATCTTCACGGAAAGGTCAGCGCTGTAAGCGTCATTTACAAAATTCTTTACCGGCAGGACAATGTTCTTCTCCGTCCGGTCTGCGGTCAGGGAATCATAATGGTCTGTAACCGCAATGAACCGCACCCCCGCCGCCGGAAATACCTTCTGCAGATACCGTCCGGCTTCTATGTATTCCCTGCCAAAACGGGAAAGATCCTTCACAATGATGAGGTTGACCTTTCCCGCTTCCATATCCTTTATCATCTCCTGAAAGGAAGGCCGCAGGAAATCGGAACCGGTATAGCCGTCATCCACATACTCCTTATAGACATGGATATCCTCCCTGCCTTTCAGGAAATCATGGATGAGCCGCTTCTGGTTGGTGATGCTGTTGCTCTCCTTACTGCAGCTCCCGTCGCATACATCCCCATCCTCTTTGGAAAGGCGCAGGTATACCGCCGCCGCATAGGCCTTCTTTTCCGTTTCTTTTTTATTCAATAAGCTGTCTTGCGAAGCGCGACAGCGTTTGATAGTCTCTTTCATTGCCAAAGCTCCTTCTTTCCACGCAAAGATCTGAGCCAAACTGCTACGTTTTTTCACCACCTTTTTCCTGTGCTTGTAAAATTTATTACAGCCCTGAGGCTGCCATGTGCTCTATATACTCCTTTAACCGGTCAGTCAGCGTTGCGTCCGTATCCGCAAAGCTTAGCTTGACAACATACTCCCCCTGCCTGTAGAGGTACGGGTTTTTGATCTGCCTGATGAATTCCCTCTTTTTTTCAGTGCTGCTTAGGTCACAGTCTATTTTGATCTCCAGAATATCAGCCAGTGCATTTATGTCAGCCTCCCGTATATCTGTCTCCTTCATTTTTTCAAGGTCAACCTGCCCCATACAGTCATGACACGCCATGTCCGCCTCTGCTCCCACTGCGGCTCTTTCTTTCCCTGACGATATCCGAGCATCCTTCTTTCTTCCCAAGACTTTCCAATCCTCATAGATGTTTGTACCAGTATATTCCCTCCCTGTTTGTCCGTATGCACGGCCTGTTTGCACAGAGGCGCCTCTCGCCCCTTAATCATCACCGAACCGGAGTTTTCCGGCAAAGAAAAGGCGGAAACGTTTCTCCTTCTCGACTGACTTAGTCAAGATGTCACAAACGATCCCGCCTTAAATTTTTAGTATCCCGCCCGCATAGTAATCACTTTCATCTATTGCTGATAATTTCCGGTGGACTCGCGCACCACCAGCTCTGCCGGAAAAATAATCTGCTGATGTTCCCTCCTGCCCGCAATCACATCCAAAAGCAGGCGTATGGTTCTTTTGGCAATCTCCTCCACCGGCTGTTTAATCGTAGTCAATTTCGGGTTATAATATTCACCCATCTCAATGCCGTCATATCCAGCCACGGAAATATCCTCCGGGATCCTCTTTCCGGCTTCCAGCACTGCCCTGCAGGCACCGATTGCCAGGGAATCTGAAACCGCATAGATAGCCGTCACTTTCTCTCCTGATTCCAGTAATTTTTTAGCCGTCAGATAACCGTTTTCCATGGAGTAGTGCTCGATTTCCTCCTGCACATAGCAGATCAGGTTCTCCGACACCGGAATCTTTCGTTTGGCATAAGCCTCCCGGTATCCTTCCATACGCAGGCGCCCGAGCGGACGCTCCGACCGCTCTGTAATCAGCGCAATCTCTCTGTGCCCAAGCCCCAGCAGATATTCCGTCATCTTCTCACTTTCCGCCCTGTCATCCACCGCAATATTGGAAAACTCCACCTTTTCGATTCGATCAGACAAATTCACACCGATCGTGCTGAAAATAAAGGGGACATTCAACTTTCCGATTTTTTCCTCGGAATGCTCAAATTTACCGCCCAAAAATACAATACCCCTAAGCCGCTTCTCCTTTTCCAGCTCCAGGGCCACGTCCATCTCATCCTCCTGAGCTTCCACATGACGCAACACCAGAGCATACTTATTGCGTTGTGTCTCCTCCTCAATAATCCGGATCATATTGCTGAAAAAGGGGTTCGTGATACCTTTCACCAAAACGGCAATACATTTGGCATCTGTCCTCTTCAAATTTCTGGCACTGTTGTTGGGAATAAACCCCGTCTCCTCAATCACCCTGAGGATCATGCTTCTTGTCTCCGGATTGATATCCGGATGATTATTCAGTGCTCTGGATACGGTGCTGACCCCAACTCCGCATTTTTTTGCGATATCCTTAATCGTAATCTCAGCCATCTGAATTCCTGATTTTCCCTTCTTACCCGCTCATGCTTCCATAAAACTCAGTCATGTCATACCTCTTCCCTGTCAAACCTTCCGTAAACTTCCTGTATGGGAAGCACACTTAACCTTTCACTGCACCCGCTGCCACACCTTTGATGATATATTTTTGGCAGGAGAGATAGAAAATAATAACAGGAATAATGCTCATCAGGATAAGCGCCATCGTTGCGCCCAAATCCACCGTGCCGTAACTTCCTTTCAGATACTGGATGTGAATGGGAATCGTCCTATATTTATTGATATCAAGCACTAATACAGGCAGCAGATAATCGTTCCACACCCACATAATCTCTAAAATACCTACGGAAATCATGGTTGGCTTTAACATCGGCACAACTACCTCAAAGAATATCCTCACCGGCCCGCATCCATCAATAGACGCCGCCTCCTCCACCTCCAGCGGAATTGCTTTCACAAATCCCACAAACATGAAGATTGCAAGCCCTGCACCGAATCCCAGATAAACAATCGGGATCGTCCAAGGCGCATTCAGATGCAGTTTATCTGCCGTTTTTGACAGCGGAAACATTACCATCTGAAAAGGCACTACCATGGAAAACACGCACAGGAAATAGACTGCCTTACAGAAAAGCGAATTGACTCTCTCAATATACCATGCCGCCATGGAAGTACAAAGCAAGATTAAAAATGTGGAAAGTAACGTAATCAAAACACTGTACAGCACACTATTGACAAAGGGATAGTTACCGAAAGTCATACCCTTTACAAAATTGCTGAAACCGGCGCTCATCTCTCCGATGGGAAGCGCAAAAGTATCCGTTTTAACAAATGTATTCTGTTTAAATGAATTGATCACTACTGCCAGCACCGGAAGCACATATATAATGCTGACCACTGCCAATATCACAGAAAGAATGGTTTTGTGCCGGTTCGCGGCAGAAATCGCCTTCTTATTCATTACTGCTGCACCTCCTTTTTACGTGTATAACTCAGCTGAAGCAGTCCAAGTCCCGCCACTAAAATGAAGAAAATAACTGCCTTCGCCTGTGCAACCCCCTGGGAAGTCGTATTGGAACTGTAGAAGGTATTATAAATATTGAGCGCCAGCATTTCCGTCGTCTTCACGGTCGTTCCGCCCTGCTGGATGAGAAACGGCTGACCTCCAGTCAGCGCCAGATTCTGGTCAAAGAGCTTGAAGCCGTTTGTCAGGGAAAGGAAGATACATATCGTAAAGGAACTCATCACGTTAGGAATCGTTACCCTGAACAGTGTCTGCATGGAAGTCGCTCCATCGATACGGGCCGCCTCCAGAATATCCCCGGGCACATTCTGCAGACCTGCAATATAAATGATCATCATATAGCCAATCTGCTGCCAGCACATCAGGATGATCAATCCCCAGAATCCATATTTGCTTTCCAACAAAATGGAAGTCTGATAATGCCCGAGGATCCCGTCGAAGATCATTGACCAGATGTAGCCCAACACGATGCCGCCGATCAGATTCGGCATAAAAAAAACGGTACGATACAGGTTACTGCCCTTGATGCCCAGCGTCAGGACATAGGCTACGGTAAACGCCAGCACATTGATAATGACTAACGATACAACGGCGAACATTGCCGTATACCAGAATGCATGACGGAAAGAGGCATCCTGGAACGTCTTCACATAGTTGCCAAAGCCGATGAATTTGGCATCGGAAATCAAACGGAACTGGCACATCGACAGCCAGATACCCTGGATAAAGGGCCAGACAAACCCAATGATAAACGCAATAAGCACAGGACCCATAAACAGAACTCCCCAGCGTCTTGTCGCTTTTTGCAGGGAATTTGTGTTGGCATTTTTTTTGCTTTTCATGGTATCACCTCCATGTCTTATTTTCATATAGGATGAAATTTTGTCGTATAAGCAGGCTCGAAATACATCGCATTTCCCATTCGCATTCTCTGCTTATACTTGAAAAGGCGGAGCGGATATAACGCCCGCTCCGCCTCTTGTTTTTATCTTGTTTCTTTGTTTATTTGATCTTATTGTGCATATCTTCTTGCTTTTTATGCCTCTTATCAGTTGTTAACTGCATTGTACTCAGCAGCCCAACCATCCACAAACGCCGTGCGTACTGTCTCCCAGTTTGCATCGGACTGGTCAGCGTTGTACTGATTCAGGGCACTTACCAGCGTAGCACGATAAGAATCTACGTTAGGCTGGAAATTGGTCGCCCAATTCATGACATAGCATCCGTCAGCCGTATATTTGTCTGCCGCTGCCAGGAATCCGTTGGTGGACTCTGCCGCAGACTTATAAGGCATAACACCGAAAGTATCCACTAACTTACGGGAAGCATCGGGATCTGTCACACACCAAACCATAAAGTCCATCGTAGCCTGCTGATCTTCTGCGGAAGCCTTGCTGTTGATTGCCCAGCAGTTCTCTGTACCGCAGTTTAATCCTGCCTTTTCCTCACCTTCAACGCCGCAGTAGTAAGGAATCATGGTAGCGTTTGGCACATCATCCTTCACCGCTTCATATTCCCAGGAACCGTTTACGAAGAATGCTGCCTTTCCTGTCTTGAACTCGTTCTCGGCATCATGTCCGCCGGTAGCCAGTTCCTTCGGATCCGTCAGGCTGTTGTTGATGCAAAGATCATACAGGTTTTTGAAGTTATCCAGATATTTACCGGAGATGGTAGGCGGACACTCTTTCCATGGTGTTCCCTCCTGCTCATAGTAGTATTCAAGGTTTGCCATATGCCCTGTAAAACGCCAGGAAGATGAATCGTCCATGTCGGAAGATGAGAAAGCATCAAACCCAAGCTCGCCTGCGCGGGCGTGAATGTCCTCCGCTACCATCTTTAATCCTTCAAAGTTCTTGATTTCATCCATGGTGTGTCCTGCTTTTTCAATCAGATCAGGATTCACAATAATGCCGTAGCACTCGTAGCAGTAACCGATGGAAACCAGCTTGCCGGTCTCATCATAAAGGTTATAAGCGTCGGTGTTCAGTTCATTGGCGATCGGTGTATCCTTCAAATCCAGAGCATAATCCTTCCAGTCTTTTACACCGGCCTGGTTACCGATAATAAACAATGTCGGAGGCGCGGATTTGTCCATCTCAGACAACAGTGTCGTGGAATAAGTACCGGAAGCAGCAGTAACTACCTTTACCTCCACGCCGGTCTTTTCTGTGTAGGTTGCCGCAACATCCTGTAACACTTCATCGGACTCCGGTTTGAAGTTCAGCCAGTAAACCGAACCGCCGCTCGCTGTCGGAGCTTCTGCAGACTCTTCCTCTGTCTGCGTTTCTGAAGAATCCTCCTCTACCGGAGCCTGCGATGTGGAATTATCCTCTGTCGCAGGCTGCGATGCACCCCCGTTATCAGAACTACTGCCGCAGCCTGCTAACATGGTAGAAATCATCGCTGCACAAAGTACTGCACTAACAATTTTCCTTTTCATGATTTTCCTCCCTTTCCATAATTAAAGTTAGTTGTTATGTTTTGGAACCGTCACCGGTAACGTTTCCGGTTCCTGAGATTAAATATATAACCTACCCAAACTTTTTGCAATAGATTATTTCCATTATGATTTATTTTTGTCATTTTACATAGAAATCATACGGTTAATTTGTATATATTGCACAGCTTAATGTTTTCGGTTTCGTTTCCTCTACTTCCGAAAACAATAAAAGAACTACCCAGACACACTTGAATAGTCCTGAAACCTCCTTCTGTCATCATTATAACTCAATCACCTGCGGCCAGGATTGCCTTCACGTCATCCGGATAGCTCTCCACCCATCCCCCCGTCATGAAGAAGGTCACTTTCACATTATGTTTCTTAAGCGTTTCAAGGATGCGGCCCGTATCTTCATTCCCCCACGCTGCATCAAAACTGAGCGCCACCTGCTTCTTATCGGTCTCCACACAATAGATCGGCAGTTCTCTGCCGCCCACGGAACTGCTGACCGTGATGGAATCCGGCAAGTGCCTGCTCACCCCCTGGATCAAAGCGATGGTCGCCAGTGCAAAGGCCGCCGATTTGGCCACCTGCACGCAGACGCTTCTGATAAAATTCTGTTTCTTCCTCGCCTCCTTTGTGACCATGATCCCCTGCGCTGCACCGCCACAATACTGTCCACAGCCTCTTAGCTGCTCCCTTTCTGCCGTCCAGGCATCTACCTGTTCCTGGCCGGGCCATACTTCTTCTCTTCTATCATGGTGCGACGCTTCTTTCTGTATCTTCCTCTCCAGCTCGCACATGGCCAGTTTCATCTTATCGTTCCAACTTTTGCCGTTTCCGTGCATAATGATACCCTGCATATTGTTGTTACTAAAATATATGCAGGGCTGCTTATCCATTACGATTCTTTTTACAACAAGTGTTTCCTCACGGCAGCTGTTTCCCCGCCGCCAGATATAGCTCATACCACTCCTCTCTGGTCAGATCGACCCCGGATGCCTTGCAGATATCTTTGACACGTACCAGGTTCACACTGCCCACGATCGTCTGGATCCCAGCCGGATGACGCAGGATCCACGCCGTTGCGACCGCATTGGCTGTCACGCCATACTTATCCGCCAGACGGTCTATGACTGCATTGAGCGCAGTAAACTTCTCATTACCGATAAATACACCTTCGAACATGCCATGCTGGAAGGGTGACCATGCCTGCAGCCTGATCTTATGCAGACGACAGTATTCGATCACGCCGCCTTCCCTGACACACCCTGCGTCGTTATGGATGTTCACATTAAATCCTGCATCGATGGCAGGACAATGTGCGATGGAAAACTGTATCTGGTTCACACACACCGGCTCATCCAGACAGCTGTTTAACAACTTGATCTGCATGGGATTGTGGTTGCTCACACCAAAGCTTCTCACCTTCCCTTCCTTCTTCAACAGCCGAAAAGCTTCCGCCACCTCCTCCGGCTCCATCAATGCATCCGGGCGATGCAGCAGCAAGATATCAATATATTCCGTCTTAAGTCTTCTTAAGCTGGCTTCCACCGAAGACAAAATATGCTCCCTGGAAAAATCATAGCAGCAGCCGGGACGTATGGCGCACTTCGTCTGTATCACCATCTTTTCCCTGTCTCTTCCCGCCAAAAGCCTGCCAAACACTGCTTCCGCCTCTCCTCCGGCATAGATATCTGCATGGTCAAAGAAGTTGATCCCTTCCTCTAAGCAGGCATCGACCAAAGCTGCGGCTGCCTTATCATCCTGCAGCCCTGTAAGTCTCATGCATCCCAAGCCGATCGCAGATACCTGCGGCAGCTGATCATTAATCTGTAACATTTTCATCGTATTTTCCTCCATTCCAATCTTCCTCTTGACATTTTACCACAAACCATTACAATATGATATGACTTCTACTGACAAGACAGTTGACTTTACACTCCAGAATCATGTTCTCACGGAATGCGCAGTTTGGCGCATTCCTGAGCCATGAATAGTAACACTTTACACTTAAATCTGCTGCCGTTTACATCATTATCTCCATTTTTACTGAATTAAACTGCCCGAATGTAAATTGCACAGGTAGCAAAACTCTCCGGAAAGGGATCAAACAATTATGAAAGAATTTCTGCAACGCAAAAACATCATCTTCTCCTTCAAGCGATATGGCGTGGACTGCCTTGGCGCTATGGCTCAGGGATTGTTCTGTTCACTCCTTGTGGGCACGATCATCAAGACACTCGGCCAGCAGACCAACCTGGAATATCTGGTGACCGTCGGCACTTACGCCGCTGCCGTTGCCGGCCCCGCCATGGCGATCTCCATCGGTTTCGCCCTGCAGGCTCCGCCTTTGGTACTTTTTTCCCTGGCAGCCGTGGGCGGCGCAGCAAATGAGCTTGGCGGTGCAGGCGGTCCGCTGGCAGTACTGATCATCGCCATTCTGGCCGCAGAATGCGGCAAGCTGGTCTCCAAAGAGACGAAGATCGATATTCTGGTCACCCCCTTTGTGACCATTTTCACAGGCGTAGCGTTCTCCACACTACTGGCGCCGGGTATCGGCACGGCCGCCAGCTCCGTAGGCCGGCTGATCATGTGGGCAACCGACCTGCAGCCCTTCCTGATGGGCATTCTCGTGTCCGTGCTGGTGGGTATCACTCTGACCCTTCCCATCTCTTCCGCGGCCATCTGTGCCGCGCTCTCCCTGACCGGACTGGCCGGCGGTGCCGCAGTGGCCGGCTGCTGCGCAAATATGGTAGGCTTTGCGGTGATGAGTTTCCGGGAGAATAAATGGGGCGGACTGATCTCCCAGGGCCTTGGCACCTCCATGCTGCAGATGGGTAATATTGTCAAAAATCCCCGTATCTGGATTCCACCCATTATTGCCTCCGGTATCACAGGCCCTGTCGCCACCTGCCTCTTCAAGCTGCAGATGAACGGCACCCCCGTTTCCTCCGGTATGGGCACCTGCGGCCTGGTAGGACAGATCGGCGTTTACACTGGCTGGGTGGACGATATCGCTGCCGGCAGTAAGGCCGCCATCACTGCCTTTGACTGGATCGGCCTTATCCTGATCAGCTTCATACTGCCCGCCGCTATCTCTCTGCTGGTAGGCAATTTCCTGCGCAGGATCGGCTGGATTGGGGATAACGATCTGAAACTGGACTGAACAGACCAAACCGTTGCGAATGCCCTCAAAAATGTCATGAAAAGGCAGGAAAATTTTGCTTTTACCTCTTTACAAAAGACTATAAATGCCGAGATAATATATAGAGAATCGATATTTTATCAGGCAGACTCTGTCCTCTCGAAATAGTTCCACACAGGATCTGTTTATGGCAGAGTTTTATACACGATAAAAGACAAGGAAGTCAACTTTTGTAGTTGTTTTGTTATGTAGACTACTACACACATGGAGGGCGATTGATATGGGTATTGGAGTTAATGGTTTAAGTTCAGGGCTTAACGACACGTATTCCGCTCTGTTAGGCGGAGGCGCCGGTTCCGGCGAGGTAGGCGGCGCATCTTTACTGTCCGATTATGCATCTATCAAGAATGGCAGCTACGGCAAGATGATGAAATCTTATTACGCCAAAGTTAAGGAATCGGAAGAGGAAGAAGGTACATCCAAAGGCAGCAAGACCAAAGAGAAGGATGCTGCATCTGCCAGCGCGGCAAGGAAATTCTACGAAACAGCCACCGGCATGAGCGCTCTTGACTACAGCGCAGACAACATCGATGAGTTGTACGATAAGGTATCGGCTTTTGTTAAGGATTATAATTCCATGATGAAGGCGGCATCCAAGAGTAGCAACAGCGAAGTGAAAGCCCAGGCAGATGCCCTGAACGATTATACGTATCAGAATTATAAGTTATTTTCCAAGGTCGGGATCACGATGAATGCGGATCGCACTCTGTCCATCGATGAGGATACCTTTAAGAAGGTGAATGAGAAGACCGGTGCTACTACCGTACCTACATTGACCACATTGTTCAAGGGCATCGGTTCTTTTGCCGACAAGGCGGCAGACAGAGCCAGCACCATCTACCGCAAGGCAGGCGAAGGAGAAGATGTCACTTCTGCCAAAGCCAAATACGCCGGCAGCACAGGCAGTATTTCTTCCGGTGATAAGACGGATAATTCCGACAAGACTACTTCCAAGACCGCCAAGGATGCGGCATCTGCTGCTTCCGCAAGCGCGCTTTACAAGTCTGTCGAGAAGCTGGGCGCCATGATCATCAGTGACGACAATAAAGACAATGTATTCGATGTATTCTCAACACTTGTCAAAGACTACAATGAGCTTTTAAAGGATACGGCCGACAGTAAGAATTCCAATGTGATCAAACAGGCCGACTCTCTTAAGAGTCTTATCAGCAGCAACAAGAGCGCATTCTCCAGACTGGGGATTACCGTGAACTCCGACAAGTCACTGTCCATCGATGAGGAGAAGTTCATGGAAGCCGATATGAGTACAGCCAAGAGTCTGTTCAGCGGCGCTTACTCCTTTGGGGAGAAGATGACCGACCGCATCAACCAGATCTACCGCTATGCTACCCAGGGTGATTCCCTGAACGGCCAGACCTACACAAGCCGGGGAAGCTACAGCGCGGCAGGTGTAGGTTCTACCCTGGATACGGTAATGTAACATTAATTCGAGATTTCTGATCACATAAAATGAGACGGCTCCCCGCAAGGGCCGTCTCATTCTATGTTTACTTGTTATCGTTTTATGCGAAAGGATTCTCTGTCGGATACGGCAGGCTCTTCGGCTGGTTATAGCCGATCTCGCTCACATCAACACCGATATATTTGAATACCTCATACAGTGCCTTGCCAAAGTGGCCGAATGCAACTGCGCCGTGGTGCGGATAATTCTTCTCGATCAGTACGTGACGATAGAATCTTCCCATCTCCGGGATTGCGAATACACCGATACCGCCGAAGGACTTGGTCGCTACAGGCAGTACTTCGCCCTCCGCCACATAAGCACGCAGAATATTATCTGCTGAGCTCTGCAGACGATAGAATGTAATGTTACCGGGAACGATATCGCCTTCCAGCGTACCCTGTGTCACTTCTTCAGGCAGCGTTCTTGCCATGATCATCTGATACTCCATGCTGCACTTGGACAGCTTCTTGGAGCAGGTATTGCCGCAGTGGAATCCCATAAAGGTGTCCGTGAACTTGTAATCAAACTTGCCTTCGATAGACTCCTTATACATATCCTTCGGAACAGAGTTATTGATATCGAGCAATGTTACAACATCATCGCTGACTGCCGTACCGATAAACTCGCTCAGAGCGCCGTAGATATCCACTTCGCAGGACACCGGAATGCCTCTTCCTGTCAGACGGCTGTTTACATAGCAGGGAACAAATCCAAACTGTGTCTGGAATGCGGGCCAGCATTTACCGGCGATCGCTACATACTCGCGATACCCCTTGTGCTGCTCAACCCAGTCAAGCAATGTCAGCTCATACTGCGCCAGCTTAGGCAGGATGGTCGGCTTGTTGTTGCCCTCACCCAACTCTGCTTCCATATCCTTTACGATCTCCGGAATACGAGGGTCGCCTTCATGCTTGTTGAATGCTTCGAACAGATCCAGCTCAGAGTTCTCTTCGATCTCCACACCCAGGTTGTACAGCTGTTTGATCGGTGCATTACATGCCAGGAAGTTAAGCGGTCTGGGACCGAAAGAAATGATCTTCAGGCTGGACAGACCAACGATCGCTCTGGCGATCGGCACGAACTCGTGGATCATATCTGCACAATCCTCTGCATCTCCTACCGGATACTCGGGAATATAAGCCTTCACGTTACGCAGCTTCAAGTTGTAACTTGCATTCAGCATACCGCAGTACGCATCGCCACGGCCCTGGATCAGATTGCCCTGGGATTCCTCAGCGGCAGCCACGAACATCTTCGGTCCTTCAAAATGCTTCGCCAGCAGCGTCTCGGAGATTTCCGGACCAAAATTGCCAAGATATACGCAGAGTGCGTTACATCCATTGTCTTTGATGTCCTTCAGAGCGTTCACCATATCAATCTCGCTCTCGATGATGCAGACAGGACACTCATAGATGTCAGCCGCATCGTATTTTGCCTGATATGCTTTTACCAGGGCTTCTCTTCTGTTTACTGCAAGGGATGCCGGGAAGCAGTCACGGCTTACAGCTACAATACCAATTTTTACTTTCGGTAAATTGTTCATGTTCTTTATCCTCCTTTTACCGGGTTGACCGGTTTGATTACGTTGTTGCACATTGTCACATTGCAGGGCACAACAGTCTGCACTATGTGTATAGCATTTCATTCATTATATTATTCGCGGATATCCAGGTTCTTACCTGTAAGACCGATGTGTGCGCCGGCGTCCAAGCCGCCTTCTGCGTGGCCGATCAGCCACTTGTTCTTCGCCGTGATCAGCTTATCTTCCCATCCGTCATGTGCCTCCGTGAGCGGGAAGTTCGTGCCTGCAGGCAGTACGATCCCTACCTTAAACTGGTTGTCCCCCACGCTGCAGGGTGCATAGTGCAGCGTAGTCGCATAAATCTCCACAGCCGTTCCTGCTGGTAGGAGAAATGCCTCCATCTTTGCCGTATCGTAGGTAAAGTCATCGTTGATATCCTGCTGCATGCCCAGAATCAAAACAGCATCCGTAGCCGCCACGTTGATCTCTGAGTTTCTGTGATATTCCGCCGCGTTCAACTTGTAGTTAACGCCATTGCAGTAACCCACCTGGATCGGCAGCTCCCCAAAGGTCTTCTTCTGCAGGTCTTTCGCCGTTGTAGTAGCTTCCAACTCCGGAACAGACGGCTCATATGCCACCCCTTCAAAATCGGGAGTCTTCTTCAGCGCCTCCATAAGCGGTCCGAAATCATACCCCTGTACGACTCTTCCGTATTTACGAAATGCCTCGTCTGTGATCTTTTTGATCTCCATCTGTGATCCTCTCCTTTCCATATTCTTCCAAATTTCTATCATTTTGTGTTCTTTAAGCCTGCATATGTCTTTTCTGCATATATTTTTTGCTTATGCGTTTGATCCTGCCCGGCTTCTGTATATACACTGCCATGGAGAGCAGCGTTATCAAAGAAATTCCTTCCGCAATCCTCCACAACAGCGGCTCGTGAAATCCCACTTGAAGTTTTCCTCTGTAACCTGACGGAATCTTAACTGCCACTCTGCCATTATCGCCGCTCACCGTTTCAAGCTGTTCGCGGCTGCCACAGTCCTTCGCCTGATATCCTCCATAGTATAAGATCGGAAATAATACCTCTCCCGCTTCGTCGCCTTTGTTTTGTACATTAATCTTGAACGATAAACCGTCTCTTTCTATCTGGTCAACTTCCAAATCTCCCACAAACTCCAGCTCACTTGTAAGCGCAGTTGTCTTGGTATTCACAGGCAAATATTCACCGTTACCGACTGTATAGCTGTAAATGTTTTTGTTGGTCCTGGCCTCCAGTGCAACACCATCTAAATAAATCTTATCAAAAGATAAAGTTGTATAATATTGCATATCCTGATACAGCGTAATACAACAGATCAGCCCGGCTATCCAATATAAATTCTTACGTTCAAATACACCTGATGCAAAAAACAATGCCGCAAAACAGGCTAACATGACAGCTGCCACACTCATGAATCGAAACTGATACTGTATCGTCTGAAAAAACTTTGTCAGAATAACACTTTGCCTTGCTATTGCCACAACCGGAAACAGATCCGTACATACCATAACGGTAAACAGCGCAAGCAGTGCAAAGTTCCTGCAGTATTTTATCTGTTTTCCTTTCCCCTGAACGGGTATCGTCACTGTGAACAGTAAAATGACAACGATCAATGCAAAACCCAATGTATTATGATCCGTAAAAAGATTGCATAGGTTTGTGCCCTCCTGCGTAAAATCTTCCAACGCCGCATAATAATCCTCTATGCGCACATCTTTGGCGATCTTGGAATTAATCCGCAGCTTCTCACCAAGCATATACTGCACAAACGGAACCAGGTACCACAAACTCAACAATACCGCCGCCCCAGCAGCTTTCAAAAGTTCAACGAAAGTATTCCTGCGCAATACCTTTTTCAGCATGACAATACATAACAAAACAGAATACAATCCAATTATCAGGCAGCTGACCATATGCGTCATCAATATACCTGTAAATCCGGCCGTAAGGAGGATCCATATCTTTTTATATTCTCCGGAAGCAATATCCTCCGTAAAAAGCAGGTAGAATCCTGCCACAATAAGCGGGTAAAACGTCATACCACTGACGCCGCCCAACACAACGGAATACATCAAAGTGACTCTCATGCCTCCGGCATACAGAACACTTCCCGTCATGGCCGCCACATCATCCCGCGTTATCTTTCTGAATGCATAAAAGGAAATAAATACTGTGGCAATGTTGATAATTCCCAAATATACTTTGTAGGCTTCCTCCAGAGAAAATCCAATTACCCGCAAAAACGCCGGGAAATACATAAAAATATCACCGTAGAAAACAGAGACCGCATAGCCATATCCGTCCAGCCAGCCTGGCTGGATTCTAACAGGGAACTGAAATCCCCCCCCCTATTCCAACTTCTATAAATTCCTTCCAGTCGTGACAGATGAAAGACCAGATCCACCCCTTCATTCAGGCCGCTGCGGAACAGGGGCAGACTAACAAAAAAGGCGGTAAGCGCCAAGACCAAAAAAACTGTCTTTCGCTCTACTTCCCACTTTGTATAATATCTTACATATCCCCATAAGATCATATCCAGCAGAACCAGCAATGCAATCAACCAGAAAATACGATATACACAGGTCAGTTTCGATGTGACAATATGTACTTTCAGCAGTTGTATGTAGTCCCCGTCTACTGCATCTCCTGTCAGTCTTAATTTAAACCGTATTTTTGAATCATCATGAATCTTAACACGGTATGATATGACCTGCTTATCCGGGTTTACTATAAATTCATCATTGTCAACCAGTTCTTTTCCGTTTCTTGGCGTATCATACAACAATCCGGCTCTGACAATTCCCTGACGGGCAAAAAAAGCTTCTATATAATAAATTCCTTTTTGAAGTTGAAATGCAGGCGTAACAACGGCTTCTGAATCTGTATAAGAAGTATCCAGATAATTTCCCTCTGTCACACTGCTTTGATTTTTCAGCTGCATCTCCGTCTCGTCAAAAATCATCTCCCGGCTGGAAAAAGTCATTACAACTGTCAAGCTGTAAATCAAAACAATAAGAATCTCAAACAGCAAAAAATATACAACATTCCTCTTAGAATATAATATGTGCTTTCGTACATTCATTGGATGCGCTAACTCCTCCCGCCGCTTCGCCGTCATACAGTCAGTATCATAGCCGCCTCTTTCATCTGCAAAATCTTACCTCCATGTCTTACCGAATCACATCAAACAACGCTTTACATGCCGGATAAATCTGCTTAAATTGCTGGTAGCGCGCCTCGTATCTCTCCACAAGCGCTGCATCCGGCTCTACCGTATCCACTACCTTTACGATCTTAGCCGCCGCTTCTTCCACGTTCGCATACTCGCCGCAGGCAACTGCCGCCAGCATGGCGCCGCCCATAGCCGGGCCTTCCTCGCTCTCGATCACGTCCACTTTCAGATTCATGATGTTGGCGATCATCTTTTTCCACAGAGGACTCTTCGCGCCGCCGCCGCAGATCTTCGTCCGCTCGATCTTAACGCCCAGTGACCTGGCAACTTCCAGAGAGTCACGCAGTGCGAAAGCAACACCCTCAAGAACCGCCTGCGTCATATCCGCTCTGGTGGTATCCATGGTCATGCCGATAAAAGTGCCTCTGGCGTTAGGATTATTATGCGGAGACCGCTCTCCCATCAGATAAGGCAGGAAGTATACGTGGTTCTCACCCAGCTTATCATCCGTGATGTTCTTCTGCTCCGTGCCATAATCCGTAGTGCCGATGATATCGTCCATCCACCATTTATTACAGGAAGCTGCGCTCAACATGCATCCCATCAGATGATAATGACCGTCCGCATGGGCAAATGCGTGCAGGGCATTAAATTTGTCTACGCCGAATTTATCGGAAGATATAAAGATCGTACCGCTGGTTCCCAGAGAAATATTACACATACCATCTCCCACGGTGCCTGTACCCACTGCCGCAGCCGCATTGTCACCGCCGCCGGCCGCCACTTTCACCGTCGCTGGAATGCCAAGCTCCTCAGCAATCTCCGGAAGCACCGTGCCGACCGTCTCATAACTCTCGAAGATCTTCGCCAGCTGCTCTTCCTTCACACCGCAGATCTCACACATCTCCTTAGACCAGCAGCGGTTCTTCACGTCAAACAACAGCATACCGGAGGCATCCGACACGTCCGTGCAGTGAACACCGGTCAGCTTATAGGCAATGTAATCCTTTGGCAGCATGATCTTCCTGATCCTCGCAAAATTCTCCGGCTCTTTGTTCTTCACCCAGAGTACCTTCGGTGCTGTAAAGCCGGTGAAGGAAATGTTCGCCGTATAAGCCGACAGCTTCTCCTTACCGATCACGTTATTCAGATAATCGCATTCCTCCGCAGTCCTGCCGTCATTCCACAAAATAGCCGGCCTGATCACCTGGTCATTCTCGTCCAAAATTACCAGTCCGTGCATCTGTCCGCCAAAGCTGATACCTGCGATCTGGCTCTTATCCACATCGGCGATCAGTTCCTTGATGCCTGCCATACTCTGCTCATACCAGTCCTCCGGCTTCTGTTCCGACCAGCCCGGATGCGGGAAGAATAACGGGTATTCCTTCGACACAATGTTCACAATCTTACCGCTGCCCTCCATCAAAAGAAGCTTCACGGCACTGGTTCCTAAATCCACCCCAATATACAGCATGGTAACCCTCCTGTTCTTCGTTCTCCTGAAATTATGCTCACGTACCGCCAGCCCTTCCGGACATAGAAATTTCGGGTTAGGAAGCCCTCTTCATGAAAAGTCCGCCGCCTTCCCTGTCTCCTGTCTGCCGTCGTGACCGTGCACGTGCACGTTTCTGATATTTTCATCATAGTCTTTGTCTGAAAGAAAATCAACCCCATAAAAAATTTTCGGAAAATTACACAAAATGAGTGCGGTTATTTTGGTAATTTTCATACTGCTTGAATGACTGAATCATGTTCTCACGGAATGCACGGTTTGGCGCATTCCTAACACGTTTCAGCCGCAAACTCCATGCCATCAAGAATACCTGTACCAGGTCCTCTATAATTTATTGACTTGCCCTCCCCGGTATGCTACGCTGTATGCGTATGTTAAACAGCCATTTTTTCATGGCATACATATTTCGGAAAGGATTCCCGTTATGGCAACGCTCAAAGAAATCGCCGATCTGGCAGGCGTATCCCGCGGTACGGTAGACCGGGTCTTAAATCACCGCGGTTCCGTCAATCCGCAGACAGAGAAGAAGATCCTGGAGATCGTGCAGGCGCTGGACTATAAGCCCAACAAAGCCGGCATCGTTCTTGCCGCCCAGAAGAAGAATCTGAAGCTGGGCGTTGTTCTACTGGGCCTTTATACCGTTTTCTATGACGATATCCTGGCAGGCGTCCGCGATAAAGCGTCCGAACTCGAAGGCTACAACTGTTCCGTCCTGCTCAGGCAGACGGAATACGATCTGACACAACAGCTAGACGCCATCGATGAACTGGTGTCTGAAGGCATCAACGGGCTGGCTATTTCTCCCTACAACGACAATGCGGTCCGCGAGAAGATCGACGCGCTGTACGATCAGGGGATCCCGGTAGTAACTTTAAATACCGATATCGAGAATTCCAAGCGGCTTGCCTATGTGGGCTGTCATTTCTACCGCTCCGGCGAGACTGCAGGCGGCCTGATGCACCTGATGACCGGCGGCGTGTCCGGAGACGGTGTGCACGTGGGGATCATATCCGGTTCCACGAACATATTGTGCCACACTGAACGTATCGCTGGATTCCGTCACGTGACAGAATCCTACGGCGGTATCCGGATCGTAGAAACAGTCAATACCTATGACGATGAGACCGAGAGTTATGGCCTGACCGCAGACATGCTGCGCAGGCATCCCGAGATCAACGCGCTGTATTTTACCGCAGGCGGTGTTTACGGAGGCTGCCGCGCCGTTATGGATTCAGGGCGGGCCGCGCAGATCACTGTCATCACCAACGATATGGTGGATACAACCCGGGAATTTCTGGAAAACGGCCTGATCGCTGCTACCATCTGCCAACAGCCCTTCGTGCAGGGCCACAAACCCCTGTCAATCCTTTTCACTTATCTGACCACGGGGGAGCTTCCGGCCGTAGAGAACGATTACGTCAATATCGACATCCGCATCCGGGAAAATCAGTGAACACACCAAACCTACCATAGGAAAGCATTTAAGAAAAGATTTGAGAAAGCATCTGAGAAAGTAACTCAACAACGATATAATATAAAAAGTGGAGGAACATTATGAACAGAAAGAAAGCCGTGGTCTCACTGGGACACGAAGCACTGGGATATACAACCCTGGAGCAGCATGACGCCGTGAAAGTCACCGCCAGGGCACTGGCAGATCTGGTAGAAGCCGGGTATCAGCTTACCATCACCCACAGCAACGGCCCCCAGGTCAGCATGATCCACAAAGCCATGACCGAACTGCGCCGGGTCTATATCGACTACACGCCTGCCCCGATGTGCGTCTGCTCCGCCATGAGTCAGGGATATGTGGGATATGACATCCAGAACGCCCTGCGCGCACAACTGCTTGGCCGGGGCATCTCCAAGCCCGTCAGCACGATCCTGACGCAGGTGACCGTAGACCCTTACGACGAAGCATTCTACGAGCCGACTAAAGTCATCGGCCGCTATATGTCCGCGGAGGATGCCGAGATTGAGATCAAGAAAGGGAATTATGTGATAGAGAAGCCCGGCAAAGGATTCCGCCGTGTGGTAGCGGCCCCCAAGCCCATTGATATCGTAGAGATTGACGCCATACGCACACTGGCAGATGCCGGACAGGTGGTGATTGCCTGCGGCGGCGGCGGTATTCCCGTCATCGAACAGAGCCACGCCCTGCAGGGAGCCTCAGCCGTCATCGAGAAAGACGCCATTGCCGGTAAACTGGCAGGAGACCTGCAGGCCGACGAGTTGATCATCCTTACCAGCGTTCCCTGCGTCTATCGGCATTTCGGCACGCCGCAGCAGGAACCCCTGTCCGCCATGACCGTGGCGCAGGCCAAAGAACTGATGGCCCAGAACCAGTTTGAAGCCGGCACCATGCTGCCGAAGATCGAGGCTGCCATCGCCTATCTGGAGAAGAATCCTGCCGGGCGTGTCCTGATCACTTCGCTCGGCACGGTGGCCGAAACCCTGAAAGGAAAGAACGGCACGGTCATTACACACTAACCTCCATGTCGCTGCTTCACAGCGACACAAATCTGTGCGGAGAATGCCCGTTTTTCAGGCATTCTCCTGCGTGAGATGAAGTTGCAAAGCAACTTCTGAAACTTCTCCACGAAACAGCCTCTGCTGTGAGTGGTTAGAAGTTCTTCTCACGCTAACACCACGCTATACCTTGATCAGCTTTTTCTGACTCCACTTCCCTGACAGGTAGCGAATGAAAGAAATCACGAAGTTGGTGGTCCATCCCATGGGAACCGCAAACCAGACAGCCTCTACGCCGATCACTCCGGCAAACCCAAAGGCAAAGGATACCCGGATACCCAGATTGATCAGATTGGCAAGGGTGAAGACCACCACATCTCCCGCTCCCCGAAGCACGCCGTCCGTAATGGCCTTCATCCCGATACAGACAAAGAAGAAGGCAATAAACGTCAAATAAGCATTTCCCGTTGCAAAAGCCGCCGCATCGCTTCCTTCCTCCAAGAAGGCATTGATAATCGGCCCATGGAAGATCGTGAGGATCAGACAGGTGAGCACCGCAAAAGCCGCCACCATCCGCACGCCTGCCAGATATCCCCTCCGCACTCTCTCCGGTTGTCCCGCACCCAGATTCTGAGCCGTAAAGGTAGAAACCGCATTGCCCGTAGCGATCATGGGCACGATACAGATGGATTCGATCCGCATACCCGCCGTGTAACCCGCCAGCACCGAAGAACCAAAGCCGTTTACCACGGACTGGACAAGAAGCATGCCGATGGAAACGATAGACTGCTGCACCATGGAAGGGATCGCAACCTTGATCATATTGCCAAGCATAGAGAAATCATACAGCTTTCTTTGCGCAGTGTCTGCATCTGCCACACCGCGCTCCCCTGCGTCTGATGCTTCTGCGTCCGTCTCCACCCTGTAGGTTCCAAGCAGCCGCAGCAGCAGACAGAAGGAGATCACGGCGGAAAGTCCCTGCGCGATCACCGTCGCTATGGCGACACCCGCCACGCCCAGATGAAAAACCCGCACCATCACAAGATCCATCCCGATATTGAGCAGGGAGGAAAAGATGAGCAGATAAAGAGGCGTCCTGGAATTGCCAAGGGCATTGAATATGGACGACAGAATATTGTACATAAACAAAAAAGGAAGACCCAGGAAATAGATCTCCAGATAAAGCACGGCATCGGAAAGAATGTTCTCCGGTGTATTCAATCCGGACAGGATCGCCCTGTTCCCCAATAGCCCGATCACGCTTAACACCAGGCTGAGTATGAGAAAACTGATCAGCGCCGTGGAAACCGAGGTCTTCATTTTCCTGTAGATCCCCGCTCCCAGATACTGGGAAGTGATCACGCTGGCTCCGATCCCGCCGCCGATAGCGATCATGATAAACACCGTGGTCAGAGAATAGGAAGCGCCCACGGCCGCCAGGGCATCCTCCCCCACAAACTGGCCTACGATAATGGAATCCACCGTAGTGTAGAATTGTTGGAACAGGTTTCCCAGAATCATGGGCAGGGCAAAGAAGAACAGCGACCTGCCCGGCTTATCTGTAAGCATGTTGTATTTTTTCATTCTGCATACCTCTTTTTCTCTCAGAACTACTATTGATTTCCACTCCCCAGCACCATCAAGAGCGCCCCGATCATAATACAGAAATCGGAAATATTGAATACAACATTCCTGATCTTCTCGTTCTTCACCGGAAAACTCACATAATCCACCACATATTTCCGTACCAGGCGGTCATAAGTATTGCTGTAAGCCCCACCCAGCAGAAGGGCCAGCCCGGCCTTCAGCATTTTACTGCCCTTACAGGAAAAGGTCAACACGAAAAGCACCGTCAGTCCCAGCGTCAAAGCCACCGAGAGCGCCGCCACCAGGCTGCTCCTGTCCGCTCCTGCATCCAGCATGGCACCCTTATTATGATACCTGCGGATCAGAAGTCGGTCCCCGCAGACTGCCGTCTCCTCTCCTTCCTTTCTCGACTGCTCGATATGATTCTTAATCCATAAGTCAAGCAGGAAGATTGCCATTGCCATCAATGAAAACCCTAAAATTGCCATGTACTTGTCCCTCTTTCATCGTGATATAAAACAACCGTACATCCCCATATGATAATCTATATAATAAAACTTAGCCAGCAGCGTCAGCTATGCCGGCTAAGTTTTATTATATGCAATCGATCAGACAATATCAAGTATAAGCAGAATCGTCATGCGGCCTGCAGCTAAAGGCAGCTAAAGCTTTATCGTCCGGATGTCCTGCCGCAGGGTGCAGAGCACCGTTAGCGGAGCCGTTCAAACATCCGCATGCCGTCTTCCAGGCCGCTTCTCTTGTTTCTCACCGTCCACAGGCTTTCGTGTTCCTCCAGAATCTCCAGGTACAGTCTGTCATATCCGCCGCTTCCTACTCCTTCCAGGATCTCTTCCCGCACCTGCGTCAGATACAGCAGCATCTTAAGCGCATTCCGGATAACTGACCGGCTGGTACTGCAGGTGGTTCATATCTCCCCAATCCGTGACAAGCATCCCTTCCGCCCCGTACTCATGCGCCGCTGCCGCAGTGCGTTCATTGCTTCAACAATCTGCAATTATTCTGCCGCCTTCCTGCCCGACCCGCTTCCCCAGTTTAGTTTCAGCAGCACGATCAGCAACAGTACCGAACTCAGCGTCCAGGTCAACGGATAGGCCCAGGAGATAGTCTTAAACACAGGATATACCCGCACCGCCAGCGTCACATACACGATCCGCACGCCGCACCAAAACAGCAGCATCGTGATCATCGGTACAAACGCTTTGCCGCACCCGCGCATAATACCGGCTACGCAGTGGGAGAATGCCAGCAGGAAGAAGAACGGAGCCACCGTCCTGGCGTGAATAACGCCAAATTCCACTGCATCCTGCGAATTGACGAAAAACCGCAGCGCATAAGGCGCCCACAGGTAGATTACCACCCCCACCAGTTCCGCCAGCACCATACCCGACAAAATGCCGAAAGCCGCGCCCCTTTTCGCCCGGTCCTGCTTCCCTGCTCCCAGATTCTGGCTGATAAACGTGGGCAGCACCATGGACACACTCATGATCGGCAGGAACACGAAGCCCTCGATCTTGGCATAAGCGCCATGCCCTGAGATGGCATAGGCCCCGAAGGCATTGATATTACTCTGTATCACGATATTGCCGATGCTGATTACCGAATTCTGGATCCCGGTGGGCAGCCCCTGCCCGATAGCCTGCAGCAGAATATCCTTATGGAAAAGCGGCTCACCTCCATATGCCGCTCCCTTCCGCGGGTACAGGGAACTAAACAGCCTCTTCAGATCCAGACGCACGGTCTCGTCTTCCTCCCGGCACATCCGTACCAGACACAGCACCACACTCAGCCCTTGGGCGATCACCGTGGCCACTGCCGCGCCGCCCGCTCCCCAGTGGAATCCCGCCACGAAAAGCAGATCCAGCGCCACATTCACCAGCGAAGAAAAGATCAGATAATACAGCGGATGCAGACTGTCCCCCAGCGCCTGCATGATAGACATACAGATGTTGTAGAGGATCACTGTCGACACTCCCGCAAAATAAATACGGAAATACAGCAGCGAATGGGGCATCACCTCCGCCGGCGTCTTCATCCACGTAAGCAGCGTAGGAATAAAGAGCAGTCCCACCACCGTGGCCAGCACGGAAGATATCACGCCGAACAGGAAATTGGAATGGATCGCCTTCTGCACGCTTTTATGATCCTTCGCCCCATAGTAGCGCGAGATGATAACCCCGCCGCCCACTGCGATACCGTTAAAGAATCCGATGATCAGGAAGGTCAGGCTGCCCCCGGAGCTGACCGCCGCGAAATTATTATTGTCCGCAAAGTTGCCCACGACCCAGGCATCCGCCATATTGTAAAACTGCTGCAGCAGCTGTCCGAGAAAGAGCGGTATCGCAAACTGTATGATCTTCTTTACGATAGCCCCTTCCGTCAGATCTATGCTCTGCGCATGGCCTCCCTGCCTATGATGGGTATGAAATAGTTTCCCCGTTTTTCCGTTTTTCATCTGTTCCTCCATTCCGAAGCGCTTTGCCATTCTTTCCAAAAACATAACAAAATCAGGAAAACGGTGTAACCGGTCATTTTCCTGATTTATGATTGTAGTAAAATCTTATACTTATCCCTTCTTGCCCAGCCGCTTCGATCCGCGTAAGTAATTTCTCGGAAGACTGATTTGCCTCTGTCAGTTTATTTGCCTGTTTAATATTTACCAATAGAGCCACCTCTCACGGACATGGACACGCAGCAGATGCATTGTCTTGATCGTCGTCAGTCGTTTCTGCTATAGAAACTATTATATTGATGCCAGGGTCAAAAGGTCATGTATGACATGCTTGTATGTCAATACATGACTTTGGGACCCAAAAAAACATGAAAAAGTAGCCCGATAGGGCGGATTTTGAATGTTTTTAGGATTGCGGGAGCATGAAATGCGGAGCAATCCGTAGGCATCAGGGGGCAAAATATCTTTTGACCCCAGCATCTTATATTTACTTTATCATGTTTTCTCAAGCTCAACAACTTTATATTACTGCAAAATTACGGTCAAGCCAGGAGGCTTATGACCTGCTATCCGATCAGACATTCCTTCCCCTTAAAAGCAAACCCATATTTCCGGATCTGCTCTTTTGAAAACCCGTTTGCCAGAAGTTCCGCTTCATACTTCTTTTCCTCTATCTGCGCATGAGCATTTGCAAGAGTATCCTCAAGGGTATCCTCATCCTCATCAGCATCCTGCACCTTAAATTCAAAAATAAATGCTTTCCCGGCCTTATCAAGAGGTTCCATCATTACGTCATACCGTCCGTAGCCGCTTTCCCGATTCGAACGGATCTTATATGTGCCTGCAAGATCCACCACCATCCCAAGCACGAACCCGTGGTAAAACCGTTCCGGCTCCGCCTGTGTCGAGGGCTTGTTCCCACTGTCAAAAGAGCTGAATGTGTCAAGCGCCACTTTATTCATAAACGTATTCATTTTCCTGACATTATCATTCATCAGGGCATTGATAAATTCATTGTAATAGGTTTTCACGCTCCCGCAAAACCAGCCCTCTACCATATTCCGGAACATGCTCCGCACCTCCAGATTCGTAAGTGCCATCGCATACACCTTTTCCTTAAATTCACCCACATATCTAAGGCTTAGTACTTTCAGGTATCCTGTTGCAAGGAGCAGGCTCCATACCGCATTCGGACTGCCGCTTATCTGATCAAACACTATCTTTTCATCAATTTCTGCCTCAAAGCTTTTCCCTTGGATGAGCCCCTCCATCGTCTGTTTAATATCCGGCACGCCGGTCTGTATCAGCGAGTTGACCAATCCGTTTCCGCTTGTGTTCGACCAATATGCGTCATACTTCCCTTTTTTACTTATAAACGATATGATTGACCAGGGATTGTAAATATCCGTTTGGCTGCCAAAAGCAAAACCATCATACCATCGCTTCACTTCCTGCTTTTCTCCGCCAAGTCCCGCTTTGTCAAGCGATGCAAAAACTTCTTCTTCCGTAAACCCAAAGGCTGTTTCATATTTATCGGAAGTAGTGGTAATGACTTCCAGATGATTCATGCCTGTAAATATGCTTTCTTTGGCTACCCGCGTGATCCCGGTGATCAACCCTCTCTCCAGATGTTCATTGGTCTTAAAAGTGGCATTAAACAGTCCACTGAAAAAACTGACCGCCTCTTCCCAGTAGCCTGAAAGCCATGCCTCCTGCATGGGAGTATCATACTCATCCAAAAGGATGATCACCTTTTTCCCGCCATAATAACGCCGCATAAAATCAGCCATGGCGGAAATGGCGCCCGCCGCTATCCCGGCATCCATGCCGGGCACTATATTATTGTAATATATCTTTTCATTTTCACTAAGGATATTCTCTTCAAGCAGATAGCGGTTTTTTTCAAAAAGTTTTGCAATCACTTCAGTGATCTTGTAGACCATGTCTGTATATGCCGCTGCTTTAACGTTTGCAAAACTCAAAAATATTACCGGAAAGGTCCCCTGAAGGGCTCTGTATTGGCATTCCTTACCATCAGCTTTTTGCTCCCAGATGGAAAGCCCCTCAAACAAATCCCCCCTGTCCGCATACCGGTTTGAAAAGAAGCACTCCACTGTGCTCATATTCAGCGTCTTTCCAAATCTGCGCGGGCGGGTGATCAGTGTGACCTTGTCCGCATATTCCCACCACTGCCTGATGAAGTCAGTCTTGTCAATATAAAAGATATTCCCAATCCTTATTTCCTCAAAATCCTGGTATCCAAGGCCTGCCCGGTTTTCGTTCATCTGCATTTCCCTCTCATATAGACCTGCATTCCGCACCCTCCGGTCATTTAATCTTATTCCGGACGCATTACCGTATATCTTTTAGATTGGATCAGTAAAACTTCATCTTTCTCATTAAATACAACAATGCTTATTGCTTCATGCAGATAATGGATCTGATGATACTTTTCTATCCAATGGTTCCGGCAATTCTCTACATTCCATATTTATATCCACAGTTTACTTCTTACCTTGATTGTACCACTTATATCCTAAATTCCGCAAGAAATTATAGCGAGGCGGCAGACTGTATCCAAAAGGAAATTTTCTGGCCTCATTTACGGCTTGTATTTCAGATCAAAGAATATGAGAAATGCATCCTCACAGCCTGGCCAGCGTTTCAAACGTCCCGTTGATATCCAGCTTGCCAAACCCCCATCTGTTATCCGGATACACCACATCCACCGACCGGTCGGCTCCCCGTATGAGAAAGCTCTTGATTCCCCTGCTCTCCACGGTCGGTGTATTGCCTTCCACCACCGCCCACTCCATGAACTGTGCCACACAGCCTGCCGTCAGGGCTGCTGCCATACTGGATCCCGTCGCAGGCCCTATGGCCGTGGGTACCTGTACGCCGGGGGCCGCCAGATCCGGTTTGATCACCCCACTCTTGGTAAATCCCCGCCCGGACTCCATAAACCAACTACCCGAAATACCGTTGTAGGCAGATATAGTTATGATTCGCTCCGCATTGGCAGGCTCCGTCAACGTCACATCCGGTCTGGGTGCCAGGAATGTCACATTCTTCTCCATAAACTCCGTGATTGGCAGCCAGATATGAAAGGTTCCCATGCCTTTCTGCCCCTCCATCGGATAAACCTGCAAGTTCCAGATACCCGGCGTAGGATCTTCAAACCGGAAAAACACCAGTTGTTCTCCCGCATCCCGCTCCACGATCAGATTGCTCACCGTGATCACGGTACTCTCAAAAATAAAATCAATCACCCGGTCTTCCCTACTCCTGAAGTCGATCTCCGGTGAAGTCTCACCGCCCGGAGATCGCAGCCTGACTGCATAGATATCCGGCAGCGTCCCCCACAGTTCCATGCAGAATCCTGCCGTATCTTCCGGCACGCGAATCTCCACCGTATCGGGCACGGTATGCTCGTAATGATGTTCCTTGTCTCCTTCATTGCCGCCGCAGACCACCACTGCCCGACTCCTGCGCCTGGCTACGCTGTTCAGATAAGAGGCCAGAGGCGATGTGCCGTTATGGCTTCCCAGATTGGTGCCAATCCCCAGCACGATCACCACCGGCCGATGCAATGCGATCGCCATCCGCTCCAGATACCTGACACCCTCCATGATATCATTTTCCTGGTAAGCCACTGCCCCATCCGCCACCAGATAGTAGTCCCGCAGATACTGCTTGGCATCTTTGACCTTGACTACCGCGATATCTGCCTGAGGCGCCGCCCCACGGAAAGCCAGTCCCTGATTCAGGATACTGCCCGCCGCAACAGAAGCCATCTGCGTGCCGTGCCCGTTGGTATCCGTAGAGGGAACCAGCAGTCTCGGCTCCTCTGTCTGCAGCGCGCGGTCAATGTCCGCCCCGGTATACTCTGTACCATACAGAAACCCCTCCGGCGGCTCCCCGTCCTGTATCGTCTGGTCCCAGAGCGACACGATACGGCTGCTGCCATCCTCTCTGCGGAACACATCCAGTTCATAGCGGATACCGGTATCGATAAATCCCAGTACGACCCCGGCTCCCTGCAGAGACAGCGGCGGATTCTGCACCCGGATGCTGCCCGTCTGCGCAAGATTCTCCGGAGCGAAGACAGTACTTTCCGTCTGCATCAACCCGTACAGCACCGGAATCGCCGAATACCCATAGTAACCGATCGACATAGGCGGAAACATGCTCCGATTGACATTGACCACTCCATAGCCGTCGTCTATCCCGTGAAAGCAGAAATCGATCGGCAGCGTCCCCGACAGTTCTTCCGCCACCACATAGTCCGTGATCAGGTCTGCATAGTCGTTTGATAAGATCTTTTCTTTACAAGTCATCTTCTAAAACAACAGCCGCCGTCTCCGGCGGTCTGTTCTCTCTTATCAGCTTTCCTACTATACTATGTCTGTGAAGGATGTCCTGACAATATACTGTTGTTGGTCGGAACCCTTTACTGTCCCGAACTCATCACTTCTCTTCTATAGTTAACGACATTAAAAATTTCATTTTCGGTCCTGCAAAAGCTTCCGTATATGGCTTTGGCAGGAACCGGAAGCAGAAATTTGTTATGTCGTTTACTATATCACATTCAACCGATCCGGATGCTCCAGCGAATTACTGCGGATATCGATGATCGGGCCTCCCGTTCCCTCGATATATTCTCGGGTGATCGTCACCCGGCCGATATTGTCGTCCTTGGGCACTTCATACATGATATCCAGCATGAAGTCTTCAATGATCGCCCGCAGCGCCCTGGCTCCGGTATCTTTCTCCATGGCCTTCTCTGCGATGGCCTCCAGGGCTCCCTGCTCGAACTCCAGCTTCACCTCATCCAGTTCCAACAGTTTCTGATACTGCTTCAAAATTGCATTCCGCGGCTCCGCCAGGATCTTGACCAGCATATCTTTGCCCAATCCCTCCAGTGTGAAGATCACCGGCAGACGGCCGATAAATTCCGGAATCATGCCGAACTTCTTGATATCTTCCACCGTAACCCGATTTAGGATATTCTTCTCCTTGTCATATTTATCCCGCAACTCCGCGCCATACCCGATAGATGTCTTCTTGTTCAGCCGCTGCTTGATGATCTCTTCCAGATCCGGAAAAGCCCCGCCACAGATAAACAGGATATTCTTCGTATTGCCCGTAGCAAGCGGCACCATGGCATTCTTGGAATTGGCGCCCACCGGCACCTCCACTTCGGCCCCTTCCAGCAGCTTTAACATTCCCTGCTGTACGGACTCCCCGCTCACATCCCGGGAATTGGTATTCTTCTTCTTGGCTATCTTATCGATCTCGTCAATAAAGATAATGCCCTGTTCCGCCCGCTCCACATCATTCTCGGCCGCCGCCAGGAGCTTGGAGACAACGCTCTCGATATCGTCGCCGATATACCCGGCTTCCGTCAGGGAAGTGGCGTCCGTGATCGCCAGCGGCACATCCAAAAGCCTTGCCAGGGTCTTCACCAGATATGTCTTACCGCATCCCGTGGGTCCGATCATCAGCATATTGGACTTCTCAATCTCAATCTCATCCATGGTGCCCGTAGCCACCCGCTTATAGTGGTTATAGACCGCCACGGACATGACCTTCTTGGCATGTTCCTGTCCCACCACATATTCGTCTAATTTGGCTTTGATCTTATGCGGGGGCATTATATTCTGAATGTCGATCTCCGGCTTGGCATCTTTCTTCTTTTTACGGAGCTTCTGCTTGTTGGGAATGCCTCCGTCTCCCTGCAGATCCGCCAGATTGACGAAACTGATCTTCGGGAACCCCTTGCCGTTATTAAGATCCGCCATGGTCGGATTATTCAACATCCCCTGATAGTCAAACTGGCTCACCGTGTCCATGGTCTTGTGCATACAGTCATCGCAGACGCAGATATGATTCGGCAGCCGGAACATCTTGCCCGTCTTGCTCTCCGGCCTACGGCAGATAAAACAGACATCCTCATAATCTTTGTCTGGGCCGTCATCCTCCTCGCTCTTCACATCCTGTCCCCTGTCCCCGTGATCACTCACCACAAGTTCTTCCCTGTCCTCAGCTTCCTCCTGCTGCCCAGTCTCCGGCAGCACTTTATCCTGATCTGTCTCGTCCACTGGCATAGTTCCCTCACTGCGCTCATTGCTTACATTCCGCTTCTGCCGCAGACGTTCTCTCTGCTCCTCGCCGTCCTCCAGCTCCCGGAAATCCCATGACTTTGATTCCAGCTTCTCATCCATCTTATCAAATCTGTCGTCTTTCATAATCGCTCCTGTCTATATTCTATATTCTTATCATTGATTCGATCGTCATATCATACTCATCTCTATCATAGTATAAAAACCTTTCCCCCACAAGCCAAAAAACGAGAAAGACAACCTTTCAGCTGTCTCTCTCCCTGTTTCCATATCTCTTTATCGCCTGCCGCCTGCCATTTCTTGCTTGCTGCTCCGGCATTCTGGCCGCCGCGATACCGGCCGGCATTACTGCGCCTTATTCCCCAGCGTCAGCTGCACCGTCCTGCTCTCATATCCGCCGATTCCGGGTGTCATCACGGTAACATCCACTACGTCTCCCTTGGCATAAAACTCCAGCGCCTTCTGCAGAATATCCATGGAAGAGATCTTGTCCCCGTCAAACTCCACGATGATATCCCCTTTACGGAGACCTGCTGTCGATGCTGCAGTATTCTCGTATACCTGTGAGATATACACGCCTTCCGGCATACCATACGCTTCGGAGACTTCCTGTGTGACACTAATACCGGAAATACCCAGATAACCTCTTTCCTCTTCCGCCACCTTATTCTTGGTCTCCTTTAACATCAGTTCCGCTATGATCGGGCTTGCCGCTGAAATGGGAATCGCATATCCCATGCCTTCCACGGCGCTGCCGCCGATCTTATTGGAGTTGATGCCTACCACTTCACCCTTTATATTCAAAAGCGCGCCGCCGGAATTACCCGGGTTGATAGCTGCATCTGTCTGTATGAACGTGCCGTCCGTTCCGTCTGAAAGCTCAATACTCCTGTTCAGCGCACTGATCACGCCTGTCGTTACCGACTGTCCGTATCCAAGAGAATTACCGATAGCGATAGCCGGTTCGCCCACCGTCAGAGAATCGGAATCACCCAGTGTAGCCACTGCAATCTCCTTCAGTGTCGTACCGCTGACATCACCGATCGGAACTGCGATCACTGCCAGATCCATATCGGGGTCCGTTCCTTTGATCGAAGCCTTCGCCTCACTGCCTTCCATGAACTGCACTGTCAGTTCATCCGAATCCGCGACCACATGATAATTCGATACGATCAGCAATTCCGTATCATTCTGCCCTACGATGATACCGGAGCCGCTGGCATCCGCTTCACTCGTCATAGTCTGTCCGAAATAGGACATTTTCTCGGTATAATGGTTATTGATCGACACGATGGCCGGCATCACTTCCTTGACGACTTCCGACACATCCGCGACAACGGTGCTGATACTGTCCGTCACGTGAACACCGCTCTCCGACTTCTCCTTGTCGGCTTTGGCAGTTTCCGTCTCCTCATTCTGTGCCGTTGCTTCTTCGTCTTCCAGTAAAATCCTGTCGCTTTCCGTTAACGCTGTCTCATCCTTACTGATCACCATTCCGGTAACAGCCTGCACTGCAAATATTCCGGCTCCTGCAAACACTCCAAACAAGAGCCCCAGGGACAGGCAGATCGCCGCCTTTTTCAGATAACCGTTCTGATGCGGCTTCTTCTCTTTCCTTTTCTTATCCTTATGCTTACCCTGCTCCATAGCCGTATAGTTCGGATAAGTGTTGCCATACTGATAATTGCCCGAGCCATAGGACACATTAGACGCGTTGTTCGATGCACTACCCGTGCTGCCGGCGCTTCTGTAATATCCCGTCTGCTGACTGCCGTAGGGACTTTGTGCCCCGTTATGCCCATAGCTGCTGTCACCATAAGTACTGCCGGAATAATTGCCGCTGCCGTATCCGCCGTACCTGTTCTGATACCCGGAAGAGGCGCCTGAATCCTGTGCTGCCTGGCTTTGTGATGTCCGGCTGTACGCTGTCTGATTCTGAGCCGTACTCTGATCTTGTGTCATATTGTGATTCTTCACCGTATCCTGGTTCTGTGGCATACCCTGATTGAGCCCCGTGTCCTGCGATCCTGAATTTTTGGCACTGTAATTGTTATCGTACATAGTTCCTGCCCCTTTCTTTCTATAACTCCGGTCCGATGATGCATCATCGTCCGCTTTATGACTGTTCACGGCCTTGCCGTTCAAAGCTCCGCGCTTTTTCTTTGTTATGAGGTCAGTATATCTTCTAATTGTGTTCAAAGTGTGACAAAATTTTATAAAAATTGTGTTTTTCAAAAGGCAGGATATATCATGGATTACTTCCTATTCCACGGTCACCGACTTGGCCAGGTTCCGCGGCTTATCTACATCGCATCCTTTGCCCACCGCCACATAATACCCGAACAGCTGCAGCGGTATGATGGCCAGCGAATTGGCAAAGAAAGGGTTGGTCTCCGGAATGTAGATCACATAATCCGCCGCCTTCTCGATCTCCTTGTTCTCCTCGCAGGTAACCGCCAGCACGAAAGCGCCTCTGGCCTTCACCTCCACCATATTGCTGATGGTCTTAGCATACAGATCCGGCTGGGTGGACACCGCCGCCACCAGTGTTCCCTCCTCGATCAAGGATATGGTACCGTGCTTCAACTCTCCGGCTGCATAGGCCTCGGAATGAATATAGGAGATTTCCTTTAATTTCAGGGAACCTTCCAAGGAGATCGCATAGTCGATGCCTCTCCCGATAAAGAACACATCCTTAGCACCTATGTAGCGATTGGCAAATTTCTGTATCTTGAATTTATTGTTCAACAGCAGTTCGATCTGATCCGGCAGGCATCGCAAGTCGCCCAGCATGGCGGCAAACTCCTTGTTCTTAATCTGTCCCCGTACTCTGCCCAGCTTCATGGCCAGCAGATATAACGCCACCAGCTGCGCGCTGTAGGCTTTGGTGGTCGCCACCGCGATCTCCGGCCCGGCCCAGGTGTACATCACATTATCCGCTTCTCTGGCGATAGAACTTCCTACCACATTGACGATACCCAGCACCTGAAAACCGCGCGCTTTTGCCTCCCGCAGTGCCGCCAGCGTATCCGCCGTCTCGCCGGACTGGCTGATCACCACCACCATGGCTCCTTCCTCCAGAATGGGGTTGCGGTAGCGGAATTCGGAAGCCAGATCCACTTCCACGGGAATCCGCGCCAGGCCCTCGATCACATACTTACCCGTCATCCCCGCATGGTATGCCGACCCGCAGGCCACGATATGGATCTTCCTGATTCCTCTAAGTTCCTCGTCCGTCATATTCAATTCTTCGATGACGATATCATTATCCTTGATCCTCGGTAAAAGGGTATCCGTCACGGTTTTGGGCTGCTCATACATCTCTTTTAACATGAAATGCTCATACCCGGCTTTCTCCGCCGCGTTGGCATCCCAGTCAATGGTCACTGACTCCTTCTGGATCTCCTCCTCGTCCACCGTGTAGAAATGCATATGATCCGCCCGCAGCCGCACGATCTCCTGATTGTCTACGTAATAGATCTTCCGCGTATATTTTAAGATGGCAGGCACATCGGAAGCGATAAAGCATCCGTCCTGATTCTGTCCCACTACCAGCGGAGAATCTTTCCTTGCCGCGAAGATCTGGTCCGGGCAGTCTGCAAACAGGATGCCCAGTGCATAGGATCCCTCCACGCGGTGCAGGACCTTCGTCACGGTCTCCATCGGATTGCCCTTGTAATAATAGTCAAGCAGGTGAGCCAGCACTTCCGTGTCCGTCTCTGACACGAACCGATATCCCTTGTCCGTCAACATCCGGCGAAGCTGGATATAGTTCTCGATAATGCCGTTATGTACTACCGTGATGGTTCCGTCCGCATTAAAATGAGGGTGCGCGTTCACATTGCTGGGAACACCGTGGGTCGCCCATCTGGTATGCCCGATGCCGCAGATCCCGGCCATCGTCTCGCCGCCATGAGTCAGGTTCTCCAGGATCTTCAACCTGCCCACCGATTTGGTGATGTTGATCTTCTCCCCGTCATAGATAGCCATGCCCGCCGAGTCATAGCCCCGATACTCCAGCCTGGACAAGCCGTCCAGTATGATCGGCGCCGCCTGTTTTGTTCCGATATACCCTACGATTCCGCACATATCTTCCTCCGATCCGAAACGCTTTTTCCGCTCATAGTAAAATTTAGTAACTATTCAGCCCAGGACCTTGCATTTACTGCAAAGTCCGTGAGAACAGATAAATTTGGCCAAAAGAATCTGCCCCTCGCTGAGCGCGACTTGGAATGGACAGATCCCGTAACAGGGAAGCCAAAGGCTGAACTGTTACAACATTTATGACCAATATTCTTTACTGTTTGACATTCTGACGACCATCCCTCTTGGCAGGCTCCGGTAATTCTTCCCCAATAGATAGCCCATATATTTAAATCCGCTCTGTACTACCACATGCGGAATCTGCCGCTTTAGCCCCACTTCTCCGAGATGCCCGATCATCTGTCTGACGAACCTGATCCCTTCGGATTCCGACGGATACGCCGCAAAGACCTCCGGATGCTCTGCCTGGGAAACACCCAGGTCGAAATTCCTGTGGAACTGCTCTATGTTTGTATAGTTATGAGAATGGAAGACGCCGGCTTGTGCAGTATACGCTATACCATACCCTGCTTCTACAGCTTTAGCGGCATAGATCATATCCTCATTAAATATTGTATGTTTCACAAATCCGCCCAATTCATCGAATATCTGCCTGTTGTAGGCGGCACAGACATTGGAACAGAAGAATGTCTTAAGACCCAATCTCCCCAGATCTGCCTGTGTCTTGATGGCCGACTGTTCCGGATAATTGAAATTCCTTGTGTATTTCTCTATCTCACTGCTTCCTTCGGGTGCCAGCTGTCTTGCATACGCCACCGCAATCTTTTCTCCGCGCAGCTGTGCAAGCAGCCTTTCCACCAAATATCTGTCAACCGGAACCGCATCCTGCGTCATCATAATGAAATACGCCGCATCCGAATACTGTACACCGCGGTTCCTTGTTTTACCGTGATCGAACTCTCTCTTGGACAGATGCCGGACAAATACACTGTGATGATCTTTCTGGAATGAAGTTCCGTAGATCAACCGATCGAAATATTTCTGCTCCGTATTCATGACAATAATACGATTCACCGGAACACTCTGCTGCTCCAGTTTCTCGATCAAAGTAAGAAACGTATTGTCTGGCTTATAAACAGGAATGATTATATCTGTCTTTTCCACGCCTTTATCCTCCGCCGTCAATTCCTGACGCCAAAAGGGGCCGATTCTTCATAAGACCGGCCCCTTTGCTCTGCTTATTTACCTATATATCCATTTGTATCCTGATGAATCTTCTCACTGCACCTCTTAACATCGTCGGATGGCTCGTAGTTGCTGTCATCGAACAGGAACTGGTGCAGCCATCTTACATTATCTTCCAGGCTGACAGGGATAACACAAGACCCCTTTGAACCGATCCTTCCGGTAGCACGATTAGACTCCTGCGGAAAACCTGCCGTCTCCGAAATATAATAAGTCGTCACATTACCCAGCATCTCTATGATCTCCGACAGATCCAATGAGGTATATACTTTATCAAATACCGCATTCGCCGTTTCCGTCAGCTGCGGCAGGGAAGCCTTCTTGGCCTGATCTGCCACTGCGGACAGTACTTCCCGTTGTCTCTCGGCACGTTTGAAATCGTCTCCGGCAGTATAACGGATACGACAATAGCCTGTAGCCTGCAGGCCATTCAACAGCTGATACCCAGTAGACGAAACCGGTGTATAAGAACGCTTCAAATCTTCTGCAATACAGAGCTGGTAGTTGTTCAGATGGCTGATCTCCGAATCATCCACATCGATATATACACCTCCCAGTGCATCAATGGTATCCGTCAACCCCGCAAAACCAACGGTTACAAAATCCGTGATGTTCAGATCAAGGTTCATATTCAGCATGCTGATCGCCATCTCCGGGCCGCCCTTCGCATACGCCGCATTACATTTATTGTAAGAGTCGTTACTCAAATTCAGATAAGTATCACGGAATACCGATACCAGCCTGCACTCCCCTGTGTCCTGATTGATGGAAGCGATCATGATCGTATCGCTTCGTGTATTCTTCGTCAGTGCACCGGTGGTGGAATCCACGCCGAACAAGGCTATATTGCGATAGCCCTTCATGGTAGTCTCTTCCGCCTCTTTAACCTTCGGGTTGATAATGATCTCATCATCATTCAGATCCAGCTTCCCGCTCTTCGTACCTGACAACACGGTATACAGAACGAACACCGCAATGACCAGTATGATGATCTCTATCACAAAAATAATGATTCTTCTACGCTGCTTCTTAGCCTGTGCTTTCTTACTGGAGGCTTTCTTTCCGGATCCTTTCTTACCGGAAGGCTTCTTCCCGGACGGTTTCTTCCCTGAAGACGGCTTGCTGCCGCTTCCTTTGCTTCCTGATGCGGAAGATTTCTTTTTCTTCGGGGCTACCCGTTCCTCTTCATATGCCTCATCCCTATATTTAGCCATATATTGTACTCCTTAACAAAAACAATTTTCTGTTGCAAAAACTTCCAGCGCTTATTTTCTCACAATCTACGACAAAAGTCAACATCCCCGGCCAGCAGCAACCTGCAAACCAGTAACAGTTGCTACTATTCACGAGTCTGGAATGCGCCAAACTGCGCATTCCGTGAGAACATGATTCAGGAGTGATGGGTGATTTTTGCGAAGCAAAATGCTGAATATCGCCCCGAATCGTTACTATGAGCGGCTCTTGGGCCGTGAATAATAACGTAACAGTTCAGCCCTCATCATTCATAAAAGCGTCTGCTACGCAGCCGACGCCGCTTTGCGGCTCATCTTTTATATCAGATGAAGGCGCTCCGCTCATAAAATACTCTGCAGCCCGTGTTTTGTGTGCAAGCACCCACACACAGTCTGCAGAGTATTTCATGGCTGAACTGTTACTCAAATTAGTATAGCACTAATAGGCATTTTTATTTATAAACCCTTTAAAAATAGTTAAAAACATGATCTTGATATCAAAGGACATCGTCCAGTTTTCAATATAGAATATATCATATTCAATCCTCCGCTTAATAGAGGTATCTCCCCGATAACCGTTGATCTGCGCCCAGCCCGTAAGTCCCGGTCTGACCTGATGTTTTACCATATAGCGGGGAATTTCTTCCTTAAACTTCTCCACAAACTGAGGTCTCTCAGGTCTTGGACCTACCACACTCATATCCCCTCTCAGGATATTGAAAAGCTGCGGCAATTCGTCAATGCTTGTCCTGCGCAGGAACCTGCCGACTTTGGTCACGCGGGGATCATCCTTCGTCGTCCACCCCTGTGCCTCCCTGGAAGGCTTCTGCACTTCCATCGTACGGAATTTATACATCTTAAAAGGCTTATTGTGCAGACCGATCCGTTCCTGCTTAAAGATAATAGGGCCTCTGGAGGTGCACCCCACCGCGATCGCTGCTCCCAGCATGACCGGTGAGGAGATCACCAGACCTACCAGTGCCGTAATCACATCCACCACCCGCTTGGCTATCCAGTTCAGCGTATTCGTCAGCGGCACATAACGGATATTGATCACCGGAAGTCCCATCAGATCTTCCGTGTAAGGCCTGCTTGGAAAAAGACTGTTATAATCCGGAATAAATTTCGTATGGACACCGGATTTCTCACACATATCCACAATATGTTCCAAATGGTCATAATCTTTCAGGGAAAGCGTGATAGCGATCTCATCCAGCTTATTCTGAGGCAGGATATAGAGCAGATTCTCTATTCTCCCCAATACTTTGACACCCTTATAGAGTGTTCCGCTGGGCACGCTGTCATCCAGGATCCCTCTTACCACATACCCCCACTGAGGATTGGTATTGATACGGTTGATATATTCCTCTGCCGCCCGCGAATACCCTACCAGAAGAATATATTTGAGATTATAGCCCTTTTCACGAAAATACTGTAGAAGAATACGGATCAGAGAGCGCCCGAGAGTTGTCAATATGATATTCAGAATATAGAAGTATCCCATCATAAGACGGGAGAAATGAATCTGGGAAACCATATACCAGCCGGCCATCAAAATAACCAGACCGACCGTATTCGCCTGGAAAACATTAAGGATCTCATACTTGTGGACAGTCGCCCGCTTCGGTGTGTAGAGGTTGAAAATGTAATAGAGGATCAGGCACCCAGGTACGATCAAAAGTAACATTTCAAAGTAGGTGCCCATAGAAAGAGCGCCCACATTAGGATCACTGTTTGAAATGGGACTGGCAAATTTCAAATACCAGGCCAGCATATAAGACGCTGTCACGACAACAGCGTCAAGCACTACATGTAATCTATTAAAATATTTCTGATTATCTTTGATCATATCGTCATCTGTCCTGATTTTATTTCCGCGAGCAATGAGCCAAGTGCCATGCGTGCACGAGCATTTGGCGAATACCGCGAGAGTCAAATACCCCGCTGCTCTGCAGCGCTGCAAGTCTGATACCCCGTAGCTTGCAGCGGGGTCTTTGATTTGTTACTATATTACAATAATCTTACAAAAAAAACAACCTGTTGTTCCTGCACTGCCCCGTACCGCCACTGTGTTACAGGTCACGGCCCAATGTCACTAAATTAAGCCGGTTCATGGCCTGGCCGGCCGCAACTAATTCCCAAACGCTCACCGCAAGAATCTGTAACATATGTTACGCCATAATTCCAGTTGGATCACAATATAGTTCCCTAGATTTTCTCTCCGAAAGCGTACCTTATTTCTTCTGCCTTCCTGAGAGGCACACAGTCTGAAACCTCTGCCCAGCCCTCTGACATAATCTTTCCCCAGGCCCTTACGCATGAAGAAAAGCGTCTTCACCGCAAACCCTATAAAAAGCAGCGGCATATTCAATAGAATCTGTAACAACGGCATATTTTTATAGAGCAGATAGACACTGTTCCGAGATGTTAAGTCTACCTTAAATTTATTGTGTCTCGAGCCGGAAACACCGCTTCCTGCATGGTATACGACCGCCTGCGGGATATACAGATTCATATAGCCATAGATACGCGCACGATAACCGAGGTCGACATCCTCCAGATACGCAAAATGATTCTCGTCCAGTCCTCCCGTCTTATAAAGCATACTCCTTCGCAGAATAGCCGCTCCGCCACAGGCCGAGAAAATATGCCGCTCACTCTGATATGCCTGCGCCGGTCTATCCTTTCCCAGTGCAAAAGCCCATCCCAATGCACAATAATAGTCCCCTGCATCATCGATCAATTCCGGTCGGTACAGGTTCCTGATCTGAGCCGCCCCGGAAAAAGCCCGCGGATTCCGGTCCATGGAGTGTTCCAATGCCTCTACAAATCCGGGCTGTATCTTCGTGTCATTGTTCAGTAAAATAACATATGTTGTTTTGCTGCTCTCGATCCCGGCATTGACCGCCTTGCAGAATCCGTAATTCCGCTCAAAACATTTCAACTCTATCTCCGGAAACTTCTCCTGCACCAGCTCCCTGCTGCCGTCCACAGAACCATTATCCACGACGATGACATGAGCCGCCTCTCCTTCCAGAGAGCGGAGACATTCTTCTATATATTGCATACCATTATAGTTTGGAATGACTATGGTAGACCTGATCTTTTCTGCCATATCCAAAATCAGCTCCTTTATGTCTAATGTAAATTTAATTTATCTAAATTCCCTTACGCTCCATGCCCGCCAACGCTTATCTGTCCAAAACCATGTCGGGCATGTCTGTTGTTCGTTACCTCTGTGGTAAATTCCCTGCTCATGACAGATTTCCGGGCTGACTTTTCATGCATGATTTCCTTCATGTCCATCAAGACCTTCCCTTTTTCCTTCCATTCATACAACGCATGTTATATTTGGATTCCATACCACCAGATATCCTTTCGCACGCGCCGCTCTTCCAAACTCCATGCTCAGCTTCCGGTATCCTGCCTCATCACAATTGAGTCCCGCAATATCCGCGATAGCTACCACTTCTTTCCCCTTGCCCTTCCCGCAGTATATCTTCCTCTCCCGATAAGGCAGGCCGGTGATCTCCTCATACGCTTCTCTCAGCGCCGGCGCCGCCTGCATACAACGGATATCCACGGCATAGACATCCTGCTTTAACACCGCCCGGTGCGTACTCCCGCCGCTGTACGCTTTCGGAAGTCCTTCATACATACAGCCGGCATCTTCACGATATGCGCCGCCACATATCCTCCCTCGTCCATCCAGGATCCGTCCCCCCACGATCCCGACCTCTTTCCGTACCGACAGAAGATCCGGCAGATAAGTGATCTCATAGAACCCCAAGTGCAATCCGTGATTCACTTCCGCCTGCCAGCCCTGACTGCTGCAAAAATCCTCCAGTGCTCTCCGCCCCGCTTCATAGGCATAAGATTTGCTGTCCGTATTCTGCGCCGTAGACTGTTCATGGCATCTCCAATGATAAAGAACATGCGGTATATGGACCAGCCGGTGCATAAAATCTTGCACGGGAGTCATTTTATACACTTGATCCACCACCCGCAGCACCAGGTCATAATCCTGCGCACCGTCATACGTCTCACGCAGTTTTAATCGTTTGAACAACTCCGCCTTCACTGCCATGAAATGACATATATAATTATTTGACAAAATCAAATCCAGATTAAATTCTGTCTTTCTGTGCGGCTGCATATAACTGCCGTTATCAGCACGCCCGTATCCCGCAGCGGACTGATAACAGACACATCCCGCTTCATATTTATCTTCGTCAGAATACAGCAAGACGGGAACCTCTCCCGCTTTCTGAGCCTCGTACAATGCCAGTGCCATATGATAGAGTGCATCCGGTGTCAGGAGATCGTCATGATCAAGCAGTGCGATATAATCTCCCTCTGCCATCTCTATGCCCGCATTAGTATTCCCCGAGATACCCTTATTCTCCCGCAAATGCACATATTTGATGCGCTCTTCATCTGTCTGCGCCAGAATCTCTTGCACGATCCGCTCCACCAGATCGCTGGCGCTCGCATCTGCGATCACAAGTTCCCATTTCTCATAACTCTGCCTGCGCACAGAGTCGATCATCTCCCGCAGGAACTCCTCCTTCGTCTCGTAAGCCGGCACCACGATGCTGAACAGATAGGTATATCGGGCTGACTCCCTGCGCTGTGCTTCCAGCACGTCTCCGGCCGGCTCCACATAGCGATATGGTTCTCCCTTTTCTTCCTCGATCCGCTCCCTGACCGCATAATACGCATGACGGACTCCGTTCTTCTTTAAATAACGCACAGTTTTCTTTAGGTTGTTTAGATTGCATATCTTTTTAGCCATAGTCATGCTCAGACACTCCTGTTATTGACACCCTGATCCTATAAATAGCCATCGCCCTGCATCCTTCGCAGGGCGATGAAATTCTTCCTATCTTATAGTAAACGACATAACAAATTTCTGCTTCCGGTTCCTGCCAAAGCCATATACGGGAGCTTTTGCAGGACCGAAAACGAAATTTTTAATGTCGTTAACTATAACATTTCACAATTCTCCGGTCAACGGCATTTGCCGTGATCACAGATACGCTTTCAGATCCTCGGTCAACTTATCCAATCTGGCCTGCGCATCCTCCAGGCTCGTTCCTTTCACGCCCATATAGAACTTGATCTTCGGTTCCGTGCCGGACGGACGTGCGCAACACCAGGAATCATTGGTCAGATCAAAGTACAGTACATTGGACTGCGGCAATCCCGTCTCACCGTCTTCACCGCTCTCCAGATTCAGCGTCTTGCCTGTGTTGTAATCCCTGAATTCTTTCACTTTCAAATCTCCGAAGTTCTTCGGCGGATCATTCCTGAGCTTATCCATAATCTCCGCGATCTGCTTCGCGCCGTCGATTCCCTTCATGGTGATCGCATACTGGCTCTCTTTAAAGTAACCGTACTTCTCGTACAGGGTGATCATCTGATCCCATACGGTCTTGCCATTCTTCTTGCACCATGCAGCCATCTCACACAGGCACATAACAGCCACGATGGCGTCCTTATCTCTCGCATGGGTACCTGCCAGACAGCCATAACTCTCTTCCAGACCAAACACATAGTTGTTGGAAGCGTTCTGCTCGAAAAGCTTGATCTGTTCGCCGATATATTTAAATCCTGTCAGAACCTCGATAAACTTTACCTTATAGTCGTCCGCGATGGCACGTGCCATGTTCGTAGTAACGATGGTAGTGACAAGAGCAGGATTCTCAGGCATCTTGCCGGTCGCGGTTCTCTCCCTTAAGATATACTCAGCGATCAGCATTCCGGACATATTCCCGGTAAAAGGCACATACTCGCCGGACTTCGTATCTAATGCATAGATGCCCAGTCTGTCCGCATCCGGGTCTGTCGCCAGCACGATGTCCGCATTCTTCTCCTTCGCCAGCTTAAGCGCCAGTGTAAATGCCTTGGGATCTTCCGGATTCGGATAATCCAGTGTGGTAAAGTCAGGATCCGGCATCTCCTGTTCCGGCACGACATATACATTCTTGAAGCCCAGTTCCGAAAGAATCCTTCTCACCGGCACATTACCAGTACCGTTGAAAGGAGAGTAAACGATCTTCATATCTTCAGCCATCTCCTGGATCACTTCTGGATGGATGATCTGCTTCTTCAACTCTACCATGTACTTGTCGTCGATCTCCTTACCGATCACTACATAGAGGCCTGCCTTCTTCGCCTCCTCCTTGTCCATGGTCTTCACCGCATGATAGTCCGTTACGTTATTCACTTCCGTGATGATCTCTTTATCCCTGGGCGCCGCTACCTGCGCACCATCCTCCCAATAACACTTGTAACCATTGTACTCCGGCGGATTATGGCTGGCCGTGATCACGATACCGGAAATGCAGCCCAGCTCACGCAGCGCGAAAGAAAGCTCCGGCGTGGGCCGTAATGCATCGAACACATAAGCCCTGATCCCGTTGGCTGCCAGGCAAAGCGCCGCCTCATCCGCAAACTCGGGAGACATCCTTCTGGAATCGTAAGCGATCGCCACGCCTTTCTCCTCGCCGCCCTGTTTCTTTATGTAATTCGCAAGTCCCTGAGTCGCCTTCCGAACCGTGTAGATATTCATACGGTTCGTGCCTGCGCCGATCACACCGCGCAGACCGCCTGTGCCAAACTCAAGATCCTTGTAAAAACGCTCCTCGATCTCTTTCTCATCATTCTCGATCGCCAGAAGCTCCTGCTTCGTCGCATCGTCGAAATAAGAATCCTCCACCCAAAACTTAAATTGTTCCTGATATCCCATTTTTTCCTCCATTTCCGAAGCGTTCCCGTTCTTCTATTACGCTCCTACACAAATAAATGTTACATACTTCATAAAGTAACACTCTTATTCTAACACAAGGTCATTCCAGGAGTAAACCTCTTTTGGAAATCTGTGGCAGTCACTCTTTAAGTTTCAATGCAAAATCGCTCCTGTCAAGCGAGAAGTTCACATTGTAATAAGGGTCTCCCTTTACCAGCAATTCTTTCCACTTCGTCCGAAATGCCTCCGACTCCCTGTCATAGCGTGCCGCCTTCTCCCCGGAATCGTCCAGCCCGCGGGACACCGATTCATAGTGATACAATTCCGCAAAGGGCGTAAACACATTGACATAGCCTTCTTTCCAGGCACGTACGCACAAGTCCACATCATTTAAGGAAACGGCAAAGTTCTCATCCAGCCCGCCAAGTTCCGTATACAAGGATTTCTTCATCATCAGACAGGCGCCGGTCACCGCCATCACGTTCTGCGCATAGCAAAGCCTGCCCATGTAGCCCAGATTGTTGCTGCTGACACGGTAATGGCTGTGACCGGCCGTCCTGTGCGCTCCCAGCCCCAGCACAACGCCTGCATGCTGGATCGTCATGTCCTCATAGTAGAGCTTCGCACCTACCGCGCCTACATCCTCACGCTGGGCATACATCAGCAGTTCCTCGATCCAGTCCAGTGTGATCACCTTCGTATCATTGTTGAGCAGCAGGATATACTCTCCCTGCGCATTTTCTACCCCCAGATTATTGATCTTGGAATAGTTGAAATCGTCCTCGTAAGTGATGACCCGGACATTATCATATTCCTGTATTTTCTTATAATATTCATAGATCTCATCAGTAGTACTGTTATTCTCCACCACGATGATCTCATAATTGTCGTAAGTAGTCTTATCCAGAATAGAGGTGATACACCGCTGCAGATCCCCCAGATGATCCTTATTGGGGATCACGATACTCACCTTTGGATTCCCCAGAATCTCATACTTGATCCGGAAGATCGTCTCAAACGCCTTAGTCGAAGTGATCTCAAAATTCTCAAATCCCTGTTGTCTTAAGCTGTCCGCTACCGCCCCCTTCGCCGCCTCGATGGCATATCTCTTGGCATTGATATCGGATGCCACGCTGCCTGCATGGGAACGCCAGTAATAAAGAAGCTTCGGCACATGGGTCACACACTTGGCCTTCGCGGTCAGCCGCAGGATCATGTCATGGTCCTGACTGCCGTCAAATTCCGACCGGAACAGAGGCATGCATTCCAACAGCTTTCTGTCAAAAGCACTGAAATGACAGATATAGTTATTCGCCCGCAGATTATCCGGTGCATAATCCGGCTTAAAATGCAGCGTGATCATATCGTCAATGGTCTCTTTTCCCCGAAAGGTAGCCTCATCACAGTAAATATAATCGGCTCCCTGGTCACAGATCGCCTTCATATACTCAAACAGCACGCAGGGATGCAGCACATCATCATGGTCGAACAACGCGATAAAATCGCCGGCCGCCATATCCAGACAGGCATTGGTATTGCCTGAGATTCCCTCATTCTTCTTTAACTTCCGATAGCGGATCCGTCTGTCCCGTGCCATGTATTCCTTACAGATCTGTTCGACCTCGGCATGTTCCGCATCTGATCCGTCCGCCAAACACAACTCCCAACCCGGATATGTCTGCATTATCACCGACTCGATCGCCTGCCGCAGGAACTTCTCCGGCGTATTGTAGAGCGGCATCAGGATACTGAATATGATCGGCTTGCTAAATCTGGTATTCTGCTGCCGCTTTGCCTCCTCCGGTTTCGGATAACTGTCCGTCCCATGCTGTTTCCGGGCCTTCCACTCAATATTCTTGGCACTCAATCTCTTCAGGAATCCTTTCACATTTCCGCATCTGGCCAGCCGCTCCTTCATGCGATGTACCCAATGCACCATGCTCCTCAGCGGTTTGGACAGCCGCCAGAGCCGTGTTCCCTTGATATCCGCCAGATTCTTCTCCAGTCCTCTGTTCTTATGTTCCTCATCTGCCAGTCGGCCGCTTAAGAACTGGTTCTTCTTCCGCTCCCGCTCATAAGCATCCCGGTAAAACTGCAGGGATTCTTCCTCCGTCATCCGGCTCTGTTCTTTTTGTTCCATAATACTATCGTTTCCTTTCCAAGCTTCGTCCAGAAATACTCTTATCCGTCCGAATCACAATCCAAGACCCTGCTGCAAGCAACGGGGTATTTGACCCTCGCGGCAGCCGCCAAACGTCTGCAAGCAGCCACTTGGCTCGTTGCTCGCGGGAATAATGCCCAATGCGCGGCACGCTCTGCTTTCCTCTTATAAAGCAACCACTATCTCTTTCTCACTCCACGCCAGCGCCGTCTCTTCCGTCACCTGATTCTTACATACCATCCCGATCCGGTATGTCCCGGCTTCCAGATCCCTTTTCAAGACCCTCAGCACAAACCCGGCAAGTTCGATATGCTCTTCCCCACGCAGACTTTCCACCACATCCCTGCGATACCAATCCGCCGGAACTGCCATATATCCTGACACAGCCATGTCACCCGTACCGGCTTCGACCCTTTGCAGCAGCAATGTCTTATCATAATATGCGTTATCCTCTCCCGACACATAGCACCACCCCATGATCCAGACGATATCAGGCTCTTCTTCCCGTATCTTGTGCTGCATCTCCGCTCTGTCCACTATCAGCTTCAGACATTCCTCCCGGCTGCGCTTAAAGAGTTCACCTCGCAGCGGCATGACTTCCTGCGTGCAGAGAGAATCCTCATAGGCGAATTTATGATTACAGCGATAATCCGAAGCATTGTCGATCAGCGACTCGTGATAGAAGGGATCCTGGCCATTCATCTGTGGATGCCTGTCATAAAGATGCTGCTTTTCCTGCAGCAGCCGCTCCCACTTATGCTCGTCAAACTCGTCCAGTCCGCGGCTTAACGATTCGTGATGGTACAGCACGGCATCGTTTCTTTGCACGTTGTAGTATCCGGCCTCTGCCAGCTTAAAGCAAAATTCCACATCATTATAGGAAACGGCCATCGACTCATCGAATCCACCCACTTCTTCATACTTTGCCCGAGCCACCATCAGACACGCCGCCGTCACGCCGATCATGTTATAGGTCACCCTGTTATGCCCATAGTAGTAGTCCCTGTCGTCCTGGAAGGTCACCAGCTTATGGGACGGCCCGATCCGCAGGTTCGTGATACCCACATGCTGGATCTGTCTTGTACCGGCATACCATAATTTTGCTCCCACCGCTCCGGTATTGGACTGGATGGCCTGACCGACCATCCGTCCCAACCAACTCTTCTCTATAATCTCTATGTCATCATTCAGAAAAAGAAGAAGATCCCCCTGCGCCCGTGTCGCTCCCAGATTACACATTTTAGAAAAGTTGAAGGGCATTTCTTCGTATAGATAAAGGAAACGGTACTCTTTCTGCAGCTTCTGCAGTCGCATACGATTCTGCTCATTGCTACCGTTATCTACCACGATCCATTCATAACAGTCATACTGCGTCTTCTTCCGAAACGAGCTTAAGCATTGTTCCAGCACTTCCGGATGATCCTTCGACGGAATCACCACCGACACCAACGGATGAGGATGGATGTGCTTGTCAACGCTCTGCGCACGCGCACAGCGGTCTCTGCCGGATATGGACGTATCGTATACGATATGGTATATATCCGGCTCCTGCCCGCACTGCAGACTCCCCCGCCTTCCGCGTCTGTACAGTGCCGCCTCTCTCACTGCCCTGTATTCCGCGCCGGCTCCCGTCAGATGCAGTCCCTGCTCCAACTCCTGGATCAGACATTGTTCCGCCCGGATAAATCTCTCCTCTCTTTCCCCACAGGCCTCAATCTTCTCCCGCTCTCCGCCGTCCGGCTCGTATAACTGATGAAAAAGCACCCGTGGGATATGCCCGATGCTTTCGGAAAGCGGCACATTGCCGAACTGCTGCCGCCGCATGACAGCCTCCTCCAAATACAAGCAAAGATTATAGAACCTTACGCTCTGACCGATAGCTTCCGTCTGAAAATATTCCGGCCGGACACCGTCCTCCTGCAGCACTTCCGCCAATAGTTCCTCCCGCGCCGCCACCAGATGTCCCCAATAATTATATGACAGCAGCGTATCCGGTGAATAGCACGGCTTAAACCATGGCTGCATGCGCTGCGAAAGATTCTCCCAATAAAAATCTTCATCCGTATAGGCTATAATGCACGATCTGTTCTTATCGAAATAAGCTTTAATTTCCTCAAATGCACTCGGGCAGATGACGCCGCCACCGTAAGTCAGAAGTACGATATCCGTTCCCGGCACGCGAACGGCTTCCCAATCACTGACTGACAGCGCATGCTCTCCGGATGCCGCTTTCCCGTCCTGCGAAGACGACACATCGTCTGATCCGTTTCCCTGCCCGCTCTTTTCCTGCGACAGCCATAGCTGATAAGGCTGTTTCTGGCGCCGCACTTCCTGTATATAACGCAGAAAACAGGCGTTCTTTACAGAACCCCTGTTCTTTTCCTTATGCTGTTGCAGACGGTCGCACAGATTCTCGTACAGTTTCCGAAAAGGCACCGTTGCTTTCCAAAAGGGCGTCGCACAGATCCGTTCCAGATTATCGCTTAAGTCCGCCTGTCTTCTCTCCGCATCCGCAATATGCTCCGCCAGCACAATATTCTGTTTCCGTTCCTTCTCATAAGCCGCCGCATAATAAGCGGCCCAGCTGTACTTCTCTGTTCCTCTGCTCATACACCCCAAAAACCTCTTCTCTGCATATGCTTCGCCGTCTCTTCCGGCAGCCTCGTCACCGTCATCTTTACTTGCAGCAGATTGCGTTCCTCACCGGACATCCCCATCAGGGAGAACGTTATGTTCGGATCCTTTGTCGGGAAAACATAAGTATTCTCTCCGACCTTAACGCCGTTATTCTGAACTCGTCTGCCCTTTAAAGGTATCATCGCGCCGTTCCAACGAATCTCCTGCAGATAGACAAGGCAGCAATCACTGCAGGGATCGATTCGCAGAGCGCTCCGGCCTCTGGCGATGACCACCTCCAGTTCGGTCATGCCCTCCGGCGTGACTCTCAGCTGCTCTTCCGACGCTTCCTCTATAAAAAACGACTGTTCTTCTTGAAAGCCCCTGCCCGTATCCTCATAAATCTGAATCCGATCCCTGTTGTCCGCCTGCCTCTGCCCACGGCAGAAATCTTTCACTGTATAGACCGGATTTCCGATCGTCTCCCGAATCTGCGGCATGGACATCCTCTTGCACGTTACATACTGCTGGAACGCCATTTCCTGCCTACGGTACTGCTCCGCATCAGACTGTGTTATACCCAGCTTGTCCATAATTAATTCAAGATTTAATTTGTTCCGTTTCTCATTCTCCAGTATATAACAGTAAACTGCGCGGAACGCAATCTCCTTCGTCTCGATCTTCCTCTCGAAACTCCATTCATAGTCTATCACATTCCAATCAGCTTCCAGATCTCTCGGCACGATGATATTCGCAAAGATCAGATCGTAGTCCGCGACCTGCTGCTCCTCCCCAAAGGAGATCCTACGCAGATATTCATCAAACAGACACTGAAATCCCTCTACATTATCCTTCTCCAGACAGGCATCCAACAATTCTTCCAGCCTGACACCGACAATATATTCCAGGCACAGACAGGGGGCATCCTCCGCCGTCCGCTCTAACTTGCAGTGGTTGACAGACAGTCCGCTGCCTGCAAACCGCTCCGACAGCTTCCCGGCCATAGCAGCGGTCCCCTCTATATGCTCCCATGCGGCTCTCGATAACGGGTGTTTCTCTATGATTTTCCCCTGGGCGGTCCTTTTCTGGACAGTCTTGATACAGAATTCCTCTTTCCTGTCATTGGAATATTTCACATACTGCTCTTCCAATGCAGGCCCCAGCAGGAGCATGTAAGAATTGGAAAACAGCGGAAACTGTTTTTCCTGCAAAATGGTATCGAAAACCTTTTTCTCATCGAACAACAGCAGTCTGTCCCTGTCGAAGTTGCGCAGATTGGAGGAAAGTTCTCCCTTCTGCGGCAGTCTCGCGTCAGAGTACAGGCTTGTCATAAACTTATAATCCGGATACGGGTAATACATCTGTGCCTGCGTAAACCCACAGTTCCTGGCGATTCCAAGCAGTCCGTCCCGTGTAAATGTTCTCACCACACCGCCCTCCGGATAATTCTCCAGTCCCGTGAAATAAGAGCCCAGATGGTCCTCCCGGCATCCTGCCCAATATTTCAGGCCAAACTTATTCTCTATGGCGATCGCGATATGTCCCTCCGGTTTTACATGTTTCCTGATGATATTCAGGAAACTCTCATAGGGTTTATCTGACTGAATATAAGCCTGTGCATATTCAAACACGCCGATCAGGCAGATATAATCATAATCGCAGGGCAGCTCCGGCTCAATATCCTGAAAATTCCCCACATGGATCGTCACATTACCGGACTCCATATGTCGGTAGGCATTGATCCTGCTGCGCTTGCCGGACAGATCGATGCAAGTCACTTCCCCCGCCTTCCCGGCCAGGGTTCCTGTGATCGCTCCGCATCCCGATCCGACTTCCAGCACTTTCATATCCTTCGTGATCGGCAGCCACTCTACAATATTCCCCCGCAACGGCGACAGATGATAAAGGATTGGCCAGCTCCGCTTTTCCTCGATGATGCGCTGATATTCAACGGCGGAATAGCTGCGGGCGATCTCTAACAGCTCGTCCTCCACGTCCCCGTCGCAATAACGATCCTCTCCCGGATAGTGCGTCAGATCCAGTTTAATTTTTCCGATTTCCTCTATCCTTTTTTCCGGCATCCCTTTTTCCCTCACGTGCCTGTCCCTTCCTAACCTCTATCCTGGAATTCATATCATAGAATCCAACCGTGTTCTTATCTGAAATGACCGTCAGATTAAGTACATCATATAATCTGTGATAGACTGTAAAATCATCTTCCTCATAACCGGTCACGCCCAGAGAAAGCAGATACTCCCCGCCCTGCAGGTTCATCTCCTGGGTAAAATCCACCTCATACACTTCTCCTGCCTTCACCGGTTCCAGAAAAGCCTTCTCAAACATGGTATTCGTGCCGGTAATCTCTGTACCCCGCACATTCTTGATCGTAAATGCAAAGATCGGTGCCTGCAGGTCCTCCGTCATCTTCACTTTCATATGGATCGTAAAAGAATTGCCTTTCAAGATCGCAGACGTCGTAATGCCTTTATCGTCACGGATATAATATTCCGTGATCACGGCTTTCTTAGAGCCGTATTCCAGAAGTTCCGGATTCTCTGCAATGCCGCCGGATACACCGTTTGCTCCGGACTTAGCCTCCGCTCCCGGGGACGTCTCTGCATCTTCCTGTCGGCCTGCCTCGGCAGCCGTCTTCGACGCGGTACCACTCCTTTTCTTTGCGGCGTTTCTCAGCTGCTCGTCATCGAGCAGCCGCGTCTGCTCTTCTTCCGCTGCCGGTGCGGCATACTGTCCGACCAATACCTGTTTATAGGTGTCGATCATCTCTTTCGCCGTCCCCTCGCCCAGCTTCGTTCCCTGGTTGAGCAGCACGACTCTGTCACAGTATTTGCTGATGCTGCTCAGATCATGGCTGACGAAGACAATGGTCTTGCCCATCTCCTTAAATTCCTCGAACTTATGATAGCATTTCGCCTGGAAAAAGACGTCTCCCACAGATAAAGCCTCATCCACGATCAGAATCTCCGGATCGATATTGATCGCCACCGCAAAAGCAAGGCGCACGAACATACCACTGGAATATGTCTTCACCGGCTGATAGACGTACTCTCCGATATCCGCAAATTCCAGAATAGAGTCCAGCTTCTCATCGATCTCCTTCTCTGTAAAGCCGATCATAGTGCCGTTCAAATAGATATTCTCAATTCCGTTATATTCATTATTAAAACCGGCACCAAGCTCCAGCAGAGCCGAAATCCGGCCATTCACGGTCACACTCCCTCTGCTGGGGTTCAAGACACCTGTGATGATCTTCAGGATCGTAGACTTCCCGGAACCGTTCGTGCCGATGATACCCACACACTCCCCCTGCCGGATAGTCAGGTCTATCCCCTTCAGGGCATGATGCTGTGTGTGATGCTTTCCACGTCCGATCCCCAACGTCTCTTTCAACCGGTCAGAAGGCTTGTCATACAATTTATAAATTTTCTCGAGACCCGTTACCTGTATCGCAATATTATCCATAATTTGTCCTATCTATCCCGTGCAGACTGCCGCGTGATCTGCCTTGCCGTAACACATATAACTCCCATGTCCTGCTATAGTACATCCGCAAAATGCACCCGCATCTTCCGGAAGATCAGCGTCCCGATACAGAACAAGCTGATCGTAAAGATCCAGAAATAAGTAGAAGAATAGAAATGCTCCCAAAACCACTCTTCCTCATAAATCGCGCTTCTGTATCCGTTCACAATATATACGAGCGGATTCAGCTTGAAAAGCATCTTCATATTATCTGTCTTAAGCATCGTAATGCTCCACAGAATTGGGGTCGCCCACATACCGATCTGCAGAGCGATAGAAATGATCTGCTGCAAATCCCTGATAAACACTACCAGCGCACAAGTCAGATAGCTCATGCCCAGCACCAACAGAAACATGCAGAAGCTGTAATAGACCAGCTGCAGCGTATACAGGTTCGGATAATAACCATATCCTATGGACACACACACAAGCACCACCACGAAGAAAATATGGATGAAAGTTGCCGATATCACCTTGATGATCGGCAAGATACTGATATTGAACACTACCTTTTTGACCAGATAATTATATTCGAGCAGTGCCATGGTACCCTGCGTGATCGCCTCCGAAAAATAGAACCATGGTACCAGGCCAGCCGTCAGATACAGAACATAAGGCACTTCCAAACCGCTTGCCACCATCTGACTTCTCGTATCAAACACTTTGTCGAAAACGATCCAGTACATTACAACCGTCACGATGGGCTGCGCCGTCGCCCAGATAATGCCCAGATAAGACCCGGCATAACGATTCTTAAAATCATTCTTCGACAACTTCCAGATCATCTTCCTGCTCTGAAAAAGTTCTGCCGGAATGGTCAGGATCCGCTCATAAAAAATCGTAAAAATAATACAGGTAAACGCGATCAGCACACACCCACTGACTTTCTTCATCTGCTCCGTCACCTGGTCTGCCAGCGGATTATGATGCCTGACCAGCACTGCAGCCAGAAGCAGGCCAAGCCCCCAGAAAATGGCAACCCCTATGGACTTTCTGGGTGTTCTTATTTTCTTGATAGAATGATTGATATACTCTGTCTTTTCCACGTTCCCTATTCCCTGCTCTTAATTTGTAACAGTTCAGCCCTCATCATTCATTAAAGAGTCTGCTGCGCATACAACGCCGCTTTGCGGCTCACATTTTATTTCATTTGCGGTACTGCTTGGTATATGCCGCAAGGCCTTCCCACTTCGTATCCTTCTCAGACATGACAGGCTGTGTCCCTTCCGCGATCGGCCAGTCAATACCAATAGCCGGATCGTTCCAGATGATCCCGCCCTCATCATTGGGATGGTAGAAATCCGTACATTTATAGGCAAACTCCGCATGATCGGACAGCACCAGAAAACCATGGGCAAAATTCTTCGGGATAAAAAACTGTTTCCTGTTTTCTGCCGAAAGGATCACGCCAAACCACTTCCCGTAAGTCGCAGAACCCGGTCTTAAGTCCACCGCCACGTCAAAAACCTCCCCGTTTACGACGCGCACCAGCTTGTCCTGCGGATACTGAATCTGAAAGTGCAGACCGCGGAGTACATTCTTCGTAGAAGACGACTGATTGTCCTGCACGAAGATCTGATCGATACCGGCCTCCTTAAAATCATTGTAATTATACGTCTCCATAAAATAGCCCCTGGAATCGCCGAACACGGTCGGTGTGATCACCTTAAGCCCTTCTATCTCACATGTCTCTACCGTTATTTTACCCATGATCTCTATTATCCTCTCTTCTTTATTCTCATGCCTCGTATCTTGTCTCGATCATACTTTTCTCTTATTCGTCTCCCACCGGCACATTACCGCTGTCACCGTTTACCACGCCGGAATATCCTCCTGCTCCCTTCGCGTGATTGATAGAAGTATCGATATTCATATAACACAGGTTAAGATCCACCCGTGTCTCGATTCCGTCTACCGTACCCTTGGAAGTATACTGCCACATATGGTAATACTCCTCGTAGGCAGGAATATCCGTATACTCTGCCAGCCAGGTCTTGTAGGAAGACAGTTCCTTCATGTTGACCTGCTCGTTCAGCCAATTCCTCGATCCATAGATACCTGTCTCATACCCAGCCGCAGCTATCGTCTCCAGAAAAGCCTTGTGGATCTTCGTTCGCTCGGCACTTTCCAGACCATCCGCGCGCCCGCTTCCCCCGGCACTCTCACTGTCCAGAAATGCCGGATAATCCACATCATAATCCTCGATCAGTCGGATCACCATACTGGCTTCCTCCACGGCCTCCACTTCGTCAACTGCCTGCGTAAAGAAGTATACGCCCACCGGAATGTCCGCCTCTATAGCGCCCTTGATATTCTGCTCATACATAGGATCGAGAACAAGCGCTCCCGTGGATGCACCGCGGTATCCGCAACGGATAATGGCAAATTCCACACCGGCATCCTTAACCTTCTCCCAGTCGATCTCCTTGTTCCATTTGGAAACGTCGATACCGATCCTGGCACTGCCGTGATCTAGTGCAAGATCCGTATTCTCACTGCCGTCCGCCGTTTCCTCCGCACCCTTCACTTCTTTATCTTCTCTCTCGGCGTCAATATCGTCTTCCGTCATGATCAGGTATTCGATATCATCCAGCACCTGGTATTCTATCTCCTGCTTAATCTGGATCGACGTGATCGTATTCGGAACCTGATATCCTTCCGCCTCTTTCAAGGATACGCTGTATTCCCCGGCACGCAGGCCGTCGATATAGATGATACCGTCCTCATCATGATCCGTATACTCTCCCAATCCCCGCACTTCGACGACGAAAGGATTCCCGGTCACCAGCCTGCCTATGCTGTCTACGATCATAATGCGCAGATCCTTGGCCACAGAACTCATCATCAGAGAAACGCTTCTGCCGGAATAGGTCTCAATGCTCTTAAACTTGACTTCCTCATCAAAAAAGGTCTCATCCCGCAGAAACGCAGACAGATCACCACCTCTCTGTCCGCTTGTCTCCTCAGCTTCTTCCAGTGCCGCAGTCTCCTGTGCCTGCCCATAAGCGGAAAATCCCAGCTTCTCTTTGACTGCATCCAGATTGACTACTGCGATCACCCCTGTCACCACAATAAAAACAAATATCACGGCAAACAGCATTCTTCTCATTCTCTTAGAGTCCATTTGCAACCTCTATCATATATTGGCCATAATTAGTCTTCATCAGCGGTTCCGCCAGCTTCAGCAGCTGTTCCTTCGTTATGAACCCCCGTTTGTATGCGATCTCCTCGATACAGGAGATATATAACCCTTGTCTCTTCTGAAAAGCGGCCACGAAATCCGCCGCATCCAGCAGCGAATCATGATTTCCCGTATCCAGCCATGCAAAACCACGCCCCAGCGTCTCCACACGTAGATCACCTCTGCGCAGATATTCATTGTTGATACTCGTGATCTCGATCTCTCCTCTGGCCGACGGCTTTACATTTGCCGCGATCTCCACCACGTCATTGTCATAGAAGTACAGGCCCGGCACCGCATAATTACTCCTCGGATGTTCCGGCTTCTCTTCGATGGAGAGCGCCTTCCCGTTATCGTCAAACTCCACTACACCATATTCCCTTGGGTCTCTGACATAATATCCGAAGATCGTCGCGCCCTTTTCCCCGGACGCCACTTCCCGCAATACCTTGGAAAAGCTCTGCCCATAGAAAATATTGTCGCCCAGTACCAGAGCTACCCTGTCATCCCCAATGAAATCAGCCCCGATGATAAAGGCATCCGCCAGCCCTCTCGGATATTCCTGCACCGCGTACTCCATCCGCAGTCCCAGCTGCTCTCCCGTTCCGAACAATTCCTGGAACGACGTAATATCCCTCGGTGTGGATATGATCAAAATCTCCCTGATCCCCGCCAACATCAATGTGGAAAGCGGATAGTAGATCATCGGTTTATCGTATATAGGCATAATCTGCTTGGAGACCGCCTTCGTCAGCGGATACAGTCTTGTACCCGAACCTCCCGCCAGAATGATTCCCTTCATCGAAGATACCTTTCCCTTCCTGTTTTCATAGTATAGATGGCCATGCGGCCCATTTTCCTTTCAGACCTTATACATCTCCGTATAATATTTCTGATAGTCGCCGCTGGTGACATTCTTCATCCATTCTTCATGTTCAAAGAACCACTGGATCGTACGTCTGATCCCCTCCTCGAACATCGTCTCCGGTTCCCAGCCGATCTCTTCCCTAATCTTATCCGGTGCGATGGCATACCTTCTGTCGTGTCCCTTACGGTCCTCCACATATGTGATCAGATCCTCGCTGACAAGTTCTCTGCGCGGATCATTCTCCGCCAGCATTTCCTGCAGCGTCTTGATGATGATCTTGATGATCTCAATATTCTGCTTCTCGTTATGGCCGCCCACATTGTAGGTCTCAAACAGCCTGCCCTGCTCCTGCACCATATCGATTGCCTTGGCATGATCCTCCACATACAACCAGTCGCGGACATTCTTCCCATCGCCATAGACAGGAAGCTTCTTCCCTTGCAGTGCGTTGTTGATGATCAGAGGAATCAGTTTCTCTGGGAATTGATAAGGCCCGTAGTTGTTTGAGCAGTTGGTGATATTGGCCGGAAAATGATATGTGTCCATATAAGACCTCACCAACATGTCCGATCCGGCCTTGCTGGCGGAATACGGGCTGTGCGGCGCATAGGGCGTCGTCTCATAGAAGTACCCGCCGTCCTCCTCCAGCGAACCGTACACTTCATCCGTCGAGACATGCAGGAACTTCTTGTCCTCCTTAAAACTGCCGTCCGGCAGTTCCCATGCCGTCTTGGCACAATTTAACATGACCGCCGTACCGAGCACATTGGTCTGTATGAAAACCTCCGGATTCCTGATGCTCCTGTCCACATGACTCTCGGCTGCAAAATGCACCACCCTGTCAATCTCATTGTCCGCAAATATCGCAGCGATCGCTTCTTTATCACAGATATCCGCCTTGATAAACGTATAGTTCTCCTGTCCCTCGAATTCCTTCAGATTCTCCAGATTCCCCGCATAGGTCAACGCATCCACATTGATGATCCGGATATCCCCGCCGTATTTACGAAACATATAATGAATATAGTTGGACCCGATAAATCCGGCTCCTCCCGTTACAAGATAAGTCCTCATTCCTTAATTTCTCTCCTTTTAATTTGTTATATCGTTTACTGTAGTTAACGATATTAGAAATTTCACTTTCGATCCTGCAAAAGCTTTCGTATATGGCTTTGGCAGGCAGCGGAAGTTGAAATTTGTTATATCGTTTACTGTAGTTAACGATACTAGAAATTTCACTTTCGATCCTGCAAAAGCTTTCGTATATGGCTTTGGCAGGTAGCGGAAGTTGAAATTTGTTATATCGTTTACTACTATGATACTGCCATTAAGCACTAAAATGCAACCCTTAATAGTGCAGATAGCTGATATTCATATCCACGTCCCCGTTGATACCGCTGACCCTTCCTTTGGCGGAGTACTGCCACATATCATATCTGGTAGCCGTATACGTCGGGGCACTGGCATACTGTGCCAACCAGATCTTATAATTTGTCAGACTGCCGGTATTGATCTTCTCGCTGAACCACGTCTTGTTTGCATAAATCCCCGCAGCATAACCCGAATTCTGTACGGTCGCACAGAAAGCCTTGCAGACCGCGGTTCTTACTTCTCTGCTGACGCCGTCTCCCCGTCCGCCGCTTGCCTCCACATCCAGGAAGATCGGATAGTTCAATCCATAACCATTGACCAGATTCAACGCCATGGACGCTTCCTCCACCGCTTCCACTTCATTGACCGCCTGACTGAAGAAATAGACGCCGACCTTCAGGCCTGCTGCTTTCGCTCCTTTGATATTACTCCTGAATTTCGGATCCTCGATCAGTGCGCCTGTAGAGGATCCTCTGTATCCGCAACGGATGATCGCATAGGATACGCCGGAATTTTTCACGGCATTCCAGTCAATACTTCCGTTCCACTTCGACACGTCGATCCCCATCGTTCCCGACGCAGACGACATCTTTCCGTCACTTCCGAAATGATATTTAGCGCCTTGGATGACCTGATCCCCTGTTACATAATTTCCGTTTTTATCATAAAAATATACACTGCCGTCTATGGTCTGCCAACCGGTATATTTGTATGCCGTGGCTTCCGCTGATTTCTTATAAAATTTCTCGTACTTCTTGTAATCATCATAGACTGCCTCCTGATATACACCGGCAGAATCCAGATAATACATCTGATTGCCGTCCTTGTCCTTCAGCTTGGCCTTGCCGTCTACTGCGCTCTCCTTCTTGACCGTTATCTTATGGACCGCCGAGATTTCTTCTGCCTCACTGCATACGGCCTTAATCTCCACTGTTCCCTCTGCTACGCCGGTGACAACGCCCTTATCGTCCACCTTGGCCTTCTTCTCGTCACTGCTGCTCCAGACGACCTTGCCGTCCTTCGGCTCTGTCTTGGCCGTAAGCGTAATCGTCTTACCGACGATGACTTCATTCTCGCCGCTTATACTGATCTTCGTATAAGTATCCTTTGGCGGCTCCTCCTCTGTCACCGTTACGCTGCAGACCAATTCCTGCTCTCCCTCCGCCGTCTTTACCTTCGCTGTAATTTTCGCACTACCCGTTCCTACCGCCGTAACAGTTCCCTTGTCTACTTTGGCTACTGCGGTATCACTGCTGGACCATTCCACAGACTGCATCTCGCCTGAGAGAACCTTCACCGTAAGGGACGATGAGGCTCCTTTCTTCAGTTTCAGGCTTGTAGTATTTAATTCGACCTTTGTCTTCGTCGGATTCTCCGGCTTTGACGGGTCTTCCGGTTTTGACGGATCCTCTGGTTTCGACGGTTCTTCCGGTTTCTCTCCCTCTCCTGTGACCTTAACGGAGCAGGAGGCCGTTTCTATCATATACCCTATCATCACTTCAACCTTGATGGTAGCTTCCCCTGCACCGACACCGCTGACATTACCGTTGCTGTCCACAGAGGCGATGCTCCCATCGCTGCTGGACCACGCGATAGACGGTGTAGCGTTGCTGCCGTTGACAGATACCTTAAGGGCTGCCGTTTCTCCCGGTTTCAATGACAGGCTGCTGCGATCCAATGTAACGGAAAACTCTATGATGTCCGGCGTGTCATCCGCTTCCACCAGCTTTCTGTAATTGCTGCCAAGTGTCCAGGGATCCGGTATATTTTTCTTATCGACTTCCGAATATACTGCCTGGCCTTCCCCGATCGGTGTCTTCGTAGACTCTACCCACTCTACCGTGTCCGTCAGTACGGATTCTACTGCCGTATTCTGTTTGGCAGTATCCTCCGCTGCCGCGTTTACCTCCGACTCACTCTTCACCTCATCTGCAACATCTACTTTCTTATAAGCGATCTTATCCGTTACCTTGACACTGCTGGCAGAAGACGGAAGACGATAAGCCGCATACTTATCGTCCGTAAGCGGCAGTATCTTTACACTGTAATCTCCTGACGCAACACCGGTCTGGTAGATGATGCCGTCCTTATCCTCATCCTTCAAGGTAAAGTTCTTAGCGCCTGAAGCTTCCACCTCAAAGGGAACGCCGCCAATCAGCTTACCTGTGGCCTTATTGACAAATTTAATCTTCAGATCCGATTGTATCGAAGTAAGATTCAATCCTACCTCTATCATCTTATCCTGCTTATCTGTCACCTCTTCTTCATTCGCTTCCGTCTCTTCCTGCTCCGTTTCAAGATCGATCATATCCGACAGTTTGGCCGATTCTGTTACAGCCACCAGCCCACTCTCACCGATCACGGAAATCCCGGACATCTCTTCCCCCACCAAAGCGAAAGCTTCCACCTGCTTCTCAACAGATTTGGCATTGACATACAATCCGCCTGCCAGCAGGGAACCGGCCAGCACAACGATACCGAGCATGGCCACTACCATATCAAGCGTATTCATATGAGTCAGAAAATATTTCAGGCGCACAATGACGCCGTCTTCCTCATACGCATCATACTCGTATTCCCCGTCATATTCCTCGTCTTCGTACTCATCGTCCGCATATTCGTCGTCTTC